>Ga0315338_1000124_pt1 | contig 345719 bp, 320 predicted proteins | sample ASW8metaG_FD_204518 | JGI IMG/M metagenome (GOLD analysis project Ga0315338, IMG submission 204518) | Ammonia-oxidizing marine archaeal communities from Monterey Bay, California, United States - ASW #8 | ecosystem: Environmental > Aquatic > Marine > Coastal | place: USA: California | collected... | reverse complement strand
AAGATCACACCGTTCCCGAAAGACGAGAAGAAGACCGAGGGCAATGGCGTTGCGGCGCCGCCCGAGGCGACGAAGTAGTTCCCCAGCAGCACGCCTTCCCGTCGCTGATACCGGACACGCGTATCAGCGACATCCCGGGCAATGAGATGACGAGTAGCTTCCGTCAGCGGCTCGGTTGAGCCAGGCCGCTGGCTTGAGGACGAACGAGCATTGATCAAGCTACCTCCGGACATAACATTTCTCATCCAGATCGTGAGCTTCCTGATTTTCTGGGGGCTCATGCGTATGATTCTGTTCAAGCCCGTGCAGGAAGCACTCGCGAAGCGCGGTGTGCAGACGACCGGGGCCACCGAACGCGCGGCCGAATTGCATGCGGACGCCGAGCGCCTGCAGGCCGAGGCTGCGGTCAAGCTCACTGCTGCGCGTGACGGCGGGACCGCGGCGGCGGTCGAGATCAAGAAGAACGCCGAGCGCGATGAGCAGGCCATTCTCGAACGTTTCGCGACCGAAGCTACGGCGCTGCTCGAGAAGGAACGCGCGGTGACTGCGTCGCAGGTCGAAGAGGTCAAGGCACCGCTCCGCGCCGATGCGGAGGCGCTTGCCGACGAGGTCGTTGCGCGCGTACTCGGGCGGGCCGCATGAGCCGTCTGACGCGGGGCGATTCCTTGGGTTCCAGTTCGCGCCGCTTCGCGGGCGTCGTGGCCATGGGATTGGTGGCGTTGCAGCCCGCGCTCGTATGGGCCTCCGGTGGTGGCGGGCACGGCGACGCGCACCATGCGCCGAGCATCGGGGAGCTTTTCTTCCCCGCCATCAACTTCTCCATCTATCTTGCCGTCGTCGTCATCTACGTCATTCCCGCCATCCGGCAGTATCTCAGTCAGCGTCACGAACAGATCGTCGCGTCCGCGAACGAGGCCAAGAGTGCGCTCACCGTCGCGGAACAGGCAGCGGCCGACGCGAAGACCCGTCTCTCGAAGATCGATGCCGAGTGCGCGACGCTCCACGAAGATCTCGTGAACGCCGCCACGCAGCAGAGCGAGCGCAGCCGGGCCGAGGCCGAGGCCACGGGCGAACGTCGGGTGAAGGACGCCGGTCTGCTCGCCGAGCAGGAGCGTCGGCGGGCCCTCGAGAACGTGCGCGCCGAGATTGCGGCGATGGCGGTTGGTCTGGCGGAAGATCGCATTCGGAAGGCGCTTGGGCCGGACGATCAGCGCGCGTTTGTGCAGCAGTTTCTGCGAGAGGCGGGCCAGCAGTGAGACCCGACACGGTCGCGCGTCGGTACGCACGCGCGCTCTTCGAACTCGCCGGCGAGCAGGGCAACGTCGAGCAGATCTCGACCGCACTCGGCCTCATTGCTGATGTGGTCGCGGATCCAGACGTAGGACGGGCGCTCACGAGCCCCGTCGCACGCCAACAGAAAGGCCAGTGGTTGAAGGAGATCGCCGAGCGCACGCAGTCACCTGACGCGCTCCGGAATTTTCTCCTCCTCCTCGATGAGCGCGATCGACTCGATCACGTCGAGGCCATTCGCGTCGTTTTCGACGGGCTCGTTGACGACCGCAATGGGGTCACCCGCGCACAGGTCCGGAGCGCAACGTCGCTGGCCGACGATGTCATTGCAGAGATCGGCCGCGTCTTCGGTACGGTCACTGGTAAGAAGGTCGTCGTCGATGTCGAGGTCGATACCGACTTGATCGCCGGTGTCATCGTCGAGGTCGATGGCAAGGTCTACGACGGTAGCCTTCGTACGCAGCTCGCCAAGCTTCATGGCCAGATGGCTGGCTAGGACTCGGGTCCAGCTCAGGAATCGAACAAGGAAGGATCGGAAGAATCGATGGAGATTCGCGCCGCAGAGATCAGCGCCGTCATCAAGAAGCAGATCGCCGAATACGACAAGAACGTCGAGGTTCGTGAAACCGGTACCGTCCTGTCCTGCGGTGACGGCATCGCCCGCATCTACGGTCTCGATAAGGCCGCGGCGGGCGAGTTGCTGCAGTTCCCGCACGACATCTACGGCATGGTGCTGAACCTCGAAGAGGACAACGTCGGCGCCGTCCTCTTCGGTGAGGCGAGCGAGATCGGCGAGGGCGACGAGGTGCAGCGCACCAATCGCATCGCCGAGGTGCCGGTCGGAGAGGCGCTCCGCGGCCGCGTCGTGAACGCGCTCGGGGTACCGATCGACGGCAAGGGTCCGATCGAGACCAAAGAAACCCGGCGGATCGAGGTCAAAGCGCCCGGTATCGTCGATCGGCAGCCGGTGGCCGAGCCGCTGCAGACGGGCTTGAAGGCGATCGACACCATGATCCCGATCGGCCGTGGCCAGCGCGAATTGATCATCGGCGATCGCCAGACCGGGAAGACGGCCGTCGCGCTCGATACCATCCTCAATCAGAAGGGCGGCGACGTCACGTGCATCTATGTCGCCATCGGGCAGAAGCGGTCGACCGTTGCGCAGGTCGTCGAGCGCCTCACCCAGAGCGGTGCGATGGAATACACCACCGTTGTTGCCGCGACCGCTTCGGAGGCGGCACCGCTCCAGTTCATCGCGCCGTATTCGGGTGCTGCCATCGGCGAGTACTTCCGCGACAACGGCAAGCATTCACTTCTGATCTACGACGATCTGTCGAAGCATGCCGTCGCGTATCGGCAGCTGTCGCTCCTGCTCCGTCGCCCACCGGGCCGTGAGGCGTTTCCGGGCGACGTTTTCTATCTGCACTCCCGGTTGCTCGAGCGCGCGGCCAAAATGAGCGACGCTCGCGGCGGCGGCTCGCTGACGGCGCTTCCGATCATCGAGACGCAGGCGGGCGACGTGTCGGCCTACATTCCGACCAACGTCATTTCCATTACCGACGGCCAGATCTATCTCGAGAGCGATCTCTTCTACTCGGGCGTTCGCCCTGCCGTGAATGTCGGCTTGTCCGTTTCGCGTGTCGGTGGCGCGGCGCAGATCAAGGCAATGAACAAGGTTGCGGGAACACTCCGCCTCGATCTCGCCCAGTTTCGCGAGATGGCGGCCTTCGCGCAGTTTGGTTCCGATCTCGATGCCGCGACGCAGAAGATGCTGTCGCGAGGTGAGCGCCTGGTCGAGGTGTTGAAGCAGCCCGTGTTCCAGCCACTGCCCGTTCAGAACCAGGTGCTGATCGTGTACGCGGCCATCAACGGCTACATCGACGATCTCCCGGTCGAGTCGCTCAAGAAGTACGAGGAAGATCTCGCGGCGTTCGCGGCGTCGAAGCATCCTGAAGTCCTCAAACAGGTCGTCGAGGACAAGAAGTTCAGTGACGACGTCAAGGCGGCACTCAACAAACTCCTCGACGAGTTCAAGGGGCATTTCTCGGCCTGATGGCGAGCCTGAAGATCATTCGCAAGCGGATCGGATCGGTCCGCAACACGCAACAGATCACCAAGGCCATGAAGATGGTCTCGGCTGCGAAGTTGCGTCGTGCACAGGACGCGGTCTCGGAGTCACGCGCCTACGCGGAGAAGCTCGGCGAGGTGATGGCCGGTCTGGCGACCGAATCCGGGTTGCGCGAGCATCCGCTCGTACGCGAGCGCGCGCCCGAGTCGAAGGTGTTGCTGCTGCTGCTGACGGGCGACCGTGGTCTCTGCGGCGGTTTCAACACCAATCTGATCCGTCTGAGTCAGACGTTCATCGCAGAAGATGGACGCGATGCGGAGCTTGGTCTCATCGGACGCAAAGGGCACGATTTCTACAAGCGCCGTGACGTGACTATCGCCGAGCAGTTCGCCGGCCCGAGCGCTGGTCCGTCGATCGATCTCGCGCGTGACATCGTCGCCCGCGCGGTAGCCCGTTTCGAGAGCGAAGACTTCGACGCGGTGTACCTGCTCTACACGAAGTTCGAGTCGGCCCTGACCCAGGTGCCCACACTCGAGCGTCTGCTCCCGATTGCGACGCCCGAGGCCCCCGAGTCGGGGCGCGAGTACCTCTACGAGCCGAACCGGCAACTCGTCATCGACGATCTGCTGCCGCGCTACGTCGAGGTGAAGGTATTCCAGGCGGTGCTGAATTCGATCGCTAGTGAGCATGGCGCCCGCATGACGGCCATGGAGAGCGCAACCCGCAACGCGTCGGAAATGATTGATCGACTGACGCTCGAGATGAACCGCGCACGCCAGGCGACGATCACCAAGGAACTCATGGAGATCGTTGGCGGCGCAGAAGCTTTGAAAGGCTGATCTCAAGCAGATCTTGGAGGAACGTCCGTGGCATCGAACGGTACCCGTAGCGTAGGTCGCATCACACAAGTCATTGGCGCAGTGGTTGACGTCGAGTTCGGCGAGGGAGATCTTCCCGCCATCCTGAACGCCGTCACTGCGGGTAATCCCGCCATCGATGATCGCCCGGACAATCTCGTGCTCGAGGTTGCGCAGCACCTGGGCGAGCGCAGCGTCCGCTGCATCGGGATGGATTCCACCGAGGGTCTGGTGCGCGGTCTGCCCGTCACGGATACTGGTGCACCGATTACGGTGCCGGTAGGCGAGGCCACGCTCGGCCGCATCATGAACGTCATTGGCCAGCCTGTGGACGAAGGTGGGCCGGTGAGTGCCAAGGTTCAGCTTCCCATCCACCGTGAGCCGCCGCCGTTCGTCGACCAGGCCACCGAGGTGCAGGCGCTCGAGACCGGCATCAAGGTCGTCGATCTCCTGGCGCCGTACGCGCTCGGCGGGAAGATCGGCCTGTTCGGCGGTGCCGGTGTCGGCAAGACCGTTCTCATCATGGAGCTCATCAACAACGTCGCCAAACAGCACGGTGGTTACTCCGTGTTCGGGGGCGTCGGCGAGCGTACCCGTGAAGGAAACGATCTCTGGAACGAGATGAAAGAGTCGGGCGTCATCGAAAAGACGGCGCTCGTCTACGGGCAGATGAACGAGCCGCCCGGAGCACGCGCCCGCGTGGCGCTGACTGCACTCACGGGTGCGGAGTATTTCCGCGACGAGGAAGGGAAGGACGTCCTCCTCTTCATCGACAACATCTTCCGTTTCACGCAGGCGAACTCCGAAGTGTCGGCACTCCTCGGACGCATGCCGTCGGCGGTCGGTTATCAGCCGACGCTCTCGACGGATCTGGGTGAGCTGCAGGAACGCATCACCTCGACCAAGAAGGGCTCGATCACGTCAGTGCAGGCCATCTACGTCCCTGCTGACGACTTGACCGACCCTGCGCCCGCGACGACATTCGCACACCTGGACGCGACGACGGTGCTGTCGCGTCAGATCGCCGAGCTCGGCATCTATCCCGCGGTCGATCCGCTCGACTCGACGTCGCGCATTCTCGACCCCGCCGTCGTCGGTGAAGAGCACTATCGTACGGCACGTGCAGTCCAGGAGTTGTTGCAGCGCTACAAAGATCTCCAGGACATCATCGCGATCCTCGGCATGGACGAGCTTTCCGAAGAAGACCGGCAGATCGTCGCCCGCGCCCGGAAGATCCAACGCTTCCTCTCGCAGCCGTTCTTCGTCGCCGAAGCGTTCACCGGCCGCGCCGGTAAGTACGTCAGCCTCAAGGACACCATCAAGGGTTTCCAGGAGGTCATCGACGGCAAGCACGATGAAATTCCCGAGCAGGCGTTCTATCTCCAGGGTACGATCGAGGAAGTCGTCGCCAACGCCAAGAAGATGGCGGAGTAGGGAGCGTCGGACAGCTCATGGCACTCACTCTTCGCATCGTCACTCCCGAACGCGAGCTTCTCGACCAGGAAGTCGAGGAGGTGACGGCGCCCGGCATTTCGGGAGAGATCGGTGTGCTTCCCGACCACATCACCTTTCTCACCATGCTGGCACCAGGGCGCCTCGCGTACACGAGCGGTGGTAAGCGCGAGGTGGTCGCGATCTTTGGCGGCTACGCCGAGGTGGCGGACAACGTGATGACGGTGCTCGCCGATGGGGCAGAGCCAGTCAGCGAGATCGACGCCGAGGCGGCGAAGCGTGAGGCCGCCGACGCGGAAAAGGCACTCGGCGAGCTCGACCCCACGACGCCCGAGGCACTCGCGGCCCTGCGGGCCCTGGGTCAGGCGCGGGCTCGGGTCGCAGCGGTGTCCGACAACAGCTAGCCTTAGTCCCTTCTCCGCTTCCTGACGTCGTGTCGGGTGGTCAGGCTCCGTTCTGTGCGGGCCTGTTTTCGAAGATGGAACTGTGAGGCAGCTCGCGTCGTGACGCCGATGAAGCGACCTGATCCCAAGTCCTACCTCCGTGGCATCTACGACCGCGCCGTGACGAAGCGCGAGCGGACGCCGACCCCCGCGTGGGAGATCGAGCCGCGGGACGCGTTCCTTCGCTTGTTGGAGGAGGAGTCGGCCCAGTCGCTTCTCGAACTGGGCGCTGCGACGGGGCGGGACGGCGCGTTCTTTCGCGAGCATGGCATTGCCGTGATGTGCACCGATTTGTCGCCCGAGATGGTCCAGCGGTGCCAGCAGCAGGGGCTGGAAGCTCGCGTGATGGAGGTTGGCGACCTTCGATTCGAGCCCGAGACGTTCGACGCGGCGTACGCGAAGAATTGCCTGATTCACGTCCCGAACGCGGAGCTCGAGACGACGCTTGCCGGCATTGCACGTGTCCTGAAGCCGCGTGGCCTGTTCTACCTTTCCGTCTACGGCGGGAGCGCGTTCGAGGGCATCTGGGACGGAGACTCGTGGGAGGAGAAACGCTTTTTCTCGTTCCGGAGCGACGAAGAACTTCGCGCTGCGGTCACGCGTAGCTTCGACGTGTACTCGTTCGAGGCCATTCCACACGGTTTCGGTGGATATCATTACCAATCTCTCGTACTGCGGAAGCCCGGAGGGTCGTAGACGCATGGGCAAGTGGTCCAACATTCTCGATGGCGACGTGGCGGCGAGTACGTCGCCAGCGAGTCACGTGGCCGCACTGCGCTTTCCGAAACTCGAGGGGTGGGCACCCGGTCGTGTGTGGGCAACATGGCCGGTCGAGGACGACTTCGTGACGCCCGTTGGGCCGCTGTTCGGAGGTTACCTCGCGGCGTTGGCCGATCACCTCATGGCCAACGCGCTCTTCACGGTTCTCGAAGACCACGAGGTATTCTCGACGACCGATCTGCACACGAGTTTTCTTCGCGCGGTGCGGGGCGGGGTCGTTCGGGTCGAGGCGACGGTCGTGAGCAGGGGCCGGCGCACCGCGTTCTGTGACGCGGAGTTCCGGAACGGAGCAGGTGAGCTGGTCGCTCGTGCGAGCGCGACCCAGGCGATCTCGGAGATGCGCACGCCGTGAGCACGCCCGTGTGTAGCTGATTCCAGGGTGGCGTGAGGCCGAGATCCGTATGCTGGTAGGGCACTACAGCGCCAGCTTCGTTGGCAAAGCCGCCGCACCTGGGGTGCCGATCTGGGTGTTGCTGCTGGCGGCGCAACTGGTCGACGTGTTCTGGGCCGTGTTCGTTCTCGTTGGAGTGGAGCGCGTGCATCTCGATCCGGCGCTGCCGTCGAATCCGATGGTTCTCGAGTCCATCCCGTACACGCACAGTTTGCTTGGAGCGGTTCTCTGGGCCGGTGCTGCCGGCTTCGTTGTTGCGCGCCTGCCGGCGCTCGGCGGCACCCGTTGGGCGGGTATCGTGGTCGCGTTGGTCGTCGCGTCGCACTGGGCCTTGGATCTTCTCGTGCACCGGCCCGACCTCACGCTCTGGGGCGCCCCGCCGAAGCTCGGCATGGGTCTTTGGGACGTTCCGTGGCTTGCCTACGGCATTGAACTGGTGCTGGTCGCAGGCAGTGCCGCGTTCTATGCGCGGCGCGCACAACTCTCGTCACGGGCTCGACGGGGCCTCGCGATCGTCGCCGCCGGCCTCCTCGTCCTTCAGGCCGCCGCCGCTCTTGGTCCCGTTCCGGCTACCGCTGCCGAACTCGCGCTCTCGGCGGCCGCCGTCTACGCGGGCGTGGCGTACGCGGGTCTCCGGATGGAGCGTTGGGCCGCGCCTTCGGCGTAGGAAGGATCCGCCGCGCGATTGACCGATAGTCCGCCTCTCGACTACGGGAAGCCGGATGCCCGAGTCCCTTGGAACGATTACAGAGTTCGCGGCCGCCCTGGCGGGGTTCTCTGGCATCGTCGTCGCGCTCGGTGACCGACCGGGCATGCTCCACCCGATCGATCGCTTCCGGGTGATGGCGCTCCTTGCCTCCTCGCTCGGGGCGGCGTTGCTATCGCTGGTTCCGGTGGCGCTGGTCGACGTCGGGTTGTCGGTGTCCCTGTCCTGGCGGAGTGCGAGTGGGGTGTTCGCAGCCTACGCCACGGTCGTGACCGTCTGGCTGGTTCGTCAGCGTTTTGCTCTTGGACCGGAGGACCTGCTCAATCTACACCCAGGGATGTGGTTGCTCGGTCTTGGGGGCTTTCTGGGGACGATCGTTTCCCAGACCTGGAATGTCGTGTCCACGACTCCCTCTGGTGACGCCTACCTCTTCTGTCTCCTCTTCTTGCTGACGCTCGGCTCGCTGCTCTTCGTCCGTCTTCTCTTGAATCGACCCGCCGCTCCGTTGCCGACCGGAGACGTGTCGGCGCCGCGGTCCGACACCGTGGAAGCCTCGCCATGAGCACGAACAAGAGCAACTATTGGCAGGACAATCTGCGGCTGGTCAGGTTCTGTTTGACGATCTGGTTCGTCGTCTCGTTCGGCTTTGGCATTCTGCTCGTCGACGTTCTCAATCAGGTGCAGATCGGCGGCGTCCGGTTGGGGTTCTGGTTCGCGCAGCAGGGGAGCATCTATGCGTTCGTCGTCCTGATCTTCTACTACGCGTGGCGCATGAGCGTGATCGACCGTGCGCACGGTGTGAACGAGGACTGAGCGTGGATCTCCAGACGCTGACCTATCTCGTGGTCGGGGCCTCGTTCGCGCTCTATATCGGGATCGCGCTGGCCTCGAGGGCCCGTAGCACGGGCGAATTCTATGTCGCGGGCAAGCACGTGCATCCGGTGGCCAACGGGATGGCGACGGCGGCCGACTGGATGTCCGCCGCGTCGTTCATCTCGATGGCCGGTCTCATCGCGTTTCTCGGCTACGACGGCGCGGTCTATCTCATGGGGTGGACAGGGGGGTATGTCCTGCTCGCCCTGCTGCTGGCCCCGTACCTCCGGAAGTTCGGCAAGTTTACCGTCCCGGACTTCATCGGTGATCGCTACGATTCGCAGACGGCGCGGGTGGTTGCCGTCCTGTGCCTGATTCTCATTTCCTTCACGTATGTTGCCGGACAGATGCGCGGTGTGGGCATCGTGTTCTCGCGCTTTCTGAACGTCGACATCTCGGTCGGCCTCTTCATTGGGATGGCGATCGTCTTCTTCTACGCCGTGCTCGGCGGGATGAAGGGAATCACCTACACCCAGGTCGCGCAGTACTGGGTGTTGATCCTCGCCTACCTCGTTCCCGCGGTGTTCATCTCGCTGCAGGTCACCGGCACACCCATTCCCCAGATCGCGTTTGGCAGTCCGGTCGTCGACGGCGGTGGTTTCCTGCTGGAGAAGCTCGACCGGATCGTGACCGAGCTCGGTTTCGGGGCCTACACCGCCGGCGCCAAGAGCCGGGTCGATGTCTTCTTCATTACTCTTGCCCTGATGATCGGAACCGCCGGACTTCCGCATGTGATCGTCCGCTTCTTTACGGTGCCGCGCGTGCGCGATGCCCGCATGTCGGCTGGATGGGCGCTCCTGTTCATCGCCATTTTGTATACGACGGCGCCCGCGGTGGGGGCGCTCGCGCGTCTCAACTTGACGGAAACGATTCAACCCGGCCCTGTCGGCGCGGTCGACGGCAACCTCGCCTACGAGGATCGGCCCTTGTGGTTCAAGACCTGGGAGGATACTGGCCTCCTGCGATTCGAAGACAAGAACGCGGATGGACGCATTCAGTACTACGACGATACGAACTCCGAGTTCGCGGAGACCGCGCGGGGATACGGATGGCGCGGCAACGAGCTCGGGGTCGATCGCGATATCATGGTCCTCGCCAATCCCGAGATCGCTGGACTACCAGACTGGGTGATCGCGCTGGTGGCGGCCGGAGGTATCGCAGCCGCGCTCTCGACCGCGGCTGGCCTGCTCCTGGTGATTTCGGCTGCGGTGTCCCACGATCTACTGAAAAGCGTATTCGCCCGTGACATCAGCGAGCGTGGCGAGCTTCTGGCGGGTCGGATCAGTGCGGCGGTCGCGATCCTGGTGGCGGGCTATCTCGGATACAATCCGCCAGGATTCGTCGCGCAAGTAGTGGCGCTCGCGTTCGGCCTGGCAGCTGCCTCCCTCTTTCCAGTCATCCTGCTCGGGATCTTCAGCGTACGGGTCAACAAGTACGGGGCGGTCGCGGGTATGTTGAGCGGGCTGATCTTCACTCTGAGCTACATCATCTACTTCAAGGGCGTGTTCGTGGCGCCGTTCGCGGAGAATGTGGCGGCGAACTGGTTGTTCGGAATCTCGCCGGAGGGGATCGGTGCCCTTGGTGCGGTCTTGAATTTTGCGGTTGCGACGGGAGTCAGTGCGCTGACGCCTCCGCCGCCCGCCGCTGTCCGCGAACTCGTGGAACGGATCCGGGTGCCGTCGTGACGCCGGTAGTTCGTGCGAAGCGCACGTGCGCGTTCACGTGGGCATTCCTCGTACTGGTCCTCGTCGGAGTTCCCGTCGGGGGGTGTGCTCTCGAGAACAAGGCGCCCCGTCAGGCAGACTCCGTTGTTCTCCTTCACGGCTTGTCGCGCACGGATCGCGCCATGCGACCGCTGGAGAAGTACCTCACCAAGGCCGGATTCGAGGTCCACAATCTTCGCTACGCGTCCACCGAGAAATCCCCCGAGGGTCTCGTCGAAGATTTGAGCGACCAAGTTGCGGCGTGTTGCGAGGATGCCTCCGCACTGCACTTTGTCGGGCATTCTCTCGGCGGTATCTTGATTCGGGCGTATCTCGCCAAACACCCATCCGAGAAGGCGGGTCGTGTGGTCATGATCGCTCCGCCGAACCAAGGCAGCGAGCTGGTCGACGTTCTCGGTGATTCGACCCTCTTTCGGTGGGCGCTCGGCCCGACCGGTCAACAGCTCGGGACGGAGCCTGAGAGTCTTCCCAACCGCCTGCCGCCGCCTACCGTCGAGATCGGTGTCATTGCGGGTACCGGAACCGTCAGTCCGCTCGCCTCGGCCATCATCCCGGGAGAAGACGACGGGAAGGTTGCTGTGGCGAGAACGAAGCTCGAAGGGATGACGGACTATCTTCTCGTGCCGAACTCCCACACGTTCATCATGCGTTCCAAGAAGGTGGGCGCGCAGGTCGTCCGTTTCCTTCGCACGGGCCGTTTCCTCCACGAAGTGCCCGAGTAGCATGAACACGACCGCGGAAGAGATCATCAGTTTCTGGTTCGCGGATGCGCGAGGCGATCCAGAGAAGGCGATGCATCGCAAGGCGTTCTGGTTCGAGGCGAACGCGGCCACCGACAAAGAGATCGCACGACGTTTCTCCGCATCCGTTCAGGGCGCGGCCCGTGGCGAACTGGCGGCGTGGGAGCAGGACCCGCAGTCCAGCGTGGCTCTGGTCGTTCTGCTCGACCAGTTTCCGAGAAACCTCTTCCGGGGAACGGCAGAGGCGTTTCAGTATGATTCGCGCGCGCTAGCGGTCGCGTCGCGTGCGGTGGCGGCGGACCATCCAAAGAGACTCTCCGTTCCCGAGCAAGGCATGCTCCTCATGCCGTACGAGCACTCCGAGGACGCTTCAGTCCAGCGAGCAGGGGTCGCACTTCTGCGAAAACTCCTCGACCGAGCCGATCAATCATGGAAGCCGTTCGTTCGAGGGTCTCTCGACTTTGCGGTCCAGCATCTGGAGATTGTGGAGCGCTTCGGGAAGTTTCCGCACCGGAACGCGGTCCTCGGGCGGTCATCGACCCCCGCCGAGCAAGCGTACCTGGACGGCGGGGGTGAGTCGTTCGGCCAATGAGCGCGGCCGGGTCGGTTACTCGAGCAGCAGAATCTTGCGGTCGATCTTGTAGGGATAGCCGACGCGGCGCAGTTCGCGATTGAAGTTGTAGCCCTTGGTGGTCGTGTTGCCGACGCCCTTGATCTTGTAGAACTGGAGGGTCTCGGGCTCGTAGGGCGCTTCATACAAGGTCAGCCCCTGGTAGGTTTTCCCGGCGCGTGCTTTCTTGCCGACAAACTTGCCCGTGCATACCTCGTCGAAGGTGACCTGGCCGATCGGGCCGTAGTTCATTTCATCGCCGTAGAGCCACGCGTAGAAGTCTTTGCGGTTGTTCTGCGACCAGATCTGGTTGGCAACGCGCGATTTCGTGTGCCGGAACGCGAAGTAGTACTGCACGCCCATGATCTCGTTCTTGCCGTCGCCGCGGCGATCGAAGACGTCGTAGCACTGGGAGACGTTGCGGTAGTTGACGATGCCCTCCATGGCCGCGGAGGTCGACGGCAGCATCTCGCGGAGCGTGCCGAGATGCCCGGTGTTGAGTCGCGTGCAGCCATGGGAGACGGGGCCGCGGCTGGTCAGGGCGACGCGGTTGTAGGCCTTTCCGCTGCGGCTTCCCTCGTTGTAGGTCCGCCACTCTTTCGGAACGAGCGGGTGTCCCTGAATCCAGTTGCTGATCCCGGTGTTGTGGATCGAGTTGTACGCGATGCCACCGCCGTACTCGTAGGGAAACATCGGGAGGATGCCGTAGTAGCCAGCCGACGAGACGTAATCGACCATACCGATCTGACCGCGTCCGTGCTTGCGGGGAATGAAGGTCCAGATGCCCGGTGTCGTGATCATCGGAATGGTCCGTCCGTTGACCGTCGTCGTCTTGTCGTAGGTGCCGGCTGCCCAGATCGCCGTGAACTCGTAGTAGTCGATCTTGCCGTCACGGATCGCGTAGATGTTGTCGGTGACACCATGGAAGAACGCCTCGACCTTGGGGCCAAGCGCCGCGCCGTCATCCGCTTTCGCGAGGGCGATGATCTCGGTGAGGGCGGTCTCCTGCTCGGGGGAGAGTTTGTAGGCAAAAATGCGGTTCTGAAAGAGCGCGTTCACCAGATCGAGCTTCGCTTCCAGATCCGTCGGCTCCGGACTGGCCTTGAGCAGGGCCGCCCAGCTCGTGGTCATCGCGCCGAAGTCTTTCTGGATGCGGTAGAGCCGCTCGGGGTTCAGCTTGTCGATCGTCTTTGCGTTGAGAGCACGCCACTCGGGGGCGGCCAGGGTCGCTTTCTGGGCGGCCAGCGCGCGCAGGCCCTCGGCTTCGAACCGCTTCTGAAAGTCTTCCCAAGCGGTATTGGAGGTGAGTGTGATGAGCTCTTTGTCGATGACTTCCTTATAGAGGTCGTGCTTGGCGACGAGATCGGTGAGGTAGTTGTCGACCGTGGCATCAGGCAGCACCATGCGCAGCCGCAACTGATTCCCTCGGGCGAGATGTACCTTGATGCGATCACGCTCTTGCACTCGTGGTACGAAGCCCGTGTAGAAGTTCGGATCGTAGTCGTTGAAGAAGATTCCGTACGGTGCCGGGTCGGTCCAGCGGTCCCGGCTGAGCGCGTCGGCCTGAGGGACACCACCTGCGAGAACGAACGCCGCGAGACTCGCGGCAATGGCCAGCTTTCGTATCATTGACTTCCCTCCAGTGTTGACGATGAGCCGAGGCTCGGAGCGGTATTCTAGCCAGAGAGTTCCAGGATTCTCAAATCCGCGGGCGCGAGCTGGTGATCGCCGATGTGTGCGATCGTGGAGCAGCGTGCGGGGGGGGGGCCTAGTCGTCGACTGCGTGGCGGACGACTCGATCCGTCAACTCGGCGATGAACGAACCCCGGTAGCGGGGCGCGCCTTCGAGGAAGACGGCGACGACGACCTGCCGGCCGGATTGATGGCGGACGATGCCGGCGTCGGCGTGGATCGGGCCCCAGGTGCCAGTTTTCGAGTACACTTCGACGTCCGTGGTGCGCATGGCACCCCCCGCGATTCGGTGGCGGAGGTAGCCTTGCTTCCGGACGTCGCGCTGCATGCGGCGCCGGACCTCTTCACAGCTGGCCGGCGCGAGTGCCCGGTCGGTTGCGAGCAGTGCCAGCAGGCGTACGGATGCGTTGGCCGTCATCGCCTGCCGGTTCCGGAGCTCGCCGCTCCGCTTCGGGAGACAACCGGGCACGGTCGGATCCTCGAGGAACTGCCGCTCCCGGGCGGAAATGTCTCCGCCGTCGTAGGTTGGATGCACGGTATGGAGGTCGGTGACGCCGAGATCGGCCAGCCAGCGTTTCACCAGGTGACGCTTCTCCCGAAAGACCTCGTACTCCTCTTGGGAGAGTCGGGCCCCAGGCGTGGTGTTGGTGAGCTTTGCCACGACGCGCTGCGTAGCTTTGTTGCTGCTCGAGTAGGTCATCGCCCGGAGGTTGCGATCGAGTTCGGGATCGATCTCGAGCACTCCCGCATCGCGCCATGCAAAGGCCGCCATCAGGTAGACGAACTTGGGAACGCTGGCGGGGTAGACGGGCGAGTCTCCTTTCCAATGCGCCAGGCGGGCCGGTCCTTTCACGGGGATATCGATCACTGCGGCTCGAATGGTTTGATTTCGCAGGGCCGCGTCGGTCTTGCGTAGCCCCTTGATCGTGTCGTCGAAGAACGCCTGAAGCTCCGGGTCCTGCTCGACGGTGGCCAGCCACGCGGTCGCCGCTTGGCCACGCTCTTTGTCGATCGGCGCCCGGGGTTGCGGCTCGGCCGCGACGGCAGGCCCGGCGATCGCGCCGCAGATCGCTCCCACTACCATCAGCCCCGATCCCCACCAGTCGCGAACGCCCACGGGCGGCAGAATAGGCCTCCCACGAGTCCACGGCCACCCCCCCCTCCGGGCGGAACAGAAATGCTATGGATCGACCGGTTTCCCTTCACGAGGCTCCATGCGAAGATCCGCGGCCGGGTTCTCAGTGGCTAGCGTGCGGGTGCGGCAAGTCCCGTGCGGGAAGGAGTCGAAACATTGGATCGACGACGAATCATGTTTTTGATGGTCTGCGCGCTGCTGGTCGTTTCCGGAGGCGATGCCGACGCTGCCGCTGGCGGTGGGCTTACGCTCACCGACGCCCAGACCAGGAAGCTCGACCAGGGTTGGAAGCCCACCCTCAGTAAGCAGAAGGGCCCGTACACAAAGAACTATTGCGTATGCAAGAACGGCGAGAAGAAGCCGGTGATGCTTCCCGACGGGCGGATCGTGAGCCCGTGCAGTGGCAATCCGAAATTCTGTTCCGCCTTTCGTGAGCCGTGGGCCAAGGCGCTCGCGGAAGAGCGGATGTACATTGCCAATCTCTTCTCTCGCGATCTCTGGCAGTGGGACGATTTCCCCGATCACCACGATCTGGTGCGTGGGTATATCCTCGAAAAGTTTTTCGTCGAGACCCATCCAAAGCACAAGCTGGCGGAGATGCGAGCCTACGGTGGCCTGGCCGGCGCCGAGTACGAGGCACGTGACGCCCCTCTCTTCTTCGAGCGCTACCTCGGGATCGACAGTTTCTCCGAGTCGCGCCACTATCTCCTGGCCTACGATCTGCAGCGGCGCTTCTACGTGCGCGCCGGTCTGGGCGACATCGTCAAGGTCCGGAACCTGGCGTCCGCGATTCATCGCGAGCGCGAGAGCTTCAAGCCACTGCGCGATGCCGTCCACAATCAGATCTCGGCGGCCTTGGTACCCCGTATCGAGGCCTATCGCGCCGACGTTCCTGCCGGGGGGACGCGTGATCGGATCGACGAGTTGGTTCGCGAGATCGAGGCGCTCACCAAACTCGACGAATCAGCAATGAAGACGCAACTTTCGGAGATCGAAGACCCCGGACTCCGCGATCAGTTCACGACGCGGATGCCGGCCGCCGGGGCCAGCGATCTCGCGGCCGTGCAGGCACTGGCCGGCGTCATGGTGGGCGCACGCCAGGCCGTCGAAGCCAAGATCGTAACGCTCGCGGACCGACGACGCGCCATCGATCTCGCCATCATGGCATCGACGATTCTGCAGCAACGCAGTTCTACCGTCGTCGACTCCTCGAGCGCGACGGCTCGGGATCTGGTCGGCCTGCTGGCCGCCCTCGTGGACGCTGCCTACGGCACCGGGCTCCTGAGCGGACGTGAGCGCACGGCGCTCGGCGACAATCTGAAAGCGCTGCACACGTCGTCCCGACTGGTGCGGCGCGATCTCGATCGCGCGCTCGCGCGCGCGGCGCGTGCGATCGAGTGGGCACAGGCGACGACCCTCTATGCTTTCGAGGAGGTGCGGGCTCCGTGGAGCTATCTGCTGCCTGATACAGCGCTGATACCCGATGACGTGCTGCGCGGCTCGCCGCTCCTCGTCTATGGGCGTGCCCTGGCACGATTGGAGGACTGGGCGATGGGTGGTGATCCGATTCGCCACGACATCTTTGGTGCCTCACTCGATCAGGGCGTTCGAGCCCTCAACCCGGGTCTCGCATACGGACCGCTCAAGGTGGCGCCGGTGGGCGGCGACTATTCGAGGAATCACGTGGTGGCGCTCCCCGAGACGCCCGCCGACCTCGAGCCTGCGGCTGGCATCCTGACCCGTGGCGAAGGCAACGTGGTGTCGCACGTGCAGCTCCTCGCGCGCGCTCTCGGCATTCCCAACGTGGTTCTGTCCGCGAACGTCTACGAGAAGTTCGCGGCGCACGATGGCGGCGACGTCTTTTTCATTTCGACTCCAGGTGGGCGCGTCATCGTGAAGGACGCTGCGAGCATGACTGCGGACGACCAGGCGGTCATTGCTGAATACACGCGCAACGAAGAACGCGGCGCGGAGGGATCGCTCGAGGGCGGAGGGGCCAAGCTACACATCGACAAGGAGCGGCTGGATTTGACCGATACCCTTGCGATCGACCTTTCGAGCATGCGGCGGAAGCACTCGGGCATTCGTTGTGGTCCCAAAGCCGCGTTTCTCGGTGAGCTGAAGTACTTGTTTCCGGACAAGGTCGCGCGCGGTGTCGTCGTTCCTTTCGGTGCGTACCATGCGCACTACAAGGCAGCGCAGGTTGCCGTGCCGAGTGACCTCCGGAGCGCAGGCATCGCGACGGCGGGCGAGCCGCTCCCGACATTCGTCGAGCGAACGTATGCTGAGTTCTTCGGGAAGATGATTCCGTCCGGGGCCGACGAGCGGACCCTGGCGACGTGGATTCGTCCCAGGCTGTCCGTGATCCGGCATTCGCTCGAGCAGAAGCCCCTGGCCGATGATCTCCGTGCTTCGATACAAAGCGGACTGGAGCGTAACGGTCTTCTGAACGCCTCAGATCCGACGCAGACGGTCGGTGTGTTCATCCGGAGTGACACCAACGTCGAGGATCTGGACAACTTCAACGGCGCCGGGCTGAATCTCACACTCTTCAATCGCCGCTCCCTTGCGGAGGTCTATTCGGGACTGAAAGAAGTGTGGGCGTCTCCGTTCACCTATCGTTCGTTCTCCTGGCGCCAGACGCTCATTGATGAACCGCTCTGGGTGCTACCGTCGGTCATCATTCTCGAGAGCGTTGCCACCGAGAAGTCCGGCGTGCTCGTCACGGCCGACGTCGACGGGCACGACGAGAAGGGGATGCTGATCGCGACGTCGGAGGGTGTTGGTGGGGCGGTCGATGGAACGCCCGCCGAGACGATCGTCTGGTCGAAGGGAGACGTCGAGCTGGTGACGATGTTCAAGTCTCCATACCGGCGCCTGCTCCAGGCCGGTGGTGGGACCGAAATCGTGCCCTCGACCCGCGGCGAGTTCGTGCTCGACGACGCGGACGTCCGCGAGCTTACCTCGACCGCCGACACGCTGCGCGCCAGGCTCATACCGTCGCGGGGTCCGCAGGGGAAAGCACGCCCGTGGGATATCGAATTCGGATTCTCGAAGGGCAAGCTCTGGCTCTTCCAGGTGCGGCCGTTCGTCGGCAATGATTCGCTGCAGAATGTGGCAGCGCTGAACGCATTCGAAGCGCCGCGCGCCGGCGCCGACGATGCGCTGCGTCTCGACGAGACGATACCGTAAAGCCAGGATGGGAGGTCGTCAGCCAGTGTCGTTGCGAGGGGCGTTCATGCACCTGGTTTCTTCGTTTCCCGAGTACGCGCGTCGCACCATGCGCTCGAGGTTCGCTCTTGCCACACTCGTCGTGTGTACGGGTATCGTGCACACGGCGGGCGTTGCAGGTGCGGTGGACATGCTCGAGGAACCTCCGCGCTACGGCTCGTTCTACGATCGATACGAGCCGAGCTTCTACACGGGGTTCGCGCCCCGCGGGGTCGATCCGCGGCGTGTGCATCTGCACATCGGCCGTGGCAATCAGGTGCGCGTGACGGTCGTCGTCTCCGACGACGTGCTGCGCGACTATGTGCGTGATCTTCAGGCGCGCCAGCATACGTATCGCACGCTCGCCGATGACGATCGAATCGAGCTGACGCAGAACAGCGGGTTCGACGCGTTCAATGCCCGCCTTGCGGAGGTCGGGCTCGAGCGACTGGTGCGCGAAGAGCGCGATCTCTCTCCGGACGCCCTTCGGGCGCGCAATCTCGCGCTCCTCGAGCGGCTGAATCCGGGACGCGTCTTCCGGATCGAGTTCCCGGAGGACGAACTGATGCGTCGCTGGCTCGCCCGCCTCGAAAAGAGCGACGCCGGCAGTATGGACCGTGATCGCCGCCTCGCACTGGTCAATGCGCTTCTCCCCACGCGACTCTGGCTCGCGGAACTCGACGCCGGCACGGTGAAAGAGCTGAAGGAACTGGTCAATCAGGGGCTGGCCGTGACGGAGCGCGGCGCCCAGGCTGACGAGGGTGCTCCCGCCCACGAGACGGGGCTCGCGACAGGGCTCGCGGATGACGAGACGGGCGCGGATGACGAGACGGGGCTGGCGGATGGCGAGACGGGCGCGGATGACGAGACGGGGCTGGCGGATGACGAGACGGGGCTGGCGGATGACACTGCGCGCGCCACGGGCTCGACGATCCCGCCGGCCTTCCGTACCGCCTACTTCGCGCTTCTCGCCCGGGTGAGCCACGACCTGTATCCGCGGCACGAGGGCCACCTCGCCTTCGTCGAGTTCACGGCCATCTATCCCATCGGCAGCGTGAACGAATACACGACCTACCGCGGGCGTCGGATCCCCCTGTACCCGACGCCGGGGCGCCGTGCGCTCACCACGCACCAACGGACGAAGACCGTAGACCACATTCCGACTGTTGCGGTGTACAGCTACTCGCCGTGGATTCCGTACATGCACGTCGGCACCAAGCTCCACAACTCGTTCCACACGTTGTGGTGGCGCATGCAGCCTGGCCAGACGCGCTTCCTGCCGGCGAGCTGGAAGAACGCCGAGCAGGCTACCCACGATGGCAAGCCATACCAGTACCTGTGGCTGATCTCGCGCGGGCCAATGTCACACGGCTGTACGCATCTCACGACGGGTCACATCGCCGAACTCCGCCAGCTGTTTCCGTCCGAGACCGAGAAGCTCTACGACATCGATACGTTCCTGAACAAGTCGTACCTCTACGATGTCTTCGATATCGACGGAGACTTCACGCCCGAGGTCATGGGGGTGCGGTACTTCATCGCGTATTCGTTGAAGAACAAGAAGCCGGACGTGCTTCGCGTGCGAAACGAACGCGCCGCCTACTACGACTGGCTCTATGGTGGCGAGCTCCGCCTCGACGACGAAGGGCGGGGGAGTTTCGGCGAACTGCGCGACGGTCGTTTCGTCGAGCGCACCGCGAAAGACGGTGCGACGTACGACGGCCTGGCACTCTACGAGGCGGCGTACGAGCCAGAGAAATTTCAGATGTACAAACTGGTCGACATTCCGTTCGCGCGGGCGCTTCGGAAGGTCGGCTTGCATCATCCTTTCAAGGGCGTTCCGCCCGCGCCAACCGGCGCCGCTGGAGGCAAGATATGATTCGCACAGCCATCAATCCGTGCAGCTGGTCGCTGGGCTTTGGTTTCAATCAGGGCGAGCTGGTGAAGCAACCGGAGCAGATCCTGTTCTGTGCTGGTCAGACGGCGATCGACGCCACTGGGCAGGTGCAACACGAGGGCGACATCAGGGCCCAGATCGGCATGGCGGTCGAAAACCTGAATGCGGTGTTGCGCGACGCTGGCATGACGTTGGCCAATGTGGCCCGGCTGACGGTGTACACTACCGATGTCGACGCGATGCTTGCCAACTTCGACGCCCTGGTCGGGCCGCTCGACGAGGCCGGTGTGAAACCGGCGCAGACACTGCTCGGCGTCGCCCGTCTCGGGATGCCCGAGCTGCTCGTCGAGATCGAGGCGACGGCGGTCGCCTGATCGCGCGCAACAGAACGGTCGCGGCCGATACCGCCCCCACGATTGGAGGACAACATGCCCCAGTTCCCCGCAAGTGAAATTCTGGAAGTCCACACGCGCTATCTGGCTGTGCGCAAGCGCATCGAGCAGCGAGAGATCGGTTGGGACGCGCTCGCGCAGTTCTTTACCGACGATGCCAGCTTCGTCGATCCGGCGTGGGGCCGCGTCGACGGTCTCGCGAACATCAAGACATTCCTGATCGAGAGCATGGTCGGCCTCGAGGAATGGAGCTTCCCGCACGAGTGGGAGGCCGTCGAAGGGAATCATCTCGTGACGGGGTGGCTGAACCGGCTCCCGGGACAACGCGCCGACGGAACATTCTATCAGGCTCCGGGGCTGTCGCGGCTCGTCTACGCCGGCAACGGCAAGTTCAACTTCGAGCAGGACATCCTGAACATGACGCACGTCCTCGAGCTGATCACCGAGAGCGGCTGGGCGCCCGACGGCCCGATGAATCTGCCTCCGCAGAATCCTGTCCGACTCTGCGCCTGGCAGCCTTAGGCCCTGCGGGCGGATCGCGTCGATGATGCGGTTCGGCGCGCTGCACCGTCGGCAACGGCTCAGGCACGCTTGCAAGAGCGTCGCTCGCTCGGCAGCCTGACGAACCATGCGGCGATTACGGTTCTACGTCGACTACATCTCTTCGAACGCCTACCTGGCCTGGCTCGTGCTTCCGCGGCTGGTTGCCAAGTACGACGTCGAGATCGAGCCAGTTCCGGTGCTGTTTGCCGGGTTGCTCGAGGCGCATGGGCAGCTCGGTCCGGCCGAAGTGCCGGCGAAGGTGCTCTGGATGTGGAAGAACAATCTTCGTAAGGCAGCACATCTCGGGGCGCCCCTGAACCGGCCCGCGTATCATCCTTTCAACCCACTGCTCGCGCTTCGCGCGTCCTCATTGCCGATGGACGAGGATCGACGGCGCGTGTTTACCGAAGGTCTCCTGAAGGCCGTCTGGGTGCGCGAGCTCCACGTGAGCGAGCCGGACGTCGTGGCAACGATCGCGAGCGAGGCCGGGCTCGATGGTGCGGCAATCGTGGCGGAGGCGACGACGCCCGAAGCCAAAGCGCGGCTGCGGTCGCAAACGGACGCGGCGATCGCCGCGGGGGTCTTCGGGGTTCCCACGATGGAGGTCGGCGGCGAACTCTTCTGGGGGTACGATGACTTCCCGCAGCTCGAAATGCTGCTCGCGGGTAAAGATCCTCTCGATCCGGAAGAAGTGCGTCGATGGAGCGGTCCGCCGCGGCCATCGTCGGTGCGCCGACAGTTCCGCTAGAAGATCAATGCAAGAGCACCGTATCGATCTCAGCGAGGTGAGTCTCAACGTCGTGTCGGCGGGGCCGAGCGACGGGCCGCTCGTGCTCCTGCTGCACGGTTTTCCACAGCACGGGGCATCGTGGTGGCGCCAGATCGGCGCGCTCGCGGACGCGGGCTATCGCGTGTGGGCCCCTGATCAGCGTGGTTACAATACCAGTTCGAAACCGAGCGAGCTGGCGGCCTACCACCTCGATCGACTCGCGGGGGATGTCGTCGAACTCATCGATGTCGCGGGGAGCGAGAAGGCGCATGTCGTTGGACACGATTGGGGCGGCGGCGTCGCGTGGTGGACGGCGATCCGGCACGCCTCGCGCGTCGCCAAGCTCGGCATCCTCAACATGCCGCATCCACAAGTTCTGGTGCAGCGCCACCTCCGCTTTCACATCCATCGTTGCTGGTACTTCTACTTCTTCATGTTGCCACGGGTGCCCGAGATGGTGCTCGCGCGGGACGACCGGCGTGCGATGATCGAATCCATTCGCAGTACGGGGAACCCGGACGCGTTCACGGATGCTGATCTCGAGGCCATGCGCCAGGTGGCGGGCGAGCCCGGCGCGCTGACCGGGATGATCAACTGGTACCGCGCCGTCATGCGGCTGCCCCTCGACCTGACCGACGTGCGGGTGCGCGTCCCGACCCTGATCATCTGGGGCGCGCGAGATCGCTTCATCAGCCGCACCATGGCGGACCACAGTCTTGCGCTGTGCGACGACGGCCGCCTCGAGCTCATGGAAAAGGCCTCGCACTGGGTGCAGAGCGAAGAGCCGGAACGGGTGAACGCGCTCCTCGGCCGCTTTCTCGGGAGCGGCCATTCGGGTCTCGGGTAGACCGGCCCGCTCTGGGTTCCGATCAGCCGCCGCTGGCGTGTGCGATCGGATGCGGGAGACGCACCCGCACCACCTGGCCAGACGCACCGAGAGATGGCAGCGGTCGACCGTCGAACGCGAGGGCGACGCCACCGGCGTTCCCCACTTTGAGGGAGAAGCTGTCGTGCGCCCGCAAGGTGCGGGTGTCTCCAGGCTCGAGCCAGTACTCCTGGCCCGGGCCGTCGTCTCGCCCGACCTCGAGCCAGACCGTCTCGGTAGCCACGATGTGCAGTTCCCGGGCGCCGTCATCGGTAGCGTCCGCGGGCGCCTGGCCGGTCGCGCCAGCCACAGGGAGGGGCTCGACACGCACCGGGTCGGTCTGGGGAGCACGGACCTGCTGGACCGGAGGCGGCGCGTCGGCAGCAATCGCCTCTCGAACGGCGCCCTCGTGCCTGATCTCGGGATCCTCGCTGGCCGCCGCACTTGCTTTCTCCGCGACACCCCCGGGATCGGCCGCGATCGCGACGGGTTCGGGGGAGTTCCGGATCATCAGGAATGCCGCAAGGGCGACCGAGAGGACGATTGCGGTTGGCCTCCAGAGATTGTCGATCGAGAACTTGAACGGTTGTCCGGGGGCGGTTGGACCCTGGGCCATCGGGCCAGTTGGCACCTGCTGGACCTGCCCCAGGAACTCCGGGAGCAGGCTATCGACTTCCAGACCGACGAAGCCGGCGTACTTCCGGAAGAAGGGGATCAGGTAGAACTCGTCGGGAATGCCGACAGACGTGGTCTCGCCTTCCAGGAGTTGCACGTAGCGAAGGGGGATACCGGACTGCGTCGCGGCGAGTTCGACGGATAGCCCGCGCTGCTCGCGCGCTTCCTTCAGGACCTCGGCAATGTGGGAACGGTCACTCATTCGGACACTTGCAGCATAATCAGGCACGGCGAGCTGCACTAGTACTGATATGCGCCACCCTTGCCAGCGCTTGACACACCGCGGCAAGCATACTAAACGTTCAGTATGGTCGATGAGGAGCCAACATCCCCAGTACCTGCGGAGGATGAACCGGCGCGTCAGCGCGAACCGAGCCGTGCCCGGTCCGAACTCATGGCGACCGCGATCGACCAGTTCGCCCGCTACGGATACCAGGGAACCTCGATCGACCGGATCGCGCACGCCGCCGGGGTGACCAAGGGCGCGCTCTACTACCACTTCCGCGACAAGGAAGAGCTGATGTTCGAGGCGGTGAAGGATCGGGTCGCCGCGTTCGAGCGTACCGTCCTTGGGACCGTCAGCCCGGAGACCGATCCGGCCGGCACTCTGGCGGAGATCGCCCGCGTCTCGGTCGACGTCGCCACCCGCGACAACCTGCGGCGCTTCATTCTCACCATCATGGTCGAGACGCTCGACACGAATCCGCAGCTGTCCGCGTCGTTCCGGGACATTCTCCGGCGCTTCCGCAGCTATCTCACCGGTGTGATCCGGCTCGGCCAGGAGAAGGGCGTGTTTCGGGCCGACGTCGATGCGAAGCTCGCGGCGCAGATGTTCGCGGGCGGGGTCATCGGAGCGGAACTCCAACACTATCAGGATGCCGAGCGTGTCGACCTCGGCGCCGTCATGCAGGGCGTCGTCGCCCAGCTGCTGGCCTGGCTCACCAAGGGCGAGGCCGAGTTGCCGACACGCACGACCCGTAATTCACGGAGGACTACATGATCGACTTCGAGCTAGACGAGGAGCAGCAACTCATTCGCGACACGGTCGTCAGCTTCGCGCGCGACGAGATTCGTCCGCACGCACGCGAGGCAGACGAAACGGGGATCGTTCCTGCGGCACTCGTCAAGCAGGGATGGGAGCTCGGCTTGGTGCAGAGCATCATTCCGGAAGAGTACGGCGGCTTCGGGAACCCGCACTCGGCCGTCACCGGTGCAGTCATTGGCGAGGAGTTGGCCTACGGCGATCTTTCCATTGCCATGCATCTCCTGGCGCCGCGCCTGATCACGGTGCCCGTGGTCGAGTTCGGGTCGGAGGATCTCAAGAAAACGCTGCTCCCGACATTCTGTGGCGATGACTTCCAGGCCGGCTCGGCGGCGGTCATGGAACCGCGGATCGATTTCGACGCCTCCGCGCCGGCAACACGGCTCGTGCGCGACGGCGACGACTACGTGGTGACCGGCCAGAAGTGTTACGTGCCGCTTGGCGCCGAGGCGCAGCACTTTCTGGTGCTCGCCGGGTCGCAGAACGGGAACGGTAGTGGCACCGTCCATCCCCAGGCTATCGTCGTAGCCCGCGATACGCCCGGACTCACCGTTGGCGAGCGCGAGCGCAACATGGGCATCAAAGCGCTTGCCACCACCGGCCTCGGGCTCGACGCCTGCAAGGTGTCTGGCGACCACGTGCTCACGGGTGGCGACGAAGGATCGGCGCGTCTCGCCAATCTGTCACGCGTTGCGTTGTCCTCGATGGCCGTCGGGGTGGCGCGCGCCGCGTACGATTACGCGCGCGACTACGCCAAAGAACGCCACGCATTCGGACAGCCGATCGCGCAGAAGCAGGCGATCGCCTTCATGCTCGCCGAGATGGCCATGGAGGTCGATGCCATGCGTCTCCTCACATGGGAGGCGGCTTGGAAACTCGACCAGGGGCAGGACGCGACGCGCGAAGCGTATCTCGCCAAGCGCTACGCCGCCGACATGAGTCTCAAGATCGCCGACAACGCGGTCCAGGTACTCGGAGGTCACGGGTACATCCGGGATCACCTGGTCGAGCTGTTCCTGCGGAACGCCCGCGGCTTTGCCACCTTCGAGGGACTCGCGATCGCCTGAACGGCCGATCCGAGCGACGCTACTTCTATCACTAGGGAGAAACGACGATGATCAATTTCGAGCTCTCCGACGCAATCAGCAAGACCCGCGAGCGCATGCACATGATGGCCGAGCACATGATGCGGCCGATCGCGCGCGAGTACGACGAACGCGAACACGAGAAGCCGTGGGATTTTCTCAACACGACCTGGTCGCTCTCGAAGAACGCGACCGTCGGTCCGAACGCCGAGACGAAAGAGCAGGGGGAGACACCCGAGAAGAAGAAGAAGCGAGGCCCGTCCGAGCTCAATCTCCGGACGTGCGTTGCGGTCGAGGAGCTCTCGTGGGGTGACGGCGGTCTCTATCTTTCGATACCCGGCCCTGGGCTCGGCGGCGCGGCCGTGCTCGCGGCGGGGACACCGGAACAGAAGAAACGCTTCCTGTCGCGGTTCAAGGGCGACAAGCCGGTGTGGTCGGCGATGGCCATCACCGAGCCGAGCTGCGGATCCGATAGCGCGAAGATTCAGGCCACCGCCGTCCGCGACGGCGATCACTGGGTGCTGAACGGTACGAAGATCTTCTGCACGAGCGGATTGATGGCGGGTGATCCCAAGAACTCGGAGGGTTTCATCGTCGTCTGGGCTACCGTCGATCGTTCGGCCGGTCGCGCCGGCATCAAGTCGTTCATCGTCGATGCGGGGACCCCGGGGATGACCGTCGCGAAGTGCGAGGACAAGCTCGGGATTCGCGCATCCGACACGGCGACCCTGATCTTCGAGGATTGCCGGATCCCGATCGATCACATCCTCGGGAGTCCCGAGGTGCCGAAGACGAGCGAAGGCTTCAAGGGCGTCATGGCGACGTTCGATGCGACGCGGCCGATCGTGGCGGCGAGTGCCATCGGCATTGGGCGCGCCGCGGTCGATCTCATCCGCGAAGAGCTCGAGAAGCAGGGCATTCCCATCCGGTACGGCGTGGCCGCGCACCAGCTGACGGCCATCGAGCGCGACTTCATGGACATGGAGACGCAGCTCCAGGCGGCGCGACTGCTTACCTGGCGCGCGGCGTGGATGATGGACCATGGCCAGGTGAACAACCTCGAGGCCTCGATGGCCAAGGCGAAAGCCGGAGTGGTCGTGACGCAGATTACCCAGAAGGCCGTCGAGATGCTCGGCCCGCTCGGCTACTCGCGCGAGATTCTCCTCGAGAAGTGGATGCGCGATGCCAAGATCAACGACATTTTCGAGGGCACGCAACAGATCAATCTGATGATCATCGCCCGCCGCATCCTCGGATATTCGAGCAAGGAGTTGTCCTAGGCGCCAATTGCCAATTTGCGGCCGTGTGGTACTTTGACGCTCCGCGGCATGGACATCTACCAGCTACTGGCGGACGTTCCAGCGTATACCGAGTTTCCGACCGTCGATGAGCTGTCAGCAAGTTCCCGAGAGCTGGCCCGGCGGTTTCCGAACCTGGTGACGCTGCAGACGATCGGACAGTCTACCGAGGGTCGCCCGATCGAGATGTTGACGATCGGCGACGCCGAGCGGAAGGCTTTGCTGATCGGGACGCCCCATCCCAACGAGCCGATCGGCACACTCACGCTCGAGTACCTGTCTCGGCGCTTGTGCGAGGACGACGATTTCCGGAAGGAGATCGGGTACCGGTTCCTCATCATCAAGTGTGCCGACCCGGACGGCCTCACCCTGAACGAAGGGTGGCTCAAGCAGCCGTTCTCGCCGCTGACCTACGCTCTCAACTTCTACCGGCCGCCGCATCGTGAGCAGGTCGAGTGGAGCTTCCCGGTGCACTACAAGACGCTCCATTTCACCGACTCGTGTCCCGAGGCCCGCGTGGTGATGGAGGTCATGGATTCCGAGCGGCCGACGTTCTTGTACTCACTCCACAACGCCGGCCTCTGCGGTGTCTACTTCTACGTTTCCGGTCGACTGCCAGGTCTCTTTCCGCGACTCCGCCGCGTCGTCACCTCGCAGGAGCTCTCGATCCACAAAGCCGAGCCCGAGCAACCCTACGTCGAGAAGCTCGACGAAGGCGTGTACCAACTCTTCGGCGTCAAAGAGATCTACGACTACATGGAGCGGAACCTCACCGAGGATCCCGCGCCGCACATCGAGGCGGGTACCAGCTCCGATGATTTCCTGAAGGCGCGTACCGGGGGCTACTCGTTCGTGTGCGAAGTTCCGTACTACTTCGACATCACGCTGAACGATCTCGCCCCGGCCGGGATCACGCGGCGCGAAGCGATGTTGCAGGGAGCGTTTCGCGTCGACTCGATCTACCATGACATTCGCGAGTACTTTGGGATCGTCGGCGCGGGCGCCCCGCGTGATCGGTTGTTCCGGTCGGTCGACGACTATGTGCGGAAGGCGCCGCAGCGGCTCGCGGCCCTCAAGCAGGAGGCGGAGGCGCCCCAGTACACGCGCGAAGCCACCAGGGCCGAAGTCTTTGACGCGACCGTGGGGCGGGTGTTCTACAGCATGCTGTACCTCGGCGAGGTCTATCGTCTCGCCGTCGCGCGCGGGAGCGAGGAAGTGGCGCGGGTCGTCCGCCGGCGCCTCGAAGACATCTGCGGCCAGATCGACAGCCAGAGCACGCTCCAAACGCTTCCCCTCCAGCAGCTCGTGGCCACCCAGCTCGGTACGGGCCTGCACGCCATGGCGGCGTGGAAGGAGTTCGGCACGCCGACCATCCCCGGACGCTGAGCCTCCGTCCCGCAGCCGGCACTGTTTTCCGCTGGCTCCTTCCTGACAGCCCCTGTAGACTCAGCATCGGCCAACGCCACGTATGTCGTCACCGCGACACACCAATCGCCTCGTCAACGAGACCAGCCCCTACCTGTTGCAGCACGCGCACAATCCGGTGGATTGGTACGCGTGGGGTGACGAGGCGCTTGCCCGCGCCCAGCGTGAGGACAAACCGATCCTCGTCAGCATCGGCTACTCTGCCTGCCATTGGTGTCACGTCATGGAGCGCGAGTCGTTCGAAGATGAACAGATCGCCGGGCTCATGAACGAGCTTTTCGTGTGCGTGAAGGTCGATCGTGAGGAGCGGCCCGATCTCGATCACATCTACATGAACGCGGTGCAGATGCTGACCGGTCATGGTGGCTGGCCACTGAACGTCTTCCTGACACCGGCTGGAGAGCCCTTCTACGGGGGGACCTACTTTCCGCCGACGGATCGGCACAACATCCCGGCTTTTCCGCGCGTGTTGCAGGGCGTCGCGCAGGCGTATCGTGAGAAACGTTCCGAGGTCGAGAAGAGCGTCGGCCAGATGCTGGATGCGCTAGCGCAAATGGACGGGCGGGATGCGGTCGTGGGGCCGGTGCCCGGAACGTTGCCGGTCGATGCGGCGCGCACGCTGACGCGCCACTACGATGCCGACCACGGCGGCCTTGGGAGCGCTCCGAAGTTTCCGAACACGATGGTGTTCTCGCTTTTCCTCCGCGCCTGGCATGCGACCGGGGAGGCGCGCTTTCTCGCGATGGTCGAGCAGACGCTCGGGACGATGGCCGCCGGCGGCATGTACGATCAACTCGGCGGCGGTTTCCACCGCTATTCGGTCGATGACCGTTGGCTCGTGCCACACTTCGAGAAGATGCTCTACGACAATGCGCTTCTCACCCGCCTGTATCTGGAAGGGTATCAGGCCACGGGGAACGCCGCGTGGCGTACGATTGCACAGGACACACTGGCGTACGTACTTCGTGAGATGACCGATCCGGCGGGTGGTTTCTACTCGGCGCAGGATGCCGACAGCGAGGGCGTCGAAGGGAAGTTCTTCGTGTGGACGCTCGACGAGGTGACGGCGGTCCTCGGCGAGGAACGCGCCCGGGTGTTCTGTCGCGTGTACGACGTGACCGACGTCGGAAATTTCGAGAACCAGAACATCCTGCATCCGACACTCACTCTCGAGCAGGCGGCGAAGCTGTTCGGCAAACCCGAGGACGAGATCGCGACCCTTCTCGCCGAATCACGCGCGGCGCTTCTCGCGGTCCGTGGTGGTCGTATCGCGCCCGGCCGGGACGACAAGATTCTCGCGAGTTGGAACGGCCTCATGATCGGGGCTTTTGCGACGGCCTATCAGGTACTCGGGGACGAGACCTACCGCACCGCGGCCGAGCGCGGGGTCGCGTTCGTGTACGAGCACCTGCATCGCGACGGCCGCCTGCTCCGGACCTACAAGGATGGTCAGGCGAAGCTGAATGCGTATCTGGACGACTATGCGTTCATGCTGAACGCGCTCCTCGATCTCTACGAGGGGACGTTCGACCTCACCCTCGTCGATCGGGCGGTCGCGCTCGGCGATACCCTCCTGACGCATTTCGAGGACAGCGAGCGCGGCGGCTTCTACTTCACGAGCGGCGACCATGAGCGTCTGGTCGCACGGCCGAAGCCGACCTTCGATGGCTCAATTCCTTCGGGCAACTCTGCCGCCGCCCTGGGACTCTTGCGGTTGTATTACCTCCGCGGCGAGCCGCGCTTTCTGGCAGCGGTGGAGCGGACGCTCGGCCTGTTTGCCAAGTCGATGGGAGACAACCCGTTCGGGTTCGCCAACATGCTCGGCGTCGCCGACTTCTATCTGCGGAAACCACGCGAAGTCGTGGTGGTTGGACGTGTCGAAGATCCGGCGACGACCGAACTCTTGAAGAGCCTGCACCGCGCGTACGTCCCGAGTCGGACCCTGACGGTGGTCGATCCAGATGGCGAAGCACGACTCCCGCTCGCGGAAGGCAAGACCCAACACAACGGTCTCGTAACGACCTACGTCTGCCACGACTACACGTGCTCACCGCCCGTGACGAGCTGGGACGAAGTCGCGGCGTTGCTCGAACTGGCGACGTAGGCGCGCGGTCACCCATTTTACGTGGCGAACGATATCGAGCAGGCGAAGGAGCCGCCGTCGGCCCAATCGTTGGAGGGGAAGGCCCCCACCAACGGAAACGGCCGCCGTGGCATGCAGCTCCGGCAGCTGACGGCCACGCTCGCCTGGGCCGTTGTGTTTTGCGACATCGGGACCTCGGTCTACTACGTTCCGGGGATTCTCTTTCACAGCGTCGGCAATCTGGCGCCGCTCTTCGTGACGCTGACCACCGGCGCGTTCATCCTCCTCAGTTTCAAGTACATCGAGATCACCTGGCGGAATCCCGAGGGCGGTGGGGTCGTCACGATTGCGACCAAGGCGTTCAATCCCCGCTGGGGCTGCCTCGGTGGCATGCTCATCACCGTCGACTACTTCCTCACGTCCGCCATCTCGACGGTCTCGGGCTTCTACTACCTGTCGAGTGTCTTTGGCGCGATGGAGCCCTACATTCCAGAGCTTGCCGCGCTGGGACTGGTGTTGCTCGCACTCGTCAACATCATCGGGATCCGGGAGAGTGCCACGCTGTCGCTCATCATGGCGACGACGGCGCTGATCGTGAATCTCGGTGTCATCACCGTCGTCATCTGGACCGTCGGCCTGGGGGGCGTCTACGATATCGTGGCCGCGCTACCCTCGCCGGCCGAATTGACGCCCCGGGCGTGGCTCGTCGGGTTCGGTGCCGCCTGGCTCGCGTTCTCGGGACTCGAGAGCATCAGTCAGCTCTCACCGACGATGCTGGAACCGCTCAAGCGGACGTCCACCCGCGCCATGATCGGCGTCGTCGTGGCGATCATGGTGACGTCGCCGCTGCTGACATTGCTCTCGATCGGCATCCTGCCCGCAGCGGTCAAAGAGACCGGCTCCGAGCGTTTCATCTCCGAGCTCGGTGGCCTCTACGGTGGTTGGCCGGCCACGATTGCGGTCGTGGCCACTGCCACGAGTCTCCTCATCTTCGCAGCGAACACGGCCATCATCGGCGGCTATCATGTGTTCATCGCGCTGGCGCGGAACGGTTTCCTGCCGAAGGCGGTGACGCGCCGGAATTCGCAGTTCGGAACGCCCCACGTCGCCATCATGATCGCGACGGGCGTGCCGGTGTTGATCGTACTCTGGACTCAGGGGCAGCTGATCATTCTCGGCGACATGTACGCGTTCGGACTCCTCGGCGCGTTCGTGCTCGATTCGGTCTCCCTCGACGTGATCCGCTGGCGCCTCGGCAGACGCGGCCCCATGTTCTGGGTCGGCATCCTGACGACGCTCATGGTCGTGGTGGCGTGGGTAGTGAACCTGTTCGCGAAACCACTCGCGACCTACTTCGGCGGTGGGGTCACGGCGTTCGGGATGGCGATCGCCGTCGGCATGCAGCAGGGATTCTTCACCGAGCTCCTCTATCGGATTCCGTTGGTGAATCGGCTGGCGTCACGCAAGATCGAAGTGACGGAGAAGATGGTCGAGGACGTCAAGGGCATCGTCACGCTCGGGCAGGCCGTGGAAGTGAAGACTCTGTATCCGAGCAGTACGCTCATCGCCGTCCGCGGGCGGAATCCGTGGCTCGTGCGCGAAGCGGTCACCCGCGCCAAGGGGCGTGGTGAGAGCACGGTCTACTGCATCTTCGTCGAGGAGCGCGCCGGGTTGTTCGCCGGTGATGCGCCGACCCAGCCGAACGACGAGGGCATCCAGAGTCTCGGGAGCGCGCTGAACGAAGCAAAGCGCCAGGGGATCGAACTCGTCCCGATCTGGACCGTGTCACACAGCGCCGCGGACGCCATCGCGCGTGCCGCCGACGCCCTCGACGTGAATGGCGTCATGGTCGGTGTCAGTCGTCGAAGCGCGCTCTATCATTTGTTGCGGGGTCACGTGGTGAAGGGTCTGTCCGCCAAGTTGCCTCGTGATTGTCATCTCATCCTCTGCAATTGAGTCCCCCGGCTCGACCCCCGGGCGCCGCAGCGGCTCCGCAAGTTGACGACGGCCGGCAGTTCTGGGACTGTACGCCTCGCCGATGCCCATGACGATTGACGATCGCGGTCACCGAAACGTCTGCGAGATCGAGGGCGGGGAGGTTGAAGGAACCCCGACGCTCACGATCCTCGGTGACGACAACCGAATCTCGATCGGGCGGGACGTCAATCTCTACGAGTCCCGCATCGAGATCCTGGGCAATCACAACCACGCGACGTTCGGTGACGCTTGCAAGCTGCGCATCGTATCGCAGTTCGTCACCGACCGCGGTGTGATCTCGATCGGAACCAAGACGACGATGATCGACGTCCTCATGCAGCTCCATGAGACGCGTACCATCCGCATCGGGGAAGACTGTGCGTTCTCCGGCGGAGTGTGGATCAGCGTCAGCGACATGCACTCGATCCTCGATCGCGACACCGACGAACGCATCAACTACGGGCAGGACATCGTCGTCGGCGATCATTGCTGGCTCGGAGCGCGGGTCATGCTGCTGAAAGGCGCGATCGTTGGTAACGGTTCGGTCGTGGGTGCGGGGTCGGTCGTGACCGGTACCGTTCCGGAGTACTGCGTTTCCGCTGGAGTGCCGGCGCGGGTGGTTCGGGAGAACACGCGCTGGGAACGCGACCTCATTCCCGACGCCCCCCTCGAGCGCAGCGGCACCGGGGGCTGATCCGAGGCTCCGGGGCCGACCCGAGGATCGCTCGGGCGCTGACAGACGGGTTTTCTACCGTCCCTCGAACTTCGCCCGTCGCTTCTCGAAGACCGCGCGCAGCCCTTCACGAACGTCGCTGCTCCGCGCTGCCGCTTTCGCGAGATCTATGGTCTCGCGGGATGACGTCCGCGAACGAAAGCCATTGGCTTCGATGATGGCCGCCTTCATGGCGCGGAGCGACAGGGGTGCGTTGCGGGCAATGTCGGCGGCGAGCTTGCGCGTCGTGTCGGCGAGGTCGGCGTTTGGCACGACCTGCGTGACGAGCCCGAATTCGAGGGCGTGCGCGGCGTCGAGGATCTTGCCGGTGAAGAGCATGTGCTTGGTCTTCACCGTGCCGACGGTATCGAGAAGCTTCTGCGTCAGCGGATAGGGTACGACCAGCCCGAGGCGGGCGAGCGGCATACCCATGCGTGCGTCCTCGCCCGCGACGCGGAGATCGCAGTGCAGCGCCAGCTCGAGTCCGCCGGCGATGGCCTCGCCCTGCATCATGGCGATGGTCGGTATCGGAAGTTCTTCGAGCGCGTGGAGCGAACCTTCGATCTCGGGAAGCTCGACCATCCCGTCCTCACCGCTGGTGGTCCCGAGATCTTTGAGGTCGAGTCCGGCGCAGAAAGCCTTCCCGGCGCCCGCCACGATGAGCGCACGGACGGAGTCGTCGCCTGCGACGTCGTCGACGGCGCGTTGGAGCTCCTCGAGCATGCGGAGAGTCATCGCATTCCGCTTGTCGGGCCGGTTCAAGGTCAACGTGACGACCGCACCGTCACGCGTCTGCACTACCTGCGCGTCCGAGTTACTCATGCTGAACTAGAAGTTGTCCTTGAGCTCGCGGGTCTTGGCAAAGACCGCAATGGGATCGTCACCCAGATCGGGATAGCGCGCGCGGACGGATGCTTGCAGCTCGGTACTCGATGATCGCACGAACGGGTTGGTGAGCTTCTCCTCGGCGATGGTCGAGGGGATCGACGGTTGGTCGTTGGCGCGGAGGGCGCGGACGCGCTCGATCTTGGCGTTGATGTCGCTGTTCGTGGGCTCGAGTGAGGCGGCGAAGCGGAGGTTGCCCTCCGTGTACTCGTGCCCGCAAAAGACGCGCGTGTCGTCGGGGAGCGCCATCAACTTTGCGAGGGAGTGCGCCATCTGCTCGGCCGAGCCTTCGAACAATCGTCCGCAACCCGCCGCGAACAGCGTGTCGCCGCTGAACACACTCGGCGTTCCCTCCTGAAAGAAATACGCGACATGGCCCTTCGTGTGCGACGGAATGGCGATGGCGCGGCCGCGGACCCCGACCACCTCGAACTCGTCGCCGTCCGCAAGGGGCTCGGTCAACGCCGGAACGCGCCCTTCTTCGCCGGCCGAACCAAGCACCCGAATGCCAGGGATGGCGCGGGCGACTTCCTCGTTGCCGCCGACGTGATCGAAATGCCAATGGGTGGCGAGGATCGCTTCAAGCTTCAGGTTTCGTCGCGTGACCTCGGCCAGGACCGGTGTGGCCTCGGAGCAGTCGACGATGGCTGCGCGGATACCGTCGGCGTGGATCAGGAGGTAGCCGTAGTTGTCGGAGAGCAGGGGGATGGGGACGATCTCCACGGGGGATCCTTTCGTTCGGGTCAGTGCCCTTCGGGCCGGTCGCGCAGGCCGGAAGTGGCCGTCGGTCGTGCGGCCGCAAGTTCCAACTGGCTGATCCGTGCGGCGAGGCTCGCGAGCTCCTCGCGGCCGGCAGTGTGTCGTTCGGTCAGATCGCCGAGGCGAAGATCGCACTGACGCAGCGTGCGCTCGACTTCGCCGAGTCGGTGGGCAAGCTGGAAGAATTCACCGCGATCGGTCGTGCGCTCCTCCCGCAGGGTTTCGATGTGGGTGCCGAGCTCGCGGGTGGTCGTGATGGCCGCCGTGGCCTCCCGGGCGGCGCTCTCCAATGCCCGCGCCGATTCATCCAGGGTCTCGTTGACGCGTGCGAGGCGGGCCTGAATCTCCTCTTTCTCGCCTGTCCGCATGCTGTTCTCCTGCTCGACACTGCGCAGCTGCGCCGCGTGCGCCGTCAGGGTACTCGTGACCTCGGCAAGCCGGGCCTGCGTTCCATGCACGTCCTGGGCGTCGGCTCGGCTGTCGGCAGCCTGGGCCTGGTGCAGGTCGCCGAGCCGCGTGCCGTATACAGCAAGGGTCTCGTCGACCTGGGCCAGTCGGGCCTGCAGCGATTCCTTGTCGGCGACGCGCGCGCCCTGCTCTTTCAGCAGCTCGCCGAGCCGGATCTCGAGCCGCAGCAGCCGATCCTCCAATTTGCCGGATTCGAGGTTCCGGCTGACCTGATCCCTGGACAGCGAGTCGAGGTGCTCGCGCACATCGGCGATCGCCAGTTGCAGGCCATCGCCGGTCGAGACGGCCTGGGTCGCCTCGCGCTCACGTGTGCTGGCGTCGTTGAGGTTGCGCTCGAGCTCCGTGACACGGGCGCCCTGTTCTTTCAGGAGCTCGCCGAGCCGCGTCTCGAGTCGTACCAGGCGATCCTCCAATTTGCCGGATTCGAGGTTCCGGCTGACGTGATCCCGCGACAGCGAGTCGAGGTGCTCACGCACATCAGTGATCGCCTGCAGCAGGCCGTCGCCAGTCGAGAGCGCCATCGTTGCCTCACGCTCACGCTCGTTCGCGGTGGCGCGTGCCTCCTCGAGGTTCCGCTCGAGCTCGACGACGCGACTGGTGAGCGTGGCGCGATCGTCGAGGACCGTCCCGAGACGTCCCTCGAGATGGGCGATCCGGCTTTCGAGGGGCGCGACGTCGGCCCGGGAGAGGACGTTGGCCCGCGTGAACACGGGGCCGAGACGACGCACCACTTCGTGCTCGAAGTCGCCGAGGGCCTGCTCCGCCCGTGCTTCGATGTCACGCCCGGTTTCCTGCGCGCGGCGGCTGACGGTGTTCCGGACCTTGTCGATCTGTTCGAGCACCCCATCGAGGCTCTGTTCCCCCTCCGGGAGGATGGTCTTCCGAAGGTCGGAAAGTGAGTCGAGCAGTTGCTCGCCACGTGCTTGCAGCCGGTGCAGAGGGCTCGCGTCGTCCTTCGATGCTTGGCGTGCTTGGGATGCCTGCTTCTTCGTTCCGCTGCCCGTTCGCTCACGCGCGCTCATGGTGTCCTCCGTGGTCAGGCGAGACCGCGAGGGTGCTGCTCCGGGGCCTTTGTTGGTTCTGCGCGTACGTGGGGCCTGACTCCCGCGTCCGCGGCCGTCTTTGCGGCTGCTCATCGTATGCTGACTCCGGTTGAAGCGTGTTTGAGACCCGTTGAGTGAAACGACGCCGTCGCCATCATGCGTCTACCTCGGCCTGCGTTGCAAGCCGTTTCGGGGTCCCATGGTGTCTCGGATTCTCGCTCTGAGGTCACTGGATCCCGTAGGTCACATGGACGCGCGCTTCGGTGGTGACGACACCGGGCGCGACCGTAGTGTCGGAGGTCGATTCCGCCATCGCCATGCGTGCGTGCGCGGCGTAGACCGGTCGTCCGCCCCGCTCGACCGAGGCCTCGAGGACGTTCGTGAGGCTGACCCCGAGCGACGCGGCTACCGCTTTGGCCTGTCGCGCAGCATCGGCCCCCGCCAGAGTCAGCGCCTTGTCCTGGGCGCTCGCCGGATCGCGTAGTGTGAAGCTGAGGTTGCGGATCCTGGCGGCACCGGCCTGAATCGCGGCGTCGATCATGGTGCCGACCGCATCCACCCGGCGCGATTCGGCCTGGATCTGGTGGACGGCCGTATAGGCGATGATCTTGGGCGACACGGGCTTCCTGGCGTGTCGCGGATCGGGATTGGGTTCGTAGACCGGGTTCAGCGTATAGCCGACGGTCTCGACCTGGGCGCCGCTCCCGGCGGCTTTGGTCAATGCCTGGAGGACCTTTGCGCTGCTTGCCGCCGCGTCTTTACGTGCCTGCTCCGCCGTGGGTGCCGTGTGCTCGACCGCGAAGCTGAGCTCGACCATGTCCGGTGGGGTCTCGACCCTGCCGCTTCCGAGAACGATGATCCGCGGCGGGGGTTGCTCCCCTGCCGTGGCCACGCCGGGCGCCACGGGACCGAGCGCGAGCACTCCCATGAAGGCTGGAATGACCAGTACTCCAGCGAAACCAATGACCTGTCGACGCATGGCAACCCTCCCCGGGCGCGATCCTACTGCTCGACTCGCTGCGAGACCAGGCCCCCGGTCTACTCCACAAGGGGGATTCCCTCCCCCTTCTCCACGCGGCAAAGCCGCGCGGAGGCCTCATCCCCCGGCTCGCTGGCCGCTCGGCCGTGCGCTACGCGCCCGGAGACCGCGGTTTGAGGGACGCTCTTACGCGCCGCGAAACCCGGTGGCGACCAGATAGAGTTCGGACGAGCCCTTGCGTGTCGCCGCGAGTCCGATGCGACGTACCTTCCGATGGCTGGCCGCCAGCGCCGCCCGTGTCACCTCCGCTTCGCTGCCCCCGAACGTCTTCAGTACGATCGAGCCGCCGGTTTTCAGGCACGCCGCCGCTACCCGGAGGGTATGCTCTGCGAGTTCCGCGGCCGCGGCCTCGTCTCGCGGCGCGATGCCCGTGAGCTTCGGCGCCAGGTCCGAGAGTACGACGTCGGCCCGTCCCTCGAGCAGGGTCAGGATGCTCTCGGGAAGCTCCGGATCGGTGACGTCCGAGCACAGCAGGCGGATCTCGCGGTTCGGCAGCGGATCGATCGCGACGCGATCGACGCCGACGATGCGTCCCTTGGCGCCCACATGCTGGGCGATGATCTGCAGCCACCCTCCTGGCCATGCCCCCAGATCGACGACACGCTGGCCCCGGGCGAGCACGCGCGTTCGTTTCTGAATCTCCTCCAGTTTGAACGCGGCGCGCGAACGGTAGCCTTCGCGCTTGGCGCGTTCGTAGAACGAATCCTTGCGATCGTAGGCCACGTGCCCTTCTTACCGCAAAAGAACTTTCCATGCCCGGGGTGCTCGTCTATACAGATGCGTTCCGTCGATGGATTGAGGTGTGGTGATGGACCTGAACGACCGCCAGCATGAGGCCGTAGCGCACGGAGACGGGCCCATCCTCGTGCTCGCGGGCGCGGGAAGCGGCAAGACGCGTGTGATCACGGCGCGGATTGCGGCACTCGTCGAGGCGGGCGAGCCGCCCTGGTCGATCCTGGCGCTGACCTTCACCAACAAGGCCGCGGCCGAGATGCGTCGTCGTCTCGAGGCGACGCTGGACAGGCGCGCGTCCGAAGTCTGGATGAGTACGTTCCACAGCGCCTCGGCCCGTATCCTCCGCCGGCATGCAGCGGTGCTCGGCTACACGCCAGCGTTTACGATCTACGACCAGCAGGACACCGCCAAGCTCATCCGCCAGTGCATGGCCGACGAGAACATCAGCGAGCAGACGATCACGCCGGCGAGCCTCGGCTGGTCGATCGACCGCGCCAAGAACGAAGCGCTCGAGCCGAAGGACATCAGCCGCCGGGGCGGGCCGTTCGCGGACACGACCGCGCGCGTGTACGCGCGCTACCAGCGCGAGCTGGCGCGTCAGAACGCCGTCGATTTCGGCGATCTGATTCTTCTCGTCGTGCGGCTCTTTCGGGACGCGCCCGACGTGCTCGCGCAGTACACCGGTCGCCTGCAGCACCTGCTCGTCGATGAGTACCAGGACACCAATCGCGCGCAGTATCTCCTGATGCGGGCGCTCGCCGCGGGCGAGTCGCCGAATCTCTGTGTGGTCGGCGACGACGACCAGGCCATCTACGGTTGGCGCGGCGCCGAGGTGCGGAACATTCTCGACTTCGAGCGCGATTTTCCGACGACCCGCGTCATCCGTCTGGAACAGAACTATCGTTCGACGAAGACCATTCTCGCCGCGGCGGGTGCGGTCGTCGCCAACAACGCCGATCGCAAGGGCAAGACGCTCTGGACGTCGAACGACGAAGGCAACGCCGTCACCGTGACCGTCGCGCCCGACGATCTAACGGAAGCGCGACTCGCCATCGCCGAGGCCAGTCGCCAGTTCGAGCGCGGACGCACCCTCGGCGATATCGTCATCTTCTACCGCACCAACGCGCAATCGCGTGCCCTCGAAGAGGCGGCCATGCGTGCGACCGTTCCGTATACGATCGTCGGGGGCATCCGGTTCTACGATCGAAAGGAGGTCAAGGATCTGCTGGCGTACCTGCGGGTGCTCGCCAACCCGGCCGACGATCAGAGTCTCGAGCGCATCATCAACGTGCCGACGCGTGGCATCGGCTCGCAGACACTTGCGACTCTGCGCTTGAACGCCCGCGCCCGTGCCGTGTCGCTCGCCGCGCTCATCCTCGCGGGAGACGGCGACGACGGACTCGGGACGGGGCCGACCGGTCGGGTGCGCGCGTTTGGAACGCTTCTCGCCGCGTTGAACGCCGCTGTGGACGAACGCCCGACGGCGGAATTGCTCGAGATGATCGTCGAAGAGACGAGCTATCGCGATCGGATCGAGCCAGCGGCGGCTGAGAACGTGGACGAGCTGATCGGCGTCGCCCGCGATCTCGATACGAACGCGCCGGAAGACGAGTCGAATCGCGACCGGCTCCTTCGGTTCCTGGAAGACGTTGCGCTGCTCTCGGACTGGGACCGCGAGGAGGAAACCCCGGATCGGTTGACGCTCATGACCCTCCACACATCGAAGGGTCTCGAGTTTCCGGTCGTCTGCATCGTCGGCCTGGAAGAGGGCATCTTCCCGCACCAACGCTCGCTCGACGATCCCGCCGGGCTCGAGGAGGAGCGCCGACTTTGCTACGTGGGGATGACGCGGGCTCGCGAGGAGCTCTTTCTCTTTCGCGCCGAGCGTCGCCTACGATTCGGTACCGTTAGCGAGCGATTGCCGTCGCAGTTCCTCGACGAGATTCCCGCACACCTCGTCCGCGAAGTCGGGGTCCGTCCGCGTCAGTCCTTCCGGTCGGGACCAGGTTCGCGCCCTGGCTTTCGTGCCGGATCGCGGTCGACGTCGCGTTCCTCTTCGCGTACACGCGACCAGGTTTCCGGTGACACCACGATGGACTACAGCTACAGCCAGGAAGCCGATACCAGTTCCGACCTGGGTTTCGGATCCGGTAGCGAACTCGCAGGCGGCGACGGTCGACTCAGAACCGGAACTCGCGTCCGTCACCCGACGTTCGGTGTCGGCATCGTCCGCCGCAGCGAAGGCCGTGGCGACGCCGAAAAAGTATCGGTGCAGTTCTCCCGCGCCGGTCTGAAGAAGCTGATCCGCCGCTTCGCCAGCCTGGAAATCGTCGGCTGACCCGGGTTTCAAAGGCTCAAGCTTCCGAGACCCGTGGCCAAGCGTGGGAGCAAGAGCAGCGGTCGACAACGCCCCAGGGAGCACGGGCGCTCTGCGCCCGCGCGCACGGGGGCTTAAGTGTTCGGATTGCCGCCCGAAGGTGTCGACAGCTCGTTGGTGACCGGCGAACCGCCGTAGAAGTCATGCTTGCCGTGACCGAACACCGGCTCGAGGTCGGGCTGCGAAACGAGCTTGTGAAACGGACGCGTCAGGAGCCACTCGGCGGCGAAACCGACGGGATGAACGACGTAGGCCAGGATCCGGAGCGGATGGGCCTGCAGGTCGTCGTATTCGTCGGCGACAGCCGGCGTCGCACCCATCATCCCCACCAAGGCCATTGCGGCGGCCATCATCATCAACTTGTGCATTGGCGTTCCTCCTGAGCTGTCAACGTATCAACGCCGTCGAGGGTACCAACTCGCCCGCGCTCCAACAAGTAAGCAATGGCGGCTCCGGGGGGCCGCACGTGCCGCGGCGAGTGGCATGCGAGACTGCCGCCACCGTGGCGAGTCGCCGAGATACCCGCTAGAATTCGGGCGTTTTCGAAGGGGGTGGGACGATGGCGCGCGTATTTGAACCCGTGGACGGACTATCGAGCTGGCGGCGTCTGGCGCCGCACGTGTGGGACCGGCCCCACGATCCGACGGTGTACGGCGTGATCGATGTCGTCGTCGATCGTGCGCTTCCCTACCTCGAGGATCTCAGCAAGCAGTCGGGGACGAAGGTCAGGCTGTCGCATCTCGTGACCAAGGCGCTCGCGATGGCCATCCGGGCGACACCAGAGGGAAACGCGATCGTCTCGCAGCGGAGTTTGAAGGCACGTCGCGATGTCGATGTCTTCGTCCAGGTCTCGCTCGATGGCGGCCGTGATCTGTCGGGCGCGAAGATCACGCAGGCGGACGAGACGAGTCTGGTCGACATCGCGAAGCAGCTCGCCGAGCGCGCCGAGCGCGTGCGGCAGCGCGCCGATCCCGGTGTCGAGCGCACCAAGAGCATGGTCGATCGGTTGCCGAACTTTCTCCTTGGCTGGTCGGTGCGACTGATGGAGTACTTCCTGTACGATCTCCAGCTCGACCTGTCGCGCTTCGGGATCGCGTCCGATCAGTTCGGCAGCGCGATGGTCTCGAACATCGGCACCTTCGACGGCTTCGGCATGAACTTCGCGCTGGCACCGTTGGTCCCGATCAGCCGCGTTCCGATCGTCGTCCTGGTCGGCGAGGTACAGCGGAAGCCGGTCGTGGAGGATGACCGCGTCGTCGTGAAGTCCGTCGTGACGCTCGGATGCACCTTCGACCATCGCGTGCTCGACGGCTCGAAGGCGATCAAGATCGCCGCCCGCCTCCGCGAGGTGGCGGAGAATCCCGAAAGCGCGCTCGGGCCCGTTCCCGTCGAGCGGCAGGCCGCCGCGGGGTAGGGCGCACCCACTACCGCGCGAGTTGAAGCATATTGGCCGAGCACCGCTGTCGCTATCTCGGCCGGCCGTCACTAGCGCACGCGCCGACCTTCGACTTCCCCGGGTGAGGTCCCGTTGTAACGCCAGAGTAGCAAACCGCAGCCGGGCCGACGGCCGATATCGGGCTTTAGGCCAACCGAGCAAAGGCCGTTCATGTTTCCTATCATCGCCGAATCGCTAGCCCAGGGCCTCCTCGAAGAGATCTAACGTACGCGCGACCAGTGGGCGCGACCACGCATAGTTCGAGGGGAATCTCAGCGCCCGCCCCTGCAGGACGAAGCGCTCGACATGCGAGCGCATAGCCCGGCGAGGCTCGGACCGCGCGCTGACGACGGCGAGCCGAGTGGCGGAGCACGGATGCTTGTTCGTTATGCTCAAAACTTTTCCCGGCAGAGTCACGACCCGCAACGCGAACGGGCGGCAATCGAAGAACCTTGAAGCGTGAACGTGGTCGACGACGTCGTCGAGCGCGGCGCGACGACTCATCAGTCTGGGCGTGATGCCATAGTTGTTGGTCTGAAACAGGAACTTGATCCATTCCATGCGCAGATTGCTGGTGCTCGTCGCGCCTCGTAGGCGCCGCGCGGTCCCGACCATGGAGCGGGGTAGCTTCCGTACGATCCTTCCGCCCCGCACCGAGCAGCGCGGCCAGCGCCGGTGCACCGATCTGTGGACGAGCTCTCCTCGAAAGATCGGAGCCGACCAGCGGACCGCGTGACCGGTCAGGTCCGCGTCTCGTAGCTCAGCTACCAACCGCGGTGAATACCAGTCGTCGTCATCGACGAAGAAACACACCGATGCGGTGCTCTCGGTGAGCGCACGCTCGACTTCCGGCAGGCGCCCGATGTCGAGGGTGCGAGCGCCATCGACGTCATGACAACTCGACAGAGCGATCCCTGCGAGTCGCGCCCGGCACCGAAAGAAATCCAGCGCGAAGGACTCGTTCCACAGCGCGATCAGCTCTTCCATGTTACTCGGGAATCCAGGTGGCGGCGGATCCGGTAGAACATCCCGGCTGTCGTACTGCCTCGTCTCGGAGAAGCGAGCCGCAAGCGCGTTCCAATCGAGAGAATGTCTGCGGACGATGATCGCTTGGCGCCGCACTGAACTCAGCATGTCATGCCGAATGCGGCAGCGGAAGGCCAGCGTAGCGCGTCACAGATTCTCAGAATTCGGTGGGGCTTCGGAGCGGCGTCCAACGTCGCAAACGAAAGGCGCGATTCCTATTTGCAGCCGATCGACCCGCTTGCTGCGCGTGGCGTATGATAGTCATGCTTCAGCAGGACGCGATGCCACTGCACGGTTTTGGGGCAGCAAGGTGCTCGCGCGCGGGCGTCGTGGATTTGGCAACTATGACGGACGCCAGCCGATGTAACTCAACTGGCGTCCGGCCGCCGCGCCGTCGCGCCGGTACGAGTGCAACTCGTCTGGATGCTCTGCTGTGCAGGGGCTTACGATCTGAATGGCGGCCTCGGGAACGCCGGCCTGGGTAAGTGCGACGTGCGCGAGGAATCCGACGTCGAGATGAGGCCGGGCTTGCGCGGCGCCCTCGGGGGTGGTCGACCAGGCCTGCTCGCTCGCTTGACCGAAGGCCTCGACGAACGTCGTGTGGTGTTCCGCGCCGAATTCGTAGCAGCACCCACCGATGGCCGGGCCGATCGCGGCTCGGATCTCGCTCGGTGCGGCACCGTAGCGCGCGCCGAGTGCTTCGATGGCGGTGCGTACGACCCCCGCGACGAGCCCGCGCCATCCGGCATGAATGGCGGCGGCTGCCCGTGCGCGTGGGGCGACCAGGAGCACCGGCACGCAATCGGCCGTGCGGATGGTCGCGATCACGTCTGCCGAGGCGGTCACGATGGCGTCGCCGTCCGGGAGCGCGCCGGGCATGCGCGCGTCGTCGTTCGCGCAGATCGCGTCCAGATCTTCCGGTGCCAGGACGGTGCTCCCGTGCACCTGGCGCGCCGCCAGAATCTGCACGGGGCGCTCGCCACCAGCACGGAGCGCGGTTTCGAGGTCGCCGCGCCCGAAATCGCCGGGGGCGAGACCCTGGGCGCGCCCGAGGAAGCCGTGGACGAGATCCGGAATCTCGTCCCAACCGGGCGCCCGGAGCGGGTAGGTGCGTGGGTCCTCGGCGTTGCCGGTCGGCATGTGATCAGTCTATAGTCCGCGCGCCTCGCGTCGAAGGGCTCGGTGGGTCGAGCCCGGAACGACGCTGACAGGGGAGGGCGCGTGCGCTTGCTCGATTTGATTCTCGCGATACTGGTGCTCTTGTTCCTGATCTCGGTCGCCGAGCTGGAATTTCCCGGCTACGAGAGCCGCGCCATTCCGCGCCCCGCGGCAGAAGCCAGCCCAGCCCCGAGTCCGGCAGCCGAATAAGCCTGCTGTTCCCGGCGCGCGGGTAGCCCTTACGGCACCGGGGAGAAGAAGGCGCGTCCAGCGGCCAGCTCTTCGAGAAGCCACGGACCGAGCCCGACCCGGATCAGTGCCTCGATCCTGTCGTTTCGCCAGTGCAGGTTCTGGGGATTGAAGAGAGGTTGCTCGCCCGCGGGCGGTTGGGCTTGTGACGCCTCGAAGCACGCCATTGCTTCCTGAAGCGCGCGTTGCACGCTCGGCCGTTCGTTCATGCGCGTCATCCACCCGGTGAGGTTCGTGTACTTCGGATCGACCGGGTAGCCCATGAAGGCGGTGAAGCCGAGGTGCGGTATGAGTGCGACGTCCGCCCTCGAGAACTCGCCGAGCAGATACTCGCGCCCGCGAAGCTCTGCGTCGAGGTTCGCGTGGTGTTTGCCGAGGATCGTGGCGGCTTGTCCGAGTGCGTCGGCGTGGTCGGCCTCCATCTCCGGACGGAAGATCTTGATCAGGCCGATGACGAGCGCACACGCGTCGATCTGGGTGTCGCAGATGGTTTCGAGCTGGCGACAGCGCGCCTTGGCGGCGGGATCGGACGGTGTCAGCGGCGGGCTCGGATACTTGTCTTCGAGATACTCGCAGATGACGCGGGAGTCGTAGATGACCGCGTCCCCGTCCTGGAGGGCAGGCACCTCGCCACGGGGGTTCACGCGCAGTAGGGCATCGCGCTGGCTGTGGAAGTGCACCTCGTGGTTCTCGAACTCGAGACCCTTTTCGTAGAGTGTCACGCGCACCTTCATCGCGTACGGGCTGAGCGGATTGTCGTATAGCTTCACGGGTAGCCTCCCTGGAAGTGTGTGCGTTCCGGACCGACGGCCATATTGAGGAGTTGGCGGTGCTGACGGAAGCCTCGGCGCCAGCTATCCGCCGGCGACCTCGATCGGTACTGGCATGAAGCACGCAATGAAGAGTCCGACGGTGAGCCAAGCGGCTACGCGACGTGCGGGATCGAGTGGCGTGTCGTCGAGCGTCGGCGGATGGTCGAGTCCGATCATGACGACGAGAACCGCCCAGATGAGCCAGCCCGGCCAGCCGAGGAGCGCAAGGCCGAGGATCATCACCAGACCGGCGCGCGCAACCAGGCGATGGAAGCGACCGAGGAGCGCGTAGACCACGTGCCCACCGTCCAACTGCCCGACCGGGAGAAGATTCAAGAACGTGACGAACAGCCCGAACCAGCCGGCAAGGGCTACCGGATGCAGCGTGATCATGACCTCGGACGGCGAAACGTCGAGCGCCATTCGCGCTAGGGTCATGAAGACGAGCGAGTCGCCGAGCAGCAGGCCGCCAGGCTCCTGCTCCATTGGGAGCGGGCCTACGGTGGAGAGGGTGAGTCCATAGAGCACCGCGGGGACGGCCACGAAGAACCCGGCCCACGGACCCGCAGCGCCGACGTCGAAGAGCGCGCGCCGATTTGTCGGGGCCTGCATCCGGATGAAGGCGCCGAAGGTGCCGATGAGAAACGGCGGACCCGGAATGAAGAACGGCGGCGTCGCCGCGACGCCATGGAGACGGGCCACCAGAAAGTGTCCCATCTCGTGGGTCAGCAGAATCGACATCAGCGTGAGTGAGAACGGCAACCCACGCACCATACGTAGCGGCTCACTGAACGGATTCGCGCCGGAGAGAAAGGTGCCGGCCATCGTGGTCGTCAGCAGGGTCGCGAAAAACAGAATGATGTGGACGGGGCGGACCGTGCTCGCGTCCCGGAGTCGGACCGGAGCTGGCCGCGGTTGGTAGGCGACCGCACGGCGCTGACGGAGGTCATCGACGTAGTGTCGCGACGGTGGTGCCGGGGGGTACATGTCAGGTGGCCTCGGGAGCCTCGACGACGACCCGGGCGCCGCGCTCGATACCGAGCGTCGCGGCGGCAGAACCGTGTGGGAGGGCGATTTCGATCAGATCGAGGCTGTTCACGAGCGCGAGTGGCTTTCCCGCCGGCCCGCTGGTGTACGACGACCGGAGGCGCAGGACATGATCACCGATCCTAACGGAAACCCTTCGCCCTCGGAAGGCAGTGTGGTCCAGATGGGTGCGCGCGATGTTGGTGATGACGTTCCCGAAGTGATCGATCCAGAGAACCCGTCCAACGATGGTCGGTCCGCGCCGGCTGGGGGCGGAGAGGCGAAGGCGCTGCATCGGGGCGGTCGGGGTGCCGAGATCAGCCGGCACGGCACCGTTCGCCAGTGCGGCCGCGACCGGCGCGAACACATCGCGTCCGTGAAACGTTCGGCTGACCGGACGTCGGCGGACGGGCGAGCGCGACACATCGAACGTCCGGACGACCTGGCGCGCGGGCGCCGCTAGTCCGAGGAGTCCGTTGTCGGGGCCAATCAGGAAAGCGTCGCGCGTTTCGACGAGGAGCGCGCGTCGTCGGGTGCCAACACCGGGATCGACGACCGCGACGTGGATCGTGCCGGGCGGAAAGTACGGCGTGGCCGAACGGAGCGCGTACGCACCCGCGACGATGTCCTGCGGCGGGATCGCGTGCGACAGGTCGATGATGCGGGCGGCCGGGGCCCTCGTGAGGATGACGCCCTTCATGACGCCGACGAACGTATCGTCGGTGCCGAAGTCGGTCGTTAGAGTGATGATGGGGTGGTGGTGCGTCAGCCGCCGAGCTCCTCGAGGACCGAGGTGAAGAGCAGCGGGAACATGATCTCGTGATGGCCGGTGAGATGGATGGCGCGGCCACCGTCCGCCGTCGGGCGGTCGAGCACGTTCACCGTTGGCCGGTAGTGGCGAAGGAAATCCATATTGATGGTGGTGATGTTCTTCACCGTGTGGCCGAGGTTCCGCGCCAGGTTGAGGGCCTTCACGAACACCTCGGGAATGATGACGGCCGAGCCGAGATTCAGAAAGACGCCACGGTCGAGCGTGGTGACGGCCGCGGCGAGGCGGCGAAAGTCGCCGAGACTCGCGGCCCCGATGGCGCCACCATCGGCCTCGGGGTGCATGTGGATGATGTCGGTGCCCATAGCAACGTGTACGCTCACCGGGACGCCAAGGCGCGATGCCGCGGCCAGCACGCTCAGTTGGCGGTGGCGGAGTTTCTGTTCCCCGAACACCTGTCCCAGGCCTTCGCCGAGGCCGTACCCCGCACGTGCGACATCGCGGATCGCCTCGTTCAGAAAGCGCCCGGTCTCCTCGGCCATGCCGAAGCTGCCGTCTTCGAGTCCCGCGCCGACGTCTTCCGAGGTGGCGCCCATGTAGGCCAGCTCGAAGTCGTGGACCAGGCAGGCGCCATTCAGAGCCAGTGCCGTGATCACGCCTTGTTCCATGAGATCGATGATGATCGGTGACAGGCCCACCTTTATAGGATGGGCTCCCATGCCGAGGATGACGCCGCGGTTCGCCCGGCGCGCCGCGGCGATCGCCAGCGTTGCGTCCCGGAGCTCCCGCACCGCCAGGATGTCGGGCAGGCCGTCGAGGAAGCGCCGCATGGTGAGGCCGCGCTTCAGCGCCTTTCCGGTGGCGGCCTCGCTGACCAGGCTCGTCCGATCCGCGATCCGGTAGCGGCGGACGGCGCTGATGTCGATCTCGGGGATCTCCGGGACCGTACCTTTGCGGCGATGTGCCGACTTCGGACTGTCGTCCGCGGCTTTGGGCTTCTTGGACCCCGCACCTACCGCGGATTTTTTTGACTTAGTTGCCATACAGTTGCTCGTCGACCAGCTGGCAGATCACATGTCCGGCCAAAATGTGCGTCTCCTGAATGCGCGCCGTCTCGCGACTGGCGGACACGTCGAGCAGGTGATCGACCATGGCGGCAAGCTTGCCGCCACCGCCACCGGTTAACCCGACTGTATAGATGCGCTGCTTCCGGCACGCCGTGACCGCTTTCACGACGTTCCGCGAGGTGCCGCTTGTCGAGATCGCGATCGCGACGTCGCCCGGATTCCCGAGTGCCTTCACCTGCTTGGCGAAGACGTCGTTGTAGCCGTAGTCGTTGGCGATGCTGGTGAGAGCCGACGAGTCGGTCGTGAGGGCGATCGCCGGGAGCGGCGGCCGCTCGATCATGAACCGGTTCACGAACTCGGCGGCGATGTGCTGCGCGTCGGCGGCGCTGCCGCCGTTCCCGAAGAGCAGGACCTTGCTGCCGGCTGCGAAGCGCTCGGCGACCAGGGCGCTGACCTCGGCCAGCGTGTCCAGATGCTCGCGCAGAAAGGTCCGTTTCACCGCAATGCTGTCGGCGAACGCTTTTCGAATCGATGCGCGTGGTGTCGGCAAGGGGGCGCATTCAAGTGAATTGCCGTCGGGAGGTCAAGGCGTGCCCGGGGGGTCTCGAACGTGGTGCTGTATCCGCAGCGGCGCGGGGCGAATTCCGCGGGTGCGATCCGCGGGCTGCTGCTGGATTGACAGCCGTCAGGGCCGTTCGTAGGGGTGGCGTATGACGAAGCGATTCGAAGGAAAGGTGGCGCTCATCACCGGCGCCTCGACCGGTATTGGCGCCGCCGTCGCGCGGATGTTCTCAGAGGAAGGCGCCGCCGTCGTGCTCGCCGCGCGTACCGCCGCCCCGCTCGAGGCGTTGGAGGCGGAGATCTCCGCGGCAGGAGGTCGAGCGCTGGCCGCTCCGACCGACGTCAGTGATTTCGCCGCGGCCGAGCAGTTGATGGCGCAGGCGGCAGACCGCTTCGGCAGCATCGACGTTCTCGTCAACAACGCCGGCGCCAACAAGCGCGGACCGATCGAGCTGTACTCGGCCGCGGAGCTGGCCTCGATCGTCCAGATCAACCTCACGGCGCCGATCGCCCTCTCGCGGATGGTGCTCCCATACATGAAGAAGCGCGGCGGCGGCGCGATCGTGAACGTCGCGTCGATTGCCGGCCGCATTCCGGTCCTCCACGAAGCCGTGTACTCGGCCACGAAGTTCGGTCTCCGTGCCTTCAGCTTCGCGCTTCACGAAGAGCTTGCCGGCGAGAACATTCTCGTGTCGGCCGTATCGCCGGGTCCCGTCGATACCGGCTTCATCATGGAGGACATCGACCACGTTCCGGACATCGTCTTCGCCCAGCCGATGAGCACCGCCGAGGAGATCGCGAAACTCGTCATCGACTGCGCCGCCGACGGCGTCGTCGAACGGGTCATGCCGCAGGTGACGGGCTTTCTCGCGACCGCCGGCTATCTCTTTCCCGCCGTCCAGAAGCTCGTGGCCCCGCTCATGGAAAGCCGCGGCCGTGCCGCGAAGGAAGAGTTCCGGAAGCGGAAGAGTGAGGAGGCGCCGGCAGACAATGCGGCGAAGCGAAGCGTGGCTGGCAACTAGGCTTGTCAGCCCGCGGCGACTCCGCTATCGAAGAGCCGAATCATGCGGGCGTAATTCAGTGGCAGAATGCCAGCTTCCCAAGCTGGACGTCGGCGGTTCGAACCCGCTCGCCCGCTTTCCATTCGGTTTTGCCCCCGTGCGGTGCGCGCTGCGCGCTGCGCGCGCATCCTCCGATGGGCGTCGCACCGCGAAGTGAATTCGCGGTGCTCCCGGTCAGGCCCCGATGCGTCGGTGCTTTCTCGTTTTGGGAGAACGTCGTCTCGTTCCGCAACGGCGAGGGTTCCGGGTCTCGGCGAATCCGGCGACGAGATCGTCGAGTTCTTCCGAGGCCATCTTCGCTGAGCCGTAGTGTGCTTCGATCATCTCCTGGGTGCTATGAGTCGCGGAGTGGATTTCAACCAAGTTCGATATTTCCTTGCACTTGCCGATACGCTCAACTTCACGCGTGCGGCCGAGCGATGCTACGTCTCGCAGCCAGCGCTGACGCAATCCATCAAGCGCCTGGAGGAAGAACTGGGCGGCCCGCTCATCCGACGAGCCGGTCGCGATAGTGAGCTCACGGAACTTGGGAAGGCGCTTCGGGGACAGTTCGAGCAAATCGACCGTACCCGACACTCGGTCCGGAATACCGCACGAGCCGTCGTCGAAGGGGAAATCGCGGAACTCGACATTGGCATCATGTGCACGGTCGGGCCGCGCGTGGTCGCCGCGATGCTCCGTAACTTCCAGAGGAGTCATCCCAGCGTGTCCTTGGTGTTGCACGACATCACCCCGAAAGCCATTCCAGGACTTCTGCTGTCCGGTGTGCTCGACGGGGTGTTCTGTGCTCGCTCTGGCCCGCCCGACGCTCGCCTGCGGCACATCGACCTGTTCGAGGAGGACATGGTGGTAGCCTTCCCCCGGGGGCACCCCTTCTCAGAAGCGGAACACGTGCCTCTTCGCGCGCTGGCCGAACAACCGTATATCGAGCGATTGCACTGCGAGTTTCGCGAGCCCGTGGCCCGCATCTACACCGAAGAGGACCTCACACTCGACGTTGCGTTCAGTTCGGAACGCGAGGACTGGGTTCAGAGCGTTGTGCGTGACGGCTCGGGTGTCAGCGTCATCCCGCGCTTTTCGCTCTTGATGTCCGACCTTGACTATCGCCCGATCGTTGAACCTGAACTCAGGCGGACAGTCGGCTTCGCTATCGCGGACCGGGACGAACCCGCCACCGCCCTCACCCTCTTTGTCGAAGACGTACGCCTCTACGATTGGGCCGCCGCCATCGGGGCGGCCTTGCGGTCATAAGCCATCGTTATCGCCTCACAACGTCTCGATATTTCCATCCGCTCCACGCCCCGGGTTAGACTTTCCTTCTGTGAAGCGCACCCCCGCCCGAGGCCGCACTCTCCGAGGGCAGCGTGTGGGGATTCGGACGAGAGCCTCGGGGCGCTGGATTCTGAGAAGGCCGCCCCGCGGGTAACGGAGCGGCCTAAAGAAGAGGAGAGTCTGAGATGATTCGTTTGAGAGGAATTCGAGAAGTCGCTGGTGTTGCATTGTTTGCGGCGACGTTCTTGGCTGCTTCCACGGCATGGTCTGCCCACCACTTCCAGTCGGGACTCGCCGGAAAGTTCCCGGCATATGACCTCAACGACGCCTATGTCTTCAAGTCCGAACGTCCTGGCTACACGGTGTTCATTCTCTCGGTCCAGCCGTCCGCGCCTGGGAAGGGCGACGTGGAACTTCCGGTCACTGAAGTTTTCGGTCAGGGCGGTGTGTACAGCATGCACATTGCCCGCGGCAAAGACCTGAAGTCGGGTTTGACCCTGACGTTCGTGGCCGATGGCAACCGCCTTCGCGTGGGTCGGATTGACAGCCCCAATGCGAAGATCGGTGAAACGGGGACGAAGCTGGGCGAAGGAGAGATCGGTCAGACCTTTGACGCCTCAGGAGACCTCAAGGTCTGGGCGGGGCGGGTTCTTGAACCCTTCTTCGGCAATGGGGCAGGCATTCCTGCCTTCCACGAGAGTATTGCGAAGGGGCAGCTGAGTCCTCAAGCGTTTCAGAACGCCGAGGATTTGTTTGTCGGCGCGAAGACGAGTGCGATCGTAGTGGAGGTGCCCAACGCGGCGCTCGGCGAGACCGCTTACTACTTCATCACTTCGGCCATGATGGACCCGGGGCATCACAACGAGTGGGTGCAGATAAACCGCAAGGCGCATATCCTCATGCCGTACGTCTTTTTCGGCGACACTCCCACTGTCCAGATAGAACACGACCAACACAGGCCAGACACTGACGGCGACCATATGGGAGCGCTGTCCAACAACATCTATCGGGCAGCCGCTGTCACGGGCGCGCAGGCGGACCCTACGCGGTACGCCAACGATACGGCCGCCCTTCTGACGCCAGATGTGCTGAGCTACCGGGTTGGCACAAGCGCGGACTACTCTGTTGGTGTCATGAACGGAAGAGCCCTTCATGATGACGCGATGGATACCGTTCTTTCGCTCTATGTCGGTAAGCCCATGACAGACCATGTGAAGTCGAGCGGAAACTACCGGACTACGTTCCCCTACGTTGTTCCGGCCCGATGATGGTGCGCCGCTCGGCTGTTGCGAGATGGGGATACATCGAAACGGCGGGTACTGCGGTGAGTTCTCAACAACGAGATTCGATCGTTCTGAGAGCGCTGTTTGGGTCTCGCGTGCTCCCGTAGGTCGCTGACAATGACCCGGAACCGTTCCGGGTTTCGCGGGACAATACGGGACGTTTCGGGACATTCTGGGATCGTGTCGTGCGACAGTGATTCGGCGCAACGTCCAGAACTAACAACGCTTCTCACGACTTGCCCCGCCCCCGCCGGTTTCCCGGCACCAGCTTCCCAAGCTGGACGTCGGCGATTCGAACCCGCTCGCCCGCTCTTTCCCTATAGAGGTCCCGTTGGATGGACCGCCCGAATCAGCTGCGACTCGTCGGGAATCGAGTTGACCTAGCGTGTTCGATTCATGCTAGGCTCTTTTCGAACCTGATCCGGAAGATCCTATGCCTCGTCGCCCGTTGCCTGGCCTGCCCTACGGGGGGCGCCCCCCAGCTTGCTCCGCCGACCACGTGAGAGTCTTCGTTTTCGCAGTGGCGCTGGCCCTGTGCGCCGGAGCCACGGCCGGTCCCGCGGCCGCGCACCTCACCGGATGCGACGCGGTGGTCGGATATACCGACGGGTGCGGGTCGATCAATGGCTTCCCCGAGACCGTCAATGCGGGCGAAGAGGTGACCTTTTCCGTCACGCTCGGCGGCGGCGACTGCACTAACGCCACTAGCACCGCGTTCGACTACCCGCGTCTCGTTGGCTCTTATATCGACCGCTTCTCCGTGCTCATCGACGGGGCGCCCCCGTCCAGGACGTTTGCGGATACAAGCTTCCACTACCCCTTCGTGACGTGTTCAGAGGGCAACCCGCCGCGCATCGGTCCGGTGAACGGCTCGGATCCGGGAGTGGCGCTTCCAGCCTCCGGAACCCACACGATCACCCTCAAGATGCAGTCCTCCGCGCCCGCCGAGTGCATCCACCTCGTCGACGATGGTCCGTGTGAACCCGACGCAGTGGGACCGTGGATCGCTATCGTCGGCTGGAACCCGGATCGGCGCCCGCAGGCGTGGACGCACGCTCAGCCGTTCACGATCACCCGCCGGCGGGCGACGCAGGTCTCGTATTTTGCCGTGACCGATCGGTTCGGCGAGGCGTATCGTGGAGAGCAGATTCAGTACATGTTGAGCGCCACCGCCGACCCGATGAATGACGCGCTCATCCTGGAGGCCGACATCCCGGTGGGTACGGATCTGGTACCGGACTCCATCGACAACGGCGGCCAGGTCGTCGACGACCTCGTGCGCTGGGAGTTCAGCAGCACCTCGTCCAAGACGGTGCGCTTCGATGTCGTCGTCCGCTCGCCCGACGAGTTTCCCGAGGAGCAGACTACCATCGATACCACGGGCTGGGCCGTTTCCGACATCGACGCAGTCTCCCGCCCGCTGTCGTTGCTGGTATCCACCGACCCGAGGCTGAGCACCACGGCGACTTACGAGCTCTTCTACGATCCGGCCGTTGGGGGCGCACGCGAGATCGAGATCGAGAGCGACGACGGGAAGCTCGAAGGCGAGATCATCGCCGGCGACGAGGTCGCCTACCGCGGCGAGGACTGGGATCCGGGGGGCGGACCCATCGTCATCATGCTCGACGGCGAAGAGATCGACCGCCTGGACCCGGCCGCGACGTTCGAGGGCACCTTCACGATGCCTCACTATCCGACCTTCCCGCGTGGTGCGGAGTCGGGCAACTGCACGGTCGAGCTCGTTGTGAATCAGGGTGACGACACGGTCGAGCTGGACGTCATGGGCGAGATCATGGGGGTCGTCCTGGTGGCGGAGAACGTGACCGACCCGCTCAACGTTCCCCTCGCGGCGGACGATGCGCTCTGCACGGGATCGCCTCCGGTCCTGCCGGCCAGCGGCGAGAGCTTCGTGCTCGCCGATAACGACTTCACCGACCCCAAGGTGGACAACGAGCGTTTCGCCGACTGGAACGGGCAGTGGCTGGGGGTGCTGACGGGGGGCCAACGTGTCGAAGTGCGCGGAGGCGTGCTCGCCAATACGATCGTCGTCGGCTCGCGTACCTTCGGCCGAGCCCCGGGGGATCTGTTGGGTCTCAATCCCGCGCTTTTTCCCGAAGTCCCGAATGGCGGGGCGTTCACCGCGGCGCCGTTGATCACGCGGACCAGCGCGCAGAATACGCAGTTGCGTCAGATTTCGCCCGGTCGCATAGGTTTCGTGCGCGGGGCATTCCACATGATCGTCGGCGGTGAGGTGGTCTTCCTGGGCGATGGCAGCTGTCAGGGAGAGGAGGGATTCACGCCTTTCCTTAACGTCAACGGGACGGTGATGGTGCTCGATTCCCTCGTCGGTGCCGGCACCGTGCTGGGTCGTACAATCTGGTTCAACGGCGATGCCGATGTCGACCCCTGTCCGCTGTACGCCGGGGGAACCCCAGATACCTTTTTGGCGGCGAGCCTCACCACGGAAGTCATCGTCGTTCGCCCCTTTCCCGGCGCGGATGCTCTGCGGGGAAGTGTGTCCGCGGGAGCCGACTCCCTCGACGTCGGACAGCCAGAGAGCTTCGCCCCCGGTGACGACGTCATCGTCGACCCGGGGTCGCCGGAGGAAGAGCATGGTACGGTCACGGATGTCGAGCCCAGAGGAGCGCGAGCCGCCGGCACGCTGACGCTCGCTGCTCCACTGGCGCACGACCATGCAATCGGCGCCATGGTCGTGAACGCGGATCGGCCGCCGTCGGGGTACCTGCCGAGCCTGGCCGATCCCAAAGAGGGAAAGGCGGCGGAGAAATGCGCCAAGGCCATATTCAAGGGCGGTGCGAAGTTCGTTGCCAACAAGCTGAAGGCCCTCGATGGTTGCGTAGCCGCCGTGCTCGCGTGCGTGGAGACCAAGCCCGACGACGACGTCTGCCTCACGAAGGCCGAGGGCAAGTGTACGAAACAGCTCGACAAGGTAACGAAGGCCGAGACCAAGCTCACGGACACGATCATCAAGAAGTGCGGTGCGCTTGGAGCCGACGCGATGACCGACGTCGACGGTCTCGGGTTCGCGCAGCTGGTGGCCCGCTGTGATGAGGTGGGCGTCGATGTGACCGACACGGCGAGCATCGCCGTATGTTTGATGGCCCACCACGAGTGCGCCGTGGAGCGACTCTACGGCACGCAGGTGCCGCGCGCCGGGGCGCTCCTGCGCCTCGTGGATGCGAGTCTCGGACCCGAGAGCTGTCTCGAGGATCGCGGCGGCGATACCGAGCACGTCGGGGATCCTGCCGTCGGCAAGGCCGTGGGGAAGTGCGCCAAGTCGCTGGCCAAGGCCGGACAGAAGTTGGCGAAGGGGGAGCTGAAGCTGCTCGCGCAGTGCGCGGTCAAGATGTTCTCCTGTGCGCAGAAGAAGCCCGACGATGTGGCCTGCATCGCGAAGGCGAGGATCTCCTGTCAGAAGGCACTGGGGAAGCGAGATGCGACCGTGGCCAAAGCCCTCAAGGCCTTGGCGAAAAAGTGTGGTGGCATTCCGTTCGGGATGTTGGCAGGCGCCACTGGCCTCGACGTCGACGATCTTGCGCCGACGTGCGCCGACGTGGGCGTCGGCACCGTGACGACGATCGAGGAATACGAGATGTGCCTGGCGCGCGAGCACGTTTGCGCGAGCGAGGCGCTGATGCAACTCGAGCTTCCCCGCTTTGCCGAGATGCTCAGCATCGTCGGAACTCGGGCGGGGAGTTCCTTCTGTAAGGACTGATGGTGCGTCGTCGTGGGACCCGCTTCCGTTAGGTGCGCGTTGCGGTTCGCCGATGACGATAGACCCGGAACCGTTCCGGGTTTCGCGGGACATTCCGGGACGTTTCGGGACATTCTGGGAACGGGTCACGCAACGGCGATCCGACGAGCCTCCGCAATCAGCAACGCTTCTCACGACTTGCCGCGCCCGCGCCGTTTCCTCTGCGCCAGCTTCCCAAGCTGGACGTTGGCGGTTCGAATCCGCTCGCCCGCGCTTCTTAGTCTCGTGGGGATTGGGCCGTAGAGGCTCGATAGGGGCACCGCCTGCCAGGAATGCTCGGCGCGCCTTTGACCCCTCACATGCTTGCTCGGTAGGGTCTCATCGCACGAGCCTGATGTCCCCACCATGACTTGAAGCAGCAGGATGGCGCTGCTTGCCCAGGGCAGCGGCGAACGAACGCGGAGCACGCAATGAGCAAGTATTCCTCACAGTTCGTTGGAAGCATACCGGGGCACTACGAGGACGGCCTCGGGCCGCATATCTTCGTGGACTATGCGCGCGAGATGGCCGAAAGAGTAGCGTCCCTCGAACCGCGCAGGTTGCTGGAGCTCGCGGCTGGGACCGGGATCGTCACGCGTGCGCTCCGGCAAGCGCTGCCGGCTTCGACACACATAACGGCAACCGACCTCAATCCGCCCATGCTCGACGTAGCGCGCGAGAAGCTCGCCGACGCCGCCAACCTTGCGTTCGAGCCGGCAGACGCAACCGCGCTGCCATTCGATGACGCGTCGTTCGATGCCATCGTATGTCAGTTTGGGGTGATGTTCTTCCCGGACAAGGATCAGCACTACCGCGAAGTGTATCGGGTATTGCGGCCTGGTGGCCGCTATCTGTTCAGCGTGTGGGATTCCTTCGACCACAACCCGTTCGCGCGTATTGCCCACGAGACGATCGGGAGCTTCTTCTCGAGCGACCCGCCCGCGTTCTACCAGGTTCCGTTCAGCTATCGTGCGCTCGACCCCATCAAAGCTTCGCTCGAGGGGGCCGCGTTCCGAGGGGTCGGCTTCGAGCTGATTGGCATCGAGAAGGAGATTCCCGACGCAACACTGTTCGCGCGCGGGCTTGTCTACGGCAATCCGGCGATCGACGAGATCCGTAGCCGTGGCAGTGCCGGCCCCGAGGCTGTAACGGCGGCCCTGGCTGACGCGCTACGCGCCGAGTTCGGCGAAGACCCCGGTCGCATGTCGCTCCAGGCGATCGTGGTCAGCGCGGCCAAGCCGGTCGCCTGACTCAATGCGGGTTGGGTCGGGGCATGGGCTGTAGAATCCTGCGTCTCGCCCGGCGCGCCTCCGACTGAATACGAGGGAGACGGTTATGCCAATCGCGAACGTCAACGGGGTCCGGATCCGGTATGAGCTTAGCGGCGACGGTGTCATCCCACTCGTTCTGGTGCACGGATCTTGGGGATCCCAGCGTGTCTGGGATCTCGCCGTCCCCAAGCTGGCGCCCTCGTTTCGGGTGCTCACCTACGATCGACGCGGGCACGGCGACAGCGAACTCGTGAGCGGACAGGGCAGTGTTTGCGACGATGTCGGCGATCTGGCGGCGTTGATCGAGCACCTCGGGCTCGCGCCCACCTACGTGGCTGGCAACTCGTTCGGCGCGTCGATCACCCTCCGGCTTGCCGCGGCGCGCCCCGATCTCCTTCGCGGGATCATGGCGCATGAGCCTCCCCTGCTCTCGCTCCTTGCCGACGACCCACTCCTCGAAGCAATGCTGGAAGACGTACATCAACGAAACGCAGCCGTGGTCGAGCGAATTCGATCCGGCGACCATGCCGGGGCCGCAGAGCAGTTCTGTGAGACCGTCGCGCTCGGACCCGGAACTTGGGTGCAGGTGCCACCAGAGGATCAGCAGGCGTGGATCGAGCACGCGCCCACGTTCCTGGACGAGGAGAACGATCCGGAGTCACGCGCATTCGACGTCGGTTCAATCACAGGCTTCCCCCACCCGACGCTGCTCACGCTTGGCGACCAGAGTCCCCCGATGTTCGCGGCAATCATCCAACACCTCGCGCCGGCGCTCCCGCATGCCGAGACGCTCACGCTCTCGGGCACCGGGCATATCCCGCACCAGACACATCCCGACGCCTACGTCGACACGATCACCGCCTTCATTCGCAAGCAGCAAGAGCGCAGACGAAACGCGACGTAGTGGTTCACCGGCTTCTATCTCGAGGATGAATCCGGCACGCAAGCCGGGACCGTCTTCACCGGGAATGTCGCGACCGAGAACGATGACGGTTCGTCTGCCGCGCGCGCCGTCTATCTACTCGCGCTCGGTGCTGCGCGCGAACCCACGGAGGAACGTCCGTTCCCCAAGCGACGTAGGCGCGGGCGCCCAAGTAGCGCCGCTGTCTGTCGAGTGCAGGAAGCGCGACCCGATGCCGCCGGGGTCGACATTGCTCGTGATCGCCCACGCGGACTCGTCGCGCGTGCAGAGGACGCTCTGAATGACCGTCCCGCTGGGCACGCCGACGATAGCACTTTGCACCCACTGGGCTCCATCCGAAACGGTGTGCAGGATGACGGGGTGGAAGGTAGTGGCCCCAATCCCAAACCCGCCGGCGACGCCCGTGCTTGCGGAGCAGAGGTCGATCGTGTGCAGCTCCACGAACCCCTCGGACTCGACCGGCTGTTCGATCCAAGGTTCGCCCGGGGCAACGCTGGAGAAGATGCCGGGTTGCGGCGCGAAGTCAGTCGGGTTGGGCTCTACCGTGACGGCCGCCCACCCCCGCGCGCCAACCGTCGATGCCGACGATGCGGGTGAGACCGTGCCGAACGGCGTCAACACTTGAGCGAGGCTCGGGGTTCCGTCGATGGGCTCGACGCGGGGCGGCCCGTCGTTCCCCCGCAGCAGCTCGATGGCGCCGTTCCGAGCGAGCAGGGCCTGGTTGTTGCCGCTGAAACTCACGGTGGGGCCATCAACGGAATGCCACGACGCACCATCGTCGCGACTGACGAAGATCAGGGGGCTTGCGCCGAACGGCGACGTGCGCACCGCGAGATACGCCGTGTGCTCGTCCGCAAAAACGAGATCGAATGCACACGCTGTCTGGCCAAGAGGGGGAAGCGGGGTACTCACGTCGCGCCACGACTGACCGCGGTCGTCGCTGCGCAGCAGCGCGAGTCCTGCCTCCCGGCGGCCGAATGCCCAAGCGGTGTCCGGCGACGAAAAGACGATCCCGCGGACGGCCATGTCCAGCAGCGCAGGCACCTCGATCTCCGTCCAAGGCTCCTCTCCGGCCTTTCGCAACATCAGGGGACGCGCCACGAAGCCGCCGAAGGGAAGTGCCGCGCCGAATTCCGCGCCAAAGGCCAAGAGGACCTCCTCTGCGAGGGGGGTCGGCTTCGGATCGTCTCCACTGCCACTGCCGCAGCCGCCTGCGAGGAGGCCGACGAAACACGCGACCGCGAGGATCGACACCTTGGCGCTCTGCTTACGAGCGGTCGTCTCCAGTGGATCGGTCACGGCGCACCCCCCTTCTCCGTTGGTTGACAAGGGCTCGTACTGTCGTCTGCTGGACCTTCTTCGAGCATCCTCTGGCGAGATCGACATCCAGGACGCGTGAGGTGCGTGGGGAAACGCCTCCCGGAGGAATCCTGCGAGGGCCAGCACGATCGTGCCGACAACCCTCCAGCTTCGTTCTGAGCAGACGCGCACGGGTAGCCCTCGATCCCTCTCTTTCACGACGGTCCAATAGCAGCGCATCTTACGCTCCTCCGGTTGCGAGAGCCGACGCGCGATATTCCGTTTCCTCAGATGGGCACCCTCGATCCCGCCCGCCACACCGCACCGCAGCCTCAGCAAGCCATCCAGGATTCCCGTTGACTCTCGATCCCGAACCACGCGAAACTACCGAACCGACCTTCCGGCACCCATGGAGGCCCCATGTCCGGGTCAACAATCAGTTGGGTGACGACGAGCTGCGCGTCAAACGGGCGCGGGAGCTATGCGTGCCCGAGACGAGGTGTCCCTGCATCGCAACACGGGAGAACGGGATCGGGGCTCCGCCATTCTCCACGCTGGCTCCAGGCCCGCAAGTTTGTAATTTCATTGCCACCCCACTGATGGTTGAGGCCCAGGTACCGCCACCCCTATTTAGCGCGAACGTCAGGTGCCGAATAAATCCATTCACCGGACAAGGCGGCATGTCCCATAATAGCAATGATTCAGACTTACGACCCGGAGCACCGGAACCCAGTGATGAGCAAGGCATACTAGCGGGACCGTTCGAAACAAGCAGCGTCCGAGCATGCACGGCATATTTTGAGGCCGCCGGATGCGTGTCTCCGTGAACACCCACCAGAATTGCTAGGCGAGCTGCCCCCGGGCAGAGCGCGGTCCGCTACTTCGCTCTGAAGGAAGTGCTCTGCCGGTTGGTGACGTTGGTGAGCGTCGTTCCGTAGCACGCGCCGGTGTCGCCGATCATCTGCAGCGTCACGCTGGTCGTCGTGCTCAGGGCCGCCGCGATCCCCGTCGGGAGAGAGGTCTGGCCCCTCGCGGCTTTGTTCCTCGCTTTCACCCGCAGGGTGGACGTGCCTGCGTTGCCTCCCGTGAGCGTCATTCTCCTTACGCCCGAGGAGCTCGTGTCCGTGTCCCGGTAAGTGTAGCCGTCGCCGTCCGGCGGGTCGTCGCCGCGGCTCCTCCAGCACGGCTTCGTTCCGCAGTCCTCGCCAGCCCGATCGACGACGAGGCTCGCGACTCGCGCGTCGGTGTCGTCATAAAGGCAGAGAGCGAACGCGGTGCCGTCGACGCCCGTGGGATTGCCGAGGTCGGGCTGTGTGATTGCCGGACCCTTGCGGAGATCGGCGATCAACTTCTCCTTGCCGACCGATCTCTCAGATACGCTGAGCCGGCCCTTGGCGAAGCCGGTCGTGCAGGCGGGAATAGGGGCCATAGGGCATTCGAGCTCGACACGCTCGATGAACGTCCGATCTCCCGTGACCGAGTCCACCCGAACCACCGCACGAAGGAACGGCACGGTCACTACCAGGTCGCCGCTCGCCTCCACCGCGATGTCTGAAGCGAACGCCAGGGTCGGGCCTACGCCCGTAGCTGCATCCGATACGATCGTGCGGTTCCCCGTCACCGGGTCGACCCGCAACACTGCGCCCAGGTCGCGGTCGGTCACCACGAGGCTGCCGCTCATTTCGACCGCCATGCCCTGCGGCGATGCGAAGCCCGGCCCAACACCCGTAGCGGCATCAGAAACGATCGTCCGGTTTCCCGTCACCGGATCCACCCGCACCACCGCGTTCAGGACGGCGTCGATCACCACGATGTCGCCGCTCGCCTCCACTGCGATGCCTTGGAGGAAGGGGTCCCCGCCGCCGATGCCCATATCGGTTAGGGTCGAGCCGTCGTTCGCCACCGGGTCCATCCGCACCACCGCTTCTCTAAAAAGGTCGGTCATCACCAGATTGCCGCTCGCCTCCACGGCGATGCCGACCGGGAAAAGGAGGAGCGGGCGTAGGACCAATACCGGGTCCACCACCCCCGTAAGGCGCGTGCGGTCCCCGGTCGCGGGATCCACCCGGACCACCGCCGCCAGATCGCCCACCATCAGGTGGCCACTCGCTTCCACCGCTATGGCGCTCGGAAATCGCATAGCCGGGCCCGTGCCCGTTTCTTCGTCCGAGACGATCGCGCGGTTCCCAGTCACCGGATCCATCCGAACCACCGCGTTCAACGTGGAGTCGACGATCACCAGGTGACCGCTCGCTTCCACCGCTATGCCTCGGACGTACTGGAGGACCGGGTCCGTGTCCGGACTCGCATCCGAAACAGTCGTTCGGTCTCCCGTCACCGGATCCACGCGCACTACCGCGGCCACGACAGTGTCGACCAGCACCAGGTGGCCGCTCGCTTCCACCGCTATGCCCAGCGCAGCCGCGAGACGGAGACCCGTGCCCGTGCCCCGATTCGATACGATGGTGCGGTCTCCCGTTACTGGATCTACTCGCACCACCGCATCCAGGTTGATGTCGGTCACCACCAGGTCGCCGCTTGCTTCCACGGCTATGTCGTACGGGTCCTCGAAGGCCGGGCCTGCGCCGACCGGATGCGAGACGATCCTACGGTCTCCCGTCGACGGATCCACCCGCACTACCGCTTCAAGGGCACGGTCGGTTACCACCAGGCCACCGCCCGTTTCGACCGCAATGCCTTGCGGAGACACGAAGCCAGGCCCGGCGCCCGTAGCTGCATCCGACACGATCGTGCGGTTTCCCGTTACCGGATCCACCCGGACGACTGCGTTCAGCCCGGCGTCGATCACCACCAGGTCGCCGCTCGGCTCCATCGCTATGCCTTGCGGACGCGAGAAAGCCTGGCCTGTGCCCGTCCCCGTGTCCGACACGATCGTACGGTCTCCCGTCACCGGATCCACTCGCACCACCGCTAGAAGGGCGCGGTCGGTCACCATCAGGTCGCCGCCAGTTTCGATTGTTATGCCTTGCGGAGACGCGAAGGCCGGCCCGACGCCTGTAGCTGCATCCGACACGATCGCGCGGTCTCCTGTGACCGCATCCACCCGAACCAGCGCACGGATGGAAGGCGCCGTCATCACCAGGTCGCCGCTCGCCTCCACCACTATGTCCTGCGGAGCCGAGAAGCCTGGACCCGCGCCTTGGGAAAACGCTGGAGCAGGGTCACCTACGGACATCGCGATTGCTGCTACGAGGACCAATGCCTTTGCGCCGGACCGCGCATACGTCGCACGTGTCGTCGCAGCCAAACAGGGTACCCTCTCCACCCGAACCCCCTCACCGTGGATCCTGGAACGGCCCGCCACGCGGAATTCCGCGCCCGACGGGTGCTCCCAGGTCAGAGTCTACAAGCCTCGCCGCATCGGTGGCTACGGTCCATTTCGCGACTCCAGTCTCGCTTCAAAATGAACCGCCGGCGCGACCCGATCCTCACCGCCGGTACGAGCAATCGATCGGGTCGCAAGCGGGGTTGACGACGATGCCTTCCGACCAGGACGAAGCGCAACACGCAGGTGCCAGCGGCCGCCTGCATTTCGTTGGAGCTGGGGGTCCCGTTACCTAGCGGTTTGCGGGTGCTCCCTGCGCCCAGGTAGTGTCCTCCAGCAGAATCCAAAGAATGCTGGAGTCCACATGAAGCAACGAGCACTGGCGGGCGCGATCGCGCTTGCACTAGTCGGGGCCGTCAGTAGCCCGACGATACATACGGCCGCGGCAGCGACCCAACCGAACATTGTCCTGGTGTTCATGGACAACTTCGGATGGGGAGAGCCTGGGTTCAATGGTGGTGGGATCGTCCGCGGGGCGCCCACACCTCGCCTCGACCGACTGGCGGCAGAAGGACTTCGCCTCACCAACTTCAACGTCGAAGTACAGTGCACGCCATCCCGCTCTGCCCTCATGACGGGCCGCTATGCGATCCGAAGCGGCAACGGTACCGTTCCCCTGGGCGAAGGAGTCTACGGCCTGGTGCAGTGGGAGGTCACGATGGCCGAGATGCTTTCCAAGGCGGGCTATGCGACGGGCATGTTCGGGAAATGGCACCTCGGCAGAACCGAAGGGCGGTTCCCGACGGACCAGGGCTTCGACGAATGGTACGGAATCCCCAACACCACTGACGAATCGGTCTACACCTCGCTACCGGGTTTTGCCGAGAGCGGTCTACCCCAGCCCTTCGTCCTGGACGGCAAAAAGGGAGCAACGCCGAAGCAAGCGCGGCCATACGACCTGGACTATCGGCCTCTGATCGACCGGGATCTCACAGACAGAGCCGTCGGCTTCATGAAACGCCAAGTCGAGTCCGCAAAGCCGTTCTTCCTCTACCTTCCCTACACCGCGACTCATTTCCCGACCCTTCCCCATCCCGATTTCAAAGGGAAGTCCGGAAACGGTGTGTGGGGTGACATGCTGATGCAGATCGACAGCTACGTTGGTGAGCTACTGGATACGATCGACGATCTCGATATTGCCGAGAATACGATCGTCATATTCACGGCGGACAACGGTCCCGAAGCGCTCGAGGCAGGCGGCACCTCGCTGACGGTCGAAACGGCGGTCCACGGTTCGGCAGGACCCTGGCGGGGAACGCTGTTCACGGGATTCGAGGGAGCCCTGCGCGTTCCCTTCGCCATTCGTTGGCCGGGGAGGATTGCGGCGGGAAGCGTCAGCGACGAGATCGTGCACGCCATGGACCTCTTCCCTACGATCGCCGAGATCGGCGGTGGCACGGTGCCCGACGATCGTCCGATCGACGGGATCGACGTGAGCGACTACCTCCTCGGGAAGACCGCGGAGTCCGGTCGCGACGGGTTCGTCGTGTACATGGGCAACGATGTCTTCGGTGTGAAGTGGAGAAACTGGAAGATCCACTTCAACGAGCAAGATGCCTGGAACACCGTCTTGCGCACCTACACGATGCCACGAGTCTACAATCTCATGAACGACCCGCGCGAACTCGACGATGTCCTCTTCCCGCATACGTGGGTGCTGAAGGCCGCCCTTCCCCAGCTGGAAGCGCACGTGGCTTCGTTGAAAAAGCATCGGCCTATCCCTACCGGCGCGTCGGACCCGTACCGACCGCCCGAATGATCGCAGATCTGGAGGGACGCCGACGTCATCCTGACAGCGTCCCGATTTTGAGATGAGAGAAGCGGTGAGTCAGGCCGCGGGGATCTGGTGGTGAGTGTCGTAGAGGCGGATGTGCTCTCTGACGACGTCACGTGAGGTGGGGTTGGCGGAGCCTTCGACCAACAGGGAGGGGTGAACCTCCCCGGTGCGTCCGCCGATGCGTAGTGCCGGTCGGTCGTGTGGAACGCCGAGCGCTCGCACGTCGTGTTGTAGAGCTGCGACATCCGCCACGAGTTGGCGGAAGTAGACTTCCCCGCTGGGTGTGAAGCGCGCGAAGCGCTCCAGTTGCTGAATCCCGATTTCGAGCATCAGCGGGTAGCGCACGAGCACGTCCTTCGCATACTCGAGGGTGACGTCGTCGCCTTCACGCTTGCGGAGCACGTTCACCCAGAAACGGGTCTGCGGGATGTAGACATATACTGCGTGGAAGAGTCCGCGGAGCGGGCGCAGCTCCTCGCGCCACGGTGAATAGTAGGCGGCGTCATCCGCGGCGCCGAGATCGTCGCTCGCCAGGATCGGCTCGATTTCCTCGAGGCAGAAGAGGCGGTTGTGGTGGGTCTCGTGGATGGTCATCTCCGCCGCCACGTGCGCGTGCGGGATGCCCCGGAACGCGAACCCGCCCGGGAGCTCCGAGTAGCTGACGAAGTTCAAGTCTTCGTTGGCTTCTGTGGGATTGACCGCGACCCAATGGATGAGGCTCCTGACGTGTTCGAAGACCCGCGGAGACGTTCGAGCGACGAGTTCGAGGCCGCCTTCGACCAGTGGCACCTGGCTCGCCTGGAAGGCGAGCGTCGTGCGGCCCGCTGGCGGCATCCAGCCGAGCCCGGGGATCGCATAGCCGTGGGGTTGGAGTGGGAGGGCAAGCCCCGCGGCTCGCGCGATCGGGCATGATTCCACCCGTGCTTCGCTACTCCCCTCTGTGAGCACCATGCCGGCTCTCGCGCCGAGGATCCGTACCGGCTCGTCTCCGACGAGGCTTGCCGCGGCTCCGGGAATCGCGATCGGCAGCGTTACCTCGAGGGGCGTTGGGAACGTGACGGTCGCATCGGCCAGGAGCGCCGCTCCGAGAGCGAGGCGCTTCCACTGATGGAGATGGGCCGCCAGGATTGCGCGCGCATCTTCGCTCTCGAGCTCGTCGGCCAACGTCGTTGCGAGCGCCGGGATGGGCTCTTGGCGCAGCACGGCGCCACAGAGTGCGAAACCCACGTGCAGCCAAAAGCGTGCGTAGGGATCGGCCAGGACCGTGACGCGGGTGTCCTCATTCAGCGAGCCGAGGAAGCGCCGCAGCTCCAGGAACTCGGCCTCGCCGCCTTCCAGGGGACGGCGTTCGTCGAGGCTCCGGACGAGCGCGTGTTCGGCGGCTGCCTGACGCGCAACGCGTTTCTGATAGATCGATCGGTCTTCCCAGAGACGCCCAGCCGGATCCATGCCGAGAGTTGCCCGTCTACCCGCCAGCGAGCGGTTCGGGCAGTCTAGCCTCCGTGGGTCTTGCCCGAGGCGCGGAACGGATCGTGCCAGCTCGTTCGTTCTTTACTGGAGCCGCCATCCGCGCCCTCGAGCTCACGCCTGAGCTGCTCGGCTAGCTTCTCGTCCGGTGTCTGGCGGTCCGCCGCTTCAGGATCTTTGATCTCTTTGCGTTTCATGAAACCTCCGTTCGAGTGACTCGGATGCCAGAGTTCCTACTACGAAGGGCGGTGGCGTTGCTAGCGTGGGGGATGAGGGCAGTCGAGAAGTCGTTCGCTTGTGTGCTCAGCCGTCCCTACGATTCCGACTTGATCCTGCTGAGCTACGCATCCACTACCGGTAGCTCGATGACACCAAGCTGCTGGTAGATGGTCAGGTGATCGCTGAGGCCCGACTGCTCGACGATCTTGCCATCCTCGACCCGACAGATCGTGACGTCCCTGAACTCTATCTTCTTCCCGGTGGGCGGGAGACCAGGCAACGGGCCCTTGTGGGTGCCTCGAATGGTAAGTTTGACGATGATCTGGTCGCCGGCGTCGTAGAGTGCATCGATGTGCTCGCGGTAGTCTGGAAAGGCTTCGCGCTGCGCGGATGCCAGGTGCTGGATACCTTCGATTCCGGTGCCCCAGTTCGTCATGGGATAGTCCGCCGTGAAATCTTCGGAGTAGAACTCTGCCACTCGTGAGAGGTCTCCCTCCGTCCAGATGACGCGGCAGGCTTCCCGAACGATGTCTGCGTTGGTCATGCGAGATTCCTGTTCTGGGCTGCTCAATCCAGGCTGCGGGCAATGGCCCGCAGGAACTCGATGGTTTCCATCTCCCGGTTGGTGGATTCGTCCGGCGAGGTTCCATAGGCGCGGTTCGCCGACTGCTTCACGATGACGATCCCGCGGGAAGGATCCACGTACACGAATTGGTTGTAGACGCCGATAGCCGAGAACTCGCCCAGGCTGCCCTCCGGAATCCACCATTGAAGGCCGTATCCGAGCGGCAACACGTGGCCGCCGACGAGCACCTTGCCTGGCATCAGGTGGGGAGCGTCCGGCGTTACGGAAGCCTCCACCCACGCCTGCGGGATCAGCTGTTTCCCTTGCCACCTGCCCTTGTTGCGAAACAACTCGCCGATCTTGGCGAAATCCCGGGCGCAGAGGTTCAGGCCGCCAAAGGCCATCTCCATGCCGGCGCTGTCCAGCAACCAGCAACCAGGCTGCTCCATGCCCAGAGGCTCGTACAGCTTTTCCTGCATGTAATCCGTCAAGGTCCGACCGGTTGCCGCGACCAGCAACGAACCAAGCGCCTGGGTGTCCGCCGAGTTGTACTGGCACACGGTACCCGGCTGCGTCTCCCTCACCATGCCCGCCACGAAGTTCTCCAGTGATCCTCCAGCCGAGATGGCGGCGCCGAATCGACTGATGTCACTGGCCGGATCGCTGTAGTCCTCGGTCCAGCGCGCTCCTGATGACATCTGTAGGATGTCCTTGATGCGCACACCCGAGTAGGCGGAGTCCCGGAACGCATCCACGTACCGGTCGATGGGATCTTCGATGCTGTCGACGTGCCCCTCGTGCAGGGCGATACCCACCAGAGCGGATACGAAGCTCTTGGCGACGGACCATGAAATCCAGGGGACTTGAGGGCCGCCTGTCAGGGCGTAGCGCTCGTAGCGCACCAGGCCGTCTTTCAACACCAGCAGTGCGGCTGTATCGGTCGCCTCGAAAAAATCCTTCGTCGCCCGCGCTTCGCCCTGGAATCGATAGGACGAGGGTAGGTCCGCCTGTCGGCCCTGCGGGAAACGATGCGGTGTGCTCGACGGAGTCAGGTTGCCGGTTGGGAACAACTCACCCAGCCGAGGAAAGACCTCGTGCTGTGGTGCGCCGGAGAACAAGCTCAGAGATGGTTCGTTCATCTGATCGTTCATCGACCCTCCGTCTGAATCGCGTGCGCGCCTCCGGAAACTGACACACGACGCACGCCATATCCACCTTCCGGGGCTTGGCGAAGGGGCATGAGCCTGAGTGATCATTTACAGGGCTCACCGGCAGAGCGTAGGGTGCCGGCGACGGCATCATCGAGAAACTGGCGCGCTAGCCGCGATGTCGAAGCCTGGGTAACGGGTAGAGGAGATTCATCGATGCTCGAACGAGATTTCACCGACGAACAGAAGATGTTCCGGGAGTCCTATCGTCAGTTTCTGGCCCAGGAGGTCGTTCCCTACATGGAGCAGTGGCGCGATGCGGGGATCGTCGACCGGGACGTCTTTCGCAGGGCCGGGAGTCAGGGCTTCTTGATGATCTGGCCGGACGAGAAGTACGGCGGGATGGGAGACGCCGACTTCCGCTTCGAGCAGGTGATCATCGAGGAGACGGCCTACGCGCGGGTGGCCGACTGGTACAATACGCTCCATAGCCGGCTGGTTGGCCCTTACTTCACGCGCTTCGGGAGTCAGGAACAGTGCGACCGGTTTCTTCCCAACTGCGTCACGGGCGAGACGATTCTTGCGATCGCGATGACCGAGCCCGACGCCGGTTCGGACCTTGCCGGAATGCGATCGACGGCGGTCGAGGACGGGGATTTCTGGATCCTGAACGGGACGAAGACGTACATCTCGAACGGGATCAACGCCGACGTCGTGATCGTCGCGGCCAAGACCGGTGATTCCGATGACCGCCACTCGATGACGCTCTTCGTGGTCGAACGCGGAATGGAGGGCTTCGAGCGCGGTCGGAACCTCAAGAAGATCGGGCTCAAGGCGCAGGATACCTCGGAGCTCTTCTTCCGGGACGTGCGCGTCCCGAAAGCGAACGTGCTCGGCGAGCCCGGGCGGGGTTTCATCTATCTAATGGAGGGGCTCGCCGAAGAGCGTCTGATCGGTTCGGTGGGCTATCTGGCGGCGGCGCAGTTGTCCTTCGATCTCACCGTGGAGTTCGTTCGCGAGCGACAGGTCTTTGGCAAGTCGCTCGCGAGTTTCCAGAACACCCAATTCAAGCTTGCGGAGCTCCGGACGGAGCTCGACATTCAGCAGATCTTCGTCGATCAGTGCGTCGCGTCGTTCAACGCGAGCCGATTGACGGCCGTCGATGCGGCGAAGGCGAAGCTCGCGACGTCAGAGCTCCAGGTCAAGGCGGCGGACGTCGGGCTGCAGCTCCACGGCGGCGCTGGATACATGGACGAGTACCCGATCTCCCGGCAGTTCGCCGACGCGCGCGTGGCGCCGATCTACGCCGGCTCGAGCGAGGTGATGAAGATCATCGTGAGCCGGGACTGCCTCAGCGAGTCGTACGTGCCCTTCAACACTCGCAACTTCTAGGACGCGCGCGAGCGCCTGGGGTTAATCGACGGCTTCGCGCACGTTCTTCCGGGCCTCGGCGCGGTCCCCCGCTTCGACGCCGGCAGATTCGCGTGCTTCGGCACGCTCGGATACATCGGCGCCGCTGGCTTCCACCACCTCTTTGCGGGCGTTGGCGCGGTCGCCGGCTTCGACGCCGGCGGACTCGCGGACATCTTTGCGGGTCTCCAGGGCTTCGTCGGCAATGGCACTACCCGCCAACAGACCCGTGGTCAGGAAGACGGACGCTGCGATCGCTGCAGTACTTCTCTTCATGAGGGGACCTCTCTGATTTGGTTTCTTCCATTCGATTCCCTACGAATCGAACGAGTGAACGTGAGATGCTATCAGGACCCGAATCAACCGTACAAGCGAGGCGCAGAACGATTCCGTACTGGAGGGGGTCGGTGAAGGACGACAGTCGGCTCGACGATCGGAATGAGGCAAATGGCCGCCTTCGATGGCGACCGTTGATTCCCGCGATGCTGCTCTGCGTGGTCGCGATCAACCAGATTCGGTTGGTCTGGGAGCACGATCTCGATCCGTGGAAGGGCGGCGGCTTCGGCATGTTTTCCACGGCGGCCGGCGGGCGGGTTCGCCATACGCACCTCTTTCTCGAGACCAACGGCGAAGAGGTCGAGGTGGCGCTGACCGACGACCTCGCAGACACCGACCAAAGGACGCGTGCCCTGCCGACCGAAGCCTCGCTCGATCGGCTCGCGCGTGAGCTTGCTGAAGAGCACGCTGCCGAATACCCGGATTTGTCGAAGGTCAGGATCGAGCTCTGGAGGATCCGACTCGATCGGGTCGACTTGTCACCCCGCATCGACCGGATGCGCAACCATACCTATGCGCTCCAGCCCGATGCCGGTGACTGACACGGCCACTTCCGAGCCGACGTCGGCGTCGAGCTGGCTCGACGCGCAGGGAATCTGGATCGCGCTTCGCCTGACGCTCCTGGGCGTACTCCTGGCGCCAATCGGAGAATGGAGTGTTCGCGCCCCGGCTCTGTTGCTCGCGGGGGCGGGGCTGATCCACGCCGGTGTACTTCGCTCTCCCGTTACGTGGCTCACGCTCGCGTTGCTCGGCGGGTGGCGTGTCGTTGCGGATTGGCCGATGTCCGACAACCATGCCTACCTCCTCGCCTATTGGTTCTTGGCCGCCATGCTGGCGCTCAGTGGTCCGTTGCCGCGTGTCGATCTCGCCCGTGCCGCGCGGCTGTTGATCGGGATTTCGTTTGCATTTGCGGTGCTCTGGAAGAGCGTGCTGTCAGTCGACTACGTCGACGGGCGCTTCTTCCGTCACTTGTTGATCACGGACGATCGCTTCGAGGAACCAGCCATCCATCTGGGCGGCATGACGTCGGCCGACCTGGAAGCGGCGCGAGCGCTGATCGAGACGAACCGGCACGTCGTCGACAAGCCGGCACCGGCAACGCTCGAGACTCCTGCGCTACGTACGGTGGCCAGTTTCGCAACCTGGTTCACCCTGTTGATGGAACTGGCGGTTGCGGTGCTCTTTCTGCTGCCAGCCCAGTTCCGGACGGGCCGCCTGCGAGATTTCGCGTTGATGGGCTTCTGCGCGACCACCTACATGATCGCTCCCGTACCCGGCTATGGCTGGTTACTGCTCGCGATGGGAATCGCGCAGTGTCCGGAGGCCGCACGACCCGCGCGCTGGGCCTACCTGGCGTGTTTCGGGTTGGTGCTGCTGCACGACCACGTGCCATGGTTCGGCGTTGCGTCGTGGTTCCAGTAAGGCCGACGAGCTCGTAGCGCAACCGAACGGCTTCTTCCGTTTCGTGTCGAATGTCTCGACGATGCAGTCGAGCTCGATCTTCCAGCGGCTGCCGGTTCTCTCGTCGCGCTCTACGACTCACGCAGGATGAAGAGCCCCCAGGTGCCGGCGCCGAGTTCCACGAATATGGCCCCAAGGAGGAACGGACTCGGCATGCCGTCGAGGACCAGGCTTGCCAAGCGCCCGAAGGCGAGCCCGAACATGAAGAACACGACGGTCATCACCGCCGCACGCGCGTAGATGGGCCGACTCGCTCCGAGGAACCAGAAGCAGACCAGACCCAGGTACAGGCCCATGACTGCGCGCAGGATGTGTACTTGATCGACGTTGTCCATGGGCAGGTCGACCAGTGAACCGACCGCGGTGTGGGGCGCAAAGCCATAGCCGAGGGCGACCATCGCGACGCCGCCCGCACTCAACATGAGGTAGAGACGTGTCATTTGTTCAGATCCTCCTTACCGGCCCATGCTGTGCTTGGTATGGCCAGCGCCAATTGCGACCATCCGTGCTCTCGCAATCCTGATAGTCCGCCGTCGCGGGGATCGCCAGCGATGCAGGTCGTGCCGTCGACACGGCGGGTCGGCACGTCGGGCCGCCCGCTCCGGCGTCTTTGCTGGGCAGCCGGTTCCCTGTAGGAGGACATCCCATGATCCGTGTTTTTGGGTCGCGCATCTCCTACTACACCGGGAAGCTCGAGACCTATCTGCGTTTTCGGTCGGTCGACTACGAGCTGCTGCCCACGGTGGGGCACGAGCGTGAAATTCGTGCGGGTGTCGGCGCTGTCCAGATGCCGATCGTTCAACTCGAGGACGGCCGATGGATGTCGGACTCGACGCCGATGCTCGCCTGGTTCGACGCGCAGCCCGGAGCCCCGTCGATCTATCCGAGTGATCCGGCGATGCGTTTCGTCGCGCTCCTCGTCGAGGACTGGGCCGATGAATGGTTGTGGCGGCCCGCGATGCACTATCGGTGGAGCTTCCGTCAGGATCGGCAGTACGCGAGCGGGGTCCTGGCGGACGAGTTGCTGACGCACATGCCGCTGCCGCGGTTTGTAAAGCGGCTGTTCCTCACGATCAGGCAGCTCGGTGGATTCGTGCGTGGCGACGGCGTCAACGGCGCGACGCGGGCGCACGTCGAGCGAAGCTACACGAACGCGCTCGATCGGATGGAAGCCATCCTCGCGGAACGCCGCTACCTCTTCGGGGATACGCCAACGATCGCGGACTTCGGTTGCATGGCGCCGATGCTCCGACACTTTGGTCAGGATCCCACGCCAGCGGAGATCATGCGGCGCCAGGCGCCCGGTGTCTATGCGTGGGTCGGACGGATGTGGAACGCTCGGGCCACTGCGACTGCTCCGCAGCTTCTTGTCGATATCGACCCGCCTCTTTCGGCGCTTCTCGCCGAAGCTTGCGAAACGCATCTGGTCCAACTGCGCGAGAACGCGATTGCGCACGCGCGCGGGCTCCGACGGTACGACCAGGAGATTCAGGGATGCCGATACACGCGCGTACCAACGTCGCGCTACCGGGTCTGGTGCCTCGAAGAATTGCGACGGGAGTGGCAGCGCCTCGACGGCAAGGCCCGCGACGACCTGCGACGACATCTCCCGGAGTTGCACGCCTCCGCTCTGTGGGATGCGGTGCCACCAAAGGCCTCAGAGTACGATCCAGATCGTCGCGCTCCGTTCAATCGTGCGATCAACGTCTTCGGAACCGGCGTCCCGCGCTAGACAGACTTTCGCGAGTAGCGCGAGGATCCCGACGCGTGAATCTACGACCTTGCGTCGATGCGAGCCGCCGTGTCAGAGGTGGCCCCATTCTTCGGAGGAGGTAGCGATTCCATGGCACGATTCGATCGGTACGCGCCCGGCCAGTTTTCGTGGGTCGATCTGATGACTCCTGACGTCAAGGCCGCGACGAAGTTCTATGGTGCGTTGTTTGGTTGGTCGTCGGCGCCGACCGCCAACGACGAGGGTGGCGCCTACACGATGTTCCAGCTCGGTGATGCCAGCGTTGCGGGGATGGGCTTGATGTCCGACGAATTGAAGCAGGCGGGTGTCCCGCCGCACTGGAACAGTTACGTTACGGTCGAGGACGCAGACGCTTCGCTCGCGCGTGCCGAGAAGCTCGGCGCACAGCCGCAGATGCCGGTCATCGACATTCAGGTTGGCGGCGCGCTCGTGGGGCGGATGTCGATCTTCGCCGATCCGGCCGGCGCACGGCTCTCGATCTGGCAGCCGGGCAACCACGCGGGAAGCGGGCTTGCGAACGTCCCGGGGACGTTCTGCTGGAACGAGCTGTGCACGCGCGACGTCGACGGCTCGGTGAAGTTCTATGAACAGCTCTTCGGGTGGAACGTCCAGCCTGGCGACGATGAGAACGGGTATCGCGAGATCAAGAACGGCGAGCGTACGAACGGCGGCATCCTGCCTTGGCAACCGCAAATGGGCGACATGCCGCCCGTCTGGTCGACGTACTTTGCGGTCGAGGATTGCGACGCCTCCATCGCGAAGGTGAAAGCGCTTGGCGGCCAGCTCTTCGTCGGACCAATCGACATCGAGCCCGGGCGTTTCGCTGTCGTCTCCGATCCGCAGGGCGCTGTCTTCAACGTGATGTATCTGAAGAACCCTGACGCCTAGCGGTACGCTCTACGGCGGACCCTATAGCGTTCTCCCAATTGACGCGCGGTCTGGGAGCGCGGTACGTCAAGCGTGCTTCTCGCACGCCCGGTCGACGGGCGCCGCGCTGGGCACACATCCCCTAGGAGGTACTACGTCATGAAGAATCTCGGCCTGCTTTTTGGTGCGGCTGCATTGCTCGTCGCCGCCCCGACAGTTCACAACGATGCCATCGCAGGCAGCCCCCCGAGTCCAGTTGTCGTGCAGGCAGCAAGCCTCAACGGAGACCTCGCCGCCGAAGTGACCATCGAGGACGGTGACTCATGTTCGGTTGCGATCTCCCAGCTCCTGAACGCAAAGGGAAAGATCAAGTTCGTAGAGCCGGGCATCCAGAGCAATATCATCTATACGCTCGAGGCAAAGAAGGACATCGCCATCCTGGTCTGCGGTCCCACGGTACTCTGACAGTTTGCGAAACGCGGGCGCACCCGGGTCACTCCGGGTGCGCCCGGTTGGTGCCAATCTCTTCACCGAGTCCAGCGCGCATGAGCGCGCACGCGGCGTCGAACATGGATCCTCCCGTCGTTTGGTTCGGCCCCGGAGCACCCCATTGGGACAGGTCGTAGCGCACTCGCGCTCGGGGTGCTCTGGACCGCGAGTCGTCGCAGGGCTACGAACGTGCGATCGCTCTACTTGGACAAGGGGAGAAGACGCATGAGATTCGGATTTCACCTGTTCATGGTCGACCCGGCCCAGCATCAGGAGATCGCCCGCACGGCCGAGGCGGCGGGCTGGGATAGCATCCAGGTCGCCGACGCGCCGTTCTTCCCGGAAGAGATCTCGGTTCCGTATCCTTATACTCCGGACGGCTCGCGTTTCTGGCCGCTCGATCTCCCTGTGTTGGATCCCTGGGTTGCCATCACGGCGATGGCGACGGTCACCGAGCGTATTCGATTCATTCCCTCGGTTCTGCGTCTGGCGATTCGTCAGCCGTTGCTCGAGGCCAAGAGCCTGTGTTCCGTGGCGGCAGTGTCGGGCGGGCGCGTCGCGCTTGGGGTCGGGCTGGCGTGGATGCCCGAGGAGTTCAAATGGCTCGGGATGGACAAGAAGACGCGTGGGGCTCGTCAAAACGAGGCGATTCAAATCCTCCGACTTCTGATGGGCGGTGGCATGGTGGAGTTTCACGGCAAGTACTACGACTTCGATCGGCTGATCATGGCGCCAGTGCCGCCGACGCCCGTTCCCATCTACGTTGGTGGAACGAGCAAGCCCGCGCTCAAACGCGCGGCCCGCTTCGGAGATGGGTGGATCGGAGTCATGCACCCCATGGATGAGATCGAGGGCGCAATCGCCGAGTTGGGTGGTCTGCGTCGCGAGTTCGGTCGTGACAAGGAGCCCTTCGACATCATGTTGCACTGCCCGGACGCGCAGACCCTCGACGACATCCGCCGTCTCGAGGATCTCGGGGTGACCGACCTCCAGGTCACGCCGTGGACCATGCCCAACACCCCGGCGCATCTCGGCGTGGCTGCCTTCATGCAGCAGCAACCGCCTCTGGCCGTGAAGCAGGATGCGATCAAGCGCTACGGTGACGAGGTGATCGCCAAGCTCGGTTGAGGAGTTCCCGCCTGGACGAGCGGGCGATTCCGTCCAGAGCAGCCGGGGGCTCGGCGGAGGGCAGCCCTATTTTCGAGGTTGATGCCGCCGCTTCCCGGGTAGGCTTGGGTTTGTGGGCCACTGAGGTAATATCCCGGTGGCCCATAAACCCAAGAGATTCGGGCTCGGGAGGCAGGACATGTCCGATCGCGCTAGCATCCAGAAACCTGATTTCATGTCGGACGAAGACTGGGCGACCCTTCAGGATCAGACGTCCTCGGTCGACCGTATTCGCAGCGACGGCAAAGCCGACGTCGAGGCGTATCTGGCCGATCCCGCCGGCCGGTCGACCGGTGGTGGCCCGTCGGGTCTTCCCACGCTCCTGCTGACCGCCGTCGGGCGCAAGTCCGGAGCGAAACGCACCGTGGCCCTCGTGTTCATGCAGCACGGTAACGAGATGGTCGTCGTCGGCTCGTTGGCTGGCTACGACACGCATCCTGCCTGGTGTCACAATGTCAGCGCGAATCCGGAGTGCTGGGTGCAACTCGACGATCGTAAGATGAAGGCTGTTGCCCGCAACGCTTCCGACGCCGAGCGGAAAGATCTGTGGCCGAAGCTGGACACGATGTTCCCCGTGTGGAGTCATTTCCAGAAGCAGACCGACCGGCCTTTTCCGATCGTGATTCTGACCCCAGCGTAACCAGCGCCCAACACGATGAGGAGAACGACTCACAGTGAGTAGCGTCGTATTCGAACATCTCTTTTCTCCCTTGCAGGTCGGACCGATGCTGGTGCCGAATCGTATCTGCGAGACCACGAACACCATCAATTCGTCGCAGATCCCTGGTGAGGTCGACGAGAACTTCATCGCGCATCATGCGGCGAAGGCGCGTGGCGGTACCGGCTGGATCGGCAGCGAGACCTGGCTGCTCAACTTTCCGTTTCCGGCGGAAGCGCCCGATGAAGTCGGTCTCTCGGTAGGGTTCGCCGCACACCAGGCGGCGTATCAGAACCCGGCGTTTCACGTGGGCATGAAGAAGTTTACCGACGAGGTCCACGACGCTGGCTCCGTCGCGATCGTGCAGCTGACTCATCTGAGTGCCGTGTGGTCTCCCTCGGCGATCCCCGTCGTCGGCGCGCAGGACTACACGCCGCACACGCTCGGCGAAGAGGAGATCCAGGCGATTCTCCAGATCTATGCCGATGCCGCGAAGGTGGCGAAGGACGTCGGCGCGGATGGTATCGAGATTCACTGCGCCCACGAGACGCTCGGCTACAGTTTTCTGTCACCCGTGACGAACAAGCGCACCGACAAGTGGGGTGGTGGGCCGCAGGAGCGCATCCGCTTCGTCGTTGAGGCGCTCGAGCGCGTTCGCGGCGCCGTTGGTGATGGGCTGGCACTCGGTATCCGCATGAGCGGCAAGGAGTTCCGCGAGGGGGGCTTCGACAATCTCGAGTCGCGCGAGATGGTCTACTATATCGGTGAAGCTGGCCTGCTCGATTTCGTGAGCATCGACGTCGGACATTGCTGGGGCGCACCGTCGTACGTGCCGTCGTCGTACTTCGGCCACGGCCAGTTCCGGGAGTTCGGCAAGGCGGCGCGCGCCGACCTCGATGCAAAGATCAAGGTGCTCTTCACCGGGCGCGTCAACGATCCTGTGATCGCCGAGGAGATGCTGAGGGACGGGTACTGCGATCTGATCGGTATGGTGCGCGCGGGGATCGCCGACGCCGAGTTTGCCAACAAGGCACGCGAGGGACGTCTGGCCGAGATTCGTCGCTGCATCAGCTGCACGCGCTGCATCGACGAAGCGTCCGAGCCGATGACGTTTCCCTACAAGCCGCGATGTTCCATCAATCCGGTCATCGGCAATGAGGTGCGCTGGGCGAACGAGTACCGTCCGGCCGATCAGCCAAAGCAGGTCGTCGTGGTCGGCGGTGGGATCGCCGGATGCGAAGCCGCACGTATCGCCGCCGAGCGTGGGCACAAGGTCACCGTCCTCGAGCAGGGTAAGCGGCTCGGCGGACAGCTCATCCTGGCGTCCAAGGCTCCAGGGCGCGACGATTTCGAAGACCAGATCTATTTCGAGGAGAACGAGCTCGCCCGTCTCGGTGTCGACGTCAGGCTCGAGACCGGGGCCGATCTCGCCACCGTCAATGCGCTGTCCGCAGACGCGGTCGTCATCGCGACGGGCTCGGTCCCACGCGTTCCCGATGATGTGAAAGGTCTCGACCTGCCACACGTGGTTCAGGGTTGGGATGCCATCCGGGGCAATGTTCCGGTCGGGGAACGGGTCGCGATCGTTTCACAGGAAGACTATTACGAGACGCCCACCATCGCCGAATACCTGGCGCAGAAGGGCAAGCAGGTCGAGGTCTTTCACAAGTCCACCCAACTGGGTTTCGAAATCGCGCGGTACTCCGTCGCGATGGTCCTGGCCCATATGGAGAACGTCGGCGTACAGGTCACGCCGAACCTGGTCCTGACCGAGATTCAGGCCGACGGACTCGAGTTCGTGTCGTCGTTCGGTGGGCATACCTACCGCAAAGAAGGATTCGACACCGTCGTCCTGGTGTACGGGTCGGTGCCGCAACACGATCTGTACGATCAGCTCAAGACCGAGGGGAAGATCGCGCAGCTCTACGTGGCAGGATCGGCGTGGGTGCCGCGTTTCATGGCCGAGGCTACCCAGCACGGTGCCACCGTCGGGCTGGTGATCTAGAGCGACGCCGCGCACGGGCCAGGCGCCGTCGCTGGCTGGGAGAGGTCGGGAAGCCAGCGACGAATGCTCGACCTGATCCCGAGTTGCCCGATCCGACGCTGCCGTATCAACGCCTATGCCGAGTGTTGCAGACCATCCAGGCGTGTCGTGGACCGGTCCGACGGCGAAAAGGTGACGATCGCACCGGAGCTCCACTAGCAACCCGTATCGAAACAGCGCGGTTTCCGGAGGCTCGGGTGCATGGGCCGTTGGCATGGGTCCTGCTCAAGATTTCCGCACTGTGTCTCAGGGCGCGTCATTCCGACTCGACAGTCGCGTGAGCATTCTGACGGTAGCTGTGGTTGCCGCGGTTGCGATCGTGCTCGGGTACGCGTGGTTCAGCGCGCAAACTCAGATCAGGCATCAACGGCTCCAGGAAACTGCGCTGATCCTCGCGGAGAAGGCAGGAGCGATCCTGGTCCTCGATGAGGTGCTCACGATGAGCGCCCGGATGGCCGTCGCGTCGGGCGACCCTCAATGGGAGGCGCGCTACCGCGCGAACGAGCCGCTGCTGGACGAGCTCATCCAGGAAACGATTCAGCTCGATCCGAGTTCCAATCTCGCCCGCGCGGCGGCCTCGACCGATGATGCGAATCAGCGTCTCGTCCAGTTGGAGCACGAAGCCCTGGCGCTTGCGCGGACTGGACGCAACGATCAGGCGTTGGCGCTGCTCGAGAGCGAGATCTACATCGCGGAGAAATCGCGCTACGCCCATGGCATGTCGACCGCGCTGGCGGAAGCGCAGCAGCGGCTCGCGACACAAGCCGCTCAGGTTGCGAGCTGGGGACAGCGCGCATGGTGGGTGAGTGTGCTCGGGGGCCTGGTCATGGCGCTCGGCTGGGGGTTCACGGTCCGTACGGTCGCTGATCTGCGGCGTACCCAGGGAGACTTGCGTGCGGCGACGGAGGAGGCGGAGATCGCGAACGGTCTCAAGTCGGAGTTCGTGGGCGCGATCTCCCACGAGCTGCGCTCGCCGCTGAATGTGATTGTTGGCTACGTCGATATGGCCCTGGACGAGGCGCTGGGTCCGCTGACGAAAGAGCTGCGCGGCGGCATCAGCAATGTACGGCGGGAGTCGCTGGCGCTGCTCGAGATGATTACCGCCTTGCTCGATCTGAATCGCTTCGAGTCGGGGCGCGTTCCCATCGAGCGCGAGCTCGTCGAGATCGCACCGCTGCTCCACGAGGTAACCAGACAGATTCCCGATGGTTGGCAGCGTGACGGCGTGGCCGTCCGGATCGACGCGAGCGATGCGCTCCCGCCGGTCGTCACCGATCGCGGCAAGGTCAAGACGGTGATCCGGAACCTGCTTCACAACGCGCTCAAGTTTACCGAGCAGGGAGAGATACGCATCGCGGCCAACGAGACCCGGGGAGGCGATATCGCCGTCGTGGTCGAGGACACTGGCTGTGGCATTCCTGCCAGCGCGCTTCGCTACGTCTTCGACCTGTTTCGCCAGGTACCCGGAGTCTCCGGAGGCGGGGTGGGCCTCGGCCTGCACCTCGTTCGGCGTTTGGTCGATGCCATTGGTGGCACCGTGACGGTCACGAGTCGCGTCGGTACGGGCACGCGATTCACGGTCGTCGTGCCAGCGAACGTGAGTCTCTAGTCAGCGATCGGCGGCGGCTTCCCGGGCGTGTCCCTGGCGAGAGGCGATGTGGTCGAGAACGTTCGGCGCGCCCATCGCCCCGCGATGCCCATCCACTTTGCAGCCCACCGCCAGACGTCGACGAGGAACGGCAGAAGATCGCGCCGATCGAGGTATGCCCATGCACGCGTCCGGGGGAGGGCGCGTACGAAGCGCACCACCTCTCGTCCAACCGGGCTGTGGCTGCGATTCCGCCACAGGGTGTTCAGGTACCAGGTGAGCCAGACCCATGCGGTACCTTCAGGATAGCTACGCGTGGGCGGTACGGTGCCGCCGCTGAAGGCCGCGTAGAGCGTGGTGGGAACGTCGAGACCAATCGCCGTCGATAGCGCCGTCGCCCGGACGACGCGGGGATCGGCCTTCACCAGCACGAGACGCCCGTCGCTGGCGTCGCGCCGGAACTCGAGCGTCAGCGGTCCGTAGTAGTCGCTCTGGCGGACGAATCGTTTGGCGGCGGCGATCGCTTCGTCGTCGTGGACCGATTCGCAATAGACGTTGGCTCCGAGCTCGTAGGGGTGCTGGTACACCTGGTCGCGTCTGTACAGGTACATTTGTAGGCGTCGGATGGCGTGGCAGGCGTGCACGTCCTGATGACGATCCACCACCATCGACACCCCGACACTCGTGCGTGCCTCCCCGGGGACCACGCGCATGATCACTGGAAGCCGTCCGGTCCGGGTGAGGACGTCGAGACAGTCGGCGCGAAATGTGAGTCGATCGCGTCCGCCTGCTTTGGTCTTCCGCAGTGTCGTGGGGTCGGCGGGCAGGTTGTCGCTCTCGTCGGCGACACTCACGATGTAGGCGTGTCGCTCGAAGTCGAGATCGGCGAGGATGCAGTCGAGATCGTCGAGATCCCGCGGCACGAACCACTCCGGGGTATGGACCTCCGCTGCACGTGCGAGCGCGAAACAATATGGCTTGTGCATCAGGCGTTCGAGGATGGGCCAAGGGGGTGCCGTCGAGACGAAGTGGCGAGCCAGCTCGGCATGGTGGCGGGCCACCAGCGAGAGATAGTGATCGTTGGTGGGGACGAGGATGCCCCCGCCTGCCGGACCGAGTGTCTCGAGCCACGCCGCGGCGGCCGCATGTGTGGCGCCGACGACGAATCGTTGCGTTACATAGCGCGAGTAGAAGCCCCGTGCGGTGGGGTCGTGGTCGATGGCGACGATCGGGACGCCGGTACGCCCGAGGGAGCGAATTACCGCCAGCGCGCGTGGATGCTCGACGCCGAGGACGATCGTGCGCAGTGGGGGGGGTGAGCGCATGGTGGATACGCGACCTTGGGCGCAAGATCAGGAGAGTCTCCTTCCGCCGGGTACGGCGGGGGACCATATCGAATGCGGGGCCGCGCGGTCCAGTATCGAGTAGTGGAGCCCGAGCAGATCGATCTCCCTCGTGCGTGACCCGCGAGGCTCTGAGGTTGCGACAGCTTCCGGCGAGCAGTAGGAAAACTCGGTATGGCGCTTCGTGTCCTCTTGACGGTGCTTGGATGGACGCTCGCGGTGGCAAGTCGATGGAGCGAGGCATTCCGGTGTCAGCTGTCACGGGACGTGGTCATCGAGATCCGCTCCGATGACGGCGTGGCCCATCAGTTCGTGTTCCGGGGGCGTCGCGTGACAGGGGTGCCCGGGCGAACTCACCAGGCCGATTGCGCCATTCGTTTCGCGACGGCGTCGCAGGGGTTCGCGACCTTTACCGCCGCGGATGGGTCGCGCCGGCTGTTCGCCGGAATGCTCGACGGCACGGTGACGATCGAGGGTCGTCCCGCACTGGCGTCATGGTTCCAGGGGCTCGTGCCAGCGGCGATCCCGGGCATGCCGGTGCTGCGGCTGCCAGCGACGCCGCCTGCGCCCTATGTGCGGCCGACTTCCTCCGAGGAAGTGTCGCGACGGATCACCCGCGAGCCGGTCGCACGCGAACTCGATCCCTCGTGGACGAGCGCCGTGGCGGCGCGGAAGAAGCTCCTGATGATGCGAGTGGCGGCCGGGGAGCCGCTGAAGCCGTTCTGAGTCATGGACGCACACCTCTCCGATCGGACGCGCGGCTGGCTTCGTTTCGTCTGGGACAAGGCCACGACGGCGGACGACTGGTCGAGCTCCGGTGAGCCGCACGCGTGGTGGGATCGGGACAGTTCGGCTCCGATGTGCACCTTCCCACGGTTTGATCTCGGTGAGACCGCGTACATTCTCCCCGTGCTCGCCGATCAGACGCCCGCCTGGCGCGAGGTCTACGCACGAATCGCCGACGAGCTCGTCGGGCGACACACCACATTCTGGGCCGCCGCCGACTGGCTGACGCTCATCGGGCACGATCCGGATCGTGACAAGTACCCGCCCGAGTGGCTCGGGTTCCTCCCGGAGCGGCTTCGCGGGCACTATGATGCTCCCGGATGGACGGGGAACGGCATCGACCCGTGGGGTCTCCAGCCCGATCCGATCGGCGCCGACGGCAATCTCTTCTTCCGGGGTTTCTTCAACCTGTTGCTGTCGGTCTATCGCTCCGTTGCTGGCGACACGAAGTGGGAGCGGCCCTTCGATGTTACCGGCTATCGTGATCGTCGCTTTTCATGGACGCACCATGGGATCGCCGAGTTCCTGAACCTGCAGTGGAAGGAACGGCCGCAGGGGCCGCACTGCGAGAACACCAAGATCTGGCCGTTCTGCCTGAGTGCGGCCGGTCTCGGGTTGCAGCTCTACGATGGCGTCAGCGGGTCGGCGTTTCACGGCGTATACGACGAGTGGGTCGAGTACGCGAAGAAGCACTACCTGGTCCTCGACGCCAAAGGCGGGCTCCAGAACTTCCCATTCTACTACGACCCGATCGAAGACGAGATGTGTGGCTTTCCCGATCCGATGGTGGCGTTCGCAGCGCTCTCCATCACGCCTTACCTGGTGCCGCAGAATCCCGAGTTCGGCCGTTTCATGTACGAGGAAGCCGTGCGGAAGATCGGGTGGAACGACCCCTCGAAGCCATTGCTGAGCCTGTTTCCCGACCCGCGTTTCCTTTCGGTGGGGTTGCTCGTTGCGCAGGACCTCGGCGATGAGACCACCGCGAAGCGTCTGCGCCAGCACGCGGAGGAGCAGTTCGATCCGCGCTGGTTCGGAGACGAGGACGATCGCTTTGGGTGGTGGTTCGGTCTCGACGAACCCTGGCCGCGAGGCCAGCTTTCGGCGTTGCAGATGGTCTGCGAGGCCGCGGGCCCGGGCGCGTGGTCGCGCGCCTTTCGCGAGCCGAATCTCGACAAGTTTACTCAGCCGACGGTCGAAGGCGTGGACTACCCCTCGCTGGCGATTCGCCGGGCGTGGAACGATCCCGAGGACGGCGTGCTTCATGTGGGCACCCGTGTCGGGACGCCGTCGCGCCGTGGCGGCACGACGACCTTTCGCGTGACGAAACTTGCCGACCCTGCCGCGGTCGAGATCCATTGTGATGCCGAGCTGTTCGCGCGCTGGCGTGTCGTTGGCGAGGACGCAATCGAGATCGAAACCGAGATCGCCGACTACGAGTTCCGGATCGCGACGCGTGCACGCGCGGTGCGTGACGCCGAGGAGAGCGCTCGCCGCGTGACGAGTGATCCGAGCGCTACGACCGGGGAGGGTGCGCGCGCGTATCGTCCCAGCCCGGCTGCCACGTGCGGTTGCTGTGCGGCGGGCGGCTCGGCGTGAGCTCCTGGATCGCGCGTCGCCGGTCTATTGCGCCCGCGCGCGCGGTAGCGGTCTGAACGTCGTCGGGCAGATCTGCGGAATCTCGAAGCTGGCGCGGCGAATCTCGGTCAACGTGTTTGCGTCGAGTAGGTTCTGCGTGGACGCGAAGACGACGCGTTCCTCGTAGCGGATGTGATCGTGGAGCAGTTGCCCGAAGTCGAGGAGCTGGGCATTGGTAGGGGCGGTCTCGCCGATCATCGCTCGCAAGCGCACGTGTTCGCGCACGATCCGCTCCGCCATCTCCGCTTCGCCCAGGGTGCGAAGCGCGGGCAGCAGGTACTCCTCCTCCACCTCGAAGTGGGGAGCAATCTGTAGTCGCCAGAACTCGGTCACCGAGGCCCAGAATTCCGAACGGTCCGCGTCGAACGTCCCTTCCGCCAATCGCTGGCATCGAACCGCGATCACGAGCCCATTGTGGTGATCTTCGGACAGCGCCTGCAGTTCCTCGCGTCGCTTGAGTGGCGGCATGGCCCCTAACTATACATCTCGGCGGTCGGATGGACAGGTGCGCCTCGGGACTCGCATCAGCCGCACAGTGTCCGCGGCCGTGACTCATTCTTGACAGTAACGTCAGCGGGCGCCGACGTGTTTGAGGAGGCGTAAATCGACGATGGCCATGTCCCGGCTCCGCCGTATAGAATCCAGAGCCATGCGGATACTCATAGGCGTCGCGGCGACCGTTCTGGCGATCCTCGCGGCGACCCCCGTAGCGGCCGATCAACAGACACGGGCGCAACGCACGTGCATCACCAAGCTGAACGCTGCCGGCGCGCGGCTCTCACAGGCGGTGGTGCGGGACCTCGTCGATTGCGTCAAGCTCGGGCTCGCCGGCAAGCTGCCCCTTGGGCAATCAGCGGAGGATTGTCTGAGCGCCGACAACAAGCGCCGGGTGGCGAAGGCGCAGGCCAAGACGGTGGCGACGGAAGCGAGGAAGTGTGAGGAGGCGCCCGATTTCGGCGCCGCCGACGCCGACGAAGTCAACGCCGCGTTCGCGACCTTGGTCTCCGTGACGGACGTGTTCGGCGCCGATCTCGACGCGGCGCTGGCTGCTGCGACGGGAGACAAGCTGACTGCCAAATGTCAGTACCAGGCGGCGAAGCACATGCAGACGACGCTCACGGATCGACTGAAGCGTTTCAACAGGTGCAGTGCATCGGGCTTGCGTCGGGGATCGATCGACGACCCGCAGTGGCTCGCCGCGTGCGTTGGTACCGAGACTCCGGCGACGCTGAAGAGGGAGCAGCGGCGTGGGGAGCGTCTGGCGCGACGCTGTACGGACATCGACATCGCTGCCGCTTTTCCTGGGCCATGTGGCTTCGTGTCCGCGCCAGAGCTGGGCGCGTGTCTCGACGAGCGCGTGGCCTGTGACGCCGCGCTCGTCGTGAACGCCGCCGACCATATCGAGGGGGAGCTGACGCACCGCTTCGAGGACGGAGTTGCCGTCCTCTATTGTGGCGAGCGGCCCGCCGAGTACTCGGTGGCGCGCCAGTGGGACGAAGAGATCCTGGATGCCATACGCATCGATTTCCCCCGTCCCCCGGTCCACGCCCGCAATCTCTTCCACATGGCCGTGGCGATGTGGGACGCGTGGGCTGCCTACGACGCCACCGCCGATGGCTATCTGGTCACCGAGAAGCTTACCCCCGCCGACCTGCAACATGATCGCGAGACCGCCATCAGTTTCGCCGCGTATCGCGTGCTCGCTGCCCGCTACGCCCTCTCACCGAACGGATTCCTGTCGGTGGCGGCCTTTCGCGCCCGGATGAATCTTCTCGGATACGACCCCGACTTCACCGATGCCGTCGGCAACTCGCCCGTCGAACTCGGGAATCGAATCGGCGCCGCCGTGCTCGCCTACGGAGAGACCGACGGTGCGAACGAGGACATCAACTACGCCGATCCGACCTATGTGGCGGCGAATCTCCCCCTGATCGTCGCCCTGCCGGGCACGACCATGGCCGATCCGAACCGCTGGCAGCCGCTCGCGCTGGATGCGACCATCTCGCAGAACGGCATTCCCATTCCAGAGGCCGTGCAGTCGTTCGTCGGTCCCCAGTGGGGAACGGTGACGCCGTTCGCCATTGATTTCGGCGCGGTGCTTCCTGGTCCGCCGCCTCTCCTGCACGATGTGGATACCGACGACGATTTCAAAGCGCAGGCTGCGGAGGTGGTCGAGTACTCGAGCCTGCTGACGCCCGATGATCCGACGCCACTCGACATCTCGCCCGCGTCGCTCGGGGACAACACCCTCGGCACCAACGACGGCAGTGGGCATGACACGAACCCGTCGACGGGCGTTGCCTACGTACCGCAGATCGTCAAACGCGCCGACTTTGGCCGCGTGCTGGCGGAGTTCTGGGCCGACGGGCCGACGTCGGAGACGCCTCCCGGCCACTGGAACGCCTTGGCAAACGCCGTCACCGATCACCCGCTCTTCGTCCGCCAGTTCGAGGGGGGAGGGCCGGTGCTCGATGCGCTCGAGTGGGACGTGAAGTTGTATCTGCCGCTCAACGCCGCCGTGCATGATGCCGCCGTCGCGGCGTGGGGGACGAAGCGCGTCTACGACTACGTCCGTCCGATTTCGATGATCCGTTACATGGGTGGCCTCGGACAATCGACGAACATGGGCGATCCATCGTTTCACGTCGATGGTCTGCCGCTCGTGCCCGGGGTGGTTGAGATCGTCACTATCGCATCCATCACCCCGGGGCAGAGGCACGAGCACCTCGCAGGCCATCTCGGCGAGATCGCGGTGCTCAGCTGGCCGGGCGAGCCGGCGGATCCGGAAACCGAGTTCAGCGGGGTGAGCTGGGTGCTTGCCGAGGAGTGGGTAGCCTACCAACGCGAGACATTCGTGACGCCGCCGTTCGCGAGCTACGTTTCCGGGCACAGCACATTCAGCCGCGCGGCTGCCGAGGTGCTGGTGCGGATCACGGGATCGTCCTTCTTCCCCGGCGGGCTCGGCGAGTTTACTGCATCGCAGGACGATTACCTGGTCTTCGAACTTGGTCCGAGCGAGACCGTGGTGCTTCAATGGGCAACCTACTACGATGCCTCTGACCAGGCGGGACAGTCCCGGCTCTGGGGCGGTATCCACATCGAGGCCGATGACTTCGAAGGCCGCATCCTCGGGGCGACCGTCGGCACCCAGGTCTACGACAAGGCCATCACCTATTTCGACGGTACGGCGATTCCGTAGAGGAAGAGCGACAGCCAATGGACGGTCTGCGTCTCCCGAGACTGGTCGAGGACGCGCCCGGCGCTGCGGGGCTTCTGCGTGCGCTCATGGATGATGCCGAACCGCTGTGGGTCGGCGGTGCGTTGCGCGTGCCGCGGGTCGAGATCACGTCGGCGCTCGAAGCCGCTCTCAAGAGCGCGTTCGCCGCGGGGCAAGTTGTGCGCGGTCTGGAGAGCGCGGAACGTGCCCTTTCAGCTGAAGCGCTGGGATTGCAGCACGTCGATCGCACCACGGGCGTCGCCCGTGGTGGACGCGTGTCCCGGCTCATCGTGTTGGCCGACGACGGTGCCGAGCGCTTCTATCGCAATGTAGAATCGCTAGTCCGCCAGCATGCGCCGCGCGTTCTGGCACTTCGTCTGACGGCCGACGAGCGAGCCCTCGGCGAGATCCTCTTCGGACCCGACCACGTCGCACGGCTCCTGCTGATCGAGCACAAGACTGCCGTGTCTTCCGTGCTCTTGGCGCTCGCTGCGCCGTGAAGAGGCAGAGCACGGTCGCGTGACTCCGAGCGTTCGCTTCCGGTGCGATCGTCCTACGCGTTCCGGCGACTCGTTCCACGGTTCTGCCAGGGAAGGGGCTCTTCGAGTGATCGACTGGAAGGTGCCAACGTGAGAGAGGGGGAGATGGTTTCTCATCTGAGGGTCGCGTTGATTGCCATCATGGCGATCTTGCTGAGTGGAGCCGCGGAGGCGAGTCCGCCCGGCTCGATTACCTTCTCCGCCGGCAATCTGGTTGCTACGGCCGAAGGCTCGTTTCGAGGATGGCGTTTCACAAAGGTGGACGGCGATCGCGAGCATCCGGAAATAGGCGTGGTCGAGGTGGAGGTCGATATCGCGAGTATCGACACCGGGAATGAGCGGCGAGACGAGCATCTGCGGAACGATGATTTCTTCGACGTCGAACGGTTCCCTACAGCGCAGATCAAGCTCTACGGAGCTTCGTCGCAGGGCGAGAATGACGCCGGCCATCCCCGCTATGCCGTGACGCTCGACGTGCGCATTCGTGACGTTGAGAAGACGCTGTCTGCCGTGTTCGATCTGGTGAGCGCGGTGCCGCCAACGGTAGAGGGTACGCTCGTGCTCAATCGCGTGGATTTCGGCGTTGGCGGTCCCTATCGCCGCTGGAATCCGCTTTCCGTTCGGGAGGACGTGCAGGTGCGCTTCCGCGCCGTACTGCCCGACGTCGAGCAGTAGACAATCTTCGCCGAGTCGGTGTGGTGACCCCGCACGGGTCGGGGCGCGACCCGCATGGGCAGCCGATCTCAGCCTCCACAGGTGCCGCGCCGATCGCGACGGGGTTTCCGTTCAACTTGCCTTCGCGGTCGAGAAGCGTTGGCGGTAGGCGCGTGGGCTCACGTTCAGGTGGCGCTCGAACGCGAGGCGCATGCCATCGGCTGTTCCGTAACCGCAGCGCGCAGCGATTTCGGAGAGTGGTGCGTTCGATTCCTCGACCCATTGCCGCGCGACCTCGAGTCGACACTGTTCGACGAATCGTCCCGGCGCCATGCCGACCTCGCGCGCGAAGACGCGCGAGAAGTTGCGCGGGCTCATGCCCACATGCGCGGCGAGGATTTCGAGCCGGAGATCGTCGGCCAGATGTTCGTAGACATACGTCTGCAGCGTCGCGATGCTCGCTTCCTCGGGAAGCTGTGCCGAGAGTTGCACGCTGAACTGCGCCTGACTCCCAGGGCGTTTGAGAAAGAGTACGAGCGCCTGGGCCACACGCAGCGCGACTTCACGTCCGAAGTCTTCTTCGATCAGGGCGAGGGTCATGTCGATGCCCGCGGTCGCTCCCGCTGCTGTATAGACGTTGCCGTCCTTCACGTAGATGGGATCGATGTCGAGGGTGACCTCGGGGTACCGTTCCATGAAGTCGTGCTGGAGATCCCAATGCGTCGTCGCGCGCCGACCATTGAGGACGCCGGCCTCTGCCAGAATATAGGTTGCGAAGCAGATGGTGCCGACGCGCCGCACCTGTGCCGACATGCGCTTGACCCATGCGAGGAACCGGTCTTTCCGATCGAAGAGATCGGGAAACTCCATCGGGGAGAAGATCAGGGTATCGACGGAGCCGCGCAATCGATGGAATGGCTTGTCGGCGACGATCGTCAGACCTTCGACTTCGAAGATCACTCCCGGTTTCGCGGTCACGACCTCGACATCGTATCCGAGATCGGATCGGTCGGAATGTTCGAGGACGAAGTTCGCTATGCGGAAAACGTTCATCGGTCCGATGAGTTCGAGTGGGTCGGGGTTGCGGCTCGCGACGAAGACCACGCGCCGGCGCCGTTCGGTCGGTCGCAGCGCGGGAATGCGGGAAACGCGTGGAAACCGGTACTCGGGCATGGTCGTGCGCATGACAGCCTCCCTGTGGCGATGGCAAGATCCTTCGGATCTTTGTCATTGTGTCAGGCCGCTATTCGCTGGACAATCCCAGCCATGAGATACGAGATCGGAGTCGAGAGATGAGCGCCGCCATAGAGATTCGCCAGAGTGACCTGTTCGCCAGGATCGTCGAACTTACGCCGCTCATTCAAGAGCACGCTCTCGAGGCCGAACGGATGCGCCGTCTGTCGCCTACGGTCGCGGAGGCCTTTCGGTCCGCCGGCTTCTATCGGCTCTTCCGGCCGCAGGCCCTCGGTGGACTGGAACTCGATCCCGTGACCGCCTATCGGCTGATCGAGGAACTGGCGCGGATCGACAGTGCCGCAGGCTGGAACGTCGCGATCTCGAACTCCATCGAAGTATGGGGCGCTTGGTTTTCGGAGCAGGCGGCACGCGAGATCTTCGGAGCGGCAGATGCCGCGATGGCGGGCGGTTGGAATCCCCCGCGTCGGGCCGTGGCAGTCGAGGGTGGCTATCGCGTGTCGGGCCGTACGACGTTTAACAGCAATTGCCACAACGCGACCTGGTTTACTGGACTGGCCCAGGTCTTCGACGACGATGCGCCCCGTGTCGATGATGCGGGCTTGCCGGTGACGCTCGTGACTTTCGTTCCAGCGCGCGAGGGGCGGATCATCGAGAACTGGGAGACCCTCGGACTTGGCGGGACCGGCAGTCACGATATCGAGCTCGACGATGTCTTCGTTCCGAGCGAGCGGGCAGTGCCACTGGCGCCACTCGAGAGTCCGAATAAAGCCTACGCGGGTCCTCTGTACCGGATGGCGGTCTTTGCCTCCACTGGGTGTAATGGCGTGTCGGCACTCGGTATCGCCCAGGCGGCGATCGATGACTTGGTGACGCTCGGGCGCAAGGTGCCATCCTACACTACCCGCTCCCTCCGAGATCGTTCCGTGGTCCAGTTGCAGCTCGCGCGCGCAGAGGGGAAGCTTTCCGCCGCGCGCGCCTTCTTCCACGCGACGTATGACGAGGCCTGGAAGATCGCACTGTCCGGTCGTTCGCTCGAAATGGCCGAACGCGCGCGTTGCCAGCTCGCGTCATCGCACGCCGTGCTCGCAGCCGCCGAGGCCGTGGACCTCGTGCATGCTGCTGTCGGTGCGACCGGCATCCGGAACGAGCATCGCTTTCAGAAACACTTTCGCGATGCCCATGTCGTGACTCAGCACGCGTTCGTCAGTGCGACGCGGCTCGAAGCCGTGGGTCAGATCATGCTGGGGCTCGAGCCCGACTGGTCGTTCTTCGCGTTCTCCTGAGTCGCGACCGGATGGCGCGCAGCGCCGCATGAATTCTCGCAGGGACTCGAGGGCAGGTCGTTCGCTTTCAACTTTCGTTCCCTGCGGGATAGAGTTCGCCGCATGCCAGAGGCTGGGCGCCGGCTGACTGCGATCATGTTTACCGATCTGGTCGGTTACACGGCCTTGATGGGGGCCGATGAGGCTCGTGCGCTTCAGATCGTAGAGCGCAGCCGGGAACTCATTCGTGGGTGTGTCGGCGAGCACGCTGGGCGCTGCCTCGAGTACGAAGGGGACGGTACGCTGTCGACCTTCGGGAGTGCCGTCGAGGCGGTGACGTGCGCGGCCGAGATTCAGTCGGCAGCTCTTGCGGAGGACCTGCGCATTCGTATCGGTTTGCACGTGGGCGACGTGATTGAGTCCGGCGATCGTATTGTCGGGGATGGTGTCAACGTCGCGTCTCGCGTGTGCGGGCTTGCCGAGGCCGGCGACATCTACGTCTCGGAGACGGTGTACGATCAGGTACGCAATCAGGCCGGGATCGAGGCGACACGGATCGGTACGCCCAAGATGAAGAACGTCAATCGTTCGATCGTCGTCTGGGCGCTCCGGTCGGCAGCCGAAGGCGGTGATATCGAAGTTCGGGAAAGCGTCGCGCGTTCCTGGGGCCGAAAGCTTCGCACGCTGGGCGCGGTGATCGTGGTGGCGATGCTCGTGATGGTGGGTGTGTTCGCTCTGAAGCCAGACCTCATCTACGCGCTGGTCGCCAAAGCCGTGCTGCGGATTCCTGGGGCCATGGCGCCGATTGTCGATCGCGACATCGGTTTTGTTCGCTCTGCCGATGGAACCCGGATCGCTTACGCCAGCGTTGGTACCGGACCGCCGGTCGTGCAGGCGCAAGTCTGGTCGACCCACCTGGAGTACGGTCCCATCGGTCCGCCCGGGCGCTTGTCCTCGTTCCTGCAGCATCACCGAATGATCTATTACGATGGGCGCGGATTTGGTCTTTCGGAGCGGGGGGTTGAGCACAGCGCGGCGAAGCGGGTCGAGGATCTCGAAGCGGTCATCGACGCGGCCGGCCTCGATCGATTCGCGCTGTGGGGTTTCTCGGCGGGCACGAAGACCGCGATGGCGTATGCCGCTCGTCACCCGGAGCGCGTGAGCCATCTCATTCTCTACGGGACGATCCTTCGAAAGCCTCTTGACGATGAGACCTTTGCTGCGACCTCGAGCCTGATCAGCAAGCACTGGGGGACGCACGAGCCCGCCTATCGCAACTACTTCGTCAGTCTCATCGCGCCTGACGCTACGGATCTGCAACTCGGCATGTTCAACGAGCTGATGAGCATGTGGGGGACGGCGGAGGATGCGGCCGGCCTCTGGAACGGCCTTGGCGACGATGCGTCCGAAATCGCGCGTCGGATTCGTGTTCCCACGTTGGTCATGCACCGGCGTGATGACGTCCTGGTTCCGTTCCAGCTCGGACTCGACACGGCGGGCTTGATCCCTGACGCGCGCTTCGTGGCGTTCGAGGGCAAGAACCACGCGTTCCTGCCCGGCGAAGCCGAGGGCGACCGGGCCATCGACGTGATCGAGGAGTTCATCGCGTCGCCCGCGTCCTGATGCGGGCGCATCGGGTGCCGGCCGCCTCGCGCGTGAGCGAGGTCGGCGTCCCGGCGCTCAGGCGATCGCGCCTCCGTCGCGCAGCGCTCCGATCTCTTCGGTCGAGTAGCCGGCCTGGCGCAGGAGCTCTTCGGTGTGCTCGCCGAGCTTCGGGGGGTGGGCACGGAGCGACGTCGGGGTCTCGGCGAAGCGCGCGGGATTGCGGAGATAGCGGAGCGTTCCCGCTTCTTCATGATCCGCTTCGACGACGATCCCAGCATGGACCGCTTGCGGATCCCGCATCATCTCGGGGATGCTGTTCGCTGGCGCCAGGGGTGCGCCGAGCTTGCGTGCGCGGTCGACGAGCTCTTGCGTGGTCCATTTCAGGAGCTCGGTCTCGAGTTCGGCGAAGAGCGTCGCCGCGTTCATGAACCGGGTGATGAGATCGCTACAGCGCGGGTCGTCGATGAGGTCGTCACGCTCGAGGGTGCGGCAGAGGGCGTGGAATTGATGATCTTCGACGATCATCATGACGACGTGCCCGTCCTTGGTCTCCCACGTGCGATGGACGCTGGGTCCGGGGCCGGGCTCGGGTGCGGCCTTGTAGGTACGATCCTGGAAGATGTCGGGGAGGATGAAGGCGATCCAGCTGTCGAGCATGGGGATGTCGACGCGCTGCCCGCGGCCGCCGTTCTTCTCGCGCGCGTAGAGCGCGGCAAGAATCGCATAGAGGGCCGTCATGCCGCTGGCTTTGTCGGCGGCGATCGAGCGCACCAGGGATGGCTCGCCGTCACCGCCCTGGGTGGGCATGAAGCCCGCGACGCCCTGGATGACCGAGTCGTAGGCGGGAAGGTCACGATACGGGCCGTCGGGTCCGAAACCGCTGATGGCAGCGTAGATCAGCTTCGGGTTCTCGGCGACGAGCGCCTCGTAACCGACGCCGAGCCGGTCCGCCACGCCCGGCCGGAAGTTCTCGAGTACGATGTCGGCAGTGCTCGCCAGACGCTTGACGACGGCGACTCCGCCCTCGGTCTTCAGATTGACGGCGAGGCCACGCTTGTTCCGATTGAACTGGAGATACCAACCGGTAAAGCCACAGGCGTCGGGAATGCCCATGCGCCGCGTGGTATCACCGCTGAACGCCTCGAGTTTGACGACGTCGGCGCCAAGGTCTCCGAGCACCTGACCGCAAAGCGGTCCCGACACGACCGTCGACAGGTCCAACACTAGCACGCCCGCGAGCGGCCCGTCCTCGGAGCTTCCGTCCTGAATCGAGATTCGCATCCCCCGATTCTCCCCTCGATCTCCCACCCCACGCAAGCGAACGGTTATAAACTCACGGCGGCGAGCCACTCGACCAGCGGCACCGTGCGCTTGGTCTGCGTTACGAGCCACCCGACGAGCTTCGGGGAGACGAGCAGCTCTCGCGGGACTGGCGGGAAGGTGACGACCAGTCCCTTGCGTTTCAGCAGATCCGCACGGGGGTGCTCGGGGTCGCTTCCACGCGGGACGCGCTTCAACTGTCCGTACGACCCGACGGTGAAGCCGGCGCGCGTCAGTTTCTGGAGTAGCTTCGCCAGATCGGCGCCGCGAACATCATCGGTGACACCTGCCCGGAAGTCGGCGAGCTGCGCCGGGTCCATCATGTACTGTCCGACGGCGGCGAAGACCCCATCCGCGCCGATGTGTACATACGGGAGCGCGATCATCGATGGACCGGCCTTCGCACCGCCGAGCGCCAGATATCCACCGAGGTGCGTTTTGTAGGGCGACTTGTCTTTCGAAAAACGGACGTCGCGGTAGATACGGAAGACCTTCGGTCCCGCCAGCTCTTCGCGTGGGAACAAAGGCTCGACCCGTTGCCGTACCTCGCCGAGGAGAGCGAGCATGGGATTGAGCCATCCCTGGTCGTAGTCTTCGCGGTGCGCTTTGAACCATTCGCGCTCTTGATGCTTGGCGAGAGCCTTGAAGAACCGACCCGTGCGGTCGGCGAACCCGGTAAAACGCTCGGGTGTCGGGGGCGCCTTCTTCTTCATCCTGGCCCAATACTGGAGCCCCCGGAGCGACACAATGCGCGTGCGCGCTCTCTGGCGCGGAGTGCTACCACAAAGGCTGCGTCGCAGGCAGGATTCCTGGATTCCAGGATCCGTCGACGAGCCAGGAGGGACGCATCGTGAGGACTACCGCCGAGAAGATCGACCGGTTTCGCAAGCTGCACGAGTCGGGGTGTTTCGTTCTTCCCAATCCGTGGGATGCCGGGAGCGCAGTGGTCCTCGCGAGCCTCGGCTTCGAGGCGCTCGGAACGACCTCGGCCGGCTTGGCGTTCGGGCGTGCGTGGCCCGACAGGGTCGGTGCGGTCTCCCTCGAGGCCACGCTCGAGAACGTCCGCAGCATCGTGGACGCGACGGTGCTCCCGGTGACAGCGGATTTCCAGGAGGGATTCGCGGCGACAGTCGACGAGGTCGGGCCGAGTGTGCAGGCATGTCTCGAGACGGGTGTGGCCGGCCTATCGATCGAGGACGGGACGGGGGCTCCGGACCGACCGCTGTTCACGCGTGCTCAGGCGATCGAGCGTCTGCAGGCGGCGCGTGCCGCAATCGACGCGGCTGGGAGCCGTGTCGTGCTGACCGGCCGGTGCGAGGCCTGGCTCGTCGGCGATCCTACCCCGCTCGAGACGGCACTCGATCGCCTGGTGGCCTATGCTGCGGCCGGCGCCGATTGTCTCTATGCACCCGGCGTGCAGGACCCCGAGCAGATCAAGCGGATCGTCGATGCGGTCCATCCGAAGCCCGTGAACGTGCTGATGTCGAGTCCTCAGTCGGGACTGACGGTCGCACGGCTTGCCGAACTCGGCGTGCGTCGGATCTCCGTCGGATCCGCCCTTGCCCGTGTTGCCTGGGGAGCGTTCGTTCGGGCGGCGGAGAGCATTCGGGATGAGGGGTCGTTCGGGTCACTCGGCAGTGCAGCCTCGTTCGCTGATCTGAACGCCATCTTCGAGTCGCCGAAGGCCTGACGTCACTCTTTGGGGTGGGCGAGGCCTTCGTTTTCGAGATAGGTGCACGCGGCATCGTCGCCGCCGGCACATCCCTTCCTGAGCAGCATAGTGCCCCACTCACGGTTTCGGCGCAGGCCTCTACCCTCGTAGTGCATGCGTCCCAACTGCGAGCAGCCGTCGATGTTGGCGCCACCCTCGTTGCAGTATTCTTCGGCGAGCAGGCGGGTGAAGTCGTAGAAGAGCTGCGTCGTCCGGGGGTCCTTTCTGACGCCGACTCCCGTGCGATAGTCGTCGGCCAGTGCCTCGCACGCATCCATCGCGCCGGCAAGGCAGTTGGTCGCCAGTCGTGACCGCTCCTTCGGTACACCGAGTGTCTGAATGCGCTTGGCCAACACCTTCTTGTTTCCTGCTCCCAGGGCTCGCTTCGAAGGGCCTTCCGGTTCGGCGATCGCGTCGGATGCCTTGACGACGACATTGGTGGTCTCTGGAGGCTCGCTGCAGTTCGAGGCCAGCACCAGAAGCAGTGCCAGCGTGAACCCCATCCCGAGACGCGTCATGACGCCCCCGCGGAAGCGGTGCGTGTATCCCGCATCAGTAACCACCGGGGTCCATCGTAGAGGAGGACTGACGCCATGTGAACGCCTCAACTGACGACGCAGTCGAGGAGTTCGTCGACGAAGATGCGGGTGGCAGCCTCGGACGGGGGATCGCCGCTCTCGAACCGCTGCGCATACCGGAAGAGTTCCATGAACACCGGCGTGTCGTCGCAGGTGGTGGCGATCTGGAGGGTGCTGGAGGCATCGATTCTGGCTGCCCATGCGCGGCGCACTTCGCGCCAGAGTGGGCTCGTTGCCCTCCAGTAGTCGTCGCTGGCGGTGAAATCGAAGTCGCGGATGTGCTCGTAGCGATTCACCCCGACCTCCCGGGCCTTCGTCGTCGCGGGGGTGTCGGGTGTCCGGGCGAGGAGCTGTTTCAGATTGTCCTGCTCGTGGACCCAGCCGCCCGGTACGATGGTGTGGCGATGCACGGAGGTGAGGAGGTCATAGTCTTTCCGGACGGTATGCTCTCGCCGGGGCAGCGGCCGCCCGGTGCGAGCGCTGGTCCATGACGAGAACGAGGGTTCGTGTTGCCATCGACCCAACGATGCGTAGCGTGGCGTATCGTCGACCTGGTAGACGGATTGGCTCCAGACGTTGCGCCGGGTGTCCTCGTCCATGGGGCGGCGCTGCCACCGTCGATGTCCCACATACTCGAGGACGGTACGTGGCTCGTAGCGCCAGTCCTGTCGCCAGTGCTTCTGTACGAAAGGGCCTTGGCGCTCGCCCTCCGCATCGATCACGAACATCACGAGAATGTGCTGGAGCGCAATGAAGTCTCCGCGGTCTTCGACGACGAACACCCGCTCCGTGCCCCAGGATCGATACGGCTGCGCCGGCTCGTAGGGTGAGGTGAAGACGACCGTTTCGAGGAAGTCGAACGAGGTGCGGAAGTCGCCGGTCATGGCGAGGATGGCGGCGCGATCGCGCTCGAACGCGCTGAGTCCTTCGCGTTGAAGCGCCGTCCACGACGCGGAAGGTACGGTGGCAAGGGTGACGGTCGTGCCTCGACTCGTTCCCCCACGCGGCGCAAGTGCTGCGGTGTCGACGAACGGCCAGGCGAAGACGTAGCGGGGCTCCATGGTCTCGCGGGCGGCGGTGCGCGGGGCGCATCCCAACGAGCCGATCGTGGCCAGGAGGAGGCAGGCTGCGGCGACGATGCGTGCAGGGTGCCCCGCGAGACCAGTCTCCCGATCCGCTTGCTTCGGCCGTTCGACGTGCCGCGGAGCGATGCAGGTCATCGCATGATTCTACCGAGGATCGGCCGCGTCTTCCATCAGCGACGACCCGCGCGGGAGCGAAGGCGGCGGGCGAGCTTTCTTCCGAGGGTGCGAACGAAGCGCCGCGCCAGGTGCGGGTCCAGCTCCCGGGCGTATCGATGGACCCGGAGCATGTGTCCCAAGGAGACGTTCGGCCAGCGCTCCCACGTGCGCCAGAACCAGAAACTCGCGAGCTTCGCCCTGGGCTTCTCGAGATACTCGTGCGGGATCCCGAGCCGCGTGCGCATGCGGAGCGTCGCCCGGAACGCCTCCTCGACATCCGACCCGGAGTCGAACAGACGCTGCCGCACGGTACCCGGGTGCTGGCGCCAGTAGTTCAGGTGACGAGCGACGAACCCGACGTCTGCGCGGGACAGGAGGTCGGCCCACAGCACCCAATCGCCTGCCATGCGAAAGCTCTCGTCAGCGCCTCCGGCTTCCTGGTAGAGCGACCGTCGGAAGAGTACGGCGCTGGCATTCGGGATCGTATTCAGCACGGCCAACGACGTCAGGCATTCTTCCCGCCCGCTGCGCACGAAGTCCTGGTGCCATCTCCGCGTATCGACCCACTCGCGCACGTCAGGTTGCTCGAAGAAGGAGCCCGTCACGCGATCGTGCTCGTCGACCAGCCACGAGTCGCAGTACGCCAGACCGACATTCGGATGCGCGTCGAGCACCGCCACGAGCGCCTCGAGCAATGCGGGGTCGGCGTAGTCGTCCGATTCGGCGATCCAGACGTACTCGCCCGTAGCCTCGCGCACGCCCTCGTTCCACTGCGCGAACGGCGAGCCGCTGTTCGCGCGCCCGGAGCGCATCCGAACGCGAGGATCGCTGGCGTACCGGGCGAACACGTCGAGGCTTGCGTCGGTCGAGGCGTCGTCGAGGAAGATCACGTCGAGGTCGCGATGGGTTTGGCCGAGGACCGTCTCGATGCGCCGGGCGAGAAATCGCTCGTGATTGTAGTTGGGGATGATTGCAGTGACGTGGGCCATATCGGTGTGCGCTACGTAGCGGTGAAGTGCTCCACGATCTCCAGAAGCTGGACTGCGAACCGATCGGCGGAGAGTATTCCGTCGCTCGATCGCAGCCTGCGTCGGAGGTCTGCTTGCGCGGCCTCGTCAGTGAGTACGGCCACGATCTTGTGGACGGCCTCTGCTGTCGAGTCGTAGCAAAGGCGGGTGTCCCGGCCGACGATCTCGACCTGTCCGCCGTCGTTCGGCACGAAAACGACGCAGCCGGCGGACACCATCTCGGCCACCGCCATGCCGTAGTGCTCGGCGGTCATGCCGTGGATCCCGAAGCGGTGGCGCGCCATCAGGCGAAGCATCGTGTCCCGCGGTAGATTCTCGTGCAAGGAGATCCACGCGGGATGTGCATCGACGGCGCGACGCACTTCGTCGTAGTAGCGTTCGTCTCCCGGGCGGCTGCCGCGCACGCCGACGATGCTCAGCGTCACGTCCGGAGCGTGCGACCGAACCGCCGAGATGATGTCGATGATCTCGAGTACCCGCTTTTCTTCGACGAGGCGTCCGGCGCAGATGAACCCACACGTTCTCTCGGACCACGGTTGATCCGGGACCGGACCCGCGGTCGGGGGATAGAGCGTCCGTGTGGGTATGTCGTAGAGGCGGCGCACCCGCTCACCGGTCCACTCCGAATTGACCAACGTCAGATTGGTGCGCATGCGCGTGAACGAGAAGCCGCTGATCAGCCACCATGGGCGATAGCGATACTTCAGACGCGTCCAGAGTGCGCGGCCCCAGGGGGGACGACGCATGAGCTGCCTGCGTTCGTACGCAGCATCGAAGATGGGGTGGTGGACGTATTGAATCGCACGGCGCCCGAGGTCCAGCTCGTTCTGGGCTGTCATCACGATGTCGTAGCTCTTCTGGATTCGTTTGGCGGCACGAATGACCCAGGCTGTCCGCTGCGCACCAAATGGATGCGGCTCCAGCCGACTGGCGATGTGCATTGCCAGCGGCGGGCGGCGCAACGTGAAGTCCGAGGCGCGCAGCGACGTGCCGTACAGGTGATTGAGGGCGGCCACGTCGACGGGGTCGGTCCCGAGGACGGTCACGTCGTGGGCATGCCGGAGCGCCTCGATCATCCAGGCGCCGACGGCGCTCCCGCCACCTGGGTGGTGCAGGTGGGGCTGGACGAGCAGGATACGCGACATGCGGCTACCCTCCCTGACCGACCAGGTCCCGAAGGGAGCCGGGATCATGCACGCAGAGGGCGATCGTAGGGCTCATACGTCAGCGTAGCCGCTCGACGAGCCGCTTGAAGTTCCGGACATAGGTCGTCGCTGAGAACCGCGTCCGGGCTGCCTCGAACAGCGGACGCCAGGCGGCCTCTCGCACCGCCGGTGTTTCATGTCGGCGGACGATCTCGGTCAGCCGTTGCGGCAGAGATGCGAGGCTCTCGATGTGCAGGTTCGGGTCGGGAACGGTTTCGAGATGTCCGGCGCAACCGTGTACGATCGGCAAGCAGCCGTGAGAGATCGCTTCGATCGTGACGACGCCGAGTGCTTCGTGGGAGAACGCCGTCGTGGGAAGCGCGGAGTCGATTCCACGCACGTTCAAAAGAAACGCCGCGCGTCGATAGAGTGCGCGCAGCTCGGGGCGGGTCGGGCTGGCGACGAAGCGAATCGGATAGCCACGAGCACTCGCAGCCAGCTGCTCATAGAGCGCAGTATCCTGTACGAAGCCAGCGATGACGAGTTCGTAGTCCCGCAGCCCCGCGTCGTACGCCGTCTGAAAGGCAGCGACGACCGACGGCAGCGAGTTGTTGTGGCGATGGTGATCGAAGCGGGCAACGGTCAGAATGATTCCCTGCTCGGTTCGTGGCGTGGCGGCCGGGGGTCCCATCGGGTCGTTCTCGAAGATCGGCGGATACAGCACGGCCTTCGCGATCGGCCATTGCTCGTCCTCCAATTTGCCCCGCCCGTATTCGCTACAGGCGATCGCACAGTGATAGTCCGCGAGGTAGGACGGCGTCCGGTCGAGCGGGTGCGCATCGTGAGCCATGATCAACCGCGTGCGGGCTCGCGTCGGATCGAGCGCCCAGTACGCGTATTCGGCGTTGATGAGTACGTCGTAGCGATCGGGGAGGACGTTGACCCTGGTCGATCTCCTTCCCAGGGTGCGCGTTCGGTCGGTGGTTCCGATCGTGACGTTCCGAAGATCCACATCGAACGTCGTCTCCCACCAGGAGCGTGTTGCCGGTTCGGGCGAGAGGAGATGCACATCGTAGTCCCCCGCGAGGGTCTGGGCGATCAGGGCGCAGACCCGTTGTCCGCCCCCCGGTTGAGGCATGAACTCGAAGAGAGCTAGCCGCTCGCGAGCCATGGGTGCGCCCAATAGCGCATCGTTCGTAGGAGCACGACCGCGACGCTGCCGGTTTGCGTTTGACCCCCGAAGGCGGGGACGACTACCCTCCAGGTCTTCGTGGATCTGGCGCGGTCGCCAGGGACAAGTTCTTAGCCGGAGGGTCGATGACGAACGCACAGCCTACACTTCTCCTGCACGGCGGCACGGTACGGGCGTGCGACGGACGGACGCCTGGCGCCGAGGCCCTCGTCATTCGGAACGGCCACGTCGCGGGCCTCGGCTCGACCGATGACATGCGGGCCCTCGCTGGATCGGGGGCGACCAGGATCGACCTTCGAGGTGGAACGGTCATGCCAGGGTTCGTCGATACCCATCCCCACCTCTTTCATTTCGGCGCGCTCGCAGCGCCATTGGTAGACCTCGCCGACGCACGCGATTTCGACGACATCGTTGCGCGCATTCGCGCCAAGGCCGCCGAGACCCCACAGGGCGCCTGGGTCATGACGACGCCGGTCGGCGAGCCGCACTACTTTCTACGGCGCTCCTGGCGCGATCTGGCCGAGGGCAAGTTGCCGGATCGATACGTGCTCGATCGTGCCAGCACCGAACACCCCGTCTACTTTCAGGCGTGGGGGCCGACGACGCCCAACATCTGCGTGTTCAATTCAGCGGCGCTCGCACAACTCGGGCTCGACCGCGACGCGCCGGACCATCCGAGTACGCGGGTCTGGATAGAGAAAGACGGGTCGGGTGAGTTGACGGGTCGCCTCCGGGGCTCGGTGAACACCTACTACACCGGCGATCCGTGGATGAACGAGTTGCTGACGAAGATTCCGATCCTCCAGCCCGAGGCTGCACTCGAGGGCACGAAGCGGGCGATGAACGACTACCACCGGATGGGCGTCACCACCGTTTATGAAGGGCATGCCATGGGGCAGGCGGAGATCGGGGCCTATCAATTGCTTCGTGCCGAGGGCGCCCTGCAGGTGCGGGTGCTGACCGCCCTCGAGTCCGAGCAGTACTCGATGCCGTGGGACGCGCCGCTTTCCAACGATGAATTTCGGGCTAATCTCGCGGCGGCCAAGGCGATGACGGCGACGAGCGATGAGCTGCTCCGGCACGACGGCGTGACGCTTTCCCGTGGCGGACCGTGCATGCCAGGTTTTCTGCGTATGCACGAGCCGTACTGGGGGCCGTACGGCGAGTCGACGCGTGGCGTGACCTTCGTCTCGGAAGAGAAGGAGGAGATCGCGCTGGCCTGGTGCGCAGAGAACGATCTTCGGTTGAACTTCATTGGTGGTGGCTATCGTGATCACGACGATTTTCTGGCACGGGCCGAGCGCCAGCACGCGCGCACGTCACTTGCCGACCGGCATTGGATCCTGCAGCACAACTACCTCTGCACCGAGGAGCAGGCGCGACGGTATGCGGCGCTCGGGTTCGAGGTGACGACCAGCATGTCGTTCTCGTGGGCCAAGGGCGATCTCATGGGGCAGCGGATCGGTCCCTACGTCTGGAAGGACTTGATTCCGTTGCGGCGGCTGCTCGACGCGGGACTGCTGGTCTCGTGCGGCTCCGACTGGGGTCCGAAGAACATCTTCGAGCAGATCCAGCTCGCCGAGACCCACGAGTTTTGCGGCAGCGGCCGGCGAAACGACGATGCGGCCCACAAGGTGTCGCGCGAGGAGGCCATCCTCATGTGGACACGCGACGCCGCGCGGGTGCTTCGCTGGGACGGGATCGGCACTCTCGCGCCGGGAAGCCACGCCGACTTGTTCGTCGTCGACCGCGATCCCTTCACGTGCCCGCTCGAGGAGCTTCCCGCCGCCGAGGTGCAGCGCACGCTTCTCGGGGGCGCGACGGTCTTCGACGCCGGCACGCTCTGATTGGCAGGGAATCCGCGGTGTGGATCAACCAGGGTTGCGTGTGCCGTTGGTCGCAGCGGCAATAGTCCATCGCATCGGCGCATGCTTGATCCCGCCGACGAAGCTCGATCGCGCCCGTTCCACTGGTCCGGAGAGTTCGCACGCGTCGAGTCGTTGCTGCAGCTGGGTGAATGCGTGGCGGAGTTCGAGCCGGGCGAGGTGTGCGCCCAGACACACGTGCTCGCCCATGCCGAATGCGATGTGTGGATTCGGATCGCGATCGATGCGGAACGCGAACGGCTCGTCGAAGATCTCTTCGTCGCGATTGCCCGACGCGTAGTAGAGGCAGACGGACTGCCCCTCGCGGATGGTCTGCCCACGGAGTGTGTAGTCACGCGTGGCGGTCCGCGCGAATTGAATCACCGGTGTGGTCCAGCGGCAGATCTCTTCGACGGCGGCGTCGATGCGAGTGGGGTCGCGTCGCAGCAAGCTCCACTGATCGGGATTCTCGAGGAATGCGAGCATGCCTCCGGTCATCGCGTTCCGTGTCGTCTCGTTTCCGGCAACGACCAGTAGGAAATAGTAGGAGAGCAGCTCGAGCGTGGGGAGCTGGGTGCCGTTGACCTCCGCGTTGGCAACGATGCTGCCGATGTCGTCGGTGGGCTCGGCACGACGACGCTCGACCAGTTCGTTGAAATACTTGAAGAGGTCCAGGCGTGCCCCTTCCATGGTTTCGTGTGGCGTCCCGTGCTGGAACTCCGGGTCCTGTGGGGCGATGATCTCGTTGGTCCAGCGGAAGAGCAGGTCCCAGTCCTGGCGAGGTACGCCGAGCATTTCAGCGATGACTGCGATCGTAATCTTTGCCGAGATCTCCCGGACGAAGTCGCCTTCGGACAGCTGTGCCGCTTCGTCGATGACATCGGCGGTGACGCGGGCGACCTTGTCGTCCATGGCGCGTACACCGCGCGGCGTAAACCAGTGGCTCGTCACCCGTCGATAGCGTGCGTGGTCTGGCGGATCCATGTTGAGGAGGTGGCGTCCCTCGGCCGGTGGCGGGAGATCGTTCGTGAATACGGCCACGCGCGGCGCGTTCAGGAACACCGTGGGTTGCTTGCCGATCTCGATGATATCCGCGTGTTTCGTGATCGCCCAGAACGGGTTCACGTCGGGTCGGTCGTACCAGAAGACCGGCGCGTGCTGGCGGAGCCACGTCCATTCCGTGTGCGGGTAGCCGTTGCGTGCGTAGTGCTCGGCGCCGACGAGGTCGAGCGTTGGCGGGGCGATGTCCTGCTGCGCGATATCCATACAGGCCTCCGGGTCGCAGGCACGCTACCGGATCGACATAGATGTGTCACGGCGTCCCGAGGCGGGTCTTGCGGACTCGAAAGCGCGGTAGGGAGGGGGCCCGGGCGGTGGCAGGTGTGCTAGAGGAGGCAGATGGCGACTGTTCGAAACGACGAGCTCGGGTTCTACGTCCTGGCTGGGCAGCCGAAGTCACCGCGCGATCTGATCGACGAACTGCGAGAGGCCGAAGCGCTCGGGATCGGTACGGCTTTCATTTCAGAGCGCTACCACTCCAAGGAGGCGGCGACTCTTTCGGGCGCTGCCGGTGCGGTGACCAACCAGATCCGGATCGCCACTGCCGCAACCAATCACAACACCCGCCATTTCATGGTGACCGCAGCGTACGCGCTGACGATGCATCGGCTCACGGGGGGTCGGTTCGTGCTTGGGATAGGGCGCGGGATCGAGATGCTGCAGAAGATCTATGGCATCCCGACCATCAAGACTGCAGAGATGGAAGACTTCGCGCTCTTGATGCGGAAGGTGCTCGCTGGCGAGACCGTGGTCGGCCACGACGGGCCGGCAGGTGCCTACCCGGTGCTGCGACTGGGCACGGATGCTGCCGCCGGCCTTCCGCTTCTTCTTGCCGCGTTCGGGCCGCGATCGCTGGCCATGGGAGGCCGCTGCTTCGACGAAGTGGTCCTCCATACGTTCTTCAGCGATGAGACGACGGCGCGCTGCGTCCGCACCGTCAAGGAAGCAGCCGAGCAGGCTGGGCGCGATCCGGCCTCTGTCAAAGTGTGGTCATGTTTCGCGACCATCGGCGATCACTTGTCTCCGGACGCGAGGCTGATGAAGTCAGTCGGCAGGATGGCCACGTATCTGCAGGGCTACGGCGACCTCTTGGTACGCACGAACCGATGGGATCCGGGAGTGCTGGAAAGGTTTCGCGCTGACGCGGTCGTAGGGGGCTTCGCCGGCGGGATCGATCAGCTCGCAACGACCGAGCAGCTCGAGCACATCGCGACGCTCATTCCCGACGAGTGGACGGCTGCCGCGGCGACCGGGACGCCCGACGAATGCGTCGACGCCATCCAGGGCCAGCTCGCGTTGGGGTGCGACGGCGTCATCCTGCATGGCGCGACCCCAGCGGAGCTCGTGCCGATCATCGACGCCTACCGAGCGCGCCGTCGCTGAGACGCCAGGCTTACGAGATCAGTTCGCGTCCGGTCAGCAGGCGGAACGCCTCGAGGTACTTCGCGCTCGTCTTCCGGACGACGTCGTCCGAAAGCGTCGGGCCTGGTGGTTGCTTGTTGAAGTTGATCGATTCGAGGAAGTCGCGCACGAACTGCTTGTCGAACGATGGCGGCGAGACGCCTACCTGGTACTCGCTCTTCGGCCAGTATCGCGACGAGTCCGGCGTGAGGACTTCATCGATGAGGGTAATGGCCCCATCGACCATGCCGAACTCGAGTTTCGTGTCGGCAAGGATGAGCCCCTTGGTCTCCGCGAAATCGGCACCAGCCTGGTACACGGAGAGCGTCAGTGTCCGGAGTTTTTCTGCGATGCCCTTGCCGACGGTCTCGGCCATGACGTCGAAGCTGATGTTCTCATCGTGGCCGCTCTCGGCCTTCGTGGCCGGGGTGAAGATCGGTGCGTCGAGGCGCGCGGCCTGCTCGAGGCCGGTCGGCAGCTCGATGCCACAAACGGCACCCGTGCGTTGGTAGTCGCTCCACCCGCTGCCGATCAAGTAGCCGCGAACGACGCACTCGACCGGAAACGGCTCCGCCTTCTTGACCAACATGGCGCGATCGCGAAGCACGTCGGCGTGCTCGCGAACGGCGGGGGGCATCTCGTCGATCTCGCAGGTGATCATGTGATGAGGGACGTCGAGCTGATTGAACCAGAACTCGGAGAGTCGGTTCAGCACCTTACCCTTGAAGGGGATGCCATTCGCCATGACGACGTCGAACGCGCTCAGGCGATCGGTGGTGACGATCAGGAGCGCGTCTCCTGCGTCGTACATGTCGCGCACCTTCCCGCTCGACAGGTGGCGCAGGCCCGACAGCGCGGTTCGCGTAACGACTGGCTCGCTCGACAATTGCTGCTCGCTCAATGGCATGGTTTCCCCATTCGTGTGGATGTGAAGCGGACGGCCGTACCAAATGTGCCGCCGGCGCACAACACGGGGGCTCTCCCCCTCGGTCTTGCCTCCCGGGCACGCCGCCGAGTTCGGATGCGGCCCCCGGTCTCCGGCGTGGTCGTGTTTCCGGCTCCTGGTTCTTCATGGTAACCAAAATGGTCAGGTCCACTGCATGCCAAAACTCCATTACGGTCCACGTCCCCATGTTCGTGCAGAGCGCGAGCGGTTGTCGGAGCTTCGCTTCGAGCGCATCGACGTGCGTCCCGCGGGAACGACTCTCGGCGCCGAGATCGACGGCATCGACCTCGGGAGCCTCGATGACGCGACCTTCGCGGAGATCGAGCGCGCCTTTCTCGAGTACAAGGTCATTTTCTTTCATGACCAGAAGATCTCGACCGAGCAGCATCTCGCGTTCGCGGAACGATTCGGCGAGCTCGAAGACCATCCGTTTCTTCGTGCCAAGGATGGCTATGACAAGATCGTAGAGTTCGCCAAAGACGACAAGACGATCGGGGTTGAGAACGCCTGGCACAGCGATGTGACCTGGCGCGAGGTGCCGTCACTTGGCTCGGTGCTTCGCGCCGTCGAGATTCCGGCTTGTGGCGGGGACACGTTGTTCGCCGACATGGAGGCCGCCTACGCAGGCCTCGGTGCGGCGACGAAGAAGCGCATTGATGGTCTGGTGGCGGTGCACGACTTCGTCCACAACTTCGGGCTGCTGATGTCAGAGGAGGAGCGGACAGCCCACCGTGCGCAGTATCCCGAGGCGCGCCACCCCGTCGTGCGGACGCATCCCGTGACCGGTCGCAAATCGTTGTACGTCAACGCAATCTTCACGCGCAGTATCGAAGGTCTTCCCGAGGAAGAGAGCGCCGCGCTCCTCGCCTCGCTCTACCGCCACGCCGACGTGCCCGAGTACCAGTGCCGCTTCCACTGGCGGAAGGACAGCATCGCCTTCTGGGACAACCGCGCCGTGCAACACTACGCCGTCTCCGACTACGATCCCCAGCGCCGCGTCATGGACCGAGTCACCATAATCGGCGACCGCCCCCGCTAGCCAATCCACAGCCGCGCAAACCGCTGCCTACCAACGCCGCGTCGGAGTTCACGACGCCCCAGCTCCGGGGTGGAACCGGAGCCACGCAAACCACGCTTTGCGTGGCGAACTCAGTTGTCCTTGAGGAACACGCCCGGCACCGCGAACGGGTTGCCGTTCGGATCGAGGATCATCAAGCTCAGGATTTCGAGCGAGGTGCAGCCGGGGAGCGGTTCCCGCATTCCGATGATGACGCCCGCTTGCGGCGGGAAATTCACCGTCGCCTTGCCGTCGGTCATCCCGAACGGGAAGGGCGCGGGGAAGTCGATGAAGGTCATGTCGGTTCCCATGCCGGGAGCCGTGACGACCGTGTCCTCGAGCGTTGTGCGTGCGATGCTGGTGATCGTCCCGCTGCCGTTGGCGGGAAGGCCGGCGCCGTCCAGGATATGGCGTAGACGCATCTTGACTTTGACGTCGCGCGAGTTCCCGCCGAAGTTTCCCTGAAACTCGCGGAACTCGATCCGGCCGATCGATCGTCGCTCGTCCCACTGCCAGCCATTCACGGGCGTTCCGTCCTGCTGATTGAAAGTTTCGGGCGGGGTACAGCCCGGGACCCCAGAGGCGCTCGTCGTGTTCGGGACGTTGGCGCCGGGATTGCCGCACGACACGAAGGCCTGCACCAGGTCGGCCTGGAAGAGCTTGGCCTTGCGCGGGTGCTCGAAGTCGCAGCCCGCCCACGTCGCCGACACGCTCAACGCCTGTGCGAACGTCAGCACAGCACCCACCATCGCGGTACGGATCATGACCTTCAGCATAGGTGACCAGGCTCCTTGTCCTGAGTCATCGGTAGCGCCCATCCGGTCTGTCAGTCAACGAGAATGGCCAGCGCTATCTTGACTCGGTGCGTCGGGGGCGATGGCTCGGGGAAGCACGGGCGTCGTTTGTAGTGAAACCTCTGCCGTGGCAGGTGTTTCCGGCGCTCAGGTTCGATCGTACCCCGCGCGGCGAAGGAGGAGATCATGCCCACACCATTCGAGGGAGGATGTCACTGCGGTGCCATTCGATACCGCGCAACCGCGGAGCCGGCCGGGGCGGCGCATTGTCACTGTCGCGATTGCCAGAAGACCGTCGGCAGCGCGTTCACGACATTCGTGTTCATACCGCGTGACGGCATCGCGATCACTGGTCAGGCGAAGAGCTACACGGTGACCGGCGAATCCGGCGGCAACGTCACGCGCTCGTTTTGCAGCGACTGTGGCTCGCCCGTGTACAGCGAGGTGACGAGCATGCCGGGGATGGTGTTCGTGAAGGCCGGGTCGCTCGACGATCCGAGCTGGGTGCAGCCCGGCATGCAGTTCTGGACCGACCGGCAGCAGCCCTGGGGAAAGATCCCCGGCGACATCATGAGCTTCGCGACCAATCCCCCGCAGAGCTGAACAGACGCGCGTTATTTCTTGCGGCGCGTCATCGAGCCGATGTCGAATGCCGACACACCCTCCGGGCCGGCGACCTCGACGATCGCCTCGTCCCGGTCGTCGAACTCCAGGCGGAGCGCCCGGCACATCGTCGCGTGCATGTCGTACATGCAGGTGATGTAGGTCAGCTCGAGGATCTGCTCGTCGGTCAGCTCTGCCTGCAGCGCAGCGAAGAGCGCGTCGTCGACACGACCGCCGCCGAGTACGAGCGCATCGGTATACGCCAAGACGGCCCGCTCGATCGGTGCGAAGAGCGTCGACACCTCCCAGCCCGGAATCGCAGCGATCTTGTCGTCCGGGATACCAACCGCCCGGCACGACTTGCAGTGCTGAGAGAACACGAATTGGCTCCCGCGCGCCCAGCCCGCGCGCGTTTGCCCGAGCTCGCGCAGAATCGGATCGAGCGTGCGCTTCTCGCTCCGATAGAGTCCGAAGCCCCGCACCGCGTGGTCGAGCACGTCGGGGACGAGCGCGAAGACGGTCCACCAGTCGCCGGGGGTTCCCGTGGCCGTGCCCGGTTCCGTAACGGGATCGCGATTCCCGAACAGGAGATCGTACATGGTGGTGACGATGCCTTGCGGCGCTTGCGCGCGGGGTACCTGGCGAAGACGGGGCATGCGCCTACCGATCCGGCCGATCGGGCTGATCGGGAAGGATGATCTTGGCCGGCGGTTCGGTCCTGACGGTGTCCCCGAGACGGGAATGTGCCAGCTTCGGATCCGGCGTCAGCCCCGGCGTGTCGCGACAGAGCTCGATCATGATGCCGTTTGGATCCTTGATGTAGAGCGAGTGGCACCATCCGTGATCGACTTCCATGAGCGGCTTCAACTTCGCGCGCTCGAGGCGCGACTTCACTTCATCCTGGCGGGCCTCGTCGGCACGGAAGGCGATGTGGGTCACCCAGAGCGGAAGGCCGTTGACGCCAGAGACCTTGGGCGTCCAGCCTTCTTTCTCTCCGAAGTCGTGCATATCGAAGAACGCGAGATACGTGGTGTCGCCGGTGTCGAAGAACGCGTGGCGCATGAAGCCGCCGTCGTCGTTGCTGTCGATCACGACGTGGACCAGGGGAAAGCCGATGATGTCTTCGTAGAACCGGGTCGTTTCTTCGATGTCCCGGCAGGCGTACGCGATGTGGTGGACGCCGGTCGGTTGGCTGGGCATGGCGATTCCTCCTCTGACGAGCGGCTTTGATCGATGGCGCTTGATCGCAAGCCTACTGCAAGATCGGTGGCCTGCGCCAGCCAGGACGGAGGAGGGAGGGGGTGGAGCGCTAGGCTTCGAGATCCGCGAGCGCGGCGAGGGTGTCGAGATCGACGAGCGCCTGATTCGCACGCGCCATTGCGGCCCGCGCGATCGGTTCGATCTGCAAGGTCGCCGCGGCTGCCGTCACGACGGCCGCGATCCAGGCATGACAGGCGTGCAATCTATGGTCGAACCACGCTTCGGCAAACGGCGGGGCGTCGACGCCTGCGGCGGTCAGGCTCGCGAGGTAGTGCGCCAGGAGATCCCGCTGGTGGGCCAGGCGGATTTCGGTGGGTACCGAGCTGATCAGGAAGTACGAGACGTCGCGTAGCCCAGGTCCGCACTGGGTGACCTGCCAGTCGAGAAAACCGATACGATCTCCTACGAAGTAGAGGTTGCCGCTGTGGCTGTCGCCATGAATCAGTGTCAGTGGCTGTGTCGCCCAGCGCGCGTCGAGGCGATCGCGCGCTGCGAGGATTCGCGGAGCGGCGCGCTGGATTGTCTCGGGGATCAGCTCTGGAAAACGACGCAGGCCTGGCCCGAGCGCCGCTCTGCAGAGGGCTCGCTCGAGACGGATGGTGGGATTGCGGTACGGTGTCTTCAGCCACGCAAGGTCGCCATGAAATCTCGGACTCGTCCAGAAGGCGGCGTGTAGCCGTGCCAGATCTCCAACTACGCGCCGGGCGACTTCGGCAGTGACCGGTTGCGATACGTCGGTGAAGGTCGCGTCTTCGGCAACCAGATCCTCGAGCACGAGGGCGAAGCGTCCCGTGCGGGAATCGATTCCGGCGTCGTAGCTGCGGGGGATCAGGACCGGTACCTCTGGCGCGACGGTGCGGTAGAAGCGCACCTCGGTGGCACCGAGATTCATGAGGTCGCCGAAGACACGCGTGGCCATGCCCGCGGGCGCCAGCTTTACGAAGAGCGATGCTGGTCCGTTCGCGGGCCCCGGCGCGGCGTATGTGACGCTCACGCGGGCGCGATCGGTGGTTCCGGTGGTCGTCTCGAGCGATTCGGCGGCCGTCACGCGTGCCTGCGGGAAGTCTCGTTGCAGGACCCGCTCCACCCATGGTGCCGTCACGTCGGCCAGGGTGGTGGGACTATCGCCCCGCGTCATGATCGGTTCGAGCGCGAGGGTGCAGCTGGCGCGCGCGACGGCACCGAGCAGCGCCACTGTATCGAGGCTTCCCGTCAGCAGCGGGTTCATCTTTGTCTCGGCATGGCTGTTGCTGTCTCCCAGGGGGCGCGTGGTGAAGCGCTGAATCTACGAGGCAATACGAGGACTATAGAGCGAACGCTATGCCAGATCGTCAAGATAATGACGCTGCCACCGAGACCGGAGCAAGAGATTCTATGGGGACGACACCGCCCGACGAGGTGCGGGATATGCTCGTGGCGCGTCTCCGGACCGGTCTCTGGCTCATTCTTGCTGCCAATGTGACCTTTCTCGCGCTCGATTTCGCGGTACAGGAATGGGGGGCCCTGCTCAAACTCGTTCCCATCAAGCTTGCACAGGCGGTCGTGGTAGCAGCCGTCCTCATCTCATTGCGCCGCACTCTCGAACTGCGCGCTCTGCGGCAGATCGCAGTGACGGCGATCGGGCTCATCGCACTCACGCCGGCCGCGTCCGGCGTCATACGTGGTGACGTTGCGCCGACCATCGTCTTGTTGCTCGCGCTCGCGATGGGCGCCTCTTCGCTCCCGCTCGGTGTCGTCGCCCAGGTTGTGACTGCCGGTATCGTAGCGCTCGCGATCCTTGCGAACACCATCCTCGTGGCCGGGGCTGGTGCTGTGTTCGGCTACGAGGCAGCGGGTGTCGCGGCAGCGCTGGCGGCGACGATCCTCATCGCGTACGAGCACGAGCGCTCGCGCCGCGATCGCGCGCGCGTGGCGTCGTTGCTCGACGACCAGACCCGCGTGCTCGAGATGGTGGCCACGGGGCGTGGACTTCACGATATTCTCGAGGCGCTGGCGCTACTGATCGAGGCGCGGTCGGAAGGGCTTCGCTGCTCGGTCTTGATTCTCGAAGGCGATAGCCTCCGCAGTGGTGCGGCGCCGAGTCTCCCGATGAGCTACAGTCAGGCGCTCGAGGGTCTGGTGATTGGGCCGCGGGTCGCATGCTGCGGCACGGCCGCATTCACGTGCGAACCGGTCGTGGTGTCGGATACCTCGACCGATCCTCTGTGGTCGGCGTTTCGCCCACTGGCACTCGAGCACGAGCTTCGGTCGTGCTGGTCGACGCCCATTCTGGCGACCAACGGACGGTGCTTGGGAACCTTCGCGATGTACTATCGGGAGATTCGGAGTCCGGGCCCCGAGGAGTTCTTGCTCATCGATGCCGCAACCCATCTTGCGGGTCTCGCCATCGAGCGTCAGCAGACTGAGGATGCGCTGATGCAGGCGCGGACCAAAGCCGAGGGTGAGGCGCTGGAGAACGCTCGTCTGGTCGAGGAGCTGACGCGCGCCGGTGCGCTCAAGTCGGAGTTCGTCTCCACGATGTCACACGAGCTCCGCACTCCACTCAGCGTCATTCTCGGCTACACGGATGTGCTTCGCGACGAGCTGCGCGCCGAGGAGCAGCATCGGACGCTCGATCGGATTCGTCGGTCCGGAATGGAGCTGCTCGACATGATCGAGAGCACGCTCGACTTGAGTCGACTCGAGGCGGGCAAGGACGTGCCCGAATGCGAGCGCCTCGCGGTGCATTCGATCGTCGATGACCTCGCGAGCGAGTTCGAGGCGATGCACCAGAACGCGGAGACCGCGATTCGCTGGGAGCCGTCCCACGGGCTGGAACTCTGGACCGATCAGCGAAAGCTCAAGATCATTCTCAAGAACCTGGTCGGCAACGCGCTCAAGTTCACGCCGCAAGGGGAAGTGGTCGTCAGCTGCCGCGAAGAGTCCGCGGGGTGCGTGTTCTACGTGCGCGATACTGGAGTCGGGATCTCCGAGGAGCATCTCCCTCACATTTTCGAGATGTACCGCCAGGGGGATGGCTCCGATCGTCGACTGCATGGTGGCGTCGGTCTCGGCCTCTACATCACACGGCGCCTCGTCGCGCAGCTCGGCGGCGAGATCGTGGTCCAGAGCACCCTCGGTGCTGGATCGGTTTTCGTCGTGACGCTCCCGAGCGCGGCATCCGTCGGCGCCCCGATTCTCGACGCCTGAAACGACTAGGCGGGCAGTGCTACGGGGGCTGGCGGGCGGCGACGGCGTCCGTTGCGGCGGGTCGCGGCGCGGCCGTACCGTACACTCAACGCATCGATCCGCTGGTGTCGCTTCTTCGAACGGAGACGGATGCGTCGGCCTTCCGGAGCCGATGCGCCCGCACGCTCGAATGAGGCATGCTCGACGAGCAAGACTCCGGCGAGTGCCTGCGAGCAGAGAAAGGCGGCCAGATTGATGGGCTCGCCGACGACACCGAATTGCTTCTTCCCGACTGGACCCAGCAGTCCGATCGTTGCGCGTCCGTAGCTGACGCCGATGCCGAGTCCGATGCGTGAGTCCGGACGTCCAGTGCGTTGCCACTCCTCGCGCCAACGTTCGTACAGCGCGTCGAACTCTTCGTGCAGTTCGCGTGCGGTGTCTGTGACGACGCAACGGAGCATCGTCGCGTCGTCCTGACCCGTAACCTCGGGGAGAAAGACGGCGAGCAGGCCATCGCCGGTGTACTGATACACGACACCACCGTGGCGCTCGACGATGTTCGTGAGCATCGACAGATACTCTCCGATTGCGCCGGCCAGATACTGACTATCATCGAGAACGCCCGTCAGGTTCGAGAAGCCACGCATGTCGATGGCGACCACAGCGACGTCGTGAAGATGAGGCACCAGGATGCTCGGGTGCGCGCTTCCGGCGAGCGGAAGCGTCAGGACTTGTGCCGCGGCGCGATCGAGGCCCCCGATGAACGCGGCGGACAGCGAGCGTGTCAGGGCCGACCCGACGGGACCGAACAGCCGCTCGGCGATGCGTGTCGCCTTCCGGAGGAGCCGATAGGGGATCCCGCCCACTCGTTCCGTTGCCGGCAGGGTATGTTCGGACGTGACCCATCGTGCGATTGCCGGTGGCATCCCGTGATGGCTCGCGCCGTACGCTACGCTCAGATCGAGGCGACTCGGTTGATATCGAATCGCATCGAAGACCCGGCGGGCGACTTCTGAGGACAGCCGCTGGAGGCCGAGGCGCCTGATTTCCCATCGAGCGAACATGCTGGAATTCTGCTAGACGCACCGCGTCAAGTCAACTATCAGCTGTACTTGGGGAACGAATTAGCCTTTGTTTTCCAGGGTTTGAGTCAGGTCAGGCGGCTGCGTAAGATCCGCGCGAAGGGGGAGCCTCATGAGCCAGGAATTCAAGAAGACCGCGTGCATTCTCTGCAGCATCAACTGCGGCTTGGAGATTCAACTCGACGGCCGCCGGATCGCGAAGATCCGCGGCGACAAGGCGCATCCGGCCTCCCAGGGGTACCTCTGCGAGAAGCCGTCCCGGCTCGACTACTACCAGAACGGTCGCGATCGTCTGACCACGCCGCTTCGGCGGCGACCCGACGGTGGGTTCGAGGAGATCGATTGGGAGACGGCCATCCGGGAGGTGGCCGAGCGGTTGGGGCACGTGCGTGACACCTACGGTGGCGACAAGATTTTCTACTACGGCGGTGGCGGGCAGGGGAATCATCTCGGTGGTGCCTACAGCGGCGCGACGCGTGCGATGTTGGGATCCGTCTACTCTTCGAATGCACTCGCGCAGGAGAAGACCGGCGAGTTCTGGGTCGACGGACAACTCTTCGGGCGCCCGCGTTGTCATACGACCGGCGACTACGAGCACGCCGAGGTCGCCGTCTTCGTCGGGAAGAATCCGTGGCAATCGCATGGTTTTCCGCGCGCGCGCGCCGTACTGCGTGCGATCGCCAGTGACGAGAAGCGCGCGCTCATCGTCATCGATCCGCGCCGTACCCAGACCGCCGAGCTTGCCGACTACCACATTCAAGTGCGGCCCGGCGCCGATGCACATTGTTTGACCGCCCTTCTCGCGGCCCTGGTGCAGGAGAACCTCACCGACAGCGATTTCGTGGAGCGGCACACGCGCGGATTCGAGGAGCTCACCCGCCATCTGCAGACCGTGTCCGTGGCCGAGTATTGCGCGCGCGCCGGTGTTCCCGAAACGCAGATTCGCGAGGTCGCGCGCCGGATCGCCGGTGCCAAGAGTGTGTCCATCTTCGAAGACCTCGGCATCCAGCAGGCCCCGCACAGTACGTTGTGCTCGTACCTGGAAAAGCTGATCTATGTGCTCACCGGGAATTTCGCCAAGGAAGGCGGAATGAACATCCACACACGTTTTGCGAGCCTCGGTGGAGGCGGCAAGGGGGGAACGCGCGTCAGTCCCGTGGGCGGACACCGGATCATTTCAGGTCTGATTCCGGCAAACGTCATTCCGGACGAGATCCTGACCGATCACCCCGATCGCTTCCGCGCCATGATCGTCGAAAGTACGAATCCAGCGCACTCACTCGCCGACAGCCGGCGCATGCGTGAGGCACTCGACGCACTCGACACGCTCGTCGTCATTGATATCGCGATGACCGAGACGGCACGCCACGCGGATTACATTCTGCCGGCGGCGTCACAGTACGAGAAGTGGGAAGCCACGTTCTTCACGTTGGAGTTCCCGCACAACGACTTCCAGCTCCGGGCCCCGATTCTGGAGCCCCTTCCCGGAACGATGATCGAGCCCGAGATGCACAGTCGACTCGTGCGGGCATTGGGTGGGCTGGACGAAGCCGATCTGGCACCACTCCGCGCGGCGGCCAGCGAGAGCTGGACGGCGTTCGGCGAGGCTTTCCTGGCGGCCGCGGCGGCCAAGCCGATGTTGGGCAAACTCGCGCCAGTGGTTCTCTACGAGACCCTCGGCCGCACGCTTCCCGATGGCGCGCAGGCCGCCGCAGCGCTGTGGGGCGCCGCGCAATCATGTGCCATGACCTTTCCCGAGTCGGTGCGACGCGCTGGATTCGAAGGCGAGGGGATGGAGCTTGGCAACGCCCTCTTCGCCGCCATTCTCCGCGAGCGCTCGGGCATCATGTTTACGGTCGACGAGTACGAGGACACGTGGCGGCGGGTCGAGACCCCGGATGGCCGCATCAACCTCATCGTGGGAGAGCTGATGGATGAGTTCGTGGGGCTCGCTGGTGAGGACCCGGGTGTGCGGAACGCAGAGTTCCCGTTCGTGCTTTCCGCAGGTGAGCGGCGGACGTCGACGGCCAACACGATCTATCGTGATCCGGCATGGCGCAAGAAGCGGGACATCGGCAGCGCGCTTCGGATGAACCCCGGCGATGCCGAGCGTCTCGGCATCACCTCCGGCGGTCGCGCCCGCATCACGACGAAGCGCGGCAGCATGGAGACCGTCGTCGAGCTGACCGACACGCTACAGGTGGGGCACGTCAGCTTGCCGAACGGACTCGGCCTCTCCTATCCGAACGAAAACGGCGAGCGGTTGATCGAGGGGATTCCCCCGAACGAGCTCACCGCAGGCGAAGATCGCGATTGGCTCGCAGGGACGCCCCATCACAAGCACGTCCCTGCGCGTGTCGAAGCCGCGTAGCCGGTCGACCCGGCACGCCCGACACGCAGCTATGCGCATGATAGCTCGCCGCGTGCGTAGCGCGCGGCCGAGCGGCCAGCGAGCCGGGGGATGAGGCCTCCACGCGGCTTTTGCCGCGTGGAGAAGGGGGAGGGAATCCCCCTTGTGACTTGTGTACTTCTCGCTACTCGCCGGGGGGCGGGCACGCTCGCATGCACGCTTTGTTGATGCGACGGCAGAGCTTTACTTCAGCGCCGATACCGGCCCGACAGGGTTGGCGACAGAGGAACGCTTCGAGATTCGCGGCCGCGATGCACTCGGCGCGCTCTGGTGTTTCCGCGGCGAATTCGTCGCGACACGTCTGCTTCGAAGCTTGTTGCGTGTCTTTGCACGCAGCCTTGCAGGCCGCCCGACGAGCGAGTGGTCCCGGGTTGGTGTCGTCTCCGTAGAGACAGAACTCGCGACCGGCGCGGCACGCTTCGGCGCACTCGTGGTCGACGTTACGGCAGAGGTCGAGGTCGATCCGGAATTCCTCTTTGCAGAGGAGCTGACATTCCTTCTTCTCGGCCTTCGCGTCGGCCTTGCAGGCACGATCGACGCTGGCTGCCGACGCGGGGCTGGCGAGCAGTACGGTGAAGGCGATGGCGATGGCGGTACGAATCACGGGGAGGTCCTCCTTGGGAGCAGCAAGAAATCAACTACGTCAAGGGTAGACGATCGGCGCACCCCGCAACAAGTACGGTAATCGCGACTTTTACGAGCGGGGCGTGAGGACCATAGCGCCCACGCCATCGGGTTCGCGTGCCCTCACGCCGCGGAGCGCGACTGCTGGAGAGGATGCGTCAGAGTCCGAAGATCTGCGTCCACCAATAGAAGCCGTTCCGATCGATGACGCACCCGATGCCGATGTCCCGGTAGCCGCCGAGAATGTTGGTCTTGTGTCCGGAACTGCCCATCCAGGCGCGCACGACGGCTGCGGGTGTTGGCTGTCCAACGGCGATGTTCTCGGCGAGCGCCGACCAGCGATAACCGGACTGATTGACGACACCGACCCAGCCGTTGTGCGACAGCTTGCCTGTCTTCGCCATGTCGATCGTGCGGGTACGCGCGGCCCATTGGAGCTGGTTGTTCAGGCGGAGCGTTCCGCGGCGGGCATCCTGGCGCTCGCCGTTCACGAGCCGGAGGACCTCGTCCACCGTACCGGCCGGGCATTCGCGTTGGCCCGACTCGAGGGCGGGATCGCCTGAGCCAGGATCGTTCCCTGGATCGTTTCCGGGGTCGTTCCCAGGATCATTTCCGGCGCCACTTCCAGGATCTTCGGCAGCCCCGGGGACCTCGACTCCGACCACCTTGCTCCATGGAGAGACCTCGTCGTCGCTGTGTACACGCGCGCGATACTCGTACCCGCCGCCCTCGTCAGGGCGGTCGGTGTAACGGCTCGGACGGCGTTTGACCGCGTCGAGTGACTCGAAGGCGGCGCCATCGTGCGCGCGTTCGATCTCGATGATGTTGACTGCTCTTCGGTTGAGCTTCCGTGTGCGCCAGTTGATGCGCACGCTGTCGTCCTTCTTCTTGATCTTGGCGCGTAGCTTCGGCGCGAGCGGTGCCGCCGTTGCGTACTCGACTCCGACCCCCGACCCAACCACACATACGAGTGCTGCAAGCGCGACCAACCGATTCATTGTGCCTCCGGAAACCCGTTCGACCCGGGCGAGATACTAATGAGATACCGGGCCGATGGCGCACCCGCAACAGCAAAGCCGCTATCGTAGCCGTGAACGACTGCGTTCTCGTGAATCAAGTGCGCGCAAGTGGCGCCTGAGAAGGCGGGCGGGTTGACCCTTGGTATGTCACTCCTCAGTTGGCAGCGTGCACCAGCCGCACGATGTCCGTCACCGCCTCCGGAGAGGTTTCGTTATAGAGCATCATCGTGACACGGTCGGCGAAGTCGTGGCGCTCGACGAGGCGGGCGGCGACTTGTGTTGGCGTGCCGCTGATGCCGAGCGTGTCGAGCATGTCGTCGGTGATGAGCGTCGTCATCTCCGCCCACTTGCCTTCCTTCGTCATCCGGTTCAGCTGCGGTTGTAGATCGCCCCATCCGTGGTGATCGAGCGAGACCTTGTACGCCGGCGTCGATCCGTAGAACGCGATCTGTGTCTTCGCCTGCTCGCGCGCACGTGCGATCTCTTCGTCGTTGCTGCCGAGCATCGTGATCGTCTCGCACGCGATCTCGAAATCCCCTCGCGACCGTCCCGCCGTCTGGAGCCCCGTTTCGAGCGCCGGAATGCTCTCCTGCAAGAGGAAATCGCGCGATGTCAGAGGATGGGTGATCCACCCGTCGGCGACTTCGCCCGCGACGCGGACCATGGAGTTCCCGAATCCCGCGAGGAAGATCTTCGGCAGGCCGAACGGGTTCGCCCCTGGGTTGAAGAACGGCGACATCAACGTGTGCTGATAGAACTCACCGGTAAAGGCCAGCCGTTCGCCGGTACTCCAGCAGTTCCAGATGGCACGTACGGCGCGGACGAACTCGTGGATGCGCGCGTTCGGCTTCGACCACGGCTGACTGAAGCGTCGCGTGATGTGCGGCTTGATCTGCGTGCCGAGGCCGAGGATGAACCGGCCCTTCGACATCAGCTGCAGATCGTTCGCCATGTACGCGCACACCATGGGATTGCGGGCGAATGCGATCGCGATGGCAGTCATGAGCTCGACACGCGAGGTCTCGGCGGCCACGAGAACGAGCTGCAGAAACGGATCGTGCGGCCCCTCGAAGCTCTGGATGCCGTCGAATCCCGCTTCCTCGTAGCCCTTTCCGCGCATGCCTGACTGCGCGACGTCGGCTTCCATGAGTGCGGCGTCCAGCTTCATCGTTCCTCCTGCCGGTCGTTTCGGGGCTGGTGCGGCGGGCGCGCGAAACGCGCAGGCGCTCGTCCTATGCCATCGGGGATGATCCTGAAAGAGGCAAGTCCGCGTTCTGCGGGGTTTCGGGCCTTCCGGGAACTAGGCGCTTGCATCGCCGGAGCCGACCGACAAGAATCCCCGGCAGCGCCGTTTCAGGCGCTCGCGGGATCGGCACCCGCCGCTTTCGCTGTATCTTAAGGGGGACATCATGGCTCAGACAGCCCAGCTTCGGCACATCGACGCGACCGGGAACGAGGCGCAGCGCATCTTCGCGCTCCAGCGCGCCGCCTACAAGCGCCATCCGTATCCGAGTTACGAAGAGCGCCTCGACAAGCTCAACAAGCTCGAGCGCCTGCTCATCGACAACGCGGACGCGATCGCCGAGGCGATCAACAAAGATTTCGGGCACCGTTCCGAGGTCGAGTCGAAGATGCTCGAGATCTTCAGCTCGGTGGATGGCATCCGCGCCACGAAGAAGAAGATGAAGCAGTGGATGGCTCCCGAGAAACGCCACGTGAGCATGATGTTCTTCTCGGCGCAGAATCGCGTTGTTCCTCAGCCGAAGGGCGTCGTTGGCTTGATCTCACCGTGGAACTATCCGCTCTTCCTCACCGCGAGCCCGCTCACCAGCATCATCGCGGCCGGGAATCGCTGCATGATCAAGATGGCGCGGAACTCCAGCAACCTCTGCCACCTGTTGCACGAGAAGTTCAGCCAGGCGTTCTCCGAGGACGACATCGCCATTCTCCCGGGCGTGGCGGCCCAGGACTTCTCCACCCTTCCGTACGATCACATCATCTTCACCGGTTCCGCACAGGCCGGTCGCACGGTGATGCGATCGGCGGCCGAGAACCTGACGCCGGTGACCCTCGAGCTCGGTGGCAAGTCGCCGACGATCATTGCGGACGACTACGACATCGACGAGGCGGCCGCTCGCATCCTCTATACGAAGTACGTGAACGCCGGGCAGACCTGCCTCGCGCCCGACTATCTCTGCGTCCCTGAAACAAAGCGCGATCAATTCGTCGCCAGCGCGAAGAAGCTCCTTCCCGAGCGTTATCCGGACACGAACATCAGCCAGTACACATCCGTCATCGACGAGAAGTCGTACCGCCGGCTGCGCGCGACGTTGGACGATGCCGAGAAGAAAGGCGCGACCGTGGTGCCGCTCGTTCCTGGCATGACGTTCAATGATGATCTGCGGAAGATTCCCCCGCACCTCGTGCTCGATGTCACCGACGACATGATCATCATGCAGGAGGAGGTCTTCGGCCCGCTCTTTCCAGTGAAGACCTACAAAGACCTTCAGGAAGTGCTGGACTACGTGAACGATCGTGATCGACCGCTCGGACTCTATCTGTTCACGAACGACAAACAGGTCGAGGAACGGGTCGTCTACGGCACGCTGTCTGGTGGGGTCACCGTCAACAACTGCGTGATGCACATCGCGCAGCACGACATGCCTTTCGGCGGGGTTGGCGCGAGTGGCATGGGGCACTATCACGGCAAGGAAGGCTTCCTCGAGTTCAGCAAGATCCGACCGATCCACAGCAATCCGCGCTGGTCGATGCAACACCAGACCTATCCGCCGTACAACAAGAGCCACACGCGCATGTTCGACTTCCTGATGAAGTGGATGCGTTAGCGGAGCGACTCAAGGCGGGAGAAGCCGAGGCCTTCGAGGAGTTGGTACGAACCTACGGGGGACGCCTTCGGGCGGTCGCGCTCTCCGTGCTCCACGATGCGGCAGATGCGGACGATGCGCTCCAGGAGGGTTTCCTGGCTGCGTTCCGCTCGATCGGCCAATTCGAAGGGCGAGCGCAACTCGGCACCTGGCTGCACCGGATCGTGCTCAACGCCGCGTTGATGAAATTGCGCGCCAAGCGCTCGCGGCCGGACCTGGACGGAGAGGAACTGCTGCCGCAGTTCACGTCGAATGGTGTATTCGCCGAGCGCCAGGGCGACTGGGGTCCCGAGGGAGTTGAGGACGCCGTGGCCCGGAATGAGGTGCGCGCTCGCGTGCGAGAGTGTGTCGCCGAGCTTCCAGAGAAGTTCCGGATTCCTCTTCTGCTCCGTGACGTCGAGGGGTTGAGTGCTCAGGAGATGGGAGATCGACTCGGGACGACCGCGAACGCCGCCAAGATCCGGCTGCATCGGGCGCGGCAGGCCCTACGCACTCTTCTGGAGCGCCAGCTGGTGGGGGTCGCAGCATGACCTGCAAGCAGTTCGAGGCCCAGGTGCACGAGTACCTCCGCGGGGCTCTTTCAGCAGCTGCGTGTGCTGAGATTGAACGGCACGCGACCGAATGCGCTGCGTGTAAAGGCTTGCTCAAGCGGTGTCAGGAGCTCACCTGCAAGGAATTCGTGGAGTTCCTGAACGACTACCTCGACGGTGACCTGGACGGCCAGCGTCACTCCGTGTTCGACCAGCATCTGGCCGTGTGTCCGGATTGCAGGGCGTACGTTGCCTCCTACCGCCGCACCATGGAGCTGAGTGTTACGGCGCTCGGCGGTGAGCTTGCGGTTCCCGAAGAGATTCCGGAGCGTCTGCTTCGGGCAATACTCGACTCCCGCAAGAAGTAGCGGCCCGATCGGCGCTGCCCCAGGGGTTGTGCGGGACGGGCTGAAACCTTTCCGGTGAGGCCGCATCGAAGGGTCACCGTGCAGGAAATCCGGCACGGCGGACGGGGTGTTCACCCGGTCCCAATCGACTCTTCAAAAGGAGTAGAGGCCCATGACGGACACAAACAATGATCTCGATCTTCTCACAGGCGGACTCGACGGCGAGTACTTTGGCGTTGCTGCCTACGGGGCGGCTCTGGGAACAGGCCTGCTGTCGGCTGGCACGGCCGAGGTCGCGAAGAAGTTCCAGGGAGATCACACGCAGCACGCCGAGCGAATCCGGGAAGAAATCCGGCGCCTGGGAGGGACACCTGGCGAATCGAAGAGTTGGGAGGAGTACGCGGCGAAGTACCCGCCGCCGCCGCTTGCGAGTGAGACGGATGTCTTGCGTTACGCGGTCTCGCTCGAGCAATCAGCCGCGGTAGCTTCGGTGGCTTCCGTGGCGAAGTACCAGAGCTCCGAGCTGGCCCGGGTTGCGGCAAGCATCGCAGGGGTCGAAGCCATGCATTGGGGCGCTCTGCTCGCAGCTCTGGGAGAATCACCGGTTCCCGTCAGTTTCATTCCGGACCCCGAGCCCGAGGCCAGGATCGACATCGCGAGCTGAGGCGCGATGTGCGCACGTTGCTGCGGAGACCGGCTTCACCTTGGGTGAATGTCCTACGCGCGCTCGTCCGATCAGGGCGCGTCGGTCTCTGCAGCACTCTCGGCGAGTTCTTCGGCGGTTGCGGGCGTCGTGGAGCGTACGACGATTCCGATGGCCGTGAGGACGATCAGGCCGCCGAGGAGCTGCATGGCGTAGAGGTGCTCTCCGAGCACCAGCGTCGCGCCCAGTGTCGCGATGACGGGCGCCGCGAGCAGGATCATCGAGATCGAAAGCGCGGTCGCATGGGCGTGCGCCCAGTTGGTGAGAAAATGCCCAAGCGTGCCCGGCAGGGCGGCGATGGCGAACAGCATGAGCCACTCCCAGCCATGGGGTGCAGCGAGATCCTGCCCTGTGGCCACAGCCGCGGCGAGCATCCAGACGCCGGCCACCGTCGTCATCCCGATGACGTACTCGAGCGCAGGTACGTCGCGGCGGAAGTACTTCGACGCCAGGAAGTATCCGCAGAAGGCGAAGAGGTTGGCGAACGCCAGCGCATCGCCGTACAGACTCCACGCCGCCGAGGCGCGGGCGCCGAGCACGATCAACACGGTGCCTCCAAAGGCCACGGCGGCCCAGAGGACGCTCGCGAGCGTCGGCCGTTCGTTGAATAGCGGGCCTGCTGCCAGGAGGACGACGGCCGGCTGGAGTGCGCCGATCAACGTGACGTTCGCCACCGTCGTTAGTTTCAAGCTGGTGAAGAACAGCGCCTGGTGCAGGAAGAACAGCGTGCCGCCGACGAGGCACGCGCCCAGCCATCGTGACGTGAGGCGCTCCCGGACGGATGGCTGCAGCAGTGGAATCAACCACAGCAACGGAATCGCGAACCACAGGCGATAGAAGGCCGTCACCAGCCCCGTCACCGACACTGCCTTGATGGCGACGGCGCTGCCTCCCCAGAGTACGACCGCGCATCCCACGGCGAGGATGGCGCGGCCTTCGTTGGTGGCGCGCTCCGTTTCCGCGGCAAGGTCGCGTTGTTCCGTCATGCTCCCATCGTTTCCGATTGACGTCGTTCTGTCACCTCCCGGCATGTCGTGGCGCTGGCCGATGCCGCGTGTGGCTGCGCGCTTGCCGTAGATCCGTCGCTCGGGTTTGTAGACCGAGGAAACATCACTAGGGGGCCCGCCGCGCCCCGAATCGTAGGCGGTGCGTACAGGCTGGAGCAGAAGACACCGCCCGCAGCGGTGTCGGGAGGTCGTCGTGTCTGATCGTGTGTGTCTGGTGAGCGGCGTTGGTCCCGGGACGGGATCGGCGCTCGCGAAGCGTTTCGCGGCGAGCGGGTACCGGGTGGCAATGGTGGCGCGCAACGCGGAACGATTGCGGGAATTGGAGAACGAGATCGAGGGCAGCACGGGATACCCCTGCGACGTCTCGGATCGCGCGGCCCTCGAGAAGGTGCTTGGCGCTGTGCGGAGCGAGCTCGGTGCCCCGAACGTGGTGGTGCACAATGCGGTCGGCGGTGCGTTTGGCGACTTCATGGCGACGACACCCGAGATTCTTCGGCAGAATTTCGAGGTCAACGCGATCGGTCTGTTGCATCTGGCCCAGCTCACGGTGCCTGACATGATCGCGGCCGGGGACGGCGCCATCGTCTGCACGGGCAACACGTCGGCGCATCGCGGTCTCGCGAACTTCTCGGGATTCGCTCCGACCAAGGCCGCGCAGCGCATCCTGGCCGAGTCGATTGCGCGGACAGCGGGACCACAAGGAGTGCATGTCGCCTACGTCACGATCGATGCGGTGATCGATCTGGCGTGGACCCGCGCGCTCTTCAAGGACAAGCCCGATGAGTTCTTCATCCAACCAGCGCACATCGCCGACGAGTGTTTCCATGTCGTGCAGCAGCCACGGTCTGCGTGGGCTTTCAACGTGGAGATTCGCCCCTATGCCGAGCAGTGGTGAGCGTGGAATCGAGGGCGTGAGGTCCTTCTTCTCGTTTGGTGAGCAGACGCTGCACTACTTCGACCGCCCGCATGGCGGCACGCCGTGCCGCGAGCCGATCGTCGGTCCAGCGGCATGGTACGGATCGTCTATGGTGGGCCGTGACGAGTGGCGTGTGCGTTTGAGCGCGGCGCACATCGCCGAGATCGAGGAAGCGCTTGTGGTGGCGCAGGCGAGCGGAAAGGCTACCGCCGATCTCACAGCCGCTGACTTCCCGCTGCCGACACTTGCGCGCGAGATCGCTACCTGGCGCGACGAACTTCAGAGCGGGCGCGGATTCCAACTGATCCAGGGCGTGCCCGTGGCGCGCTGGGGCGACGAGGCCGCGGGCGTGTTTTTCTGGTGTTTCGGTCTCCACCTTGGTCGTCCCGGCGCGCAGAATCCACAAGGCGACTTGCTCGGTCACGTGACCGACACGGGCGACGCCGTGTCGGATCCCTACGTTCGCCGTTATCGGACGCCGGCGAACATCGCCTACCACTGCGACGCCGCAGACGTCGTGGGTCTTCTCTGCCTCCGTACCGCGCGGCAGGGTGGTGCCAGCCGCATCGCCAGCTCCGTGACCGTGTACAACGAGCTGCTCCGTCGTCATCCGGACCTCGTTGCGCGACTCTACGAGCCTTTTCATCTCGACGTTCGCAATGACGATAGCTCCGGGACCCTGCGCCACGTGCCGATCCCGCCGTGTCGCTTCCACGAAGGGAAGCTTCGCACCTTCTACCACAGCGACTACTTCCGCTCGGTCGTCCGTCACGATGACGTGTCACCCTTCACCGCGACCGAGCAGGCGGTGCTCGACACTTACGAGTCCATTGCGGCAGAGCCGACGCTCCGCCTCGACATGGTATTCGAGCCGGGCGACATTCAGCTGCTCTCGAACCATACCATCCTGCACGCGCGAACCGCGTACGAGGATCAGGCAGAGGCAGCACACAAGCGTCACCTCTTGCGCTTGTGGCTTTCCATCGCGGGTTAGCCGCCGTGCGCGCGGCCGCGCCTCGACGGGCGTGCGGTGCGATCGCTATGCTCGGACGCCGCTACGAGGCCGACTCGCCCGGCTGACTCGAGACCATGGGCATGCGTGGTTGCGTCAGTCGCTCCAGCGGTTCGCGGTGAGCTTCAGGCTTGGCGTATCGCCGCGAGACCGCATCTCTTCGAAGGTCCGGGTGTAGCCCGTTGCCTTGATCCGCCACTGGCCATCGACCTTCACGTACTCGTCACGATAGAACGCGGCCCCACGGATGGTGATGTTGGATCCGGTCTCGATGACCGTGTCCTCGAAGGCCCAGATGCCGGTGGCGGTGGTGTCACTCGTGAAGTCGATCTCGGGCTGTGAGGCCCGATGGCTCGTGAGCATCGTTGGCGGCCCGAGCACCTGGCGCAGAAACTCGAGGATCTTGTCCCGCCCCGTGAACGAATACTTCCCGCCGCTATACGCGGCCGTTGCATCCTCCGTGAACACGGTTTCCATCTCGTCCCAGAGCTTCTCGTCGAGACAGCGCAGATACTTGTGCTTGAGACGCTTGATGGCTTCGAGTTCGTGCAGATCGATCATCGGGGTCCTCCGTCAGCCCCGCGGTTTGACGCCGTGGCGGGGTCAGCCGATACTCGCGCTGATGTGACTCCGCTGCAACCTGCGGCCGGATGGCACGGGGAGGTGGTGTAGGGGTGGCTTTCGAAGCGGATAGGCAACGGGCCTCGTGGCGGATGCGGCTGCACGAGCTGATCTTCGAGGCCGACACGCCCGCCGGGCAGGCGTTCGACATCTTCCTGCTGCTCCTGATCGTGGCCAGCGTGGCGGCGGTGATGCTGGAGAGCGTGCAGGGTGTGCGCGAGCAGTACGGCGAGGCGCTGCGTGTCGCGGAGTGGGGCTTCACGATCGTGTTTACGGTCGAGTACGTGCTCCGGCTGATATCGGTCGGGAAGCCGATCCGGTACGCGACGAGCTTCTTCGGCGTGGTCGATCTTCTCGCCGTTGCGCCTACCTACCTCAGTCTGTTTGTCTCGGGCACGCAGTCCCTCATCGTGATCCGCGCGCTTCGACTGCTGCGGGTCTTTCGGGTGTTCAAGCTCGCGCGCTATCTCGGCGAGGCCGACGTGTTGCTCCGTGCACTCTATGCCAGTGGGCGGAAGATCGCCGTATTCCTGGGAGCCGTGCTGACACTGGTCTTGATCATGGGAACCGCGATGTACCTGATCGAAGGTGGAGAGAACGGTTTCCACAGCATCCCCGCAGGGGTGTACTGGGCGATCGTGACCCTGACGACTGTTGGCTACGGCGACATCGCTCCGCAGACCGCGCTCGGCCGGGCACTGGCCAGCTGCGTCATGATCGTCGGCTACGCCATCATCGCGGTGCCGACGGGCATCGTCAGCGTGGAGATCGCACGTGCCTCCGGAGCAGGCGTCTCGACGCAGGCGTGCCCCGAGTGCTCCGCCGAAGGGCACGACCCGGACGCCGTATTCTGCAAGTACTGCGCGGCCCGGCTCTAGCGGCTCGTATTCTGGCCGGTCCTGGGTGGGCAGCACGTTGGCGGGGACCGGAGGTCGCTTTTTCCTGCGTCCGTGCCCGAACCGGGTAGATGGCCCCCGTTCGGGTTTGCTACAGTCCGGCAACTCCCGAGTTCTGAAGATGTCGGCCCCGCGCTGACGCGGGTCATTCGAAGAGAGGATCCCCTCCATGTTCCGAAGAAGTGCCGTTCTGGGATGCGCGCTCGCCGCGCTCGCCATCGTGATCGCTGGTGGTGCACGTGTCGTCGAGGCACTCCACCGCAATACCGATACCTTCGTGCAGATCACGACCGAGCCTTCGACGGCGCTCAGCGCCCCGAGCTTCGCTGGCAAGTCGAGCGTGCTGGTGTTCAGCTCGGACGGTGATCTGCTGCAGAATGGCAACGCGCACTCGCAGATTTTCGTCTTCGATTTGAAGCGTCGCGCCAAGAACGGCGAGCTCGCCCTGACGCAACTCACCTCAGGTACCGTGAACAGCTTCGCGCCGAGCGCGGCGCGGCGAGTGCGGACCGTGGCCTTCCACGCCGACGGAGATCTGCTCGGCAACGGGAGCACGGGTCGCCAGGTGTACGCCGCCGACAAGGTGAAGCTGAAGAAGGGGATCGTTCCGACCCGACAGGTGACCGTGCCGCCTGGTGAGAGTTTCGACGCCGTGCTGAGCGGTGCCGGCAAGTTTCTCGCGTTCACGTCCACCGCTGATCTGTTGGCGCAGGGGCTCGGGGCGGGAGATCATCTCTACCGCACCGAGATCCGGAAGTTCCTGCGTTCCGAGTGTCCGGGCTACCCGTGCCTCGCCGAGGGGAATCCCACGCTCGAGTTGATTACACCGTTTGCAGCCGCCAACCCGCGCATGGATCGGAAGGGGCAGAGGGTCGTCTTCGAGTCATCGGGCGACGTCGCCGGAACGGGCTGCGTGAACGGGTCCACGCAGCTCTTCATGCGCGACTTCAAGAAGGAGGTCGTCCATCAGCTCACCTGCGGTGTCGGCGACAGCCGGAACCCGGCCTTCAGTCTCGACAACAAGACGATCCTCTTCGAGTCCGACGCGGATCTCCTGTCGACCGGGAGCACGCGCACGCAGATCTTCCAGCTCGAGGTTCGGAGCGAGCCTTTCGTGTTGTCCCAACGCACGGCGGGAACGGATGGCGACAGTACCAATCCGGCCCCGAACGGCACCCGGACGAAGGATCGCTACTTCTTCGTCTCGACGGCGAACCTGACGGGCTCGGTTGTCCCGGGAACGCCGCGCCTGTACCAGTTCGATGCCGCCAAGGGCACGGTGCTGCTGACCGACGACGAGACGATCTTGTCGGAGATCGCCGGCCAGTTCACTTTCGTGACCTTCGTGAGCGATTCCGATCTGGTGGGCAACGGCAACACGCAGCCGCAGCTGTTCCTGATCAACTCGTTCCCGTTCCTCGAATGAGGAGCGAGGTGCGACTGCTCAGGGGATTCCGGCTTTTCCGCGGAGCTGCTTCTCGTCGTTGCGCTTGACGCCGCCTGGGAGGATTTCCGTCTCCCAGCAGCCTTCGCCGTCTGCCCAGAGCTGGCCGACGAGCGGAAGGCTGACGGGCAGCGCCGGCATCAGAAGATTGGCGCCGCGCCCCTTGACGGTCAGCCGCGCCCGGCCAGCGGCGCCGGGTTTGAGGTCGATGGTCGCCAGGCCGTCGGGGGTTCGCTCTCTGTCCGAGTATTTGAAGCCACGGATGCCGCGCGGGCGACCGCGGCCCGCCCAACAGCTTCGGCGACCGCAGGTTCCTCCGGCAGGTGCCTCGGCGCCGAAGACGACGACGGGTGACGCTCCGGACTGATCGAAGACGCAGAACGTGTATCCCGTGTCCGTGGTGGGATTGCCGAAGTCGGCGACGTCGATCGCGGGCCCCTTCTTCCAGCTCCAGGCGATCTGGTTGCTGCTGTCTCTCCGTCCCCGCTTGATCTGGAGCTGGCTCTTGCCCGCGACCAGGGGTCGTACGCAGTCAGTCCTCTGATTGGCGACGCAACTATCAGTGGCGATGTCGCAGTGCTCGCACGGCAGGCACATGAAGGTGACGCCGCAGGACGCGGACGAGGAGAGCACGAACACGCCGCGTGTTCCCGCGTACGTCGGAGCGCCGCCGGCGGTTGCTGCGAGCGCCGTGATGTCGCGTGTCGGCAGTCCAGCATTGAGGGCGCTCCAATTGGCGCCGCCGTCGTCACTGAAGAACACACCGCCGAACGGTGTGCCGGCATAGAGCCTGGCGGCATCGGTCGGGTCGATGGCGAGCGCGAGGATGTCGCCCGCGGGCAGGCCCGTGTTGGTGGCGGTCCAGCTCGTGCCACCGTCGATGCTCCGGAACAAGCCGTCTACGCGAGTCGCCGCATAGACCGTGCTGGGAGCGCTGGGTGCTACCGCGAGGGCGCTCACCGTGACGTCGGTAAGGCCGGTGGGATTCCAGTTGGCACCGCTGTCGGTCGTTTTGGAGACGCCTCCGGTGCCGACATACACGACAGCGGGATTCGTGGGATCGAGCGCGAGCGCGGACACCTGCGTGCGCGCCAGCCCGTTGTTCACCGCCGACCAACTCACGCCACCGTCCGGACTGCGGAAGACGCCCTCGTTGCCGGTGCCCGCGTACAGGATCTGGCCAGCGACCGGATCGATCGCCAACGCGGACGAGGCGCGCACGCCAGAGCTGATGATGGCCCAATTCGTACCGCCGTCGCTGCTTCCGTAGACTTCACCCGAGGTTGCAAAGACCTGGTTGGGGTCGACGGGATCGACGGCAAGGTTGCCGACCGAAAAGCTCGCAAAGCCGGTGCTCACAGGATTCCAGGTGGTGGCGCCGTCAGTGCTGGCGAAGACCCCTGCTCCGTGGGTACTTGCGAAGACACGCGTTGGGGTGGCCGGATCGATCGCGAGGCTGGAAATCCTTGCGCCGGGGAGCCCAGTGCTGACTGCCGACCAGGTGCTGCCATCGGTCGTCGTGAAGACGCCGCCACCCGACATGCCGGCGTGCACTACCGACGCGTCGCTGGAATCGAAGACCACCGCCCCGACATTGTTGCCGACGAGGCCGGTGTTTACTTCGGTCCACGAGTTGCTGCTGTCGTCGGAGCGGAACATGCCCCCGCCGAGCGTGCCCGCGTAGAGCGTCGCGGCCGCACTCAGCGCCGCCGTCGGATCGATCATGAGGGCGGCGATTCGCTGATTGCCGATGCCGTTCGAGACATTCGACCACTGCCCGCCGCCGTTGGTGCTCACGTAGATGCCGCTGCCGAGTGTGCCGGCGTAGATGACGTTGGGCTCGACGGGATGCGGCGCCAGGGCCATCACGAACTTGTTCGAGAGGCCGTTGTTCACGACCGCCCAGCTCGTGCCGCCGTTCGGAGTCTTGAAGATGCCCTTGCCTGCCGTACCGGCATAGACGGCCCCCGAGAGCGGATCGACGGCCAGAACGCGGATGGTCTTGGCGATGTTGAGCGACGCCGTGTTGATGGCTGTCCAACTCGTGCCGCCGTTGGTACTGCGAAAGACGCCGCCCCGACCGTTCTCGGATGATCCCGCGTACACCTTGTCGGTGCTCCCCGGATCAACGGCGATCGCGGTGATGCCGGTCGCGGTGAGGCCGGTGTTGGCGCTCGCCCAACTCGTGCCCGCGTTCGTCGTCTTGAACACGCCTCCGTTGGTGCCGGCATACACGGTGCCGGCAACGTCCGGCCTGACCGCGAGACCGAAGATCGTCGTGTTGGTCAGTCCGGTGTTGACGGCGGCCCACGTCGTGCCGCTGTCAGTGCTCTTGAACACGCCGTCGAACGCGGTGCCGGCGAACAACGTGCCGGGTGCGCTCGGGTCCGCCACCAGGACCGTGATGTCGGCTCCGGGCGGCCCGCTGCCGGTCCACGTCTGCGCCAGCACGGGAGCCGTCGTCGTGACGGTGAGCATCAGGAGCGCGAGTGCTCCCACGAGCGCAAGCGGTTGCGCCGAGCGTACGACGATCGTGGACAGCGGATGGCGTAGCATGGTTTCGTCTTGGGACGGATGGTGGGGCGCGGTCGCCGAGGCGTCACGCCGGGACCCCTGATAAATCAGCCCTCTATGGAGGTACCCCCGGCCAGCGGGGTGTGTCAATCAAGTTTCTGCGCGGAAGCGCCAGGGGCGTTCGGATCCGCTCCCGCAGGTGCCCGATAGTATGGCGTTCCCGCTAGCGCTTGATTTCAGAGCGGCGCAGCGTGGACTGCTCGCTACCCTTTTGGGGGATCCGAGATCAGCAGCGTTCCCTGGGCTACGCAGACGAGCCGCGCTTCGTTGGTGACGTCCACGCGGATGACGGCCGAGCGGCGGCCCATCGAGAGCACGGTCGATTCCGCGCGCAGGGTGCCCGTCTTGATCGCACGGAGATAGTTCAGCTTGAACTCGGTCGTGGCGGCCCACTGCCCGCGCTTCATGAGCGGGTAGAGCACGCAGCCGAGCGTGTGGTCGACGAAGCCGGCCATGACGCCGCCGTGCAGGGTGCCCATGATCGTGACGAGGTCCTTCCGGACGTCCATCGCCATGACCAGGCGACCCGGGGCGAACTCCTCGACGCGCACACCGAAGTAGCCGGGAAGGCCATCCGGCTTCTCGTGGGCCTTGGTCATCATGTCGGCGATCGACTGATCGAAGTTGTCGAAGTTTCCGGGCTTCTCTGCATTGGGCATAGGTGCGCGTCCTCGTCGTGGCGTCGTGGGTCTTTCAGCTAGCGGCCGGCGCGCGTTGAATCAAACGGGATCGTTGCGTAAAGGCGTGGACAGTGACCATTGCGATCGACGAGGAGATGGCGGGTTGGTTGATCCTGCTCGCCTCGACCGTGTTGGTGATCCTGACCGTTGGGATCCACTATGAGATGCTGCGGGCGCTCACGCGCCTCCGGCCGCTGCTTTCGCGACTCGTTCGTGGCGGGATGCCCTTCATGGTCCTGGGCCTGATGGTTGCCCATACGATCGAGATATTCGTCTTCGGGGCTGCCTATTATGTGCTCGACAGCATCGCGGGTTTCGGCAGTCTGCAGGGTGCGTTCGAAGGCTCGGCGCGCGACTACGTCTACTTCTCTGGAGTCGTGTACACCACGCTCGGCTTCGGCGATCTCGTCGCCGTCGGCGCGATGCGGACAATGGCAGGCATCGAGGCGTTGACCGGGCTGCTCATGATCGGCTGGTCGACGTCGTTCACGTTCCTCCAGATGCAACGGCACTGGGGCGAGGAGGGCTAGGGCGCGCTGGGGTCCCGGTTGGAGGATCTGGTCGGACCCGCGACGCGGGGGGCGTCGCGGGTCCGGGTGGGGATCCTTCAGGCGGTGGGGAGGGTGTGGGGTGCGGCAGGGATGAGCTGTGCGAGTGGGGTGAAGGACGCGGGGGGGCGGGTGACGGTGGTGGGCTCGAAGGTGGCCGGGGCGCGGGGCTGGAACGCGGAGGGGGCCTCGTCGGTCAGGAGCTGCTCTCGCAGGCAGTGCGCTCCGGCGTGCGCCTGGTCGCTGACGGTGCGGACCAGGCCGTGCTCCCAGCCGGGCTTCCGCGTATCGAGGTCGATCATCGTCGAGACACTGGTCGTGTCCGCGTTGGAGTCCTTCGCAATGAGCATGACCTCGATACGCATGTTGTTGGTGTCGATCACTCGGATGACGTCGCCCTAGGGAGCAAGGGCGGTGCCAGCAACGGAGGCCCGAAAAGCGCCGTCGTTGCTGGGGCGAAGTCGTGCAGCGATGAGACGCGACGCAGACCTCGTGCAGCGGTGCCTGAATCGCGCTCGGGAGCTCGCGCGCGACCGCGGTGCCCGCCGGCTCGCCTTCCCCACCGCTGCTGGTAGAATGGCATGGCAACTCGCGTGGAGGTAGGGGAGGACGATGGGTCAAGCTGCCGCAGTGCCGATCGACGCAGATCTTCAGGAAGCCGCGGAGGAGCGCTATCTCAACTACGCGCTCAGTGTCATCACGGCGCGTGCGCTTCCCGACGTGCGCGACGGATTGAAGCCGGTCCAGCGGCGCATCCTCTACGCGATGTTTCAGAACCTCCATTTGACGGCAGGTTCTCGGCCGCGGAAGTCGGCCGCCATCGTCGGTGACGTGCTCGGAAAGTATCACCCCCACGGCGATCTCGCCGCCTATGAGGCGATGGTGCGCATGGCGCAGCCGTTCGCGCTTCGCTACCCGCTCGTCAACGGCGAAGGGAACTTCGGGTCGCTCGACGGCGATAGCGCCGCCGCGATGCGGTACACCGAGGCGCGGCTGACGGCGCTTGCCGAGGAGATGCTCGGAGATCTCGGCGCCGAGACGGTCGCGTTTCGCGCCAATTACGACGCGACGCTCGACGAGCCGACGACGCTTCCGAGCGCCATCCCGCAACTCCTGATGAACGGATCGACGGGTATCGCGGTCGGGATGGCGACGAACATCCCGCCGCACAACCTTCGCGAGATCATCGCCGCGCTGACCGCAATGATCGACAACGCGAAGATCGATGTGAAGGGACTCGTCAAGCATATCAAGGGTCCGGATTTTCCGACCGGGGGCGCCATTCTCAATAGCAAGGCGGAGATTCGTCAGATCTACGAGAAGGGGCAGGGCCCCGTCCGAGTGCGCGCCGAGTACGTCGTCGAGAAGCTCCCGCGCGACAAGCGGCAGATCGTCGTCACCTCCGTGCCGTATGCCACCAACAAGAGTGAGTTGATCGAGGCCATCGCGCGCGAGATCATCTCGCGGAAGCTGCCGCAGATCGTCGACGTGCGCGACGAATCGACCGATGACGTCCGGATCGTGCTCGAGATGAAGCCCGACACGTCGCCCGAAGTGGCGATGGCGTACCTCTACAAGCACACCGGGTTGCAGGCGAACTTCAACGTCAACCTCACCTGCCTCGTGCCGACGGCGAACGCGGCCGTCGGGCAGCCCGCGCGCGTGAACCTACGGGACCTGTGCCGCCACTTCCTCGATTTCCGGATGGTCGTGGTGACCCGCCGGCTCGAGCACGAGCAGCGCAAGCTGAAGGAGCGGCTGCACATCCTCGATGCGCTTGCGAAGATCTACGTCGATATCGACAAGGCCATTCGCATCATTCGCAAGGCCGAATCGCGCGCGGACGCAGCCAAGAAGCTCATGGCGGCCTTCAAGCTCGATCAGGTACAGGCCGACGCCATTCTCGAGATCCGCCTCTACCAGCTGGCGCGACTCGAGATCGAGAAGATCCTCGCCGAGCGGCGGGAGAAGCGGAAGCGGTTGAAAGAGGTCACCGCCTTGCTCGCGAAGCCACGTGAGCGTTGGAAACTGATTCGGCAGGAGCTCGTCACACTCGGGGAGAAGTACGGCGACAAGCGACGAACCTCCTTCGCCGCGGGTGGCGAGCTCGAGTACGATCCCGAAGCGTACATCCTCCACGAGGACGCGACCGTGGTGCTGTCGCGCGACGGGTGGCTCAAGCGCGTCCGCGAGTTGAAAGACCAGGCGACGACCCGGCTTCGCGAAGGCGATGCCATTCAGGCCGTGCTTCCCGGGACGACTCGCGACCGGGTCGTGTTGTTCTCCAGTCGCGGCGGCCTCTACGTCTTGCGGGTAGCGGACGTGCCGGCGACCACCGGCTACGGTGAGCCGGTGCAATCGCTCCTGAAGTTTGCCGACGGCGAACGCGTCGTGACGGCTCGGTTGTTGAGCGAGGGCGGTGCAACGGAAGAGCCCGCCGGAGCACAGGCCGCGCTGCCAGGCCTCGGAGAACGTGCCGAAGCCGGCGAGCCTGTGCTGGTCGTGTCTGCGAAGGGCTACGGGTTTCGCGCGACGCCCGACTTGTCCGAGACGACCCGCGCCGGTCGGCGGCTGGCCCGGGTTGGCGAGGGCGATCAGATCGTGTCGGTGGTCTCGGTGACCGGTCCCACCGTGGTCGTCGGGACGACGCGAGGGAAGATGCTGCGGTTTCCGCTGAACGACGTTACCGAGTTGGCCGGCGCCGGGCGTGGTGTGATCCTGATGCGTCCCGACAAAGGCGACGATCGTGTCGTCGGTGCCCTCGCCGTGGCGAAGAAGGGGACGTTTCTCGCGATCACGCCGGATGGTGACGCACGGACGATCGAGGCGATGAGTGTGCCCGCCGGCAAGCGTGCCGGGAAGGGGCAGAAGGTAGTCAAGCGTGGTGGCGTCGCGGGCCTCCGTTACGTCGAGGAGAAGGAGTAGGCGATGGCGCGCAGCTACACCGCGAAGGACATTCTGGTTCTGGAGGGACTCGAGCCGGTGCGCCGCCGTCCCGGCATGTATATCGGCGGCGTCGATGCGACGGGGCTTCACCACTTGCTGTGGGAACTCGTCGATAATTCAATCGACGAGGCGATGAACGGCCACACCGATCGCATCACGGTCACGCTACACAAGGACGGGACCTCTGCGACGGTGGCCGACAACGGTCGTGGCATTCCGGTCGACCGTCACAAACAGTACAAGAAGTCCGCGCTCGAGTTGATTCTCACGACCCTGCATGCCGGCGGCAAGTTCGAGGCCACGAACTACTATCATTCGGGTGGACTGCATGGCGTCGGCGCGTCGGTAGTGACGGCACTTTCCGAGTCGCTGATCGCGAAGGTGCGCCGCGATGGGCACGAGTTCGAGCAGCGATTCGCGCGTGGCAAGGCGACGACCACGCTCAAGAAGACAGGTAAGACACGCGGTAGTGGAACGACGATCTTCTTCCGGCCTGACGGGAAGATCTTTCCGAACGTCCAATTCGATGGCAAGCGCATTGCCGCGTTGCTGGAGGCGAAGTCCTATCTCCACCGCGGCCTCACCGTAGAGTTCCGGAACGAGGCAGCGGGGACCAAGGCCGTCTATCACTACGCGGAGGGCCTGCGCGCGTTTCTCGCCAAGATCATCGCAGAGGATGGCGGGGCGCCGCTCGCGGACGAGGTCGTCTCGATCGAGAAGGATCAGGACGGGCTCCATCTCGAGTGTGCTCTGGCATGGACCGAGGCGACCGAGGAGCGCGTGCGCTCGTATGTGAACAGCATTCCGACCTCGTCTGGCGGGACGCACGAGAACGGCCTCAAGTCGGGCATCGTCAAGGCGATCCGGAACTATCTGAGCGTGCACAACCTGCAGCCACGCGGGCTGACGGTCACAGCGGACGATGTGCGCGAGGGGCTGGTGGCGGTGCTGTCCGTGCGGGTGTCGGAGCCGCAGTTCCAGGGCCAGACCAAAGAGCGGCTGAACAATCCCGAGGTCACCCCGATCGTCGACGGGATCGTGCGGACGGCCCTCGAGAATGCGTTGAACGCCAATCGTTCTGCCGGCGACGCGATCGCCGGTCGGGTCGTTCTGGCGTCCAGGGCACGCAGCGCCTCACGCGCGGCCGCGGATCAGGTGGTGCGGAAGAGTGCCATCTCGCATCGCCTGAATCTTCCGGGGAAGCTCGCCGACTGCACATCGACCGATCCGACCAAGTGCGAGATCTTCATCGTCGAGGGTGACTCGGCAGGCGGCTCCGCGAAGCAGGGGCGCGACCGGAAGTTTCAGGCGATTCTGCCGCTTCGGGGAAAGGTGTTGAATACCGAGCAGGCGTCCACGGCGAAGGTGCTTCTCAACAAGGAGCTATCCGACCTCGTCTCGGCGCTCGGCTGTGGCACCGGCAAGAACTTCGACGCCGGAAAGCTTCGCTATCACAAGGTCTGTCTCCTCATGGATGCGGACTCGGACGGGAATCATATCTGCACGCTCCTGCTGACGTTCTTCTTCCGGCACCTGCCCGAGTTGATCCGCCAGGGGTACGTCTACATCTCGCAGCCACCGCTGTACCGGATCGACGCTGGCAAAGAGACCTTGTGGGCCCGGGACGACGCGCAGCGTGACAAGCTGCTGAGCGGCATGAACGGACAGCGTGGCAAGGTCCACGTCACCCGCTTCAAGGGGCTCGGCGAGATGAACCCGGCGACCCTGAAGGAAACGACGCTCGACCCGGCGCGGCGCGCGATCTTGCGGGTGGGGATCGGGAATGCGTTGGCGACCGATCGGGCGATTCAGACGCTCATGGGGCGCGATGTGGCCCCGCGGTTCGAGTTCATCATGGACCGGGCGCCCAAGGTCGACGAGGTCGACGTTTAGTCGGGCGGAAGCTTGTTACTTGCCCATGAAGCGGCGCGTCCACCACTTCAGGGCGTCTTTGCCGGCGGGGCGACCGTGGGCGTGCCAGTGATCGGGGATCTGCCGGCGGACCTGGTCGATGGCCCAGTCGTCGAAGCGCGCGAGGGCGGCGCGTTCGAGCATGGCTTTCATGTGGGCGAGGTCCGCGGGCGGGGGATCGGTTCCGTGCTGTTTCCAGACGACCATGGGGACGTCGCAGACTTCGCAATCCGCGACCCAGCAGACGTCGTCTTCGTGGTGCCAGGTGGTGAGGCGGGCGGCTTGGCACAGATCGCAGACGGGTTCTGTTGCGTTCATGGCTTGCATCCTTTGGGTGGTCGGCTGAGACTCGGCGCGTGAGTCCGGAGCTGGTGCAGCGTGCCATCGACGCCATCGACGCGGCGCACGCGGTCGACGAGAAGCGGCTGGATGGGCGGCCCGCGGAGATCGTGTACGTCGAGCGCGTTGGGCGTTGGATCGAGACGCTGGTCGCCCAGCCGAGTGCGGCGCTCGTTCTTGCGGCTCGCGCGCAGCATCTCGAGCGGTGGGTGATTCCGCGGAGCGACTTTCCGACGGGGCGTGGCGGGTACTTCCGCTGGAGGAAGGCCGTGCAGAAACGACAGGGCGAGCGCGCCGCGGAGATTCTTCGCGCGGCCGGATGTGACGAGACGCTGGGCGCGCGCGTGGCGACGCTCGTCGCCAAGGCGGCGGCTGCTGACGACGCGGAGGGGCAGGCCCTGGAGGACGCGGCGTGTCTGGTGTTTCTGGAGAGCGAGCTCGCAACCTTCGCGCACGATCACCGAGACTACACCGAGGAGAAGTTCGTGGACATCGTCCGGAAGACGTGGGCACGGATGAGCCCCGCCGGGCATGCGCAGGCGCGAACGATTCCGCTCGTGCCCGAGCTGGCGCGGCTCGTCGAGCGCGCCACGACCGACACCTAGTTCGAACGAGCGTCGCCGCATTGTATCGGACCACGCGGCGCGTGACTCCGCGCTACGGCTCCAGGATGATCTTGCCGGTCGTCCTGCGCCCTTCGAGCGCGCGGTGCGCGTCGGCGGCCTCCGCCAACGGGAAGACGTGCTCGACACGCATGGACAGGCTACCGTCGCTGATCCAACCGAGGATGTCGCCGGCACGTTCGAGCAGCTCGTCGCGTGTTGCCAGGTAGGAGATCAGACTCGGGCGCGTGACGTAGAGCGAGCCCTTCCAGTTCAGTACCGAGAGATCGAACGGTGGCACCGGCCCGCTCGACTGTCCGAAGAGGGCCATCGTCCCGCGCGGGCGCAGGCAATCGAGCCCGCCGTCGAACGTGGTGGCACCGACGCCGTCGTAGACCACGTCGACACCACGTCCATCGGTGATCCGCTTCACCTCGGCGACGAAATCCTGCTGCGTGTAGAGGATGACGTGGTCCGCGCCGGCGCCGCGTGCGAGCGCCGCCTTCTCCTCGGTCGAGACCGTGCCGATCACGACGGCGCCTCGCTTCTTGGCGATCTGACACAGGAGGAGTCCGACGCCGCCGGCAGCGGCGTGCACGAGGCAATGGTCGCCCTTCTGCAGCGGGTAGGTGGCGCAGGCAAGATAGTGCGCCGTCGTCCCCTGCAGCATGGCGGCGGCGCCGTCGCGTGCCGAGAGTCCCGGCGGCAGCGTGACCAGGCTGTCGGCCGCGACGACGTTCACGGTCGCGTACGATCCTGGCTGACCAGTGTAGGCGACGCGATCACCGACGCGTACCTGATTCACGCCCTCCCCGAGTGCGGCGACCGTGCCGGCGGCTTCGAGGCCGAGCCCGAACGGCATGGGTGCGGGGTAGAGCCCGGTACGGAAGTAGACGTCGATGAAATTGACACCCGCCGCTTCGATGGCAACGGCAGCTTGTCCTGGTCCAGGTGTCGGATCGGGCAGCTCCTCGAGTAGCATGGCCTCGGGGCCACCGGTCTCGTGTACGCGGATCGCTTGCATGCATCCTCCCTGACGTTGCGTGGCAACTGTGCGTCAGAGATATATGTACCGTTCATGGATGCGGCGCCACAGCGGCTCGATGCGGAGCTCGAGCATCGGGTGCAGCGGCATCTCGCTGCCCACGTTCGGACCAACGTTCCGCTCGAGGGGCGTCGCGCTGCGGCGGTCGCGGTGACGTTGCTCGCCGACGAGGAGGAGCGGCCGTGTTTCCTGCTGACGCGCCGGGCGGCAAAGCTGCGCGCCCACCCTGGCCAATGGGCGTTGCCCGGTGGGCGTGTCGAGCCCGGCGAGAGCACGACCGACACCGCGCTCCGCGAACTTGCCGAGGAGGTTGGACTGCACCTGGGCCCTGAGCACGTGCGCGGAGTGCTCGACGACTACCCGACGCGCTCCGGCTATGTGATCACGCCGGTGCTGGTCTGGGCTGCGGACCCGCCCGACCTCGTTCCCGATCCGCGCGAGGTCGCTGGTATCTATCGGGTTCCGCTCGCGGTGCTCGAACGGCCCGGTGTTCCGCATTTGCGGACCATTCCGGAAAGCGACCGGCCAGTGATTTCCATTCACATGCTCGACACCCATGTGCACGCGCCGACCGCCGCGATCCTGTACCAATTGCGCGAGGTCGCGCTGCACGGGCGCGACACGCGCGTCGCCCACTACGAGCAGCCTGTCTTTGCCTGGAAGTAGGCGGCCTCGTGACCATGCGGTTGCAGCGTGTTGTCTCGCTCGACCAGGACGTCGATGTTCGGGGGCGGACGGCGATCGTGACGGGCTGCACGGACGGCATCGGGCGCTGTCTCGCGCATCGGTTGGCTTCACGCGGTGCACATGTCGTCATTGCCGCTCGCGATGCCCGTCGGTCCGAGACGATTGCCCGCGAGTTGCGACAGGAGATCGGGAGCGCGACCATCGAGTGCGTCCCGCTCGACTTGGCGGACCTGTCCTCGGTGCGGGCGGCGGTCGCGGAGTGCAAGGCTCGCCTCGCGCGGATCGATCTCCTCGTCTGCAACGCCGGGGCGAACTCCAGTGGGACCGGGTCGCCGCGAACGGAGACGGTGGACGGATTCGAGTCGACGGCGGGGGTGAATCACTTCGGACACGCTGCGCTCGCTCTCGGCTTGCTCCCGATGCTCCGCGCCGATGGTGGGGCTCGCGTCGTCGTCGTGGCCTCCGACGTGCACAAGTGGGCACGTGCTCGGGATCTCGCGGATCTCGACTTCCGACAGGGCTATTCGCCCGGGCGCGCATATGGTGCCAGCAAGTTGGCGAATGTCCTGTTCGCCCGTGCGCTTGCGAAACGTGAACCGGCGCTCGACGTGTACGCCGCGCATCCCGGGGCGGTGGATACGAAGATGCTCCGGCGCTACTTCGACCGGCCCGTATTGCGAAGGCTGCTGCCGCTCTCGCGTCGTCTCGCGCTGCTGACGCCCGACGAAGCTGCGGCGGGCCTGGAACGGATCGCGCTGATGCCCGATCTTGGCGTTCCCTCGGGACGATACTTCGAGCGCGGGGCTCCCGCGAAGGCGAGCCGTGCCGGCCGGGACGACCAGCTTGCGGATCGGCTCTGGGCGTTGACGGATACCCGTCTCGGCGGCGGGCTGCGTAAGGAGGAAACAGAATGAAGATACGACGCGTCGTCACCGGGCATTCGGCCGACGGGAAGGCGATCTTCGCCAGCGACGAGACGGTGGATCCGGCGGTCCTCGAGAAGCTGCAGGGAAACGAGTTCCATCGGCTTTGGGGTGGCGATGCGGTGTCCACTTTTCCCGATGACGGTTCGCCGCCAGCGAGTCCCCGCTACTTTCCCGAAGTCGGTGGCTTCCGCTTCGTGATGTTCACGGTACCGCCATCGTCCACCACTCTGCCCGAAGGTACCACCCCTGAGGTCGTTGCCGCCGAGATCGAGGCGAAGCTTCCTGGTCTCGCGGAGCACATGGAGCCCGACTCGCCCGGCATGCACACGACCGACACGATCGACTTCGAGTACGTGATCTCGGGTCGTGTCGTGCTCGAACTCGACGACGGCGCCACCAGAGAACTCGGCCCGGGCGATACCGTCGTCCAGAACGGGACACGTCACGCGTGGCGCAATCCGTTCTCGGAGCCGTGCCGGATGGTCGCCTTCCTGGTGGGAGCCGAACGGAAGCGTTAGGAGGTCGACATCCTAGCTCGGCTTCACCGTGATGCCGCCGTCGACGGGGATGACCTGACCCGTGACGTAGGCGCCGGCACGGGAGGCGAGGTAGATGGCGACGCCGGCCATGTCTTCGGGCTCGCCGATGCGGCCGAGTGGGCATGAGGCGATGATGCTGTCTTTGAACTGCTCGAGGGTGACGGCCATCATCTTGCTCTCGAACGGCCCGGGCGCGACGGCGTTCACGGTGATCTTCGGGGCCAGTCGCATCGCGAGGGCGCGCGTCATGTGGATCACGGCAGCCTTGCTCGCGGAGTAGGCGTAGGTCTCGAGCACGGGAACACGAATCCCGTCGATGGAGGCAGTGTTGATGACCCGTGCAGGATCGCCGTCCTTTGCGGCGCGCTCCAGCATGGGGACCAGGGCGCGCGTCAGGTGGAAGATCCCCTTCACGTTCAGGGCGAGGACCTTGTCCCAGGCGCTATCGGGGTACTCTGCCAGCGGCGCGCCCCAGTTTGCGCCGGCGTTGTTGACCAGGATGTCGAGGGATTTCTCGCGTGCGCCGAGGGCTTCGGCGAGGCCGTTCGCGCCGGCCTCGGTCGAGAGGTCGGCCGGGAGTGGAATGCACGTGCCGTCCTTCGAGAGCTCGGTGGCGAGGCGCCCGCAATCCGCGGCCTTGCGCGAGGAGATGTACACTTTGGCGCCGGCCGCGACGAAGCCGCGCGTGATCATCTCGCCGATACCGCGCGAGCCGCCGGTGACGACGGCCACCTTTCCTTGGATCGAGAACAAATCCTTCACTCGAAGTCCCCTTCCTTGAGTCTGTACGTTGCGACCCGGGTGACAGGCCGTTTCGGAGGGCCGGACCCTAGCTCGCCCTCCTTCCGAGCGCGAGCGAGGCGAGCAGCCTCATGAGAGGGGGGTGTCTGTGCTCGGCGGTTTCGGCTGAGACGTGTCGGCAGCGCAGTTTTCCCTAAGAACTTGGGGACGAATTCGGCGTGGCGTTCCATGCTGATCGGTCACGTCAGTTGCGTTGGTATGTGCGTACGATTTTGGTTGACCCGTTCCGAAGGCTGGCGTAAGTTGCCGATATATTAGTGCCGTCCATTCCAGCGGCCCCATCTCTCGAAGTATTCGCACCAAGGAGGATTCATGAAGAGGCTATCGTTTACCCTGGCTATCGTGTGGGCGGTCACTGCCCTTGCGCCCCTTCCCGCGGCTGATGCCGGGACCTTCGAGGCCAACAAATGCGTGAGCTCGAAGCTGAAAGAAGCGGGCAAGACCTGCAAGGGGCTGCTCAAGGCCTGGTCCAAGTGGGACAAGACTCAGGATGCGGTCAAGCGCGACGCCGGGATCCTCAAGGCGACGACCAAGTTTGGCGAAAAGTGGGCCAAGATCGACGGCAAGGCGCTCGCCAAGGGCACTGATTGCTCGGACACGACCCTCAGTCTCGCCAGCGCTCAGGCGTTGATCGACGTGGCGGTTGCCGCGATCGTCGCCGACGTCAACGGCGGCCTGACACTCACCCCAGCCGGGAGCGATGACGGGAAGTGTGGTTCCAAGCTGCTGAAGGAGACCACCAAGAAGTGCGACGGCCTCATCAAGAACTTCAGCAAGTACATCAAGGCGCCGGGCAAGGATCCGAGCAAGACCAAGCTCGATGCCGCCAACGTGAAGGTGACGGACAAGTTCGAGGACAAGTATGACTCTGGGTTGGTTGCCTGCCCGAATAGCACCTCAACGACCGCAGGCGTCGAGCTGCTGATCGATGGCCTCCGTGACGACCTGGTTGCCAACACCACGATCTCGCCGAATGTCTCCGACACCGAGTTCGATGTCTTTACCTATGCCGCACACGCCGACCCGAACATTCAGGAGACGGTCGAGTACGAGGGGCGTACGCATTCGCCAAGCTGCCTCTCCGCCCCGCTCGCCGACCCTGACAACTTCGACGACTTCTCGTTCTTCGTGAAGCGCGGTGAGAACGGCAACGAGAACAAGGTCTTCGTCCATCTCGAGGGTGGCGGCGCGTGCTGGGACTTCAACTCGTGCTACCTGGCTGGCACCACCGACCCGGACGTCCAGGTGTATGGCGATTGCATCGCCAACGTCTGCGCCAACGGTTCGGCCGCCTCGAACGGCAACGCGTGTGTCGACGAGACCGACTGCATCGGTAACGACAACGCCAACCAGCTGCTCGACCCGGGCGCACCTGGATTCTTCGATTTCAGCGATCCGAACAATCCGTGGCACGACTGGACCATCGTTTGGGTGCCGACGTGCGCTGGAGACGTTTTCAGCGGCGACGCGGCGGACCAGAGCTACACCGGTGGTATCCCGAGTTCTACCCGTGCGGCTCGTCACCGGGGTTTCCAGAACGCCAAAGTTGCCGAGAAGTTCGTTCGCGAGCACTTCCTCGATCCTGACGAACTCGTTGTGACGGGTCTCAGCGCAGGGTCGGCGGGTCTCCCGCTGCACCAGTACTTCTACAATCTGGCGTATCCAGCGGCGGACAAGACGGTCATCTACGACTCGTTCGTGCTCGTGGTCACCCAGGTGTTCCTCGACACGGTCTTCTTGAACTGGGACGCGCTCAAGAACTTCCCGGCTGGCATCACGCTCCAGGGGCCGACCAACGAGGCCGCCCACATCTTCAGCGCCGACCTCTTCCCGGATACCAACTACGCGCACGTGACCAACGCGTTCGATGGTCCGAACGGGCAGGGCGGTTTCTACCACGTGATGAAGAACCTGAATAACCTCCTGGTATGGGCCAGCTGGTGGGACAGCATCTGCGAGTGGAACGGGCATCTCACAGATCAACTTGCGGCGACCGCGGCTGGTATAGCGGGCGACAACTACCGCTACTACGTGTCGTCGGGCAGCGTGCACGGTACGTTCCCGACGGACCGGGCCTACACCAGCACGCTTGGTGGAGTGCCGACCCTCGTCAGCTGGGTCAACGACCTGATGGACCGAACCGATCCACTGCCGGCCAACGTGGAGGCAAGCCCGTCCAACGTGCTGGTCGATCCAGGCGATCCGCAGCCGAGTCCGTTCGGCTGCCCGTTCGAGATCAGCGGGCCGGATGTCGTGATCAACTGCACGAGCTGCGTACCGTAACCTAGTATCAAGCTCGACTCGGGGCGCGGACTCGCTACGGCGGGTCCGCGCCCTTTTTCGTGGTGCGAAGGGCGGCTATGACGCACCGCGGCGCCAGATTTCCGTTGACGCTTTGCGGAAGGCTGCGCTACAGGTCGATTTAGGTGCCGTCACCTAAACGTTTTGTCGTCCCGAGTGGACCCAACGGAGGAGTTCGAATGTCCAAGCGTGCCTTTCTCGCCGTCTCCCTGACCTTCGCGTTCGCGCTGGTCGCGACCATTCCAACACACGACGCCAGTGCCGCCGTCTACGAGGGCAACAAGTGCGTGAGTGGAAAGATCAAAGAGGCTGGCAAGTTGTGCCAGGCCTACCTGAAGGCCCACTCCAACTGGGACAAGGGCCAGGACACGATCAAACGCGACGCAGCGATCCTCAAAGCCGAGAGCAAGTTCCTGGCGAAATGGACCAAGGCCGACACCAAGGCCGCTGGCAAGGGCGTGGATTGCGCCGATACGACGATGGACAACGCGACGGCCGAAGGGCTGGTCGAGACTGGTGTCGATGCGGTCGTGGCCGCGATCAACGCTGGGCTCACACTCACGCCTGCCGGGAGCGATGACGGGAAGTGTGGCGCCAAGCTGCTCAAGGAAGCCAGCAAGAAGTGCTCGGGCCTTCACAAAGCCTACTCCAAGTTCATCAAGAATCCCGGGAAGGACCCGAAGCGCGTCAAGTTGAACGAAAAGGTCGCGAAGGTCGCCGGCAAGTTCGAAGAGAAGTTCGACGCCGGCCTGGTCGACTGCCCCAATTCCACGGCGACGACCGCGGGGGTCGAGGCGCTGATCGATGCGCTGCGAGACGACATCAAGACCGGCACGACCGTGTCGCCGAACGTGTCCGACAACATGTTCGACACCATCACGCATCCTGGTCCCGGAGAGCTGGGCCATGAGGTGAAGTACGAGGGCGACACCCTGATCCCGCGCTGCCAGGACTTCTCGGAGTACTCGTACTTCGTGAAGCGCGGCACCGAGAACAAGCTTCTCATGTACTACCAGGGTGGAGGCGTCTGCTGGAGTGGCGCGACCTGCTGCCTGAACACCTGCGATCAGGACGTTGATGTGGGTGGTAGCGACAACCCGAACAATGGGTTCGCAACCGGCTTTGGTGACATCACGAATCCGAACAACCCGTTCCGTGATTGGAACATCGTCTTCGTGTCGTACTGCAGTTGCGACATCCACACCGGCGACGAGGGCCAGAGCTACGATGTGCTCGCGGGGCTCTGCGCGGGAAGCAAGAAGGCGGTCGAGCACCGCGGATTCCACAACGCCAGACTGGCCGAGAAGTTCGCACGCGAGCACTTCCTCGATCCAGAGGTGGTGTTCGTAACGGGCTCGAGCGCTGGCGCCTTCGGTTCGCTCACGCACGTCACGCCGCTGGCACGCATCTACTCGCACTCCGAAGTGAACCAGCTGGCTGACGCTGGCACCTTCGAGCCGACGCAGGAGTTCGCCGATACGGTCTTCGATCGCTGGGGGCTGACGAAGAACTTCGAGGCGCTGGATATCGACGCCATCGATCTGCCGCTGATCAAGTCGCCACAGTTTCTCGAGGGCGCGGTCGAGGCCATTACGACCGAGTTCCCCGACCTGCAGATGTCACAGTACCTGTCGGCGCATGATGGTGGCAGTGGCGGGCTGGGTGGCTTCCACCACGTGATGGTCAACCATCCCTATCCTGGGGAGCCGACCATTGCGCAGGTCGCGACGTCGTGGCCGCGCTGGTGGGATTCCACGTGTGCCTACAACGCGATCGCGGAAGCGCAAATGTCGTCGCTCGAAGCCACGATCTCGGGCCAGAACGACAACTATCGCTACTACCTCGGATCGGGCTCGCGCCACACGATGTTCGGCAGCAACAAGGTGTATGACTCGACGCTCGGCGGTGTCGATACGATCGTCGACTTCATCGATGCGGAGATCGCACGGGATCCGAACAATCCGTGGACCACGCAGATCGCCAGTCCGCGGAACGTGCTCGACAAGGATTGTCAGGGCGGGACGAACAACGGTGAGGACTGCGACGACATCACCGATTGTCCGGACCAGGGTGCCGGAACGGCCTGTATCGACGACGATCCGAATCCGAGTCCCCTCGAATGTCCGTTCAAGACGGTGGGATCGGACATCGTCATCGACTGCGTGAGTTGCCCGTAGCGTAGTCCTTACAGCGTAGGTTGCGCCGGAAGGGCGCGGGTTCGTGAGTCGGGCCCGCGCCCTTCGCGCGTCTGGGTTGCGCGCCGCGGTTGCAGTCGGCCGCTGCACGGTGTTCAACCGGCTCCCGGGGGTATGAGGTGAAGGTTTTCGTTACTGGTGGAACGGGCACGCTCGGGCGTCCGGCGGTCTCGGCGCTCGTCGAGGCTGGACACGAGGTGCGGGCCGCGGCGCGTAGCGACGCAAGTGCCGCCGCAGTGCGCGAGCTCGGTGCGACACCGGTCTTGATCGAGGATCTTTTCGACAAGGGAGAGATCGAGCGCGCGGTCGAGGGCTGTGAGGCGATCGCGCATCTCGCGACGCGTGTTCCGCCCCTCCGGCAGATGCGCAAGCGTGGGGCGTGGCGCGACAACGACCGTCTGCGGAGCCAGGGATCGAGCATCCTCGTGAACGCGGCCCTGGCGGCGGGGATTCGGATCTACGTGCAGCCGTCGGTGACGCTTCTGTATCAAGATCTGGGAGACACGGTGCTGTACGAGAGTGCACCGGTGGATGCGCCGTGGCCGCTCAGCTCGGCCCGGGATGCGGAACGCGAAGCCTCGCGGATCACGGCCCGCGGTGGCGAGGGTATCGTGTTGCGGTGTTCCTCGTTCTACGGAGCCGAGGTGGCATCGACCCACGAGATGGTCGGGCTGGCGCGTTGGCGGCTGCTGCCGCTGCTAGGAACCGGCGAGCAGTATGTCTCGTCGATCCACGTCGCGGATGCGGCCACAGCCGTGGTGGCTGCACTGACGGTGCGCGCTGGCATCTACAACGTAACCGACGACGAGCCACTGCCGGCGAAGATTCAGCTCGAAGCGTTCACGCAGGCGTTCGGCTTCAAGTCGCCGCGTCGCGTATCGGCCCGGACGGCGCGGTTGCTGCTGGGGCCGGCCGCGGAGATCTTCGGGCGCTCGCAGCGCGTGGACAATACGATGTTCCGCTCGGCGTCGGGGTGGGCCCCGCAACATGCCAGCGTGCGCGAAGGGTGGCCCGCGGTCGCCGCCGCCTTGCGCTAAGCCTCGCGCGTCAGCGCTTCGAGCTCGGGTTGGAGGGCGGCGAGTTCGCGCTGCAGGTCGTGTAGCACCGTATCCGCTCCATCCAGACTCCCCGAGCGACCGATGTTTTCGAGTTCGCGGGCGATTTCGGCCGCCGGGTTGGCGCCCAGGGTCAAGAGGGCACCTTTCAATCGATGGGCGCCACGTTGGATGGCGTCGTTGTCGTTCTTGGTGAGTCCTTCGAGCAGGCTCGCAAGCACGGTGCGGCTGTCGTCGAGAAACAGCCCGACGATCCTCAGGAGGAGTTCCGGTTCGTCGCCGACCTGGTCATAGAGGGCGCTGCGATCGAGGACCGGGGAGGTCGTGTCGCTCGGCGTGGCGACGATCTCGCGCTCGGTGGGCCCGTTCGTTCCGACGGGAGGTACCAGCTTCTCGATGGCAGCGGTGAGCTCGGCGCTCTGGATGGGTTTCGAGGCGAACCCATCCATACCGCAGGCGATACATCGCTCGCGATCTCCCTGCATGGCGTGGGCGGTGAGGGCGATGATGGGCAGGTGTCGGTCCGAGCCGCGCTCGCGTTCCCGAATGGCGGTGGTTGCTTCGAAGCCGTCCATTCCGGGCATCTGCAGATCCATCAGGACGAGGTCGAAGTCCCCGTCGATGACGGCCTCGACGGTTTTCCGGCCGTCCTCGGCGCCGACCACATCGTACCCGAGCTTGGTGAGCATGCGGACGCCGAGCGTGCGATTCACTGGGTTGTCCTCGGCGAGGAGCACGCGCAGCTTCGTTCCACGGACGACAGGTGCTCCTGCTGGGGCGACGCTCGGAGTTTTCTTCGTCTGCTCACGCTCGGTGGCCAGTGCTGTGTGGAGTGTGCGCAGAAGATCGGCAGCCGCGACCGGCTTCATCAGATAGCCGGCGACGCCAAGCTCTTTGCAGCGCGCCGCGCCGCCGTGCTCCCCCGCCGAGGTCAACATGATGAGGGTGGCGGAGGCGAGATCGGGGTCTTGCTGTACACGTGCAGCGACCGCGAAGCCATCGAGCCCTGGCATATTGCAGTCGAGCAGGACCAGGTCGAAGGGTCGTCCTTGCTCCACCGCGCGGCGAAGCGCGGCGATCGCACCGGGTCCGTCCTCGGCAGACTGGGGTTCCATCCACCACCCGCGGATTCGTTCCATCAGGATGCGGCGGTTGGTGGCGTTGTCATCGACGATCAGAACGTTCAGCCCTCGAAGATCCTCGAGATTCGCGTGCAAGCCGGCCTCCTCGCTCATGTCGAGCTTGATGGTGAACTGGAAGGTGCTGCCCTGACCAACATCGCTCTCGACCCAGATCCGGCCGCCCATCATCTGCACTAGTTGCGAGCAGATCGCGAGACCGAGCCCGGTGCCGCCGTGGCGGCGGCTGGTCGAACCGTCGGCTTGCGTGAATGCTCCGAAGATCAACCGTTGCTTGTCGGGTGGAATTCCGATTCCCGTGTCGGAAACGGTGAAGTGCAATTGAACGCTGGTGTCGTCGGCCTCGGTGACGTCGAGATGAAGGGCGACTTCTCCCCGCTCCGTGAACTTGATGGCGTTGCCGACCAGGTTGATGACGATCTGACGGATGCGTCCCGGGTCGCCGACCAGTCCGTCCGGAACGTCCGGAGAGATATGGCAGACGAGTTCGAGGCGCTTCTGGTGCGCACGGAGCGCCAGCGTTTTCATGCTGCTTTCGAGGGTTTCGCGGAGACCGAACGGGACGGCCTCGAGGTCGAGCTTGCCAGCCTCGATCTTCGAGAAGTCGAGGATGTCGTTCAAGAGCGCGAGCAGCGCGTCCGCGGACGACTTGGTCAGCTCGAGATACTCACGCTGCTCGTTCGAGAGGTCGGTTTCCAGCGCCAGCTCGGTCGCGCCGATGACTCCGTTCATCGGCGTCCGGATCTCGTGACTCATGTTGGCGAGAAACTCGGACTTGAGTCGTGATGCTTCGAGCGCGGCTTCCTTCGCCTGCACGAGTTCGTCGAGATGGCGCCGGCGTTCCTCGTTCGCCTGCGTTGCCTGGTGCATGAGTCGACCGCCGTACATGAGCGCGCCGCCGATCATGCACGCGACGAAGAACGCGAGCACGTACTCGAGTTGCTGGATCGAGCTGGCCGACGCCGCTTGTCGGGCCAGCAGTTCGGTCTGGATCGTCCGCACATGGCGCTCGAGCTGCCCGAATGTCGCGCCGACATCGTTGTACTTACGCTGCATGGTCGCCATCCACTCGCCGGCCTGGATGGGTGCTCCAATGGAAAAGTACGAGAACGTCATGTTGGCCTCGGCGACCATGGCGTTCATTGCGTGGTGGATGTCGGCGAAGTCACGCTGGAGTTGTCCCAGTTCGTCGGGGCTCAAGTCCGCGGCCGTGTGCAGGTCCGTGTTTGCGGCGCTGAGTGCCGCGTCGAACTCGCGGCGGGCCGCGCGGAGATTGGCTTTCTCTGCGATGAAGTCCTTTGAGAACAGGAGGTCGTTCACCGGGGCGTTGACGGCGGCGGCCTGTTCCTGGAGGGCTTCGTAGGTGGCCAGACGGCTGGCCCAGATCCGATCGAGGTCGAGATTCTCGCGGTGGATGTTGACGAGCGTGTGGTTCATCCCAATGCTGGCGAGGACGATCAGGACGTCGAAGGCCGCGAGGAGAAAGTAGACGAGCGGCCAGCGACGGTGCGGCTGGAGCGTCGACTCCTCGCCGGGCAGGTTGTGTGTGGGGGCATCCACGATAGATTCGCTACGCGGATGGGTGAGCAAGGCCTATGCCGCGGGGTATCGGAAATGCGTCCTGCGAGAGTCCGATAACTCGGTGTTTTTACTGGCCGCACGTCCCGACGCCTGCCCGCGTCCGGGTCGTGATCGCCACCTGAGTAACTCCTCGCCATCGGAGCGCCGCTGTCAGCTCTTTGACCCGTCGCTGAGCGTGCGTGGCGCGGTCCGCTATGGCGCTTGCGCCGCCCGATCCCCCGATCGGCGGCGCAAGCACCACCTCGTCATCCCCCCGCCGACACGGTGCGCCTCACATCGTTTCCCAGAAGCTTCATCCCCCCACGCGGCGCCCCGCGCAGTGCCGGTCGTATCGCCATAGCGGCTCGGCAACTGGGATCCCGAAGGAGCATACGGCGTGCCGCGGGAGCCCTGGGTGGCGTGCGCGTAGGCCGTCGCTTGGGCGCGAGCATGGGCGTTCGCCTGCGCGAGCGCGTTGGCGATGCGTATGGCGTGCCGCTAACGCCCCATCCAGACGGTGGTCGTCCTGGGAGCGAGGCTCGATCCAGCAATCTCCCGCAGACCAGGTGCTTCAGGTATCGCTAGAGCGCACGCGTGCCCAACGTGCGGCGCGTTTCATCGAGCGTCTGCACACCCATCGCAGGAGCGCCGGTACGTTTGTGTTCGGCCCGTCGCACGAATGGCGGTCCCGGCGCGACGTGCGTGCCGGTCAGGACGTGCCGCTGAGAAAATGCAGCACCGTCTGATTGAACGCGTCGGGCGTCTCGAAGTTGAATCCATGACTGCCGCCCTCGAGTTTCACCAGCTGGGCGCCAGGAATCTTCTCCGCCAGCACGTCGGAGTGCTCAGGGGCGATCAGGCGATCAGCGTCGCCCGTCAGTACCAGGGTGGGCGCGGCGATTTGATGCAGGCGGTCGGTCGTGCGGTGGCCCATGCAGGCTTGCACCTGGGCGAGGATGCCCTCGACGCTGAACCCCCACTGCAGCGAGCCCGTCATGAGCTGCATCAATTGGGGCAGCTCCTGGGCGAGAAACGTGGGCGTGAACACGAGCGGCATCAGGTGCTGGAACAGCGTCATCGGATCGAGCGCCGATGTATCGACGGCCATCGCGCCCGCGTCGTCGATCGAGCCACCGAACTGGGCAAGCGATTCTTGTTGCTGGCGCGCCATCGACGCCAGGGGCTCGGCATAGGTGCATGCCAGTACCAGTCGATCGAGACGCTCCGGATATCGGAGCGCGAGCTCCTGCGCGATCATGCCCCCCATCGAGATCCCGACGACGTGAGCACGGGTGATGTCGAGCGCGTCCATCACGCCCACGGCATCCTCCGCCATCTCGGCGATGGTGTAGGGGCCGGCCGGCTTCGCGCTGCGGCCGACACCACGATTGTCGAAGACCGTCGTCCGATGGTGCTTTGCGAACTCGGGTGTCTGCAGGGCCCAGCCGGTGGAGTCGACCGCGAGGCCCATGATGAGGAGTAGCGGCGTGCCGCTGCCGTGCGTTTCGTGAAAGAGTTCGACGGATCCGACGGACACTGTGGGCATGCCCGTGTCCTATACGCCCGTGTCCGGTTACGGAAGCTTCGGGGGTGCCGGCACCCCGCCAAGCGCGTCCAGCAGTGGGCGGGCTGCGGCGAGAATCGTCGGCTCGTCCCACATGCGGCCAACGATCTGTACACCGATCGGCAGCCCGTCGCTCAAGCCCGTCGGCATCGCCAGGCTCGGATTGCCGGTCACATTCACCAGAAAGGAGTAGACCAGTGTCGAGACGAGCGGGACCTTGGCGCCATCGAGCTCGACCTCGTTCCAGGTCGTGCCGATGGGGAATGCCGGGATCGTGACCTGTGGGCAGATGAGGAGATCATGGCGCGCGAAGCACTCCATCATCCGTGCCCGTAGTTCCTCGCGGAGTCGGTAGGCCTCCTCCACTTCGCGGGCGGTGGGGGCGCCGAAGAGCTCTTCCAGCTGTGCCAGGTATGGGTGGTAGCGTTCGGGATTGTGTCGGACGTTTCGGCAAAGTGCGGACAGCGCGACGCCGTAGATGCGCGACAAGCACAACAGCACGTCTTCCACTCCAGGAATTTCGGCTGGTTCGACGTGGTGCCCGGCGTCCACGGCGGCGAGGGCGGCGCGTGCCATGCCGTCGTTGACGGCGTGTGAGATCGGCGTCGTGCCGTTCCCGTTGATGATTCCGATGCGGAGTTCCTTCGCTCGTACCTCACTGCTCGGCTGGAGCGGGACGGGCGGGATCAGTGACTGCTTGCCGTCGGGACCAGCGATGATGCTGAGGGCGAGTTCGAGGTCGTCGATCGATCGTGCCAGCGGGCCGATCTGCAGATAGTCCGGTAGCACCAGGGGAACGTGCCCCGCGATGGAAACTCGGTTCTGCGTGGGCTTCAGGCCGAGAATGCCGCAGAAGGAAGCTGGAATGCGGACCGAGCCAGCGACGTCCGAGCCGAGGCCGAGTGGGGACATCCCAGCGGCGATCGCGGCCGCTTCGCCGCCACTCGATCCACCGCAGGTGAGCGCCTGATCCCACGGATTGCGGGTGACGCCCCAGACGAGATTGTGCGTCTGCGCGTCCATGCCCATGTCCGGTACGTTGGTGCGTCCGATCGGAATCGCGCCGGCGGCACGAAGGCGGGCTACCGCGGTCGCGCTCTCTGGCGTCACGTTCTGCTGCAACATCGTGGATCCACAGCTCGTTACCTTGCCGGCCATCGACAGGGATTCCTTCAGCGTGACGGGGACGCCATGCAGTGGGCCGCGACGCTTTCCGCGGGTCAGCTCTTCGTCTGCGTGTCGCGCGTCGGCCAGGGCCTCGTCGTCGAGTCGCGCCACGATGGCGTTCAGGGTCGGATTGACGACATCGATCCGGTGGAGATGCTCGCGTACGACCTCCTCCGAAGAAACTTTCCGGGAGGCGATTGCCTCGGCCAACTCGGTCGCAGAACGAAAGATCCACCCCATTGCGTCATCCCCCAGGAGGCAGGGTACCGAAGGAGTTGCGTGCGTGCAGCACCGAAAACGACAGCGCTGACACGCGGGAGCGCAAGGGCCGAGAAACGCTCGGTAGTCGTTGCGATGACCGTGCGAGACTGCACGGGTGGGGACTCAGTCGGGGCGGGGCCGAAGCAGCGCATGATCCAGCGCCGCGATCAGGGTCGGCAGATCGGGTGTCCCGTCGAGTGCGTGGCCGACGTCGGTACTGGCCGCCAGCGCTTCGGGGGTGAGCATTGTGCGTGCGAGGTTGGTGGCGAGCCCCGCATGGGCACTGACCGCCGCGGCGACGCTGACGGGCGTTGCGCCGTCGAGGTCGGCGAGGACCAGGTGCGCCGGGTTGTCTCCAGTTTGTAGGAATCGGATCGGGTCGGCATCGGGTAATACGACCCCGGCCAGCGCCAGTGCGTGCAGGATACGCGCGATCGCGGCGAGAGTGCCAAGGGCCCCAGCATCCGATAACTCGATGCGTCGTGCGCCGATGCTGAGTGCCACGTATGCAGTGTCGCCCGACACGCCGTGATCGATGACCGCGCCCACACCCGGCAGGGCGACGCGTGCCTGCAGCCTCGCTTCGTCCGCGAGTCGATCGCCGAAAGTAGCGACGGCGGTGCGTACCCAGACCGCACGCTGGCCATCGAGCCAGAAGGCGCGGGCCAGGCGTCCTTCATCCGTTTCGCTCTCGAGTGCGAAGCGGGCCACTCGTGGTGCGGCGAGCGCCGTGCGCCAGCGGCCGGCGATTCGGAAGTCGGGTTGCGCCTTCAGGAGTTCATCGAGCGTGCCGAGCGCCTGATCGTCGTCGTGACGAGCGAGGAGCAGCGCGGCGCGTCGGAGTGCGATACGCGCATACATGCGTCCACTTTTGTCGACGCTCGAGAGGAGTACGGCGGCAGCACGGTCGGTCAGCTCGGCCGGCATCTCGGGACGCAACGTCATTTCGAGCATGCGTACGCGCAAGGGTTCCGCGTAGGCGCGGAGGATCGGATCTGGTGCCGAGAGGACCTGTTCGAGCCCGCGCGCGAGCAGGGTTGGGGAAGCCTGATCTGCCTCGTCGTGCAGGCGCCGATGTACGGCCCGGAGCGGTGCGAACACGTCGGCGATGGCGGGAGGCAGGGTTGGTTCGGCGCCATCGAACGCGCTCCGAAAGGCTGGCTGCGCGAGCAGCCCGAAGAGCACCTGGACCCGGTCGTGGCCCGTGAAGGTCTCGGTCAGAACCTGCAACAACCGGGCGAGTCGGGCTGGCGAGAGACTTGCGAACTCGATCCGGGTTGCGACCTCGGCAAACGCCTGAGCTGCTTCGGTATGTGACCGGACGTGCCCCAGGGTTTCCAGGTAATCGAGGAGGACGCCGATGTCGGCGGTCAGCCGTATGGCCCCAGCGAGCATGCGCGCCCGGGCCGCGGGATCGGATGCCAGCGGCTCCCGGGCAACCGCCCGCTCGATGACCGCCCGATCGATCTTGCCGAGCAGGTGGCGACAGATGCCACGCTCTTTCGGCTCGCGGCGCCCGTTGATCAAGAGGTCTTCGGTGGCGTTCAATTTCAGGCGGAGCGCTTCTTTGTAGGTCCGGATGTACGTGAGATGTTCTTGCATCTCGGCGATTTCTTCCGGGCCGAGCGGCGCATCGCCCGCGGGGGGCTGGGCCGTGAGCGGGCTGACCTCGGGGACGACCTTGATCGGTTCGGCTGGAGTGCGGCCGGTGTCCCGCCGCCGCCGCCGGCGGCGGCCCCGAGCCTGGCCCGCTCGCGCCGGAGCCCGCCCCGACCCGGCTTGAGATCCTCCGCCGGTGGCCCCGGCCTGCGGTCCTCCGCCGGTCGTCCCGGCGTCACGGGGGCGTGTAGCGCTCCCCTCGCTCGGCGCTTCCCCTGGCGCGGGTCGCGGGCGCGCGCGACCGCGCCGACGACGGGAGCGTGGTGGCCGTGGACTTTCGGGTTGGTCGCTCATGCGTCGCGTTAGCGCTAGCACATCCGCCTCGTGCCACCGAACGACGAATTCCCTCCGCTGATCGCGCTTCACCCCCGTGCTCGTGCTACAGGATCCTGGTGCTTCCGCCCTACGATCAGCGTGTCGCGACCGAGCATCGCCTGCTCGTTCGCGCGACGGCATTGCCCGTCGTTCCCACCAACGTGGTGGCCGCGCTCCTCGTCTATGCGTACTTCAACTACATCAACCCGCTGATCGGCCCGCAGCAACCCGAGATACAGCAATTCCTCCTCTTTGCGGCAGTGGCGACCACCCTCATCACTGCCAACGTCTTTCTGTCTGCCCGGTGGCACGGATCGTTGCGCAGGTGGGCGCGATGGTTGCGTGAAGGTCTCGAAGCCAGGCAGGTGCCGGCCGACGTTCGGCGTCGGGCGCTGAACGCCCCGCTGGCCAATGCTGTGCTAACGATGGCGAGTTGGCTCGTCGCGGCGATCTTCTACTTCCCGTACCTCATTCTCGTTGCCGGCGTCGGCGTCGGCGAAGCCAGTCGCAGCTTTCTCGGTCTGGTGATCGTGGCGGGCCCGGTCACGTCCGCGATGTCCTTTCTGGTCAGCGAATTCTACTGGCGGCGTCAGATTCCGTTGTTCTTCCCGGACGGGCGTGTCGACCGCCGGGGTGTACTCCGGATTCCAATCCGCGTGCGGATGGGAGCGACCTTTCTCGTGACGGCCGTTTTCCCGCTGATGCTCATGCTGACAGTCGATCTGAATGTCGCCCGGCGGTTGTGGGGGGAGCTGCCGCCAGAGCTCGCAGTGCTCTGGGGAAAGTTCATGCGGACGCAAACCTTCATCGTGAGCGTCTCGTTGGTGGCGTCGATGGCGATGGCGCTGCTTGCTGCACGCTTCATCAACCGCCCGGTCCAGGCGCTCCGGGCCGCCATGGCCCGCGTCAGCACCGGCGATCTCGATGTTGCAGTCCCTGTACGGAGCACGGATGAACTCGGAGAGCTGAACGAGCATTTCAACGTCATGCTGGGGGACCTTCGTCGCGCACGCGTGGTCGGTGAACTGTTCGGCCGCTACGTGAGTCCGCAGGTTGCGCATGCCGCGCTCGAGCGCGGCGTGGCGTTCGGGGGAGAGGTCGTGCGCGCGACGGCGCTCTTCGCGGACCTCCGTGGGTTTACCGCGCTGACCGAACGCCTGTCGCCAGGCAAGGTCGTCGGGTTGCTGAACCAGTACTACAAGATCGTCGAGCAGGTCTGCGGACGGGAAAGTGGGATCATCACGCAGTTTCTCGGGGACGGGGTCGTGGTGGTGTTCGGCGGGCCATTGGTCCCGGTCGAGGATCACGCACGGCGCGCGGTACGTGCCGCCGTAGCGTTGCAACGTGCGCTGGCGAAGCACAATCAGGGCGAGAACGAGGAGCCACTCGAGGCAGGGATCGGCGTGTGTACCGGAGACATGATTGCCGGAAACCTCGGTTCATCGTCGCGGGTGACGTACACGGTCGTCGGCGACGCGGTGAATCAGGCGGCGCGCTTGCAGGTGAAAACGCGTGAGTTCCCGGAATCGATTCTCCTCACCGCCAGCACGTTCGAAGCCTTTGGCGATCACGACGGCCTGCACTTCAAGTCGTGCGGTAGCGTCCCCCTGAAGGGGATCGCGGCGCCGGTCGAGATCTACGCGGTCGAAGTGTGACCAGTGGTCAGGTCGGGGGTCGATTCTCCGGACGGTGCAGAGCTGGCTGGTGCCGGGGGGCGGGTGCGCTGACGGCCGTCGGGGTGAGGTCGCGGGCCATGGCGGTGAGTCGTATCAACTCGGCGCGGTAGCCGTGCGGGTCGGGGCCGATCGCGTTCTTGGCCAGGTTCTGGGCCATTGCGAACGATGCGGTCCCGCGTTCGGGGGAGTCGCGGAGCGCCATGCCGAATGAAGCGACGGCAGCGGCAAAGCGGAAGTTGGTCGAGGGGTTCTCGGCGTTCGTGTCCCCGCGTAGCGCGACTTCGTGCAGTGTGCTCTTCGATCCGCCAGGCTCCTGGTAGCGGAGCTTGACGGTCAGGAGTTCGTCGGACGCCGCGTCGTCGGTGAGATCGCGCGGAGCCTGGTAGCGAAGTGCGTCGATGTCGCCGATGTCGGCGTCTGCACCTGCGGGTACGATCTCGTAGAGAGCGGTGACGCTATGACCGGCACCGATCTCGCCGGCATCCTTGGTGTCGTCATTGAAATCGCGATTCGCGAGACGGCGATTCTCGTAGCCGATCAAGCGGTAGGCGTCGACGCGGCGCGGATTGAACTCGAGCTGCAGCTTGACGTCTTGTGCGATGGTAATGAGCGTGCCGCTCGCCTCCTCGACCAGGACTTTGCGTGCCTCGGCTGGGGAGTCGAGATAGGCGTAGTTGCCGTTTCCACGGTCGGCGAGCTGCTCCATGGTGGCGTCCTTGAGATTCCCGACGCCGACACCGAGCACCGTCAGGAAGACGCCGCTCGCGCGTTCTCCTTCGATGATCTCGACCAGGGCCGAGCGGCTGGTCGTGCCGACGTTGAAGTCACCATCGGTGGCGAGGATGACGCGATTGATCCCGCGCTCGTTGAAGTGCTTGCGTGCGAGGTCGTACGCGAGACGAATGCCGGAGGCTCCGTCGGTCGCACCGCCAGCGTGAAGCCCGTCCAGCGCTTCGAGGATCGTGCTTTTGTTCCGTCCGGACGTTGGCGCCAGCACGATGCCGCTGCCGCCCGCATAGACGACGATCGAGATGTGATCTTCAGGGCGAAGGTCGTCGACGAGCTTCCGAAGTGCGCCCTGCACCAGGGCGAGCTTGTTCGCCGGTCGCATCGAGCCCGAAACGTCGAGCAGAAAGACGAGATTCCGGGGCGGGACGTCGCCGAGGTCGAGGTGTCGCCCCTGCAGGCCGATCAGAACCAGTTGGTGCTCGGGATGCCAGGGCGCGGGCCCGACCTCGGTCGTGACGCTGAAGGGCCGCTCGTCCGACGGCTCCGGATAGTCGTAGCTGAAGTAGTTCAGGAGCTCCTCGATGCGGACAGCCCCTGCGGGTGGCAGTCGTCCCTCGCGCAACAGTCGGCGCACGTTCGCGTACGACGCTGTATCGACGTCGACCGAGAATGTGGACCGTGGCTGCTCGGCAACCGTGACGAAGCCTGGTTCGGCGATCGCATCGTATTGCTCGGTGTGGAACTCGGGAGCGAGCATCGGGTGCGTGGGGGCGACGAATGCCTCCTGAGACATCGCGAATGTGTGTCGTTCCGCGGCGGCTGGGCGGGGTGCCTGCGCCTTCTCGAACCGTAGGTCGCGTGCGGCGCTCACGGGCGCCGTATTCGGCGCGGTGCCATCCACGCTTGCGTGGTCTGGCAGCGTTGGTTCGGTCTGGGTGGCACAGCTCGTGGTCAGGGCCAGGGCCGTGAGGATCGTAAGGACGGCGGATGCCGTCCGTGTGGGTACCTGCAGCATGGGAATCACCTCCGCGTTTGTCCCTTGAACACGAGACCCGGGTGGCGGTTGCGCGAGGAATCGCGGCGACCCCCCTTGCATTCATCGCGAAGCGGAGCGATGAGCCGAGTAGACGGAGCGGTGATGTTCGGTGCTGATCAGCCGCCGCGTTATTCGGCGCCTGCGCTACTCAGCCGATGGGTGTGCACTCGGCGCGTGTCGGCGGGGTACGGCTGCACGCCATGCTATCGGTCACGCCAGACGACAGAAAGGCGCAGACGTTGGTGGTTGCGGCCATCCGTGCTTCCTCTTCGGTCAGACCATCGACCGTGCGGCACTGGGCGTGTCCGTTGTACGTGATGCAGACTTCGCAGCGAATGCCGGCGATGTTCAGGCTGCGGTACACGACGATCCCCATGAACACGAGGAGCGCCATCAGGCCGAATACGCCGGCACGTCCGCGCCGACGGGCCATCAGAACCGTCCGTCGCCGATGTTCCAGGTGATGTCGTTGTCGCGGAGTGGGGCGATGACGTCCTTTGCGAACGCGCCGTCAGTCCACCGGTAACGGCGAACCTCGTTCTGATCCTCGGCCGCAACGTACAGCTCGAGTACACCATCCGCATCGAGATCGGCGAGGTGCACCGGGTGCTCGTAGCCTCCGGAGTTGCTGTCGATCTGCGATTTCGTCCAGCCGGTCGCACCCTGCTCGAAGAGCCAGAGGCCGGAGGCCAACGCGCCGGCCACCAGGTCGATCTTTCCGTCACCGTTCACGTCGCCCGCGGCGATCGCGCGCATCTGACGATCGGGGACTGTGGAAACGACAGTGCCGGTGAACGAGCCGTCTGCGAAGCGATACTGCTTGATCGTCACCGGTCGTACGACGGCGCCGCCCTTCGCGATCGCGCCTTCCCAGACCACGAATACCTCACTCGTGCCGTCGCCATCGGTGTCGGCCGCGAGGATTTCCTTGGCGTGCGTGTCGCCCGGTGCGTCGACGATCGACTTGATCCAGCCCTCGCCCTCGTATCGGTACATCGTGACCTCGCCCGGCTGTTCCTGGTCGAGCTTGTTCGGGCGGCTTGGAGTCGCGAAGAATTCCTGGGTGCCGTCGCCGTCGATGTCCCCGATCTCGATCTCGTGGACGAAGGTGCGCGGCGTGCGGTCGACTTCATCGACCTTCCAGTTCTCGTCGGGATGGATGACTGCGATGACACCCTCGTCGTGAGTGGCGATGACGAGCTCGTCCTTGCCGTCGCCGTCGACGTCGCCGGACTCGATGTCGCGTAGTCGATCGAACCTGCCGCCGAAGGTCGGATTCCAATGCGTCTCGTGGGTCCACGCGCCGTTCACGAACTTCCAGACGCTCAGCTTGGCTTCGGTGGCGGCGATGGTGAGGATGCCGCCGTCCCATGGGATGGCTTTGTGAAACACCGCGCTGTCCCCGTCCTCCAGGGTGACGACTTTCCAGCCAGCATCGGTCTCGCGTACGATTTGCAATCGCGCAGGTCCGGGCACCGGAATGCGTTTGCCGTCACGGACGACATCTGTGAACTGCGCTTGGGCGATCAGGAGCGACGGGTACGGGCCGCCCGTGAGCGCGTCCTGCACCGGCACCGGGCGCCCCTCTGCCGCGGGCGGTTGAGTTTCCCCGCTGCCGTTGCCTTGTGTCGGGGCATGGCCCGAATCGCTCTGGCACGCAGCTAGTGGAAGGGCGAGGGCGAGCATGAGTGCCACGCGAGGCGCGATCGAGGGAATTCTGACGGACAGCATCGGCCCCACGTAGGATGGATCGGTCTCCGTTGCAAAGGGGGCCCGGTGTCATGGGGGTGACGGCGGAGGGTGTCGTCGTCGCCAGTGTTCTTCGGCTTGTTGCCGGACTTGCGCGTGAATCTGCGAGCGAGGTTCAGGGGTTGTGCGGTGTCGGGGCACGGTCGGCACGGTCGTTGCTCCGTCTCAGTGTCCGATGAATCGATGGCTCGAGCTGGCCCGGCTCGACAGCGGTGGGAGGTTGGTATGTCCGAAGCCATGGGAGGATCCGAAGAGGCCGAACTCGATGCGCGCGACCGGATGCGTGCGTTGGTGCGGCGGGTAGCCGAGACCTGTGATCTACCCACCCTGCCGGCCGTCGCGGCCCGGGCGCTGACGTTGGCGCGCAGTCCCGACGCGAAAGCCAACGATCTCGCCAAGCTCGTACTGACCGATGGCCCGTTGGCGGCCCGCGTGTTGAAGATCTCCCGGTCGGTGCTGTACACGCGCCGTTACCCACCGAACTCGCTTCAGGATGCCATCGTGACCGTCGGCTTCGGTGCACTCCGGAAGATTCTGATCGCCGCGTCCGCGCGCTCTGCCTATCGTGCTGATGACGCCGTGGCGCAGAAGCTGTGGGAGCATGCCCTTGCGACGGCGTTGGCTGCCGACGAGCTGGCGGTGGCATCTCGCCGGCCGCGCGGAGGCGATGGCTTCATCGCGGGTCTCCTGCACGATATCGGCAAGCTCGTGTTCCATCTCTCCGACGCCGACGGCTACCGTACCGTGATGGGGAAGGACGAGGCTGCCGAGGAGGCGCTGTTCGGCGTCAGCCATGCCGCGGTCGGCGCGTGCCTCGCCGAGCAGTGGGGCCTCGATACGGAGATCAGCGAAGCCATCCTTCTGCACCACTCCGGTGATTCGGCGCCGCTTGCCGTGCAACTTGCCACCGCCGATCGGATCGCCCACGAGATTGGCTACGCATCAGCGGTCGACATCGAAGTGGGAGCGCAGGATGATGCCGCGGCCGTCGATGCTGGCGACGCCGACGCGGGTCACCTGGCGCTCCTCGAACGCGTGACATCGTCATTCGAGAGCGAGCGCAGCTCGTTCGAGTGATCGCTACTCGAAACGCCGCGGCGACCACCACGGGTAGAAATCGGGCATCTCCGTACTCGGCTTCAGTGTGAACTTCGCAGGGCGCTTTTCGAGGAACGAGTTGACGCCCTCGGCGGCGTCGGCGGATCGGCCCATCGCATAGATCGCGCGCGAGTCGACCTTGTGTGCCTCCATGGGGTGATCGGCGCCGAGCATGCGCCACATCATCTGGCGTGAAAGCGCGACCGACATCGCGGATCCCTCCGACATCTCGCGCGCGAGCGCGCGGGCCGTATCGAGGAGCTGGTCACCAGGAAGCACCCGGCTCACCAATCCTCCGCGCTTCGCCTCGTCGGCATCGAAGATGCGTCCCGTGTAGACCCACTCGGTCGCCTGGGCGATTCCGACCAGGCGCGGCAGGAACCAGCTGCTGCATGCCTCCGGAACGATGCCGCGTTTGACGAACACCAGGCCCATGCGGGCCGAATCGGACGCGAGGCGGATGTCCATCGGCAGGGTCATGGTGACCCCGACGCCAACCGCGGGGCCGTTGATGGCGGCGATCACCGGTTTCTTGCACTGGAAGATGCGAAGTGTCAGGAGCCCACCGCCGTCGCGATGGGTGGTCGGTTTGTCCCGTCGGGCGTCGTCCGAGTAGTCGAACGTGCCCCGGCCACTCGAAAGATCCGCGCCGGCGCAGAAGGCGCGGCCGGCGCCGGTGACGATGATCGCGCGCACGGCGTCGTCGGTGTCCGCGCGGTCGAAGGCGTCGAGCAACTCGCGGAGCATCTTTTCGGTGAAAGCATTGAGCTTCTCGGGGCGATCGAGCGTGATCGTGAGAATACCGTCGGCTACATCATATTGGATCTGCTCATAGGTCATGCGGATGTCCTCCCGGGGCGTTTCCTCGGTGTGTGTGCGGTGCGCGACGTACTCGCCATATCGACGGCAGCTCGGCCGCCGCACTTGCTATATGGATGTCAGCTCGGCAGCCGTACCCGCACCGGCGCGATTTGTAACGGGTTGGGGATCGGTCTACGTTCTGGCCGCCGCTGAGACAAACGGTGCATTGCGTAGCGCGGCTCGCGCGCGGCGCACACGCCTCTTTCTGGAGAGTTGCCATGGCTGATCTCGAGAGTTTTCGTGAAGAGACGCGACGCTGGCTTGTCGCCAACGCGCCCGACCTGATGTCCACACCGCCCGCTGAGGACGATCTCTGCTGGGGCGGGCGGAAAGCGCAGTATCCGGCGGATGTGAAGCGGTGGCTCGATGCGTGCGCGGAGCGGGGCTTCACTGCTCCCCTGTGGCCCACGGAGTACGGAGGCGGCGGGCTCTCGAAGGCCGAGGCGAAGGTGCTGACGGAGGAGATGCGGACGCTGCGCTTGCGCCCGCCGCTGGTAGGGTTCGGGCTCACCATGATCGGGCCGCTGCTGCTCCAGGAGGGCACCGAGGCCCTCAAGCAGGAGCATCTGCCGAAGATCACCCGAGGCGAGATCCGCTGGTGTCAGGGTTACTCGGAGCCGGGTTCTGGCTCCGACCTCGCGAGTCTACAGACCAAGGCCGTGCGTGACGGAGACGTCTACGTCCTGAACGGCCAGAAGGTGTGGACGTCGTATGCCGACAGGGCCGACTGGATGTTCGTGCTCGTGCGCACCGACGCCGAGGCTCCGAAGCACCAGGGGATCACCTTTCTCCTGATGGACATGACGACCCCCGGCGTCTCGGTGCAGCCCATCAAGCTCATCAGTGGCACGTCGCCTTTCTGTGAGACATTTCTTTCGGACGTGCGGGTGCCCGTCGGCAACGTCGTCGGCGAAGTGAACAAAGGTTGGGGCGTTGCCAAGGCGCTCCTCGGTCACGAGCGCACCATGATTGCCGACGTCTTCAAGGAGCGCGACGACAAGAAACGCACACTCGATCTCGCGCGCAAGTACCTGCCCTCGGACGATGGCCGACTCGGTGACGCCGCCATCCGCGAGCGCTTGACGCAGCTCGAGGCGGATCAGGCGTGCTTCGACCTCACGCTGCAGCGGTCGCGCGAGAGCATGAAGGCCGGCCACAAGCCCGGGCCCGAGACCTCCATCTTCAAGTACTACGGTACCGAGCTGAACAAGCGTCGCCGCGATCTGCTGATGTCGATCACTGGTCCGCAGAGTCTCGGGTGGGACGGCCCTGGCTTCGAAGACGACGAGATCAAGCGCACGCGCGACTGGCTTCGGTCGCGCGGGAACTCCATCGAGGGCGGGACGTCGGAGATCCAGCTCAACATCATTGCCAAGCGTGTGCTTGGCCTGCCGGACTGATTGCCATGAGCCTCATATTGACCGAAGAGCAGCAGCAGTTGGCCGGAACCGCACGCGACTTCGTGGCCGGCAAGTCGTCGATGAAGCGCATTCGTGGACTGCGCGACGGTGAGGACGCCGACGGCTTCTCGCGGGATCTCTGGCGCGAGATGGCGGGCCTCGGTTGGCTCGGTATTGCCATCCCCGAGTCGCACGGTGGTGTCGGCCTCGGGTACATGGACTTGCTGGGTGTCATGGAGGCACTCGGTCGTGGATTGATGCCCGAGCCGATGCTTGCGACCGTGGTGCTCGGTGCGAACGCGATTCTGCTCGGTGGGAGTGAGGCGCAGAAGAAGACGCACCTGCCAGCCGTCGCGGCGGGCGAGCAGCTTCTGACCGTGGCGTATCAGGAGCCGCGGAGTCGGTATCGTCTGGATCACGTCGAGACACGGGCCGAGAAGAGTGGGAAGGGGTGGACGCTTACTGGCGAGAAGGTCCACGTGCTCGATGGACACGTCGCGGACCAGCTGATCGTCTCCGCGCGGACCAGCGGCGCGGTGGGTGACGCCCGCGGCGTGACGCTGTTTCTCGTGCCGTCGGATACGCCCGGATTGGTGATCGAGCGCCAGCATCGCCTCGATGGGCGGAGCGCCGCGCTCGTGCACCTCGGGGAGATCAACGTCGATGCCGATGCCGTCGTCGGCGAGGTCGACCAGGGGAGCGCGCTGCTTGCCCGCGTCGTCGATCGGGCGACCATCACGCTCACCGCCGAAATGCTCGGCGGTATGCAGGTCGCGTTCGATCTGACGCTCGAGTACTTGAAGACCCGCACTCAGTTCGGCGTGCTGATCGGTACGTTTCAGGCGTTGAAACATCGTACCGCTGAAATGTTCGTCGAGCTCGAGCTCACCCGCTCGGCTGTCATGGACGCGCACCGCGCGCTCGACGATGGCCGGGACGATCTCGCCATCGCGCGCGCGGCGTCTCTGGCCAAGGCCCGCTGCTCCGACACGTACATGCACGTCGTGCACGAGGCCGTGCAGATGCTCGGCGGGATCGGAATGACCGACGAGCACGACATCGGTTTCTTCGTGAAGCGTGCCCGTGTTGCAGAGTTGACGTTCGGTGACGGCGCGTGGCACCGCGACCGTCTGGCGGGGCTCGACGGCTACTGAGCCGCCGGTTGCGCCATACGTTCCATCCACCACTGGTTGAATTGCCAGATGGGCTTTTCGAGGCCCGAGAGCCGCCCTGGCTCGAACGAGCGTGAGTTGAGACCGGCCCAGACGGTCTTGCACGCGTGGATGTCCTGATGATGGACCACCTTGATGAACTCTTGCAGCATCCGCACCGAATCTTCGAACTCGGCGTTGTCCAATGCCTCGCGCGGGAAACAGGTGAAGATGCGCAGCGTGAAGCGATCGAAGGTCTGCGGAAGGATCTGATACCAGGCTAGGGAGTCGCCCGATGGCGCGAACAGGTGGAACGGAAACACCGAGGCCGCTACGAGCCGTCCGATCTCGTCTCCGACGAGCGATCCATGGTGGGGCAGGTTGCCCAGTGGGTTGTCCGTGCCTGGAAGCGGCGCTTCTTTCGGAGGCATGAAGAGGAGCGAGTAGGGCCCTTCGTTGTCTGGACTGTGGGACAGGGCCGCGGGATAGATGGGCTCGAAGGTGTCCCGGTGGATGGCGATGTGGTGGTAGGCCTCCATGAAGTTGTCGGCGAGAACCTTCCAATTGAAGGGTGAGTCGAACGTCGCGGTCTCGACCGCGATCATTTCGGACATCCGATAGTTGGCGAGCGCATTGGAGAGCGGGGCAAGTCGCGGTCCCACGGGCGCCGCATTCGCGTCGAAGTTGACGAAGATCCAGCCCTCCCAGATTTCGCTCCGCAGCTCGGGCAGATGGCACGTCTTTCGATCGAAGCCTTCCGCGTCCTCCATGTACGGTGCGCCTACTAAGCTGCCGTCGAGGCGGTAGGTCCATGCGTGGTAGGGGCATCGAAACGAGCGTGCGTTGCCCGAGCCGTTCACGACCTCGGCTGCCCGGTGCCGGCAGACGCGCGAGAGCACCCGGATCTGCCCATCGGTGCCGCGCACGATCACGAGCTTGTCGCCGAGCAGATCGAGGGTGACGTAGTCGCCTGGATTGGGGATCTGGTCGATGCGGCCAGCGCAGAGCCACTCCCGCAAGAAGATGTGCTCGATCTCGCGCTCGTAGACCAACGGAGACGTGAATGCCTCGGACGGGAGCGTGGTTGCCCGCTCCAATGGCTGGCGAGTTCCGGCCAGCTGTTCCGGCGCGAGGATCGCTCGAGGGTGTCGTTCGGTCATGTCGATCTCCTTCGCTCAGGCTTAGTGCGGCATTGGTCGGCGGGCTAAACGGACGAGCGCCGCGAGTGCCACCGCGCTCCACACCCCTTCGAGTACCACGAAGGGCAGGAAGCCGATCTGGAACGAGGCGAGACAGGCCAGAGCCGCGCCGACCGCGTTCAGGGCGTGATAGCGCTGTGTGTCGCTCGGAAGGTACCCGAACGCGTTGGCGAAGAAGCCGACCAGGAGCATCGTTACCCCGATCGATCCAATCCACTCTTCGAGCGTCATCGCTGAGACCTCCCACTTCCCTACAGCGGAGCGTAGACGGAAGTATGGGGACCCGCGGGCACGATGTGAAGCAACGCTACGCCTACGACCAGAACTCGTCGACGTGGAACAGGTCCCAGACGAATTCCCAGAGCTCGACGACCTGGCCTTCCTCGATGCGCATGCGCAGACAGGTCGGGTTCTGCAAGGTGCGACCGTTCCGTTCTCCGTGGCCCTCGAAGAGCGCGATTGCGTGGCGGTCGTTCGCGATCACATCGACGAGGTCGAGATGAAAGGTGCCGCCGGTCAGCTCGCCGACGTTCAGGAGAAATCCCAGGATGGCATCGCGGCCCGCGTGATCGCCGGCGAGCTTCCCGTCGCGCCCGGGAAAGTGCCAGACGGCATCGTCCGGGACGACCCGTTCGATGGCGGGGAGGTCGGCGTCCTTGAATGCTGCAAAGAGGTTACGAATCAGCGTCGCGTTCGGATGGTCTTCCATGGTCGTCTCCTGGTCGGAGGGACCATGGCACAAGGGGTGGCGTTCGTTCCATAGGCGCGGGTCCGGCGACTATCCGTTGGGGTTCACGTCCAGGGCGCGCTTCGGATCGCCGTTCTCGAACAGGCCGATCAGTCCGCCTCCCCTGCTGGTCGCGTCATGGGCGGCGTAGCCGAGTATCCCCTGGAGTCTTGGAGGCAGCGAGCGTGCCGTCGCCCGCGAGACATTGAGGAAGCTGTTCTCTACGGGGCGAAGCCAGGCGGCGCAGTAGGAGATCGACAGTGCGCGCCGCCGTCGATTGCCTCCGTTCTCGCCACCTCCGTGGACCAGATCGCCCCGAAACAATACCGCGTCGCCTCGATCCATCAGCGCGCGCGTGAACTCGTGCGCCGCTGGCTGGCGCGTCAGGTCCCACTGCCAGCTCTCGGGTGCGATATACGTCGCGCCGTTCTCGAGCGTGAACGCATCCAGTGCGACGATTGCGTTCACCAGAACGGGATGGTCGCCGATCGGGGCCTCCGGCCATGAATCGGTATCGCGGTGAGGGAACTGTGCGGGTTCCCCAGGCTCGATCTGGATGAGCTCGCCGGCGTTCAGCAGGACCGAAGTAGCCATCGGCCCGACGAGGCGTTCGGCCCAGTCCACGAGCTCCGGACGAGCGATCAGATCCGCGGAACTCGGAATCTTCTCGACCAGGCCGTGCAGGCGTACGGTCTTCTGGCCGAGAAACAGGTCATAGATCTCCGAGCCACTCACCGGGGAGGGGTCGTCGGCGTGGCCATCGAGATAGTCGTCGATCTGGTCGTCGAGGGTGTCGAGGTCGGCGGGTGGGAGCAGCCCGACGACGATCACCCCGCCGAGCGTCCGCACGGCGTGGTCGATGCTCTCCCAGTCGTAGGGGCGGCTGAAGCGCGGCAATTCATCAGAAGCGGACAGTGTCATCGAAGCCTCCTGTTGACTTCTAGAGATAACGTAGGTTATATAACGAACGTTATCTCAGTCAAGGAGAGCGAATGCCGAAAGCAGTCGATCCGATCCAGAAGCGTTCCGAGTTCGTTGCGGCGAGCTGGGATGTCATCGCCGCTGAGGGCCTCAAGGCGGCCACACTACGAAGGGTGGCCGCCGAAGCAGGCTGTACCACGGGGGCGCTGACGCACTACTACACCGACCGGCGGTCCCTGCTGGTGGATGCGCTACGTGCCGCCCACTATCAGGCCGGCGCCCGTATGATGGACGCGGCCAAGCGTATCTCGTCTCATCAGGCTCGGTTGAAGGCGGTGTTGCTGGAGGCCCTCCCGCTCGACGAGCCGCGGGTGCGCGAATGGCGGGTCTGGCTGGCGTTCTGGGCCGAGTCCATGAACGACGCCGAGCTCGCTCAGGAGAACACTCGGCGATACGCCGAATGGCGCCGACTGCTGGAGGACGTGGTCCGTCCGGTCGTACGGAACCGGAGCGAGGCGAAGCGGGAGGTGGCGCACCTCGTCGCCCTCATCGACGGATTGGGGCTACGCCTGGCGCGCCACGCCTCGAGCGATCAGGTACTCGAGGACGAGCAGCGAGAGTGTGCCGCGACGCTCGTGCGTCACCTGACGCGTTTCGAGGCCGCATGAGGCAGCCGAACGGATCGAGTATGCCGAGGTCACTCGCGATCGCGCTGACGATCACCGACGTGGCGTTTCTCCTCTATTGGAGTGTCGCCGCTCTGTCGCAGCTCGGGCTCGTGTACCTTCCGCCGGAGTGGATGTATGCGAACTACGACCAGCCCGATGTCATCGCGTGGAACTGGTCGTTCTTGCCAATGGATCTCGCCTTCTCCTTTTTCGGCTTGAAGGCAGTAGCCGCGTCGCGGCGCGGCGACCCGATGTGGCGCTCGTCTGCCATCGTGTCGCTGACCTTGACGATGGCGGCGGGCGGGATGGCCGTGAGCTATTGGGCGCTCTTGAAGGAATTCAATCCGACCTGGTTCCTGTCGAATCTGGCGCTGGTGGTGTGGCCGTTGTTCTTCATGCGGTCGGTCATGTCGGGGGGCGAGACAACGGACGCGCGCGCGCCGGACCCCGAGTGACGGCGGCGCGCGCGAGGAACGCATACGCTGGCGTCTGCCTGCGGGCTGCATGCCACGGTCATCGGCGGCTCCTATATGAGCTTGCCGCCGTTGTTCGAACAGATATCGACGAGCGAAGGGTGGTCGCTGCAACAGTTGCAGCAAGCGTGGGCATTCATTCCGCTCGGATCCGGTGTCGTCGCGCTCGCGACCGGCGCCGTTCTCCAGCGAAGAGCGGATCGGCCGATCCTGATCGTCGCTGGGGTGCTCTCGGTCGTCGCGATTCTCATGCGCGCCATTGCGAGCGGCGCCCTCAGTTTCTCACTGGCGCTGCTTTTGTTCGGGATCGGTACCGGCGCCATCCTGGTTACCTTGACGAGCCGGGTGTCACGCTTGTTCGCCGGGGAAGGGGCGGGTCTGGCGCAGGCCGCGTTCTTCGGTGCCTACACCGTTGGTGCGGCGTTGGGGCTTGCGACCGCCGACGTGCTCTCGAACTGGCTCGGGGGTTGGCGACTCGTCCCGGTCGTCTGGGCCAGTGTCTCTGCGATCGCGCTCGTGCCGGCGCTCCGCACCTCCCTACCGCCGAGTGCCAGACCGTCGAACGTGCGGCAGGAGATCCCGCCTCCTCCGGGTTGGAAGCGTGGGGTCGCTCGCTATGCTTTCGTGTACGCCGCTTACGTTGGCGGCTATCTCGGCCTGATCGGGCTCTTGCCCTATCAGTTGCGGAGATGGGGCTGGGATGCCCTCCATGCCGACGGTGTCCTGGCGCTCTCCACGGTGGGCTTCGTCGTCGGCGCGTTCCTGTGGGCGGTATTCACCGATCGATATGGATGCCGGCGTCCGGCGTTTGTGGGGTGCATGCTGGCGGCGGCGGTCCTCACCTTGTGTGCTCCGATCGCAGCCACCGGGGGCCCGCATTTCTGGGCCGGGGTTGCCGTTGTTGGTGTCGGCTTCTTCAGTGGCGCCATGGCCCTGTTCTTCCCCATACTCCTCGACGATCCCCGTACCGGCGGAACGCGCGCGCCCCAGAGCATCGGACTGACAACGGCGGCTTCGTACGCCGGCGGCTTCCTGATCCCATTCTCGCTGGCGCCGCTCTCCGACGCGTGGCCGTCGTTCGTGCTGGCGATGTACGCCATCGCGTTCGCCTGCGCGGGGGCTGCGATGCTCGGCGGCACTTCCCGGGCCACGTGAGAGGAGTCCCGGGCTGCCGGGTGGGAAGCGGAACGGGCGGGCTAGGCTGCGCGTCGTTCCACGACGACCGGCATGCCGGCCGAAGGCGCGAAGGCAATGCCGCGGCGGACGACGCGAGCCTGATACCCCGGTGCCGTGCGGAGTTCGAGCCGGGCCAGAATCTGCGCCATCACGATCTTCATCTCGTATGAGGCGAAGGCGGCGCCGATGCAGTGGCGGGTGCCCCCGCCGAACGGGAAGAACTCGTAGGGGCCGGGCTTGTGTTCGAGGAAGCGCTCGGGCCTGAACACGTGCGGATCGCCCCAGACATCGGTCCGGTGGTGGGTGAGGTAGATGCAGGGCGCCGCGACGACGCCGACGGGAAGCTCGACGCCACCGATGGAGGTGGGCGTGTGCACTGCTCGTCCGACCATCGGAATGATCGGCATCGTACGCATGGTTTCTTTGATGGTCGCGTCGAGGAACGCGAGCTCGCCGAGGCGCTCCGATCCGATCGGCTCACCGTGCCCAACGGTCTGGACCTCGTCGCGGAGGCGCGCGAAGACCGACGGGTAGGTCAGCACTCGATGCAGGAGCCATGCGAGTGTGGTCGCGGTCGTCTCGTGGCCGGCGATCAGGAGCGTCATCATCTCGTCCCGGAGCTCGGCGTCGGACATCGGCTGACCGTGTTCGTCACGCGCGTCGAGCAGCAAGCTGAGAATGTCATCGCGCCCGGCGGTGCCCGCGCTGCGTCGGCGGGCGAACTCGGCGAACAGGATGCGATCGGCTTCCTCGCGCAGCCGCATGGCGCGTCCCCAGGCGCTCAGGCGGCCGAAGTCCCGTTGGAAGAAGCCCACCATCAAGAGGGGGTGATCGGTGATGAGGGCGGCGGCCTCGGTCAGCAGATCGCGGAGGCGTGTGAGTTGCGGTCCGTCGTCGAGGCCGAACACGGTTCGCAGGATCACCTCGAGCGTGATGCGCTGCATCTCGTGGTGGATCGGAAACGCCTGCCCGAGCGGCCAGCCGTCGATGGCTTCGTTGGCGAGGGTACGCATCACGTCGCCATAGAGGCGCATGCGCTCCCCGTGGAACGGCGGCATGAGGAGCTTCCGCTCGCGCTTGTGGCGTGCACCGTCCATCAGGAGCAGCGAGTCCGAGCCGAGAAAGGGCTCGAGGATGACGTTCGCTTCGCCGGCACGAAGGGTATCGGGCGAGCCGGTGAAGATCTCTTTCACGGCGGCGGGATCGCTGAAGAGGACCATGGGCGCCACGGCCGGGAATCGAATCGTGAACGTGTCGCCGTAGCGTGTCCGGCAATCCTCCAGCATCGGAATGGGCCGGCGGATCCAGCGCATCATCTGCACGACGGACGGCGTGCGCGGCCCGACGGGAAGCGTGCTGCTCATCCTTCTGTTATGGGCCGCGCTCCGGGCTGAGACTAGTAGGGTTTCTCGATTGCCGCCGAGACCCTACTTCAACATCCGTGCGTATTGATCGAGAACCGGCAGCACTTTCTCGGTGGGCTCGGGTGGAACCCAGAAATTGACGCGATCGACACCGAGATCGGCGTACTGCTTCATCGTGTCGGGGTCGGGCGCCGCTCCGAAAATACTGACGGGAAAGTCCTCTGGCTTCTTCCCGGCTGCCTGCGCGCGTTCGGCCAGATCTTTCATGCCGGCACTGACGTCATGCGCCAGGCCGATCGGGAGCCAGCCGTCGCAGAAGTCGACCACGCGCTGGCGCGCACTGTTGGTGCCGCCGCCCATCAGGATCGGTGGGTGCGGCTTCTGGACCGGTTTCGGCCACGACCAGATCGGATCGAAGTCGACGAACTCGCCGTGGAACTCCGCTTCGTCCTTGGCCCAGATCTCTTTCATGGCGAGGACGCGCTCACGCAGGAGCTTCCACCGGGTCTTGAAGTTGGTGCCGTGGTTTCCCATCTCTTCGGCGTTCCAGCCGCCGCCGATTCCGAAGATGAAACGTCCGTTCGACAGCTGATCGACGGTTGCGACCTCTTTGGCAGTGGTGATCGGATCGCGTTCGACGACCAGGCAGATGCCGGCTCCGATCTTGATCGTCTTGGTCGCGGCTGCGGCCGCGCCGAGTGCCACGAAGAGGTCGTGCGTGTGCGAGTATTCCTTCGGCAGCTCGCCGCCGCCAGGGTAGGGGCTGGTCCGACTGGTCGGGATGTGGGTGTGTTCCGGGAAGAAGAGTGATTCGAAGCCCCGCTCTTCGGCCGCGACCGCGAGCTCGTGCGGTGGCATGGCGTAGTCGGCTGGAAACATCAGGACGCCGTATTTCATCAACGAATCCTCCTGTTCGGTTTCAAACGCGCGCGGGTGCGATTGCTGCACTCCGGGGCGCCGGAGCGGTGGCCTCGATCTCTCGAATGACGCGCTCGAGGTGACGGTCGAGGGTACGCATGTACTCGTATAAGCCTTTGTGCACGATGGCGAAGCTGACGGCGTCGGCTAAGCGTCCGGGCTTCCGGAGCAACGTCGCGCCGAGGAGCGAGAGCGTGAACCAGGCGCGGCGCGGATTGGTGATCAGAATGGTGTCGCGGAGCACGCGCATCAGCAGGCGCAGCTCGCCTTTCCGTACCTGGATGTCCTGACCGACCTGCCGACCGCGGTGCAGAATGAAGTCGAGCGTGCGCCGCCTGAAATTCCGGAATCCGTACAGGTTCGCGATGAGTTCACGATAGCCTTTATAGAGTTCGAGCCGGCTCATGGCCTTCGGCAGGATGTTCGAGAACACGAATTGATCGCCCTTCGAGGCCGCGTCGAGGCGTCCTTCCTGTTCCATACGTGCATGCAGCGGTGTTTTCGGCATCGCCTGCAGCATTCCCGTCATCGAGACTGGAATGCGCGCATCCTGGATGAAGCGTAGCTGTTCCTCGAAGATGGAGAGATCGTCATTGTCGAAACCGACGATCATGCCGGCTTGCACCTGGATCCCGTAGGACTGAATCTTGCGCACGTTCTCGACCAGATCGCCGCGCATGTTCTGGGTCTTCTTGGTTTCCTTGAGCGAGGCCTTCCGCGGGCTTTCGATGCCGATGAAGATGGTCGTGAAGTGTGCCGCCTGCAGGAGTTCGAGGAGTTCATCGTCCTGGGCGACGTTTAGCGAGACCTCCGTATTGAAGAAGATGGGGTAGTCGCGCGCCGCGCTCCACGAGGCGATCTCGCGGAGAAGATCCTTGGCGAGCTTCTTGTTGCCGATGAAGTTGTCGTCGACGAGGAACACCTGCGTGGCGCCGAGGCGGTGGCATTCTTCGATCTCGGCCATGACCTGGGGGACGCTCTTCACGCGTGGCCGGCGTCCGTAGACGACGATGATGTCGCAGAACTCGCAGTTGAATGGGCAGCCGCGTGCGAACTGGATGGTCATCGCGTGGTAGCGATCGACCGGGAGCAGGTCGAAGCGGGGTGTCGGCGAGTCGGTGAGGGCGGGTTTCTCCTCCGGGCGATATTCGGCCTGCCAGGTGCCGCTCTCCAGGTCGCGGAGAAACCGCGGCCAGGTCTCTTCGGCCTCGTCGACGAAGAGAACGTCGCACGTGCCGCGCAACTCCTCGGGGCAGAGGGACGCGTAGGGACCGCCCACGACCACGAAGCGTCCGCGCTCGCGGAACTCGGCGATGATCTCGAGCATGCGCTGCTTGTGGACGATGTAGCCGGTGACGCCGATGATGTCGGCCTCGATGTCGAAGTCGATGTCCTCGACGTTCTCGTCGCAGAGGATGATCTCGTTGTCGCGCGGCGTCAGGCCGGCGACAGTCGGCATCGAGAGGTTCGGAAAGATGCAGTCTTTGCCGAGACTCGGCAGGATCCGATCGTACGTCCAGAAACTCTCTGGATTCTTCGGTGTCACCAGGTAGATCTTCATACCAACCTCCCGCGCGACCAGCGCGTGACCACTCGACCCCTTCAATCCTTCTGGCCGCTGCAATGAGTGGAGTCAACGGGGTCCGTGACGCATCGCGCCGCTAGCACATTGCTTGCCGTACGCGCGGTTGCATGGGAGGTTCGGCGCATGCGCGAGGTCTTACCGTCGGGAACGCCTGTCGAGGTTGTCCGTCCAGCCGGAGATCCTCGGCGCGGGTTGGTGATGGTCCCGGACATCATGGGGCTCCGGCCACTGTTCGATGAGCACGTCGCCAGACTCGCCCGCGAACATGAATGGGCGGTTGCGGCAATCGAGCCGTGGCCTGGACGCGAGGTGCTGCCACTGGAGGAACGTCTGAACCTCGTTGGTACGATTCGTGACGAGGATCTTCTTGGTGACGTGCGCGCCGCGGTGGATCTCCTCGCCGTCACGCCGGTCGCCGTCCTCGGATTCTGTATGGGCGGCATGTACACGCTCAAAGCAGCCGGGCTCGGGCTCTTCGACCGCGCCGTGTCGTTCTACGGGATGGTGCGCGTTCCGGAGGCGTGGCGGGCGCCCGAACAGGGAGAGCCGCTCGACACGATTCGTACCGGGGGGGCGGCGGTGATGGCGATCGTCGGTGAGCGCGATCCGTGGACGCCGCCCGATGAAGTCGCCGAGCTCGAGGCCACGGGTGCGACCATCGTGCGATACGCGGACGCGGAGCACGGCTTCGTGCACGATCCGGCGCGCCCCGCGCATCGGGCTGACGATGCCGCCGACGCCTGGCGGCGGGTTGTCGCTTTTCTCAGCTGACGGAGGACTTCGGATGGAAGAGAAGACGCTCGGCGATGTCGCCAACCACCTTTTGTTCGAGAACGAGCACGTGAAGGTCTGGGAGATGAACCTTCGGCCCGGCGAAGCCTCCGACTTCCATGAGCACACACGGCCGTACTTGATGTGCATCGTTCAGGGCAGCAGCATCGACGCTGATTTCGAGAGCGGCGATTCGCTGAAGATCCCCGTCGAGCCCGGGACCGTGTTCTACGTGCAGCCTGGTGCTCGGGAGACGGCGGTCAACCGGAGCGACGTCCCGTTTCACGAGATCTTGATCGAGCTGAAGAAGGACTAGAGGGTCGACCCGAGCGCCAACTCCACCATCGCCAGACGGTCGTTCCCGAAGAACATCTCGTCGCCCACGAAGAACGTCGGGGCGCCGAACGCCCCGCGCGCCACGGCTTCGTCAGTGGTGTCGCGCAGCAACTGTTTGGTGGAGGCCTCCCCGGCGGCCGCGCCGAGCGCCTCGGCATCGAGATTGGCGGTGCGCAGCACGGCTGCGATCACCTCGAGGTCGCCCAGGTTCTGGCCCTCGGCCCAGAAGGCGGGATAGACCGCGGCGTGGAACGCGGGGAACACGCCTGCACGTTGCGCGGCGTGCGCCAGCCGCATCAGCGGCAGCGTGTTGATGGGGAAGAACGAGCTCATCTGGAACGGTACGCCGTAGTGGGCGATCCATCGTTGCAACTCGACGGTGCCGTACTGTCGCTTGGCCTCGACCGGCTCGTACATCGGGGACTGGTTGCCCGTGGCTTTGAAGACGCCGCCGAGCAGCATGGGCCGATAGCGGACCGTACATCCGGTGCGCGCGCAGAGTGCGGGAAGCCGGGTATCGGCGAGGTAGCTGTACGGGCTTCCATAGTCGAAAAAGAACTCGAGTTCCGCCGCCATGACCGTCCTTCTAGCGCCGGTGCCCCGTCAACGGAAACGCGACGCGTCAGCTCCACGGGAGCGATCCGCGTGTAGCCCAATACTCCCCGGGAGATTCGGCCGCGTTCGTGATTGCTTGTCGCGCATCGCCGTCGAGGGTCAGATGCATCGCTGCGAGATGGGAGGCGAGGTGTTCAGTCGTGGCGGCGCCCGACAGAACGACGTCTACGAACGGATGTGCGAGCGCAAAGGCGATGGCCAGTCCGGCGAGATCGGTGTTCGACTCGCCGGCTATCTCGCTCAGTCGCCGCCGCATCCCGGTATCCTCCGGGCGCGTGTTCGCTGGGGTCAACCGACCATTGGCGTGCACTTCCTTGACGATGACGCCGAGGCCCGACGCATGGGCCTCGGCGAGGAGCGGTGCCAGTGACGGCTCGAGGCAGTTGAAAGTTGCTTGCACGGTGTCGAATACGGGCTCGCCATCGACACGTGCGGCGAGCGCCTGCTCGAGCGCCTGATTTGCGGACGCCCCACTGAGGGTGAGCCCGAGAGCGCGATACAAGCCATTCCGCCGGCCCGCGACCAGTGCGGCGAGCAACGCCGCGTCGGTCAAGCAGCCCGACTCGGCCGTGGCGCTGTGGATCTGGTAGAGCGCGAGATGATCGCCGAGGAGGGCGCGACTCTCGACAATTTGCTGATCGAAACGCGCCTGACTGAGTTCCTTCTGCTCGTGTACTTCGGCGTCGATGCGCCAGTCGGCGGTGTAGTGATATCCCCACTTGCTGCCGACGATCAGCGCACCCGGTGCGATGCGTCGGGCATCGAGCCAGCGTGCGAGAAACTCTTCCGCGCGTCCGTAGCTCCGCGCCGCGTCGATGTAGCCGATGCCGGCTCCATGCGCGGCGTCGAGTACGGTGGCCGAGCGTTCGTACATGCTTTCGAACGAACGCTCGCCGGGAAGATCGTGGGCGCGCCCGAGATTGATGTACCCGGGGCGGCCGACCGCGGCGAGGCCGATGCCGAGTCGCGTGACCTCGAGCCCGCTCCGGCCCAATCTTCGGCGGGGAAGTGCCATGGCGTCTCGAATATGGGCACTCACGCTGGGGATCAAGGGGGGCATCGACACGGTGCGTGTCGTGTCTGCGCTCCGAGGATGTCACGCCGTCAAGCGCCGTGCGCCGGGGTCTCGCCGTGGGCTGATTTGCTCTCGGTTCGCCTGCTTGGTACGCACGCCCGATGGCCCTCCCTTCTGTTGCCTGCCTCGATCTCGAGGGCGTGCTGGTTCCGGAAATCTGGATCAACGTCGCCACCAAGACTGGCATCGAGGAATTGAAGCGTACGACCCGGGATGAGCCCGACTACGATGTCCTCATGCGTTATCGCCTCGAGATCCTCGACCGCCACAAGTTGACGCTCAACGACATCCAGGAGGTCATCGCGACCCTCACGCCGCTCGATGGTGCGCCCGCGTTCCTCGATTGGCTCCGGTCCGAGGCGCAGGTCATCATTCTCTCCGACACGTTTGCCGAGTTTGCCAAGCCACTCATGGCGCAGCTCGGATATCCCTGCCTGTTCTGTCACTCCCTCGACGTCGATAGCAGTGGGAGGATCAGCAACTATCGCCTCCGGATCGCCGACGGAAAGCGGAAAGCGGTGCAGGCGCTGAAGCAGCTCAACTTTTCGGTCGCCGCCGCTGGCGACTCCTACAACGACACCAGCATGCTCATCGAAGCCCACACCGGGATCCTTTTTCGGCCACCGGACAATGTGATCCAGGACTTCCCGCAATTTCCTGTGACCAGGGCCTACGATGAGCTGCAGGCGGCGTTTCGCGAGCATTTCGCGCGCGCCTGAGAGGAACGACCCATGCATTTCGAGTACAGCGACAAGGTCAAAGCCCTTCAGAAGCGTGTGCTGGACTTCATGGAGGCGCACGTCTACCCGAACGAAGAGCGTTTCGCCCGCGAGATCGCCGAGGGCGACCGTTGGCAGCCGACCCAGGTCGTCGAAGAGCTGAAAGAGAAGGCGCGTGCCGAGGGCCTCTGGAATCTGTTTCTGCCCGAAAGCGACGCGGGCGCCGGCCTTACGAATCTCGAGTACGCACCACTCGCCGAGATCATGGGAGGTTCGATGATGGGCTCCGAGGTCTTCAATTGCTCGGCGCCCGATACCGGCAACATGGAGGTGCTCGCCCGCTACGGCTCGCCCGAGCAGCAGAAGGAATGGCTCGAGCCCCTTCTCGACGGAAAGATCCGCTCGGCATTCGCGATGACCGAGCCGGCGGTGGCCTCGTCGGACGCGACCAATATCGAGGCCAACATCAAGCGCGATGGTGACGAGTACGTGCTGAACGGACGCAAGTGGTGGACGTCGGGCGCGGGTGACCCGCGCTGCCGCATCCTCATCTTCATGGGGAAGAGCGATCCGGACAACGCCGACCGCCACAAGCAACAGTCGATGGTTCTCGTGCCGATCGACGCGCCCGGCGTGAAGGTCGAACGCATGTTGTCGGTGTTCGGATACGATGATGCGCCGCATGGGCACGGCGAGGTCAGCTTCGACAACGTGCGAGTGCCAGCCGCCAACATGCTGCTCGGCGAGGGGCGTGGCTTCGAAATCGCACAGGGTCGGCTCGGGCCAGGCCGCATCCATCACTGCATGCGCACGATCGGTGTCGCGGAGCGCTCTCTCGAAGCGATGTGCAAGCGCCTGACCTCACGGGTGGCGTTCGGGAAGGAGATCGCGCGTCACAACGTCTGGCAGCAGCGGATCGCCGACGCCCGGATCGACATCGAGCAGTGCCGACTGCTGACGCTGAAAGCTGCGTACATGATGGACACGGTCGGCAACAAGGTTGCGCGGGCCGAGATCGCCATGATCAAGGTGGCGGCGCCCCGGATGGCGTTGCAGATCATCGACGATGCCATTCAGGCGTTCGGTGGTGGCGGCGTGAGTCAGGATTTCCGGCTTGCGTATTCGTGGGCGGGCATTCGGACGCTTCGCCTTGCCGACGGTCCCGACGAGGTGCACAAGAACCAGATCGCCCGGATCGAGTTGAAGAAGTACATGTAGTGGAGCGGGCCGGGCCACGGGCACGTGGCCTCGGCCGTTGTCTTCCGCGGTTCAGACGCGCTACGACTCCGGCATGACCGACGCCCGTCGACGAAAATTCTGGGGTTGGGGCTGGGAAGACGAGAGCCCGAGTCCCGAGCATCAAGGTAAGATCGCCGAGCTCATCGCGGACCGCTTCGCCATGGCCGTGCCGCAGGTGGCAGAGCCTCCGACGATCGATCAGATCACGCTTCGGCCGTCGCGACTCACGCCGCCGCCGGCTCTGGCGTCGCTGTGTTCGACGACCCCGTACGATCGTGCCGGGCATACGTATGGCAAGTCCTTCCGCGACATCGTGCGAGGTTTTCATCGTGACTTCACCAATCCACCAGATGTCGTTGCGTTTCCCACCAGCGAGGCTGATGTCGTTGCGTTGCTCGACTGGTGTGCGACGAGTGGTGCCGCGGCGGTGCCCTACGGCGGGGGATCCAGTGTCGTCGGTGGCGTCGAGGGCCCACTCGACGGGTACGCGGGCACGGTGTCGATCGATCTGGGCCGTCTCGATCGGGTGCTCGAGATAGATAAGGTCTCTCGCTGCGCGCGGATCCAGGGGGGCATCTATGGCCCGGCGCTCGAGGATACGCTCCGTCCCGAAGGGCTGACGCTGCGTCACTTCCCGCAATCGTTCGAGTTCAGCACGCTCGGCGGGTGGATCGCGACGCGGTCGGGCGGGCACTTTGCGACGCTCTACACGCACATCGACGACTTCGTCGAATCGATGCGGGTCGTGACGCCGTCGGGCATCGTCGAGTCACGACGACTGCCCGGTTCGGGCGCCGGTCCGAGTCCGGACCGCATGTTCCTCGGCTCCGAGGGGATCCTTGGTGTGATCACCGAGGCGTGGATGCGGCTGCAGGACCGACCCCGACTGCGCGCCTCGGCCTCGATCACCTTTACCGAGTTCGCCGCCGGGGCGGAGGCCGTACGGGCGATCAGCCAGGCCGGATTGTACCCCTCGAATTGTCGCCTGCTGGACGCGGGCGAAGCCCTCACGTCCGGTGCGGGAGACGGCAGCGTGGCCGTGCTCGTGGTCGGGTTCGAGTCTGCCGACCACGCGCCCGATGCGTGGATGGCGCGCGCGCTCGAGTGTTGTCGCGATCATGGGGGTACGATCCCCGAAAGCGCCGGCAAGACGCGGAGCGACGAGGGTGCCACGCGTGAAGGCGCGGCTGGCGCCTGGCGGAACGCGTTCCTGCGCGCACCGTATCTTCGCGATGTGCTCGTGGCGATGGGGATGATCAGCGAGACGTTCGAGACGGCGACGACGTGGGATCGGTTCGCGGAGTTTCACGCCGGGGTCATGGGTGCCACCGAAGAGGCGGTCCGACGGGTGTGCGGTGGCGGAACCGTGACGTGTCGCTTCACGCATGCCTATCCCGACGGACCGGCACCCTACTACACGGTGATGGCGCCCGGGCGTGTCGGAAGTCAGCTCGAGCAATGGGCCGAAGTCAAAGCGGCTGCTGGCGAAGCGATCGTGCAGTATGGGGGGACGATCACCCATCATCATGCCGTCGGTCGGGACCACCGTCCGTGGTACGACCAACAGCGTCCCGAGGGCTTCGCGCGCGCACTTGCGGCGGCGAAGTCCGCACTGGATCCGCAGGGGATCCTGAATCCCGGCGTGTTGATCGATCCCGTGCGGAGCGGTTCCGCCCCCACCGGGTGACCCACACTCTTTTCATTCACGGGCTGAAGGGTGGCCGGCTCGTCGACGATACGGGCGCGCTCTGCTGGGTGGGTGGACGCCACGTGCTGGGGCGAGGCCGGTCGATCGCGCTGCCGCTGGAGTGGGACGATGCGCGGCAAGGTTCCGATGATCTTCGCCCCGACGGTCCGCTCGAACGCGTCGACTTCGTGCCTGGGCTGCTCGGGCGCGCGATGTACGGCCCGTGGTTGAATTTCGGGCGCCGGCATTGGGGAGAGCGGTGGCACGAGTTCAGCTATGACTGGCGTCGCGACAACAACGAGACGCTCCAGCGGCTATCTGATGAGCTGCACGCTCTGGCCGACAGCGTGGGGCCAGTCGATATCGTCGGCCACAGCATGGGAGGGATGCTCGCGCTTGCGCATATGCTCTCAGTCGGCGACGCGGCAATCCGACGCGTGGTCTTTGCCGGGGTCCCCTTCGTTGGCGGCGTCGCGTACCTCGGAGATATGCACCTCGGTGCGGCGACCGGACTCAATCGTCGGCTGCTCGCGCCGCCGGTTCAGCTTTCGTTCGCGTCCGTCTATTCGTTCTTTCCCCTGGGGCGCAAGCGGCTGCTGGATCAGAACGGCGACGCGTTCGAACTCGAAATGTTCGATCCCGATACCTGGGAGCGTGAGGGCCTCGGCGTGTTCGCTGCGCCCGACGGAATGGCAAAGATGTACCGCTCCCATCTCGAACGTGGGCTGGCGGCCGGCGCACGGTTCCGGGCGCACTTGCAGCCGCGCCCATCGACCCGGATCAGGGCGAAGATCCTCGTGGTGACCGGGCACGGGCGCGTCACGCCAACCCAGGTCATGCGCGCTGGGCCGCGGGCGGTCCGCGGGTGGGACTTTCAGACCGCATCGCCGGTCGACGGGGATGGTCGCGTGCGCGCGACGGCATCGACGCCTCCGCCGCCTCTCGACTACGAGCAGTGTTTCACGACGGCCGAGCACGGTGATCTGCTCAGCGATCCCGTGATCCAGCGACGAGTGGCCGCGTTTCTCGAGTAACCGTTCTACCGAGCGGATCGCGCTATGCGAGCAGCTCTCCGCGGAGGCGCTTGCCGATGACCTGTCGGTAGATCTCGAGATCTTGCGCGCCGACGATCTTCCAGCGCTCGTCGATGATGACGGTCGGTACGCCCTGCACGCCGACGCCGAGCGCCTCTTTGTGGTCGCTCACGACGGCTTCCTGCAACACCGGATCCGCGAGGGCGGTCCGGAACGCATCGAGGTCGAGATTGACCTCGCTCGCGATGCGCACGAGATTCTCGGTCTCGGTAATGTTCCTGTTGGCGTAGAAGTAGGCATCGAGCAGCGCGTGGTGGAAGCGTTTGAAGGCGTCTACGCCCTGGCGCGCGGCGGCTTTCCCAGCAACATTTGGTGGGATCGAATGACTCGGGGGCGGCTCCTCGGTCGACCAGACCGTGAAACGACCCGCTCCAGGCTGACTGGCGGGATTGAGCCACGATTTGGTGTAGCGGCGGAAGGCCTCCAGAGACTTCGGTTCGGGATGCGGCCGGAGCAGGTAGCTCTTCCACGTGACTGCGACCTGTGGTCCGAATTCTTCCTCGAGGCGTTCGAGGCGCACGGCCCCGTTGTAACACCAGGGTCAGAGGTAGTCGGAGAATACGGTGAGCTGCACCGTGGTGGGCGCATCTGATGCCGTATCGCTCATGACGATTTCGCGAGGGTGCTCAGCGCCTTCTCCATGCCGCCGAGGAGCGACGATGCGTCGTTCTCACTATAGAAGTAGCGGTACTTGTCGCGCGGTGCGCTGATCGACGCGTCGAGATCACCCGACGAACCCAGAAAGAAAGTGCGGGGGATGTACTCGCCGTCCGGCGCATATTTCTTGCTCACCTCGCCGTGCTTGTCTTTGTCGAGTCGGATCATGACGAACTTCTTGGCCTGCTCGACCACGCGTGGATCGTGGAACACTTTGCTGTAGTTCGTGCAGTGCGGGCACCACTCCGTGTAGAAGACGAGACAGATCGGATTGCCGCTCTTCTTGGCGGCCGCGAGGCCGGCTTCGTACGGCTGCCAACTGATGCCCGACTCGTTCCAGTCGCCGCCAGCTACGACCGGCACCGGGCTCACCGCGATCAAGAAGGCGATCACGATGGCGATGGCGCCAGCAACCAATGCGATACTGCTCTTGCGTGCCTCGTGCATGTCGTCTCCTTTGGACTATCCGCCCGCGAGCTTGACGCGGTGGCCGTCGCGTTCCAGCTCGCTCGCGAGGCGGGTTCTGTGGTCGCCTTGAATGATGATCTCGCGGTCCTTTGCGGAGCCACCGGTGCCGCACGTGCGCTTCAGCCGGCTTGCGAGCACGCCGAGCGCTGCATCGTCGAGGGTGAGGCCCCGGATGATGGAGACCGGCTTCCCATTGCGCCCCTTCCGCTCGAGCCAGATGCGCACGATGCCGTCGAGCTTTGGAGCTGGCGTTGCGGGGGGTGCGTTCGCGCTGCGTCCGATGCCTGTTCCCGTCGCCGGGGAGCGACGATTCGATCGTGCGTGCGTCGGATCTTCCGAGCGGTAGACCAGCGTCGAGTCGTTCGACCGTCGTTCCATGAAGAGGCCGCCGACGAGCGCCCTAGGCGCCGTGCTTGGCCTTCCAGCCGTCGTGGAGTTCGCGCTTCGTGAACACACGCTCGATCGGTACACCCGGGAGCTCGGCCGCGATGTGCTCGACGCCACCTTGCTCGCGGTCGACGAGCACGACCACTTGCACGACTTCGTGACCGGCCTCGCGGCAACGCATCACGGCCTCGAGTGTGGAGCTGCCTTTGGTGACGACGTCGTCCACGACCGCGACGCGGCTCCCAGCCGGCAGATTGCCTTCGATCGGGCGCTTCGTCCCGTGACCCTTGGCGGCCTTCCGCACGCTGAACCAGCGGACGGGGGTTCTCACGCCGCGCTTGCCGGCCTCGCGGCTACTGAGCGCGGTTGCAGTAGCGATCGGGTCGGCGCCCATCGTGAGGCCGCCCACGGCTTCGACGTTGCTTCCGAGCAGCGCGGATACGACCTCACCGCACGCGTGCAGCGCGTCGGGGTAGCAGAGCGCACGCTTGCAGTCGATGTACTCGTTGCTACGGCCACCAGACGCGAGCTCGAAGCCCTTCTCGTCATAGGTGTACGCGTGCTCGATCAGAAAGCGCTCGAGCTCTGCCCGCGCGTCGTCGATGTGTGGTTCGGGTTGAATGGCAGAGATCCTCAGGTGAACAGCGTCCGTTAGAGCGCGGTTCGCACGGGAGTTCAACCGGGGTGCCTGCGGGGCGCACGCCGCGGGCGTACGCGCCGGCTCGTCAGGCGGAGCGCTGCAGCAGGGAGGGCGCGGGGGGAGCGGCGCCCTCGGCCGATGCCGGGCGGTGTTTGCGAAACTGCGCGCGTACCCACTCCGCGCCGGGATGCCGCGCCCAGCGCTCGAGCCACGCGGTGTGTTCCGCGGGGCGTGGGCCGGGGAGCTCGATCGGCGAGCCAGGCGGCATGACCGCCGCGCCCAGCAGCGAGGCGGCGGCGAGATCGGCGACCGTGAACGTGTCGCCGACGAGCTGCCCATCGCTCGTTCCCGCTTCTCGAGCCACGAAGTCGAGTGCGTCTTCGATCCCGCGATACGCCTCTTCGATCGAGGCCTGGTCGCTGATGCCCATGCTGCGCTTCATCATGACGCGCGCGACCGGGAAGCTGGTGCGGTATGCGGCCCGGGCAATGATGTTGCGCTCCCGGGAGAACATCCAGCAGAGGTAGCCTGGGGTCTGGAGGAGCGCCGCAAACAGGCCGCGGCGAACGAGCGGTCCGACCTCGTCGTCGAAGTGTCGCTGAATGTCGAGCGCGCGTGTGCGGTCCGCGGTGTCGCGTGGATACAGAGGTGGCTCCGGAACGCGCCGCTCGAGTTCGTCGATGATGCGCGCGGATCCTGCGACGATCTCGTCGCCGAACCGGACGACGGGTACCGTCGTCTCGCCGGTCAGTCGTTTGATGGTGGGTGCGTGCGGTCCCGGGAGGAAGCTCGTGCGCGTATGCGGCACGCGCTTGAAGTCGAGTGCCCATCGCGCCTTCTCGTTGAAGTGCGAGTACTCGAAGTGCAACAGCTCAATCGTGGCTGACATGGGCGCGCTCCCTTGATGGCATGTTGACTATCATGGCTACGTTGCTATGGTGGTTATTGCATTACACTCGACATGTCAATGATCGGAGGGTGGCTTGCGCTACAAGCCCGAACACAAGGAGCGAACCCGTGCTCGCATTCTCGCAGAGGCCGCCCGCCTCTTTCGCGGGCGCGGCTATGAAGGGGTGGGTCTCGACGAGATCATGGCTGCCGCGGGGCTGACGCGCGGGGGCTTCTACGGCTACTTTCGTTCCAAGCGTCACCTCTTCACGCAGATCATGCGGGGAAATCACGACTTCAACCGTCGTATGGCCGCCCGTGCAGGGACAGAGCGCGAAGCGCTGACGCGCGAAGCTCTCGCGGTCGTGGGAGGCTACCTCGATCCCGCCAATCGCGAGAAGATCGGGCGAGGGTGCCACCTGGCCTCACTGTCCGCCGATGTGGCGCGGGCCGACCGGGCCACACGGGCCGCCTATCGCGCGAAACTCGAGGAACTCGTTGCGGAGTTCGGGCGTGGTCTTCGCAGCCCCCGGCCTCGCGATCCCCGTGCCCTCGCGGCCATCGCGCTCTGCGTCGGAAGCGTCGTGCTCGCGCGCGCGGTCGATGATGCTGGGTTCGCGGCCGAGATCGAAGCTGCCGGCCGCGCTGCCGTCGCCGATCGTCTGACTGCTCGCCCTACGTGATCCGCGACCGCGCCCCCTTCTCGTGTCCGCAGCCTGACGGGATGGCTCGAGCCGGCGTCTAGGCCGGCTCCGACCCGACACTCGCGCCTGTTCGGGGCAACGCGTTTCTGGGCGGCGGCTCGGCGAGTGGCCGCTGCTTGTGCTAGCAGAGCGGCATGCGCACCGGATACGCGATCTGGGGCTCGGCACTCTCGCCGTTTGCGCTCAAGCTACGGGCGCTTCTCGAGTACGCCGGCATTCCCTATCGCTGGCTTCCCGATGACGGAACGCGCCTCGAGAACATCCGTGCACTTCTGACGATAGGGCGGGCGAAGCGGGCACGGACGATCCGACGGTACCCGGCGCTGAACGATCTGGACGAGTACCCGCTCGTGCCGCTCCTGCTCGAGCCCGACGGCGGCGTCCAGTACGACTCATCGGCCCTGGCACGGTGGATCGATGCACAGCACCGCCCAGATCCAGGGCCGTGCTTTCCCGAGGAGCCCGCCCTCGGATTCGTCGCGCAGCTGATCGACGAGGCGTTCGACGAGTTTGGACTGTACATGGTCCACCACAATCGCTGGGTACTTTCGGCGGCGACAAACAACGCTGGTGTCCGTCTTGCGACTGAGATGCGCCGCGTGTTGCCCCCGGGGGCCCGCCCCGTGCTCGCGCGCCGCTTCGCCCGCCGACAGGTGCGGCGATTGCCGTATCTCTTCAGCGTCGCCCCGTCCGAGCAGCGGAGCGATCTTGCGCCGCAGCTGCGGCCGCCCAGTCGGGAGGGTTTTCCGGCAACGCACGCCCTCCTCGACGAGGCATGGGAAGAGACGTTGGCCGCGGTCGAGTCGATCCTCCGCGTGCGGAGTTACGTGCTTGGTGCCCGGTTTACGGTGGCCGATGCGAGCGTCTACGGGCAGCTCGGGATGAACCTTGCCGACCGGACTGCGGCTGAACGTCTACAGGTGCTGGCGCCCACGACCCATGCGTGGCTCACGGCCGTGAACGATGGCGAGCACGTCGGGAGTACTGGTGGGATCGAGCTCGACGCGACGCTGGCTCCCCTCCTCGACGTCATCGGCCGAACGTTCGTTCCGCTCATGCAGCAGAACGAACGCGCCTATGAGGACGCTCGTACGCGGGGCGAGACCTGCTTCAACGAGCGCGCCTTCGATCGAGGCCGTGGGCTCTATGAGGGGACGCTCGGAGGCCGTCCGTATCGTGCCGTCGTCAAGACCTTCCAGGTCCGCATCTGGCGCGATCTGCGTCAGGCGTGGATGCGATTGCCGGATGCAGCGCGCCGCGAGGTGAGTGCAGTCTTGCCGTTGGCGGATGCGTTCGGCGTGTAGTCGCCGAAAGACGGTGCGGAGTTATTCCGGATCCCGGTGCACGGTGTCGAGCGCGAACGCCGGCAGACAGACCGCGACGTATTCGGCGCCTCCCGCATCTGGTGTGCTGTAGCGGATCCATTCGCCGGGCTCGGCGACGAGCGCCTGCCCGGCGCCAACCGCGAGCGTTCCACCGTCGTGCTCGACGTGGAGCGTGCCTCGGAGCACGACCGTCAGCTCCCGGAACCCGGGCCGCTGCCCCGGCTCGCGCCAGCCTTCGGGGGACACCATGCGCGCGATGCTGACCTGCGTGTCCCCTGAGTTGACGCGCCCGACATACTCTTCGATCCGTTTCGGTGGCTCGCCCACCGCCGGAACGACCGTAGGCGCCTCAATCAGTGTTGGCATGAACCGACCGTAGCGTGTGCCGGGAACGAAGCCAACGGACCGCGGCACGAGCACGGCCCTGGACGCTCGGCGACAGGCCCTTCAGGGGCGCGGACGCCGTCGCGTGTGCATTGCGGGAATCCAGCGGGGTGGGGCGCTGCCACGCTCTGCCGTATTTGAATGCTGGCCCGAGCTCCCGGTCGTCGGCTATAATGACACTCTCGGTCAATCAGTCGGAGTTCTGCCATGCCAATCAATCGGATGCTCGTTGCCTTCATCCCGTGCGTCGTTCTCCTCGCGGGGGTTGCTGCCGCCGGGGAGACCCCCGCGCTCGGCTCCACACGCATCACGCAGGCGATGGTCGAGGGCGGGAATCTTTCGAATGCGAAGATGCGGCGTGAAGGGCGGCGCGTCTTCACGACGCCGTTCAACGTGCTCGACGGTCTCGGCGACGGCCCGTCGGCGGCGGCACGCCCAACGTTGCAAGCGAACGGCATGTTCCTCCGCGTGAACGGTCTCGACTCGCAGTCGTGCCTCGAGTGTCACAGCATTCTCAGCAACGCGACGATCCCGGCTCGCTTCGCGGTCGGCGGCGCCGGTGGCGTATCGACCAACGCCATGGCTGGTCCGAGCCAGATCGATGTCGACGATTCCGATGAGAACGGGTTCGCGGCGTTCAACGGTCGTTTCATCAACCCACCGTTCGTGTTCGGCGCTGGTGGGGTCGAGTTGCTGGCGAAGGAGATGACGGTCGAGCTGCAGGCGCTGCGCGCAGATGCGCAAGGCAGCCCGGGCCAGGTCGTGCCTCTGATTACCAAAGGGATCGATTTCGGAACGATCGTCTTCCAGAGCGGGGAGTTCGACACGAGTGCGGTGGAAGGTATCGCCGCGGATCTGGTGGTTCGGCCTTTCGGGCGGAAGGGCGAGTTCGCGACCGTGCGCGCGTTCGACATCGGCGCGATGCAGTTCCATTTCGGAATGCAGCCGGCGGAGATCGTGGGTGCCGACGTCGATGAGGACGGCGACGGGGTCGCGAACGAGATTCTGGCAGGAGAGCTTTCGGTCCTGCACGTATTCGGAGTGACCCTGGAGCGGCCGCGTCAGAACCGCATGAACGCCGAGGCCAGGGCCGGTGCCGCGACGTTCGCGGGAATCGGGTGCGTCGATTGTCATGTGCCCGAGCTGGTGACGAGAAGTCGCACACTCGACGTCAGTTTCCCCGAGATCGAGACTGATCCTGGGGCGAACGTGTTTGCGTCGCTCGACCTGAGTCATGCGCCGGCGAAGTTCCGGCGCGTGTCAGGAGGTGGGCTACGGGTTCCCCTCTTTGCCGATCTGAAGCGGCACGACATGGGGGCTGCACTTGCCGAGTCGACGGGCGGAGCGCTGGACGCGCACTTCACGACCGCGCGTCTCTGGGGCGTGGCCGATAGCGCGCCCTATCTGCACGACGGGCGTGCCAGTACGATGACCGAAGCGATTCTGTTGCATGGCGGTGAGGCCGAGGCGGCGCGCACCGCCTTCGACGGCCTGAGTGAATCGGAGCAGGATGCGGTGCTCGGATTTTTGAAGACGTTGCGCACTCCCCGGACCGTACGCGGGCGGTAACGCACCGACGAGTGTAGTCCACGCGCCGGCAGCACGCTTCGTTACGACGGTGCGCGGCAGCAGTCCGGCGCGTGCACGCACCGGCAGGCCTGGACGGCCACCCACGCCCCTGCGAGGGGCGCCAGGAAGTAGAGCCACAGATGGCCTAGATCGCCGATGATCATGGCCGGTCCAAGTGAGCGTGCCGGATTCATGGACGCGCCGCTCACCGGGCCACCGAAGAGGGCCCCGAGTCCTACCGTTGCTCCGATGGCGATGCCTGCGAATCCCTTTCCGGTCGTGCCCGTCGTGACTCCAAGAATCACGAACACCAGGAAGAAGGTCAGAATGACCTCGAGCAGGAAGGAAGCGGGTGGTGCACCCGCGGGCACCGTAGCCCCGAGGGTGGGATGTGCCACGAAGAGTCCGCGCAGGACGGCGCTCGCGAGGAGTGCGCCCGCGCATTGTGATCCGATATACGGTCCGACCTCACGGCTCGGTAGGCGATGTGCCGTCCAGAATCCCAACGTCACGGCGGGATTGAAGTGCGCCCCCGACACGTCTCCCACCGCATAGATCATCGCCATCACCACCAGCCCGAAGGTCAGGGCGATGCCGACGTGGGAGATCACGCCACCGCTCACATCGTCGACGACGATGGCGCCCGTGCCTGCGAAGACCAACGCGAAGGTGCCGATCGCTTCTGCGACGAGTCGCCGAGCAAGGCGCGGCGTCGTGCTGCCGGGCGTAGCAGTCCGTGCTGTTGCGCGGTCGTGCGTCACGCCTGCGTCCCCGGGAGCCGTCGCATCGGTCACACCTACACCTTGGTGCAGATTCGTCCAGTCCGCCGCTGCGCGAATCGCCTGGAGAGTCGCGGGGTGGCCCGCGACCGTCGGACCATGCTAGGCGATCGGTCGTGGCGCTCGTCGACTTTGCACTCGATCCTCTTCCGGGCCCCGTGCTCCATCGAGCGCTGGCGGAGCTTCGCATCCAAGCCCCGGTCGCGCCTGCGAAGTTCTTCGGCGAGCCGGCGTGGTTGATCGCGCGCCACGACGTGCTGGCCGAGGCGTTCCGGGACGCGGAGCGGTTTCCGCCGCCTGCGATGTACCGAATGTCACTCGAGCCGGTGATCGGCCGCAGCTTCATCTCGATGGATGGCCCGGAGCATCATCGCTACCGGCAGCTCGCGACCCCGGCTTTCCGATCGCGTGCCGTCGAAAGGTACGAACATTCCGATCTCGCGGCACTTGCGCACGAGCTCGTGGATGCGATCGATGACACCGGCGAAGTCGATCTGGTGACGACGTATAGCGAACGCTTGCCGTATCTCGTCATTACACGCCTGCTCGGCATGCCGCGTGATCGGGAAGACGAGTTCCATCAGTGGGCGATCGGATTGCTACGCTTCGCGCAGGATCCTGCAAACGCGCGTCGCTGCGTCGAGGAGGTGACCCGCTATCTCGCCCCCGTGGTCGAGGCACGGCGGCGGGAGCCGCGAGAGGATGTCATCAGCGAGCTGGTCCGTGCCGAGGTCGATGGGCGCCACCTCACGGACGACGAGATCTACGCCCACGTGCGTTTGCTCTTTCCGACGGGTGGGGAAACGACCCACGGCGCTCTCGGCAATCTGTTGTATGCGCTGCTCCGCCACGAGGGCCTCTGGGAAGAGTTGGCCGGCACGCCGGCCGCGATTCGTGGTGCCGTCGAGGAGGCGCTGCGTTGGGAGACCTCGGTGGCGGTGCTGCCTCGGATGGCCGCGCCCACACCGATCACGTTTCACGAGGTGGAAATGCCGGCGAACTCATGGGTGCTCTTCGGGATCGCCGGCGCGAACCGGGATCCTGCGGTGTTTCCCGATCCGGATCGATTCGACCCGGCGCGTGCCTGCGAGGATCAGCTGACCTTCGGCCCCGGACACAAGAGCTGCCCCGGGATGCATCTCGCGCGGAAGAACCTGGAGATCGCAGTCGCCGTCCTGATCGAACGCTTCCCGAAGCTGCATCTCATCGACCCCGATGAGGCCGAGCCTCGCGGCGTTGCACCTCGTGGGCCGGTCGCGCTCCGCGTGCGCGTCGGATCGTAGGCTGGGTCGAAGATCCCGCGCGTGCTCTCAGGCTGCGGATGCCATCGGTCAGGCGACTCCGTAGACCAAGAAGACCCCAAAGGCTGCTGCGAATAGCGCCCACGCCCGGATGAACGATTGCGGCCGGGTGAGCCACCATTCGAGGAACCGGCCCAGGCGTTCGGCGCCGAGCATGAGGCCAACGGTCGCGGCTGCCAGGGTGATCAGCCCGAGAACGTAGAACACGTCCGGGAAACGCGAGGCTGGTGCGACGACGATGAGCGCGATGCCCATGACCACGCGCAGCCCCACGGCGAAGTAGAAGGCAGCCGGGTTCTGCCACACGCTACGCGCGACGCTGATCATGCGTCCTGGGCGCGCGGCCCCCGTCCCCGCGAGTCCGATGATGGTCAGCCCAACTGCGATGATGAAAATACGCATCGAACGACCTCCTGCCCTTCGACTATGTGCCCGGCCCCGAGACCCGTCAATGCCCCCCGGCGCGCACGGAGGTCGCCCGCTTCCTACTGAGTGTCCCGATCAGTTGGTCGGATCGCTCGGTGAGCCTGACGAGACGTACGCGCCACCTCGGGGAATCGCCCCTCCCCGCCACACGTGTACGAACGGCGGAATTTCGAGGACCGCAGTGGCGACGACGCCGGCGGCCGTAAGGCCGATCGCGACGGCTCCGGCGATCGTCGTCAGTGACAGCGTCGTGAGAAGGAACCAGATGACGATCACGCTCGCGATGTAGCCGCCCATCGACATGATGAGGAACTGCGTGCGGCCGTTCCGATCGGAGTCGAAGTTGAACAGGAACACTTCGGTGGGCGACGCCGGGAGCCGCACCACGCTGTGTCCGAGCCGGGCGCCGATCAGATGGCCCCATTCGTGAATGAGATAGCCGCAGAACGCGGTCGCAGCCCCTGCCGTCACGCTCACCAGAATCGACGCGACGCTTCCGGTCCCGAGACTGGCCTCGATCTGCCAGAGGAGGAACGCGATGCCCAGGAAGACTAGATCGCGGATCGCGTGCGGCCAGGGCATGCGTCGCTCATACGATTCGTGCGCCCCTCGACGCAAGCGGCCACTTTCGAGGCGCCCGCGAGTTCGCTACGCTCCTGCCTATCGGAGGTGTTCGTCGTGGCGATTGCGGTCTTGCCGTTCGAGAATCTGTCAGACGGGGACGAGTACGAAGGTTTCGCGCGAGGGTTCGTCCTCGACGTTGCTACCGAGCTATCGCGCTTTCCCGCGCTCGAAGTCGTCCACCCGCAGACGTCGCTGGCTCTGTTGGGAGCCGAGGGTCCCGTCGACAGCTCACCGAGCATCCTCCCTCCGAGCCCGCTTGCCGAATCCTCGATCGCCGAACCGCCGCTCCAGGTCACCTACTGGTTGCGAGGCTCGGTACGACGGAGCGGCGACACGTTGCGCGTGACCGCACGGCTCGAGGAGACGCAGGGCGGTCGGCAGGTCTGGGCCGATCGATACGACGTGCCGACCGTGGACATGTTCGCGGTACATGACGAGATTGCGGCGAGTGTGGCGGGTGCACTTGCCCTCGCGCTCGACAGTCGGCGGCTCGGCCAGGCGCGGCGAACTCCGGTGGCGAGCCTCGAGGCGTATGACTGTTGGTTGCGCGGGTTCGACCACCTCCGCAGAGGGACGATACGCGACGACGCCGACGCGCGCACCTTCTTCGAGCGCGCACTGGAGCTCGACCCGCACTACGCGCGGGCCCACGCCGGCATCTCACTGTCGCATTTCAACGAGTGGAGCTGTCAGGCGTGGGTGTACTGGGACGACAACGAGCGCCTCGCATTCGAGGCGGCCGAGCGAGCCGTGAAACTCGATGATGGGGATGCGATGGTCCATCTGGTGCTCGGGCGCGTTCATCTTTTTCGGCGCGAGTTCGGCGAGGCGGAGCGTCACATCGAGCAGGCGCTCCGCTTGAATCCGAACGACGCCGACGTGCTCGCGCAGGCGGCCCTGTGTCGTGCGTATCTCGGCCATGGCGACGCGAGCCTGGCGAACGCCCGGCTCGCCATTCGCCTGAATCCCACCCACGATGACTGGTACGTCGGCTGTCTGGGGTTGTCGCTCTTCATCGTGCGGCGAGCAGAGGAGGGCGTCGCGGTTGCGGCACGGGCTCCGCGCGCGACGGTCGATATGCCCGCATACCTGGCCGGAGGCTATGCTCGTCTCGGGGATCACGCCCACGCACGGTCGTGTCTCGAGATGTTCCTGGCTGATTTCACCGAGAAGATCACGTTTGGACGGCCGCCCGATCCTGGTGAGCCGCTCCGGTGGACGTTGCACGTGAATCCGTTCCGCCATCAAGAGGATGTCGAGTACCTGGTCGAGAGTCTTCGGCTGGCTGGACTGCCCGCCGATCCGGACGAGGGGCGTGTGGCGAAGGCAGCGAGTCCCGGGCCGGATGCCGCCGCGCCCGAGGCCACATTTCGGAGCGCGCAGGGCGTGCGGGTGATCGGCTTCGGTGGGCTTGCGGTCCAGCTGTCCGAGGTGAAGGGGTTCGACGATCTTGCGGTGTTGTTCGCGCGCGCCGGCGAGGAGGTGCATTGCCTCGAGCTTGCCGGGCGCCCCGCGGAGGCGGAGGCGGCTCCACTGATCGACGCCGCAGGGCGGCGCCAGCTACGGGAACGTGCCAGGGAGTTGCAGCAGGAGTTGGACGACGCCGAGGCCGAGCATGACCCTGGGCGGGTCACCCGCGCCCGTGCCGAGCTGGATCAGCTCGTCGAGCAGCTGGGGAAGACCCTGGGTCTCGGCGGCAGGACCCGGAAGCTCGGCAGCCCCTCGGAGCGGGCGCGATCGACCGTGACCTGGCGCATCCGGAGCGCCATCAAGAAGATTGCCTCTGCCCACGCGCAGCTTGGGCGTCATCTCGAGAACACTGTGCAGACGGGGACTTACTGCTCCTACACCCCCGAGACGTCCATCGGCTGGAGCTTCTGATCCCGCGCCTCACGATGTGAGGCCTGCCCTTACGCCTTCCTGAATGAAACCAGACAGGAGGGTGATCATGGCATGTCCACAGACGACCGCACGGGAGTCGCTCGGCGAGCGCCTTTTCGATGCGACCATTCAGACGCTGGAGCTGTACGGCGTCTACCTCGGGAAGCGACTGGGGTTGTACGAGCTGCTTCGGGACCACGGTCCGCTCAGCGCGCCGGGGCTCGCCGCCCGTGCGGGTATCGACGAGCGGTACGCGCAGGAGTGGCTGGAGCAACAAGCGGTTGCCGACATTCTGTTCGTGGACGACGCAGCGGCAGACGCGTTGTCGCGCCGGTACGCGCTCCCGAGCGCGTACGTTGCCGTTCTGGCCGACGACGAGCATCCAGCGTACGTGGCGCCCTTTGCCGAGATGGTGGTCGGGGCCGCGGCCGCGCTGCCGCGCGTCGTCGATGCGTATCGCAGCGGCGCGGGCGTACCGTTCGAACATTACGGTGACGATCTGCGGAACGGGCAGGCGGGCATCAACAAGCCGGCGTTCCTCCACGATCTGACGTCGGCCTGGCTTCCGGCCGTTCCCGACGTGCACACACGTCTCGGGCACGCTCCCGCCGCGCGGGTTGCCGATGTTGGTTGCGGTGTCGGATGGTCCACGATCGCGCTGGCGCGTGCGTATCCCGAGGCCGACGTCGTCGGGTACGATCTCGATGCCGCATCGATCGCCGATGCCAAGGCGAACGCGGCCACTCGTGGAGTCGACGTGCGTTTCGAGCGTAAGGACGCACGCCAGCTCGTCGCGGATGGTCCGTTCGACCTCATCCTCGTCCTCGAGGCCCTGCACGACATGGCGCGACCCGCCGAGGTCCTGTCCCAGCTCCGCCAGGCGCTGCATCCTGGCGGATGCGTCATCGTGGCCGACGAGCGCGTTGCGGAGAGATTCTCCGCGCCGGGAGATGCCATCGAGCGCATGATGTACGGCTGGAGCATCGTGCACTGCCTGCCGGCGGCGCGTGTCGATACCCCGTCGCAGGCGACGGGTACGGCGATCCGGCCGGCGACTGTGCGCGCCTGCGCCGCAGAGGCCGGGTTCCGGACGTGTGAGGTGTTGCCGATCGATCACGAGTTGTTCCGCTTCTACCGCATGGGAGGTGGCCAGTGAGGCATCCCACACGCGAAACGATGCTCGCACCGCGTGGTGCGGTGCAGGTGTCCGACGCGGACGTCGTGATCGTAGGCGCAGGGCCGGCGGGACTCGCAGCCGCGTACGAGTTGCGGCGGCGCGGTCTCACGGTGCGGTTGATCGATGGTGGGGCGCGAGTCGGCGAGCCGTGGCGCCGTCGGCACGACGCCCTCCGGCTCAACACACATCGGTGGTGTTCGTCGCTTCCTGGGCTTCGGATTGCGCGGAGCGCCGGAGCGTACCCCAGCCGCGATGCATTCGTGGAGTATCTCGAACAGTACGAGCGATTCCTGAGCCTACCGATCGCATGGGGCGTGCAGGTGACCGGCATCACTCGGGTGGCGGACGAGGGGGGCGGATGGACGGTCGAGACCTCGGCCGGTCCGATGCGTGCCCGCGACGTCGTGCTTGCCACAGGCCCTGACCGCGTGCCGGTTACGCCTGCATGGCCGGGCGCATCCACGTTTCGCGGCGAGCTCCGACACGCCGCCGCGTTCGGGCGTCCGGCCGACTACGACGGCCAACGCGTACTCATCGTTGGTGCGGGCAACTCCGGTGTCGACATTGCCAACTGCCTCGCGACGAGCGACGCCCGGACGCTCTGGATGTCGGTCCGGAGCGGAACGACGGTCGTACCGCGCCGGCTCTACGGCGTTCCGATGCAACCTCTGGCGGTGGCGCTCCGCCGATCACCCCGATGGTACCAGGACGCGACGACGACGTTCATGAGTCGGCTGTCGTTCGGGCGGCTCGATGCGTACAAGCTTCCGCTACCGTCGAAGGGGCCGTTCACGCGTTTCGTCGAGGACGGTGTTGCGACCGCGATCGACGACGGATGTGTTGCGGCGCTTCGCACGGGGCGCCTGCAGGTCGTGCCGGAGATCGCATGCTTCGACGGAGCGCAGGTGCGATTCGTCGATGGTTCGGCGATCGAGCCCGACGTCGTGATTGCGGCGACTGGCTATCGTACCGGTCTCGAGCCTCTCGTCGGTCGCTTTGGCGTCCTCGACACGCTTGGTCGGCCGCGTGTCGTCGGCGGACCGTCGGGTGCGTCGGGCTTGTGGTTCGTCGGGCAGCGCTCGAACTTCCACGGAAATCTCTACGCGCGCAGAGTCGAGGCACGCGCGCTTGCGCGCGGCATCGTCCGGCGCCGGCGGAAGCGCAAGGTGAGATTGCTCGGCTACCGCGACGAGTGACCCGTGCCCTGAAGAGTTTCGGACGCGCGAGGGTCCCGCTAGAATGCCGCCCATGCTGCGCTTCCGTCGGTCTCCTCGCAGGAACTTTCGGCACTACGCGATCGCCGCCGTCGCGATCTCGCTCGTACTCGCCTCCGCTGGCTGTGCGATCCTGACGACGTTCTGGAAAATGCCGTTGTCGTACCGGGCCGCGAAGCTCCCGGCGGGTCGCATCGTACGCGACGTCCCCTACCGCAACGGAGCCGATGCACATCCGGAGAAGCACCGCCTCGACGTCTTCCGCCCGCCGACCGACCAGGGTGCACCATGGCCGGTGCTCGTCTTCGTGCACGGTGGTGGCTGGACCTCTGGCGACAAGTCGCTCTCCTACCTCGGCAACGACGTCTTCGGGAACATCGGGCGCTTCTACGCGGCACGTGGTCTACTCACCGTCGTGCCGAGCTACCGGTTGCAGCCAGGGGTCGACTGGCGGGCGCAGGTCGAAGACATCGCCGACGTCGTCGCCTGGGTGCGGAGCTCCGCGGCCGACTACGGTGGCAACCCTGACGCCATCTTCCTGTCCGGCCACTCCGCGGGCGCGCAGCTCGTGTCTTACGTGACGCTCGAGCGCGAGCACCTGGTGGCCCGAGGTGTCACGCCGGAAAGCGTGTGCGGGTTCGTATCGGTCTCCGGCTCCGCCTTCGACCTCGCCGACCCCGAGACGTACGAACTCGGCTTCGGGCGCGACTACTTCGAGCAGCGGTTTCGAAACGGCAGCCCAACCAACACCTGGGCGCATGAGGCGTCATTGGTCCACCGTGTCGGCCCCGACGCCCCAGCCGCACTCCTCATCTACGGCGAGAAGGAACTCGGCGGCTTCGAACGTCAGGCCACCCTCCTGCGCGACGCGCTGGTGCGCGCCAACGTCCCGGTCCAAATGTGGGAGGCCCCCGGCGAGAACCACGTACTCATAGTGCCGGCTCTCAGCCGGCCGAGGTCTCCGACCTCGGAGACCGTGCTGGCGTTCCTACGTGAGACCCGGTGCGGTACCGGGCAGGACCCCCGCGCGGTCCACTGAGGACGTGTTTCCGGCGTCTGCATGAGAGTCCCCGGTGGCGCTTCACTTGCCGTTGGCCGTGGGGGATAGTCGCGCCATGGGAGACAATTGGAGCGAAGACCACATCGGTGACCAATCGGGCCGGGTCGCCCTGATCACCGGAGCCAACAGTGGGCTCGGTTTCGAGGCAGCGCGGGCGCTCGCTCAGCACGGGGCCCACGTGGTGCTGGCCTGCCGCAACGACAAGAAGGCCGCCGAGGCCCAAGAGGCCATCGCCGCGACTGCGCCCTCGGGGAGCACCGAGGTCCTAATCATCGACGTGGGTGACCTCGATTCGATCTCCGCGGCGGCCGCCAAGTTTACCGCGACCCACGAGCGTCTCGACATACTCATCAACAATGCGGGCCTGATGGCCACCCCTGAGAAACAAACAGCCCAGGGATTCGAGATGCAGTTCGGCGTCAATCACCTCGGCCCGGTCGCGCTGACCGCGCCCCTCCTGCCGCGACTGCTGTCGACCGAAGGATCCCGGGTCGTGGCGATCAGCAGCAACGGTCACAAGCCGGGACGGATCGATTTCGACGATCTGATGGGGCGAACGAAGTACTCGGCGTGGGGGGCCTATTTCCAGAGCAAGCTCGCGAATCTGCTCTTCACCCGCGAACTGCAGCGCCGACTCGCCGCGGCCGATGCGACGACGATCGCGGTTGCCGCCCACCCGGGAGGATCGCGCACCAACCTCGGGCACGAGAGCTCCGGCGGGGTGCTCGGCGCACTGTCCAGTGGCCTGCTGTGGATCGTCGAGCGGCTGGGGGCCCAGTCGGCCGCGATGGGGGCCCTCCCCACCTTGCGGGCCGCGGTGGGCGACGATGTGAACGGCGGTGACTACTTCGGCCCGAGTGGGTTCGGAGAGTTCAAGGGGCATCCGGTCCCGGTCGGCCAGAGCAAGCGGGCCCGGAGCGCCGACGATGCGCGGCGGCTCTGGGACGTCTCGGTCGAACTGACCCATGCCGACTACTCCATGCTCGATCCGTCGACCGATCACTGACTCGGAAGGCAAGAGAGATGGCGATCGTTCTTGCGGACTACAAGCACCTTACGGGCGAGCACTGCGCTTCGACCGCGTTGCGTAACCTGCTCGCTCACCGCGGCAATGAATTCTCCGAAGGGATGATCTTCGGCCTCGCCAGTGGCCTCGGCTTCTTCTACATGCGCGCCGATGCCATGAGTCCGATGCGCATGTTCCATGGTCGCGCGGTATCGTTGGAAACCAACCTCGGCGAGAACACCGCGATGGACTTCGTCGATCGTATCGAACCGGACAACGACCGCGCCTTTGCCCTGTTGCGCGCGCGGCTACAGGCAGGCGAGCCGATCCTGCTCAGCACCGACACGTACTACCTCGGCTACCACAACACGTCGAGTCATTTCCCGGGGCACCGCTGTGTCGCTGTCGGGTACGACGACGCTACGGAAACCGTTTTCATCGCGGATCGCAAATTCGAGGAGTACCAGCGCTGCTCCTTCGAAGAGCTGCGCGAATCACGCAATGCGTCCGACTACCCGATGAAGTGCAACAACCAAGAAACGCAGAGCGAACGGGCAACCTGCGACCCAATTCTCTTCGATCGAGCCGGCAAGATCGTCGATGATTTGGCGGACCACGAAGAAGGCTTCTTCGTGGACATCCTCCAGGTACTCTGAAGGCCGGACGACGCTCGAGCGCGACGCAAACCTACTGAAAACCAAGTGCCCCCGGCGTGACTCGAACACGCGGCACCAGGATTAGGAAGACAGCGCCGGGGGTGCGCTCAGGGTCGGTCAGTGCGTATCAGTTCGGAAACGCACTGATGCGCGCTGGCCGATATCATCTCAGGTTCGCTCAGGTCGGCTCACGGTGGACACTTCGTGGACACCTGGGCTCAAGTAAGGATCGTCATGGGCCATGGGCCCTCGCCGTGGTCGCAACAGCAGAGATGCCAGCGCAGCACAACAAGAGCGCCACGTCACGGTAGCGCGCGAGCACTCGGGCCGCCGGCAAGGCGTCTTGCAGGGTGCGCGGACTCCACCTACACGTGGCGCCCATGCTGAACCCACTTCTGCTGACCGCGCTGGCGATCACGGGCGCGATCGCGCTCTGGGGCATCCTCGACACCGGGGGGCTCGCGGCCGTGGCGTCGCGCCTCGTCGACGTCATGTTCCGGAGCCGCGGCTGGTTCATCATGCTGACGGTCAGCGTGCAGGCCATCGTCTGCACTTGGCTGGTGTTCTCGCGCTACGCCGGCATCCGCCTCGGGCGGGACGACGAGGAGCCGGAGTTCTCGACGGTGAGCTGGCTCACCATGCTCTTCGCGGCCGGCATGGGGGTCGGTCTGCTCTACTGGGGCGCGGCGGAGCCGATCACCCACTTCCTCGTCGCCCGGGACTACGCTCCGCCGAGCGAGGCGGCGTCGCGGGCGCTGTTCATCACCAACTTCCACTGGGGCCTACACGCGTGGGCGGTCTACGGTCTCACCGGCCTCGTCATCGCGTACTTCGGGTTTCGCCGTGGCTGCCCGCAACTGATGAGCGCGCCGCTCCAGAGCGTCTTTGGCACCAACGGCTGGACCCGTTCGATCGGTGGGCTCTGCGATCTCCTGGCGATCGTCGCCATCGCCATCGGGCTCGGCGGCTCGGTTGCGATGGGCGTCTTCCAGGTGCAGCAGGGGATGGAGACCCTGCTCGGCATCGACGGAGGACGATCGCTGGCGCTGGGGGTCTTCGTCGTGGTGTGCCTCGTGTACTTCCCGGCGACCGTGATGGACCTCGGCAAGGGGATGGCGGTGCTCTCGAACGTGGCGATGGGCGTGGCGCTGAGTCTTCTGGTGTTTCTCCTCCTCGCCGGCCCGACCTCGTTTCTCATGAACGGCGTCACCGAGGCCATCGGCCGCTACGCGACGGGCGTCTTCCCCCAGGGGTTCCGCACGTACACGTTCTTCGACAGCAAGGTGACGGAGTGGTTCAGCTCCTGGACCCTGTCGTTCATGGTGTGGTGGCTCGCCTGGGCTCCGTTCGTGGGGGTGTTCATTGCCAGAATCTCCCGGGGCCGGACCATCCGCGAGTACCTGCTCGGCGTGCTCCTCGTGCCGACGGCGTTCTCGATCCTCTGGTTCAGCGTGTTCGGGGGGCTGGGCTTCTACGTCGCGCACCAGGGCGACGGGGCCATGCTGGAGGTCGTCCGCACCAACCCGGCCGACGCCACGTTCTTTCTGCTGGCGCAGATGCCGCTTCCCTGGCTGACCTCTGCCGCAACCATCGTTGCCGCGTTCCTCTTCATCGTGACGAGCGTGGTGAGCGCGGCCTATGTGCTCGCCATGTTCTCCAGCGGCGGTGACCCGAACCCTCCCGCGCCGGTGAAGCTCGCCTGGGGCGCGGTGCTCGGCGCGCTCGGGCTCGTCATGATCCTCTCGGACAGCATCGACGCCGTGAAGGCGATCATCGCCTTGGGCGCCATGCCCTTCGTGTTCATCGTATCGCTGCTGACGGTGTGCCTGCTCAAGGCCCTGCGGGCGGACGCGACCTGATGGATTGGACAAACGTCATCGACACGGCGCTCAACGTGAGCGTGTTCGCGTTCATCGGCGTCTTGATCTGGCTCTACACTCGTCCGTAGCAGCGGCGAGCCCGCGCTCCGCATCATCGACGCAAATCGTGGACTACAGTCCGTGGGAACTGGAGCGCACGATTGGGCGCTTCGTGGAGCACTATAACCACCGGCGCTACCACGAGTCGCTCCAGAACGGCCAGCCATGAAATCATCTACGCCGGTAGACTGCGCGCCATTCCTCCGACGCTCGCGAACGAGAAGGCGTTGCAAGAGGCACTGCCTCCTTTCGTTCTCGACGCATTGCGTCCCGCCGCGATGCCTGTTGCCGTGCGTGTTTTCAAGTATCTGGCGAAGAAATACCCAAAGCCGGGAGCCACGGACGATGATCTCGCTCAGACCATGCGCGAGGGGCTGGTTCAGATGAGGCAATGGCTCGACGGGAAGCCCTACATCCTCGGAGCCTTCAGCTATGCGGACATTTTGCTGGCAACAACCCTGCAACTCGTGCGGCCACTGATCTGGGAGCATATGCAGCTAGGCGTCGAGACCGCCCGTTGTTGGACGCGGCCGGATTCCTAATCCTGGTGCCGCGTGTTCGAGTCACGCCGGGGGCACTTGGTTTTCAGTAGGTTGCGTCGTGCGGCCGGCTCGTCGGCGAGCGATGTCACCACTTGAGGTGCTGTGAGGTGCTGTAGCGTCACGTGAGGTGCTGTGAGGGTGGTGACAAAGTGGTGACAAGGTTGGGCCAGCAAGATAGCTATGCTCCGCCGGTTCTGGCCACGAACTCAGCGATCTCCCGTAAGGCCATCTTGGATTCGGGCAGGAAGCCCATGGCCTGGAACACGTGCGGTGCGTCCTCCCAGATCTTGATCCGGGTATCGACGCCGGCCAACTGGGCACGCGCGGCCGCGCGCGTCGCGTGATCGAAGAGGATCTCTGTGCTTCCGACGTGGAAGAGCAGCGGTGGAAATCCGCGGTAGTCGTAGAATACCGGCGAGACTCGTGGATTCCTCGGATGAGCATTCCCGAGATACGCACGGCGCATCGCTTGGAGCGCATCCCACGGCAGCAATGGGTCGCGCCGAATCTGTTCGGTGTCTGGCGCAGCCTCATCGCTGAGATCGGTTCCCGCACTGAGCATCACCCCACTGGCGGGCAGGGGATCGCCGTCGTCGCGCAGACTGCCGATCGTCGAGAGCGTCAGCGCGCCACCGGCGGAGTCGCCCGCGATCACGATGTTCCGGGGCGCGTAGCCAGAGTTCACCAGCCAGCGGTAGCTCGTAACGCAGTCGTCCAGACCGGCGGGAAAAGGATGTTCCGGTGCCAGGCGATAGCGTGGCACGTAAGCCTTGAAGCCGGACAATCGGCATAGTTTCGCCACCATCTTCTTGTGGAGCACCGACTCGCTCAGGCAAAACCCTCCGCCGTGGAGGTAGAGGATCACTCGGTCGCGGTCAGATTCGGGTGCGACGAGCCACTGTCCTTCGACCCCTGCAGCGTTGTCGTCGACGAACTTGACGCTCCGTGGGGTGTGGAAGAAGCGATCCACGCGACGCAGGAAGTCCCGGCTCTGCGCGATGTCGAAGCCACTGGTATTCTTCTTCACCCTCCGCAGGACACGGTTCAGAACCCTGATCTGCCAGCTAGGCTTGGCGCTGTGCTCGGTTCTCATCGTGCCTTTTCAGGCCGGTCAGGCCACCGCCCGTATACCGTTGCCGGCGTCGGGTACATCGCTCAACCCGAAACGCGCGCGGACTTCTGCGAGCGGCACGTCCCACAGTGAGTGCCAGTCGGTTCCGAAAAGCGGGTGGGCACGTACTCCAAGCGTCCAGCCTTTCGCGACGCCACTCATCCGCGCGCGAAGCTCGTCGGGCGCGAACAGCGTCGTATTGGTGAATCCGATCGTCAGAAGCATCGATGACGTGGGCAGCCCGGTCTGCGCGGCGTAGAAAGCTACGATGGCGAACTCTCCCGGAACGTCGGTACTCAACCCGGTGACGATGTGCCAGACGTCGTGCGTCTCCAAAAGATGGCCCATCACGTAGTCGCCGTCCGAGTGGTCCTGGATCGGCTCGAAAATATACGGATTGAGGCCGTTGGCAGTAAGGTGCGTACCGAACACTTGCCCGAGCGTCCCGACCGGCAGCCGCGACAACGCCTCGACATCGATCGCGCCGAGACGCGGTCGGTGCTCAAACGCATCGCGAGTACGCGGGTCCGCTCGCAGCGCACGCGCCGCCTCATCCCATCGCGCGTACTTCCGGAGCATTCGCGACTTCATGAACGTCATCTCAACGAGGGTGGCGTCCTCGGTCCTGGACAAGTCCCGAACCAGACGCCAGGCCGCTGCTGCGATGCGAATGGGGTTCCGCGTCGGCTTGTGAACAGTCTCCATCGCTATTCCTCCACGTACGAGTTCACCTTTGCACTAACATGAGGTAGTTTTCACATTTCTGCTACTCGCGTTCGGGACGACTGAGAAGATGCCGAGACGATCAGCCAAGTCTTTGACCAGACAGGCGAAACAGGCCCGGGCCAAGACCACGGTCAACGTGATTCTGGACGCGGCGGCTCAGGTTCTGATCCGAGAGGGCTACGCGGGAGCCACCACCAATCGCATAGCTGAGCGGGCCGGTGTGAGCGTCGGATCCGTCTATCAATACTTCGATGACAAGGATGCGGTGTTTGCGCGGCTGATCGACCGCGAGGTCGAAGCCGTCCTGTCCATCTTCGGTGCCGGCAATGGAATCCCGGAAGAGAGCCTGATGCCGGCGCTCCGTCGACTGCTCACGGTGGCAGTAGACGCTTGGAGTTATGGGCCGCAACTGTACCGACAACTGGAGCATGTACCGGACGATGCGCTACGACGTCGCGTGACCGAAGCCAAGACCCTGCTCTCGGGGTTCATCCGGTCGATGCTGGAAACCCATCGTGCCGAGTTGCGCGTGCGTGATCTCGACGTAGCGACCTTCGTCGTGGTCAATGCGTCCACTGGGCTCAGCACGAACGCAACGACCGAAATGTACGGCGAGCCCTTGGTCGAGATCACCGTGGAGTTGCTCGAACGCTACCTGATCGCCTGAAGCTTACCGTCGCGAGTCGCTCCCCAACTACTGAACTGCAAGTGCCCCCGCCGTGATTCGACACGCGGCCTCAGGATGAGGAATCCCGCGAGACGTCCTAGACGAACGCCAGCGCCGCCGGTGATGTCAGCGTCCGGTAGTAACAGCTACCGCGGTGATTGCCGTCGGTGTCGCGCGTGTGACAGCACGCCCCGGTGCGGCGCTTGACGATGTAGAGGAGTGAATTCTGTTCGCAGTTGATGCGGACATCCAGCAGATCGAGGACATCACCGGAGGTCTCGCCCTTCCGCCACAGCTCCTGGCGGGACGTCGACCAGAGGACGGCGCGTCGGGTCTTCAGCGTTTCCTCGACGGCGAGGCGGTTCGCGTATGCGATGAAGAGGACTTCGTGCGAGTCGGCGTCCTGCAGCACGACGGGGACGACGTGCGCGTCGCCCGCGGCGATGCTCAAGAGCTTCTCGTAGTTCAGTTGGAGGGCGGTGCCCTCTTCGAGCTCGTTCATCGGTTCACCTGATTCCTTCGGAGAAGATGGGCGTAAGACGTTCAGCTGGACGTTCAGCTGGTGGCAAGATCTTGGACGCACTGCGCGGGGCCGCTCACCATGAACATGCCGGCGGCGATGGCCTCGGGGATGGCGAGCTTTGCTCGCAGCGCCGCAGTCTGGTCGTCGTTTCCCTGCAGGGTGGCGACGAGGAATGCGAAGCCGTCGTCCGAGAGCTCGGCCTGCGCCTTCTTGGCGACGCAGTCGCACACTGCTTCCGAGAGATTCGCACTTGCGACGCAGGCCTTGCTGAAGTCGCCGAGGCTCGCGCCACCACTACTGCATGCGAGGGGTAGCAGTGCCGACGCGAGGAGCGCGATGCTCAGAAAGGTACGCACGATGGGCGCGACCGTACCGGGTGGGGCCCGACGTGTCCAATCCGTCGGTGCCTCTTCTCGAGTCATGGTGTCGGCGTTCGGGTCAGGCTGTGCGTTCCGGCTGCTTGCCCCGTGCGGTGTCCTGGACCAGCGCGGCGTCGCTGGCGACCGGGCTCACGTCGCTGTGGCAGGCGTGGCGGCCTTCGACGACCGGAAGCGAGCCGCGCGCCGCGAGGAGCTCCTTCCCCTGCTCGCTGACGCCTGGACTCGGCATGGCCTTGCGATCGGGCTGGAACGCAGTGTCTTTGCCGCTCGTGAACGCGACGATCTCCTTGGAGATGCGCATGCTGCACCAATCGTGGCCGCACATGGCGCAGAAGTCAGTATCGACTTCGAGGTCTTCATCGTGCAACGCGCGGGCCGTGTCGCCGTCGAAGGCGAGTTCGAACTGCTTCGGCCAGTTGAGCGCGGCACGAGCACGCGACAGATCGTCGTCCCACTCGCGTGCGCCGGCGATCCCCCGGGCCAGATCACCCGCGTGCGCGGCGATCTTGTAGGCGATGCATCCCGCCATCACGTCCTGCGCTTTGGGGAGTCCGACGTGCTCTTTCGGCGTGACGTAGCAGAGCATGGCGGCGCCGTGACGCGCGGCCTCGGTGGCGCCGATGGCACTCGTAATGTGGTCGTACCCGGGAAAGACGTCGGTCACGAGTGGGCCGAGCACGTAGAACGGTGCGTCGTCGCAGACGTGCTGCTCGAGGCGCATGTTGGTGCCGACCTGATCGAGCGGCACGTGGCCGGGACCCTCGACCATGGTCTGGACACCGGCGTCACGTGCACGGGCGACGAGCTCACCGAGGGTGCTCAACTCGGCGAGCTGTGCCGGGTCGGACGCGTCAGCCAGACATCCCGGACGGAGGCCATCCCCGAGCGAGTACGTGACGTCGTACTGACGCATGATGGCGCTGATCTCGTCGAAGAGCTCGTACATCGGGTTCTGCTTGCCGTGGTGAATCATCCACTTCGCGAGCAGCGAGCCGCCGCGCGAGACGATGCCGGTCATACGGCGTTCGATCAGCGGCAGGTGCTCGCGCAGAACGCCGGCATGAATCGTGAAGTAGTCCACGCCCTGGCGGGCCTGGCGCTCGATCTCCTCCAGGATGACGTCGTAGCTGAGCTCCTCGATCGAGCGGCCGAGAATCATCGAGTAGATCGGTACAGTGCCGATAGGGATGGTTGCGTGATCGATGATGGCCTGCCGGCATCCGACGAGGTCGCCGCCGGTCGAGAGGTCCATCAGCGTATCGGCGCCATACTTCTGCGCCCACTGGAGTTTCTCGACCTCGTCGTGCGTGCTGCTGGCGACCGGAGAGGCGCCGATGTTGGCGTTGATCTTGGTGGTGATCATGCGCCCGATCCCGGTCGGGTCGAGACGTTTCGGCGCGTGCTCGCCCTTGAGGTGTGTCGCGTCCGTGATCTCGGTCCATCGTTGGGTCACCGTCTGGTTCACCCAGAGGCGTGCCGGGCCTGTCGCACCGGGATGGCCGGTGGCCAGATCGTCGGGACCGGACTCTGCGCCGCGCCCCCACGTACGCGTCGGCGTCGTGGCCGCGCTTCCCGCGAGGTGATGCTTGTTGGCGGGAATGACCAAGCGGCCGCGAGCGACTTCACTCCGGATCATCTCCGGGGTCACGCCCTCGCGCGTGGCGACCCGTTCCATTTCCGCCGTGATCGTGCCGGCGCGCGCCGCTTCGAGTTGGGTAGAGACCGTCGACATGTCCGCTTCCCTCCGCCGGTATCAACCGGTTCAGGTTCGAGGGGTCGGCAGGCCCACTGCATGCCCTCTCAGCCGCGAGGTCCGCGGCTCCCCCAGCGATCAGAGGCTAGATTGCGCGCCGTTGTCGGTTGCAGTCAAGTGGGGCCGGATGATCTGAGCGATTGGGGTGCAGGCGTGCGAGCGCACGCGGGAAACTCGGTAGCGGGGGCGATCCTGGCGCTAGGACGCGCGGCGGACGCCGCCGAGGAATCCTGCCAGGAGTCTGCCGACCTCTTCGGGTTGTTCTTCCTGCAGAAAGTGTCCGCAGTCGGGGAGCGCGGTGACCTGCGTTTGGGGGAGATCCTCGGCGACCCGCTTCATCGTCTGGGCGACATCGGGCAGAATCCAGTCGCGTTCACCGTAGATTGCGCGCACGGGGATCTTGAGCGTCGGCAGCACGCGCTCGATCTCCTTGAATCCGGCAGGATTCAGGCCTTGTGCTGCTTTCAGGAGTGCTGTTTGTGCGTCAGCGGTCTCAAACGGTTCCTGCACGCCGCGCATGACGTCGTCGGTGAGGCGCGTCTGGTCGGTGACGCCGATCCACATCGCGAATCGCAGACCCGCCGGGCTCGCCAGGAGCGAGCTGACCAGCGGGAGCCGGGCAGCCGTCATGAACAGGATCACCGCCCAGGACGGGTTCGAGTAGACGAGCGTATTCAGCAGTGCCAGGCGCTGCAGACGCTCCGGATGTTGGCTCACCCAATGCAGCCCGACGGGGCCCCCGAGGTCGTGGACCACCAGGCTGACGCGGTCGACACCGACGGCCTCGAGAAAGCCATCGAGGATGTCGGTGAAGAAACGAAAGCTGTACGAGACGTCGAGCGGCTTGTCGGATTTCCCGAAACCAGGAAGGTCGAGGGCCAGGACCCGATTGTGTGCCGCAATCGCCGGAGCGACGTTCCGCCACAGGAACGCCGACGTCGGCCAACCGTGCAGGAGCAGGACCGGATCGCCGGATCCGCCCTCCAGATAGTGCAGTCGGAGGCCGTCGACGGTGACGAAACGACTCTCGATGTTCGCGCTCATCCCGCCATGCCGACGGCGGCAGCCTGTGGATGGAGACTGGCCTCGGCGCTCGGGCGCGCGGCGACCCGCGTGCGCCAGGCGGCGACGTTGCCATGCGCCGGGTCGAGTGGTTGCCCGACGCTCGCGCCAAACTCGACGGCGGCGAAGAGGATGATGTCGGCGACGGTGAAGCGATCGCCGGCAATGTAGTCCTTCCCGGCCAGCAGCTTGTCGAGCCAGGCCAGGTTGTCCTGCGCGATGGCTTTCAGTCCGGCGGCCGCTTCGGGGAGGACGCGCATCCGCGCTTTGAAGAGATCGAGACCTTCGCTGTAGCGGAACCCGTTGTAGAGGTGCTCGGTGATCTTGAGTTCCATCCGTCGTTGCCACTGACGGGTCTCGGCCCGTTCCTCGGGCGTCGTGCCGATGAGCGGTGGCGTCGGATGCTTCTCCTCGAGATACTCGAAGATCGCGACCGTCTCTCCGAACACCTGCCCGTCGTCGAGCTCGAGCGCCGGCAGCTGCCCGCCTGGATTCTTGTCGGTATAGGGCTGCTGGCGGTTTTCCGCCCCCATGAGGTCGACGGCGACCTTCTCGATGTCGAGACCCTTCTCGTGGAGATACATGCGGAGTGCGCGCGGATTGGGGCCGAATGCGTCGTAGATCTTCATGGGCGGTGTCTTACCAGCGGTCCATAGGTGAGCCAACCGTGATGGTTCCGTCGAGTGTGACGTCGCCCGCCCGGGTATTCACACCCTGGGAACGACCTGGAAGAGGCGTAGCGGTGGACGGCTCTCGGGTGGCGTAGGCCGCCACCCGTACTTGGCAGCGTAGGCGCGGAACACGGCTTCGTGCCGCGTGGAGTCGTCGATGGTCTCCAGGCGTCGCTCGTAGATCCGTTCGCCGATCTTCAAGCGTACGTTCGGATTGCGCTCCACGAGTTCGACCCAGCGTTTGGTCGTCGGGTGGCGAGCCCCGACGAACAACTGGCCGTCGAGCGCCGCGCATACGATCGTTATCGAGTGCGGTACGAGATATGGCGTCGCGACCTCGAGGTAGATCTCCGCATGCCCGTCGGTGAACGACCAATCATCGACAGGGTCCGTGACGAGGTCGCCAGCGAGGCGAAGACCCGGGCGCCGGTCCTTTGGATCGAGGCATCCCGCAACCAGGACCGCGAGCCCGAGCCCCAGCAGTGCGAGGCGGATCGATGCGCGGGAACCCGGCGTCGAGGCTACGCGCGTCGTCGCGGGCTTGGGCGTGATTGTGCCGTACGCGCGGGCCGGAGTGCCCGTGCCTTGCGAGCGAGCGCGATGCTGAGTGCTGCCAACAGTGCCACCGCGACACCGGCACCGAGATGCTGCGGTTCGGTGGCGTAGTGGATGAAGCCGAAGGATCCCCCATCGACGCCATGGCCAGAATGAGCCGCGGCGCTGCCCGTAGTCAGTGCGAGAATCATGAGCTGGGTCGCCAATGTGATCGTGTTCCGCAAGTCGTCACCTCCCACTTCGATACCGTTGATACTAAGAACGCATGAGGTCCGTGGCAACCGTCTCGGCCATTTCGGCGCGCGCCGAGAATTCTGACTGGCAGGCTTGACTCATCGATGCAGTTTCGCCTATTCTTCGCCCTGTCAGGATCCTCCTCATCCGACACTCCCCGGTCCTCATCCTGGCGAAGATTCTTCGTTGCCTCAGGTCGCATCGTGCCCCCATCCCACCCCACCGTGGCCCACCCCACGGTGGCTCACGGTGGCCCACTGTGAACGGGTACGCTCTTCAGCGACCGCGACGGATCTTCGCCAGGACCCTCCCCTCCAACCCATTCTGTCTCGCTTGCCCGCGCGTGATCGGATGGCGGCGCACAGGCGGGCGCTGTACGATCCCGCGCCATGGCTGGTCGTGTGCTCGAAGGTCTCCGGATTCTTGATCTCAGTCGTGTCGTCGCCGGTCCTTTCGCGACGGCGATCTTTGCCGACCTCGGGGCCGACGTCATCAAGATCGAGCGTCCGAAGACCGGTGACGACTATCGGTACGGACCGTCGGAGAAAGGGCAGACGTCGCTGTCGTTCCAGAACACCAACCGCGGCAAGCGCTCGATCACCCTCGATGTCGGTCATCCCGAGGGGCGTGAGATCTTCCTCAAGCTGTGCGAGGGGGCGGATGCCGTGGTGGAGAATTTCCGTTCTGGATGGATGGCGTCCAAGGGCCTTGGTGCCGACGTCCTGCAGGAGCGCAATCCGCGCCTGGTCGTTGCCGCGCTGTCGGGTTTCGGTGCGACCGGCCCGCGTGCGGGGATGGCATCATACGACATCGTGGCGCAGGCGTCGGCGGGGTTCATGGCAATGACCGGCACGCCCGACGGGCCACCGCTCCGGGGCGGTGGCGCGTTGGCGGACTTTGTTGGCGGTCTGTATCTTGCCGTCGGCGTGCTGGCCGGACTCCGGGATCGCGATCAAACGGGTACTGCGCGCGCGCTCGATCTTTCGAATCAGGACGCGATGTTCGCCATTACGGATTCGTGGGCCACAATTGCCGCCGGTCTCGGCGTCACCACCGAGCGTGTCGGCAACCAGCATGCGTTCACCGCTCCCTACGATTGCCTGCAGACCAGCGACGGATGGATCGCCGTCGGCAGTGCTTCCAACAAGCTCTTCCGGAAGATCACCGAGGCCATCGGCCAACCCGAGCTCGGCACGGACGAACGGTTCCGGAGCCATCGCGGGCGCGCGGCGCGAAGAGTGGAGCTGAACGCGATCATCGGTGACTGGGTGCGTACCCGCACGTGCGACGAAGTGCTGGAGGCGTTCGGGCCGCGCGGCGCCGATGTGCCGTGCGCGCGCGTGCGTAGTCCCGACGAATTGATCGACGATCCCCAGCTGCTCGCGCGCGGGATGATCGAACGCCATCCGCACCCAGACGTCGGCGAGGTGTTGTTCCACGGCAATCCACTGAAGTTCGCGGACGCCGCGCCACGTGCTCGGGGGCTCGCGCCCGTGCTTGGCGAGCACAACGGCGAGGTCTACGGCGAGCTCGGGCTCGGCGAGGCAGAGCTCACGCGGTTGGCTGCGGCCGCCGTCATCTGAGAGGGGCGTTCTGGGGGATGTTTCGGTCCATCTGGCAGCGAGTGCGAAACGTCATCCGGTTGTACTTCGTGACCGGGCTGCTCGCGCTCGCGCCGATCGTGGTGACGTTCTGGGTGGTCGGGTTGATCATTCAGCGTCTCGACAGCCTTCTCCTGCCGCGCCTGATCAGCCTGCTGTTCCCGAATCTGGAAACGGCACCCGATCTGCCGCCGCTGGTCGGCGCGATCTTCACGGTGTTCGTGATCCTGCTGTTCGGCGTCATCGTCCGCCATTTTTTCGGCCAGGAACTCGTCCGGCTCGGGGAGCGTGTCCTGCATCGTGTCCCGGTGGCGCGGACGGTCTACATCGGCGTCAAGCAACTCTTCGAGGCGATCTTGCAGGCGGGCCCCGCCGCCTACAATCGCGTCGTCATCATCGAGTACCCGCGGACGGGGCTCTACTGCCTGGCCTTCACCACGGGCGCGGCGCGGGGACCCGTGCAGGACGCGCTTCCAGGCAAGCGCCTGCTCAACTGCTTCGTGCCGACGACGCCGAACCCCACCTCGGGCTTCTACCTCGTGATCCCGGAAGAGGATGTGCGCGACGTCGATCTGACCGTGGAAGAGGCGTTCAAGGTCGTGATGTCCGCCGGGCTCGTCACGCCGGACGCAAGTGCGCCGAGGCGCGGCGCCGACGTGACGACGCCCTCATGAACGCGGCGCTCCTGGCGCTCATCGTCTTCGCGCTGTTCGGCGCGGCGTATCGCTTCTACTCGGGTTTTCTGGCGAGGGCTGTCTTCCGCCTGATGCCCGACGAGCCCGTACCCGCGCGTGAGCTCGAGGATGGCATCGACTACCTGCCCACGAAGAAGCACGTCTTGTGGGGCCATCACTTCGCCTCCATCGCCGGCGCCGCTCCGATCGTCGGGCCCGCGATCGCCGTCATCTGGGGCTGGCTGCCGGCCGTCGTGTGGGTCGGCCTCGGCACGATCTTCATGGGGGCCGTGCACGACTTCTCGGCGCTCGTGATCAGCGTACGGCATCGCGGGCGCTCGATGGGTGACATCGCCGGGCAGGTCGTGAGTCCGCGCGTCCGCACGCTCTTTCTCATCGTCATCTCGTTTCTCATCTGGGTTGTGCTCGCAGTCTTCGCGTTCATCATTGCGACTCTTTTCGTCAGCAACCCTGGTTCGATCTTTCCGATCAACATCCAGATCGTTGTGGCGGTGACCCTCGGGTGGCTCGTGTATCGTCGTGGTGTCGATATCCTGCTGCCGTCGCTGATCGGATATCTCGTGCTGCTGGTCGCGATCTTCTACGGAGACGCCGTGGCGGAGGCGGTGCCCTGGATCGCCGGCCTTTCGGTGACGACGTGGGTCTGGCTCCTGCTCGGCTACGCCTTCGTGGCCTCGGTGCTGCCGGTATGGTTGCTGCTTCAACCGCGCGACTATCTGAACTCGCATCAGCTCGTGACGGGGCTGGTGCTGCTCTCGGTGGGGCTGATGGTCGCGCATCCGACCGTCGTTGCTCCGGTCGTGAACCTCCACCCGGCGGGAGCTCCCGCCATGTTCCCGTTCTTGTTCGTCACCATCGCGTGCGGAGCGATCTCGGGATTCCATGGCCTCGTCTCGTCGGGGACGACGTCGAAACAACTCGCCTGTGCGCCCGACGCGCGCGCCATCGGGTACGGGGGCATGCTGGCCGAGGGCGCACTCGGCTTACTGGCGACCCTGGCGGCGACGGCCGGGTTCGCTTCGGAAGCCGACTGGGCGAGTCACTACGCCAGCTGGGGGGCCGCCAACGGACTCTCGGCGAAGCTCGGTGCGTTCGTCTCCGGGGGGGCGACCTTCGTTGCCAGTCTGGGGATACCGGTCGAGGTTGCCGAGACGTTCATGGCCGTGATGGTGATTGCGTTCGCCGCCACGTCGCTCGATACCGGCGCGCGCATTCAGCGGTTGGTGATCGCCGAGCTGGCCGAGGCCTACGGCGTACGCACGCTGACCAATCGCTTCGCCGCGGGGGCCCTCGGGATCGGGGCTGCGCTCGCGCTCGCGATCACGCAAGGGGGCGGGAAGGGCGGATTGGCGCTCTGGCCGCTCTTCGGTACCACCAATCAACTCGTGGCTGGCGTTACGCTGCTGATCGTTTCGATCTGGTTGCGACGCCTCGGTCGGAACTATCTGTACACCCTGGTGCCGATGATCGCGGTGGGCGGAGTGACGGCACTGGCCATGGCGGCCAACGTCGTGGACTACTTTCGTGATTTTCGCGAGCTCTGGTTGCTCGCGCTCAGCGGTAGCCTGGTGCTGATTCTCGACATCTGGATTACGTTGGAGGGGTTTCGTGTGCTGATGAGCGCCCGTCCGCCAGGAGTGTCTCCAGGCGCTGTGCCAGCTGAACGATGAGCGGGAAGGTGTCGCGCCGATAGGTTGCGACCTTCGCCGAACGCACGCCAGCGAGATTCGCCGAGGCGACATCGGTGCAGTACTGGTCGCCCACCATCAGGAGCTGCTCGACACCGAGGTCTCCGAGGGCTTTGGCCGCGGCCCGAATCAATGCGGCGCTCGGCTTCCGTATCGCCGGTGCCTCCGGCGCACCGTTGCTCCCGAGAGAGTCGACGCCGCGGTGTACGCATCGGGTGACGGGCTCCCCGGGGGTATCGTACGCGCGCACCAGGATCGCCTCGGGGAGGATGCGCGCCAGCTCGGTGAACCGTGCCTCGTCGCAGTTCGAGACGACCGCGTGTCGCAGCGTGGCGTCGCCGAAGAGCGTCGTCATGTGCGGGAGGAACTCGGCTGCGATCGCGTGTCCATGATAGGCCATCAGCGTCCCATCGACGTCCCAGACGATGCCACGAATGCCGTGCCGTGCGAGGAAGGCACGATCGATGGCACGGACGTCCTGGAAACGGAAGGTCGGTTGGACGTGTTGTCGCAGCCGCGGCAGCTCGCGGAGGACGCGCGTCGCGGTATCGAGCCAGTCGCGGAGCACGCGTCAGCCGCGCGGTTGCTTCGGCTCCGCGAGCGGATCCACGCGGACGCCGTCGTCGTCCTGATCGTCTTCCCGGTCGTCGGGAAGCAGTTCGAGCTGATCGACCTGCAGCTCGCGCGCGGTGCGCTCGACCGCATCGAGATTGGCGATCTCTTCGCCAGGCGCGGCGCCGAGGTCGCGAAACTTGCGCGCGGTCACCAGCACCCGGGCTTCCATTGAGCCCACTGCCTTGTTGTAGGCGGCCGTGGCGTTGTCGAGTGATTTTCGGAGATCGTCGAAATAACCGGCGAGGACGCGCAGCCGCTTGTAGAGCTCCAGTCCGAGCGCGCTGATCTGCTGTGCATTCTCTGCGATCTGCTCCTGCTGCCAGCCCTTGGCGACGGCGTAGAGGAGGGCGATCAAGGTCATCGGGCTCGCGAGGACGACCCGGTGCGTGGCGGCGTACTCCATGAGGCCGGGATCCTGTTGCATGGCGGCGCCGAAGATCGTCTCGCCGGGGAGGAACATGACGACGCATTCCGGCGTTGGCTGGAACTGCTCCCAGTAGGCCTTCGAGCTCAGCTGGGTGATGTGCTGACGTACCTGCCGCGCGTGGTTGGCGAGGTGGACTTCCCGGAGCGTGTCGTCGGGTTCCTCGATCGATTCGAGGTACGCCTGCAGCGCGACCTTCGAGTCGACGACCATGAACTTGCCGCCGGGAAGATGGACGAGCAGATCAGGCCGCAGTCGTCCGTTGTCACCATCGGCGGTCTGCTGCTCGCGGAAGTCGCAGTGCGGGATCATGCCGGCGAGCTCGACCACGCGGCGAAGCTGCACCTCGCCCCAGTGCCCGCGCACGTGCGGTGTCCGGAGGGCGCGCACCAGGCTTGCCGTCTCCCCCTCGAGCTCCCGCTGCGTGTCGGCGAGGGACTTCACCTGAGCGGTCAATGCCTCGTACGCACCGATCCGCGACTTCTCGACTTTGTGGATCTCGGTGCGCACCTCGGTCAACGAGTCGCGCAGCGGCTTGATCAACGCGTCGATGGCTTTCTGGCGGCCCTCGAGGTCTCCGGTCGTGGTCTTCTGCAGTTGCGCGAAGGACTCCCGCGCGAGATGCAGGAACGATTCGTTGTTGTGCCGGAGCGCGTCCGCGGACAATGCCTGGAACGCCTCGCGGAGCGTTCGTTCGGCGTCCGAAACGAGCGCGAGCTTTTCGACGGTCGCGCGGCGTTCGCGGGCAAGCTCGGCGTCGAGACGCGCGTGGGCCTCACGCGCGCTGGCTGCGTCGGCGCGCAGGCTCGTCGCAGTCTCGTCGCTTCGTGCTGCCGCGGCTTCCAGCTCGCGGACGCGCGCCGAGCGCTCGTCGAGGCGCGTCCGCAGCTCCGTGGCCGTGTCCGTCGCCGCGGCGTGGTCCGCGTCGGAGCGTGATCGAGCCACGACCCACGCGACGACCGCGCCGAGCGTCAGTCCGGCGATGCCTGCCAGCAGGACGATCGGAACGATGCCAGCCACCTCCACCCCCACTCCCTCCTATCGTGTCTCAGCCGCGCTCGGCGTCACCGACCGCGTGTGGTTCCCCGCTGTCTTCTTCCGGTTCGATCACCGTGATCAGGACCAGATCCACCGAGTGGCCGGTGACCTCGATCGCACGGAAGCGCAGATTCTCGCATTGGACGTCCTGACCTTCCTTCGGGATGGCGCCCAGGACGCCGAGCATCAGCCCGGCGACGGTGTCCCACTCCTCGTGCGGAAGTTTGGCGTCGAGCAGGTCGTTCAGCTTGGTGATCGGCAGGCGGCCACTCACGCGGAAGGCGCCACCGGGAAGCTCCTCGAACTGCGGCTCGTCGGCATCGTGCTCGTCGGCGATTTCACCCACCAGTTCTTCGATGAGATCTTCGAGCGTGACGAGACCGGCCACCGAGCCGTACTCGTCGGTGACGATCGCCATGTGAAACTTCTGCTGGCGCATCTCGCGGAGCAGATCCGCGCCGTGCTTCGATTCGGGAACGAAGCGCGGAAGACGGCAGAGCTCGGCGAGCGGCGCATCGTGTCGCCCCTGGTGCAACGCGCGCAGGACGTCCTTCGCGTAGAGCACGCCTTCGATGCGGTCGATTTCTTCTCGGTAGACGGGAATGCGTGAGTACCCGTGCTTCAGGATGAGTTCTTCGGCGGCCCGCAACGGTTCATCGACATCGATCGCGATCAGATCGGGTCGCGGGATCATGACCTCACGCACGACCGTGTCGCCGAACTCGAACACCGAGTGGATGAGTTCCTTCTCGTGTTCTTCGAGGACGCCCTGCTCGTGGCCGACTTCGGCCATCGAGCGGATCTCTTCTTCCGTCACGAAGGGACCTTGCTTCAGGCCTTTGCCGGGGACGAGCACATTGGCGAGCAGAATCAGCGCGCTCGTCGGGTAGTGCAGCACGCGACCGAGAAACCAGACCAGCGGGGCGACGGCGAGGGCGGCGGTTGCGCTGTGCAGGATGCCGAGCGTCTTCGACATGGCCTCGACGAGGACGAAGTAGGCGACCGTGAAGGCGACCGAGAGCACCACGAAGCCGACTTCGCCGAAGTAGCGATTCGCAATGACGGCGACCAGGATGGCCGAACCGTTCTGCACGCACATCACGGCGAAATAGATCGAGTTCAGGTAGGTGGCCGGATCGGATTGAATACGCTCGAGGCGCGCGGCGTTCCGGTGGCCCTCCTCCTTGAGCGCGAGGGCCTTGGCCCGGCTCATGCGGCTGATGGACGCTTCGGCGATCGCCAGGACCGACCCGAAGCCGACCAGCAGCACGACCAGCGCTGCTAGGGGGATCACTGCAGGCGTCCTTGTGGCGCAGCTGAATCCAAGCGCCTTCTAGGATGCCTGAAAACTCGCCGTCTGGCGAAGCCCTTTTCGAGGTTCGTTTCCCGGGGTTTCGCCGCGCTGCGTTGGACTCCCATTACGGGGGTCTCTGGGCTAAGGACGTCCGTCATGAAGATCGGAATCGGCATTGGGGACATCGCGGGTGTACCCGCAGATATCGACGGAATCATAGCGCAAACCAAGCAGGCGGAGGCCGATGGCTTCAAAACTGGCTGGTTTGCCAACATCTTTGGCATGGACGCCATCATCGCGGCGACGATCTGTGCTCGGGAAACGAGCACGATAGAGCTTGGGACGGCGGTCGTGCCCACCTATCCCCGCCATCCGGTTGCGATCGCCCAGCAGGCGCTGACCGCCAATGCGGCCGCCAAGGGGCGCTTCGCGCTCGGTATCGGCCTGTCGCACCAGATCGTCATCGAGACCATGCTCGGCATGTCATTCGCCAAGCCCTTCAGTCACATGAAGGAGTATCTGGGCGTCCTGACGCCCCTGATCCGAACTGGCAACACGAGCTTTCAGGGCGAGGAGTACAAGGTCACGGCGGGTGTCTCCGTTCCCGGGGGCGATCCGTGTCAGATCCTCGTCGCGGCCCTGGCCCCCAAGATGCTCGCACTCACCGGGGCCGAGGCCGACGGAACGATCACCTGGATGACGGGCCTGCAGACGATTCGGGACCATACGGTGCCCCGGATTCGTGAGGGAGCGAGCAAGGCGGGACGCCCGGAACCGCGCGTCGTGGTCGGGTTGCCGATCGCCGTGACCAAAGACGTAGAGAAGGCCCGGGCCTCGGCGACGCAGCAGTTCGCGATCTACGGCACGCTGCCCTCGTATCGCGCGATGCTCGATCGCGAGGGTGCTGGCGGCCCTGGTGACGTCGTGATCGCCGGTGATGCCAGCGCCGTTGGCGAGCAGCTCGAGCGTTTGGCCGAGGCCGGGACGACCGACTTTCTGGCCATCCCGTTTGCGGTCGAGGGCGATGCGGACTCCGTTGCCCGTACGCGGGCGTTCCTGATCGAGACGATCGCGAAAGGCTGAAGCGGACGACCTCAGATCCACAGGGGCCCCTTCGTAGCATGGTGTGACCTGCTGGGCGGTGGCGTTCCGGTGGGTCACGGGTCTACCAGCCATCGCGTCAACTCTCCGAGTTCACGCTCCAGGCCGAGCAGCGGGAGTTCGGCCGGGCGCTCGGCGGATCGAAACTGCATCAATCCCTCGAGAAGCGAGACCAGGAGCGCGGCACGCCGTTCGGCCTGCGCTCGCCGGATGCCGGGGTTTGCGGCCACGAGGGATTCGACGATCGCACGCCAGTAGCGGGTGGTGTATCCGCGCATCAGATCGCCGATCGCCGCGTCCCGGATGGCGAGGGCTCGGAGCTCGCCGAACAGCTGAATCGTCTGCCGATCCTGCTGGGTGTGGAGTATGCCCGCCAGCCATGAGGGAAGACCGCTCTCGTGTGCCGCGCCGGTCGTACCGACGAGCCCTTCGATAGCGGAGGCGCGATGTTCGAGCTCGCGTTCCGTGACCGCGCTCAGCAGCTCCCGCTTCGAGCGGTAGTAGTACTGGAGATGTCCGAGTCGAATGCCCGCATGGGCGGCGACACTCCGGAGTGAGAAGGCTGCGTGGCCCTCGCTGGTCAGTACCGACAGGGCGGAATCGAGGATCGTGCCGGCTCGCTTGCGTCCCTTGGTGCCCAACGTCTGGGCCCCCGCGCAGACCGCGCTCTGTCCCGCAGGGCCAGGAGCCGGAGGCCCAGGCCGACCGATCGGGTGCCCGCGCTTCTCAGCCAAATCGCTGGTACCTGGTTCGACATCGAACAAAAGTAGGTCTGATGACCAAAAGCATCGTGAGGTACTCTAGGTCTCTCGACCTAGAGTTGCAAGCGCTACTCTTCCTTCTCTTGCTTCAGGGCCTTCTTGCGGAGCTCGCCGATCTTCTTGTTCATCGCTTCCAGGAAGGCCTCGGCATCTTCGGGATCGCACTCGCCGGACACGCTGACCCACGTATTGGTCAGCTCGAGCGCGGCATTCAGGTTCTCCATTTTCGCGTCTGTACCCTTGGCTTCGACAGTCAGCTTCACGGCAGCCTCTCCTCCTCGAGATGGATGGTGGAAAGGCGGAAGATACGTGAGCACCCACCCGTGGTCTACCCGCCTGCCGTTGGTTCGCCGTACTCAGCGCCGATTCCGATGCCCTACCGCAGAACGTCCAGGCGTAGTCGATCGCGTTCGTCGAACAGGCGCCGCGAGGTGACACTGATCGCGAGCATGACGCCGAAGCCCGTGCCGGCGGCGATCAGGAACATGATCATGATCTGGTACTTCACGGCTTCGAGCGGCGGACTGCCGGCCAGGATCTGACCGGTCATCATTCCCGGCAGGCTGACGATACCGGCGGCGGCCATGGCGTTGACGATCGGGATCATCCCCGTGCGCATGCTCTCGCGGCGCATCTCCCCGAAGGCGGTGTGCGCGTTCTCGCCGAGGAGGAGTCGCTGTTCGATGACGGCGCGCTGCTGCCAGGCGGTTTGCGTGAGTCGATCCATCGCGAGTGCGATGCCGGTCATCGTGTTGCCGAGCAGCATGCCGAGCATCGGGATGGCGTATTGCGGCGCGTACCACGGCTCGGTCCCCACGATGACACTCAGCGCGAAGACGGTCACCGCGAACGATGAGACGAACATGGCTCCCGTGCCGGTGCCGAAACCCCACCAGCCGCGGAGGCGGCGCTGCTGCCGCGCCATCACTTCGCGTCCGGCGGCCAGGAGCATCCCGAGAGCAATCAGGACGACCCAGGCGAGATGGACGTGTGCGAAGATGGTGCGGAGGATCAAGCCGATCAGAAGTAGTTGCACCGTCATGCGGCCCGCGGCGACGAGGATGCGGCCTTCGAGCCCGAGTTTGGATCGACGGCTGAGTCCCGCGAGGAGCACCACGAGTGCCGCGGCGAGGGCAAGATCGAGCGGGGTCAGTGCGATCACACTCACGGGGTGGGCTCCGCTCGGACAGTGCCGTCTTCGATGCGGTAGTGATGCGACGCGACGCGTCCTCGTTGCTCGGGATCGTGCGTGACCCACAGGACGGAGGCATGCTCATCGCGGCGATAGGTGGCGATGAGGGACTCGACTGCGGTGACGTTCGACGCGTCGAGGTTGGCCGTCGGTTCGTCGAGTAGGAGCGCGTGCGGGCTCTGCGCGAGGAGGCGGAGGATGGCGAGGCGCTGTCGCTCACCAGTCGAGAGGCGCGCGATGGCCCAGGCCATGACCTCGGGCGTGAATCCAAGAAGCGCGAGTCGCTCCGTTGAGGGTGCCGCGCCTGCCGCTCCCGCGATGCCGAAGTGCTCGCCGACCGATTCGTACCACCAGGAGCTCTCCGCCGGGAGCATGGCGACCCGGCGTCGCCATGTCGACGCAGGAAGCGCCGTTGCCGGTACGTCGTCGAGCAGCGCGCGACCGTCGTGAGGATCGAGATCGGCGATCGCGCGCAGCAGCAAGGTCTTGCCCGCCCCCGAGGCGCCGGTGAGGCTTGCGCAGGTGCCGTCTGCAATCGTGAAGTCGATCGGTCCGCATCCGTGGTAGCGGAGCGCCTCGACAGTGAGCCTGCTCATGCCGGCTCGATTTGGGCAGCGCCGGCTGGCGTTGTCAACGTCGGCTCTCGACGCGCTGGCTTGCTGGGCCCGGGTGGATGTGGTGTTTCACCCAACACCCGTAGGCAAGAAAGGATCCCTCATGCTGACGCTCTTCGAGCATCCGCTGTCCCCGTACGCACAGAAGGTGAAGATCGCACTCCGCGAGAAGGGCATCGAGTTCCAGGTGCAGTTGCCCGATCTCATGAGTGGACGCGATCCGGCACTGCTGAGCGCGAATCCACGACTCGAGGTGCCGTCACTGATCGATGGTGACACGAAGGTATTCGATTCGACGATCATCCTCGAGTATCTGGAGGACAAGTGGCCAACGCCCGCGTTGCTGCCGACGACCCCGGCGGAGCGTGCGCGTGTCCGCACGCTCGAGGAACTGTGCGACACCTACTACGAGGCCATCAACTGGGGGATCGCCGAGGTCAACGTCTTCGGGCGCGCTGACGGGGCACTCGCCGCGATCATGAACGCGCGCGCGGTCGAGCAGATCGTCGGTATCAATGGGTATCTCGATCGTGAACTCGGCACCGACGAGTACTTCAACGGGGGCACGTTCGGTTGGGGGGATCTGTCCGTGCTTCCCCCCGTGGCGTTGGCGGAGCTGAACGGCAATCCGCCTGCGGCGGGTACCGGGCTGGCGCGTTGGTTGGAACGGGTGCGCGTGCGACCGAGCGTTGCCGACACGCTTCAAGAGGCCTTGGCCTCGTTCGAAGGATTCGAGGCTTTGCCCGAACTCGTACGGCAGGGGAAATTCATTCGCGAGTATCGTGATCACCGTCTCGAGTGGATGCTCCGGACGGGCGGGGCGGAGGTCGTGCTCGACGGGATGATGAAGAAGAACATCCGCTTCTCGATCGAGTTGACGTAGGCGGCCGACCTCCTGGGCGAGCGCGCGTCTTGCCGTAGCTCGGGAGATTGCGTACCCATTCCGCGCTCGCCGAGGAGGTTCCGAATGGATCTGCAACTGTCCGAGCAGCACCTTGCCTTTCGTGGAGAGGTGCGTGCCTGGCTCGCTGCCAACGTCGACCGACCCTGGCGCGAGGTTTTGCGCGATGCGTCCTCCACCGAAGACAGTCTGATCGAGGCGCGGCGCGTGTGGCAGCGGAAGCTCCACGGCGCCGGCTACCTCGGGATGGACTGGCCAGCCGAGTGGGGCGGACGCGGCGGCGGCCCGGTCGAGCAGGCGATTCTCGAGACCGAACTGATCGAGACCGATGCGCCTCCCGTCTTGAATACCCTCGGCATCGGTCTGCTCGGGCCGGCGCTCATCCATCATGGGAGCGAGGAGCAACGGCGCCGCTTCATCCCGCCGATGCTCGCGGCCGACGAAATCTGGTGTCAGGGGTTCAGCGAGCCGGGCTCCGGCAGCGACCTGGCGTCGCTGAAGACCAGTGCCGTGCTCGACGGCGACGACTTCGTCCTGAACGGGCAGAAGGTGTGGACGACGTTCGGCCCGTGGGCGGATTGGATCTTCGTCCTGGCCCGCACCGATGGGAAGGATCGCTACGGAGGGATCTCGTTCCTCCTCTGCAAGCTCGACACCCCCGGCATTACCGTTCGACCATTGCGTCAGATCACTGGGGAGAGCGAGTTCGGTGAAGTCTTCTTCGAGGATGCGCGCGTGCCCCGAACGAATCTCGTCGGAGAAATCGGCGAGGGGTGGCGCATCGCGATGACGGTTCTCGCCTACGAGCGCGGGGCGATCTCGTTCACGCAGGCGGTCCAGTATGGCCGTGACCTCGGCCGTCTCGCCACTGCGTGCAAGGAGATCGGACGCACGGGAAGCGCCGTGCGGGAGAAGCTCGGCCGTTTGCTCGTCGAGAACGAGGTGATGCGCGCGAACGGCATCCGCACGCTCGCGAACTTCGCCGATGGCAAGGCGCCGGGCGCCGAGTCGTCGATCGAGAAGGTGTATTGGAGCGAATTCGATCAGCGCTTCCGGGAGACCGCACTGGACCTGCTCGGTCCCGGCGGTCAGCTCGTGCGCACCAGCCCCGAGGCCCGCGACGACTGTGATTGGGCGCGACAGTTCTTGTGGTCGCGCGCCGAGACGATCTTCTCTGGATCGTCCGAAGTGCAGCGGAACATCATCGCCAAACGCGTCCTCAAGTTGCCGCAGGATCCCCGATGAGGTTCGAGCTCTCCGAAGATCAGGCGCTGCTCCGCAGTTCGACCCGCGATTTCTGTCAACGCGAACTGCCGATCGACAAGACGCGGGTTGTGATGGAGCAGTCGAAGGACGGGTACGAGCCGGGTATGTGGCGGAGTTTCGCCGACATGGGCTACCTCGGGCTGCTGCTTCCCGAGAGCGTCGGCGGTCAGGCCCTCGGCGCGATCGAGCTCGCGGTGGTGATGGAAGAGATGGGGCGCGTGTGTGTCCCCGGACCGTACCTCGACGCTGTCCTTGCGGCCGCGGTGCTTGCGACCGCTGGCGGACGGGAAGAGCTTCTCGCCGACGTCGTCGCGGGTCGGAAGCTGGTCATCCTGGCGCGCGAGGATTCTCCCTATTGCGGCAACCACACCGAGCCGACGCGTTTCGCGGATGGGCGTGTCCGGGGGACGAAGTACTTCGTGCCTTTCGGCGCTCGCGCCGACGCCCTGCTGGTCACGACATCGGACGGCCTCGTCCTCGTCGATGCGCCCGGCGGGACGACCCCACTCGAGACCATCGATCAAGGCCAGCGATTCGCGACGGTGACCCTCGATCATCCGGCCACGTTCGTCGGTCCACTGTCGCTGCTCGATCGTGTCGACCACATTGGTGCGGTCGGTGCTGCGGCGATGCTGCTCGGGGTGATGGACCGGTCGCTCGAGATTACGCTCGACTACGTCCGCACGCGCGAAGCGTTCGGGCGCGCCATCGGGGCGTTCCAGGTGCTGCAGCACCGCATGGCCGACATGTTGCTCCGCGCCGAGTCCTCGCGGTCGGCGGTGTATCGTGGTGCATGGTGCTGCGATACGCGCGACGCCGAGACGGCGCTCGCGTGTGCGAGCGCGAAGGCGTACGCCGGCGATGCCGCGCGCTACGTGTGTGGGCAGGCGATTCAGCTGCACGGTGGTATCGGCTTCACTTGGGAACTCGATCTGCACTTCTTCTTCAAGCGCGCGAAGACGCTCGAGCAGCGCTACGGTTCCACCGAGGCGCAGTTCGAGAACGCGCTGGTCGCTGCGGGGTACTGACCCGACGTCCCGGATGATGTCGAGGGAGCGTTCGTGCGCGTCTCCGCGCCCGCAGTCGATCTACGGCAGGGTCTTCAGGAAACTGCGGAGATAGATCGCCAGACCGGCGGTGCCGCCGAGCGCCAGTACGCCAGCGATCAGAGACGACTGCGCGCCAGAGTCCAGGTACCGGACCAGCTCCCAGACTCCATAGCCGGCGAAGAAAACGACCGCCGAGCCGATCAGGATCTTGTGCGCGGTCGTGAGTTTCACAATCGTGGGTCTAGCGACGTTCGGACACCCTGTCGAACCACGGTTATCCGTCGCACTGGGCGCGGGTTGCTCCTCTCGAAAGGGAAGCATATTTAAGCGTTCCGCACGTGCTGGCCCCATCCTGCGCTCTTCGGAGGTAACCCCTTGTCTACGTACGACTTTCTCGAGATCGAACAGAACGAGCACGTTGCCACGATGTGGCTGGCGCAGCCGGAGAACCGGAACGCGATGGGCCCCGCCTTCTGGGTGGATCTTCCGCGGGCCGTCGGCGAGCTCGTCGCCGACGAGAACGTTCGCGCGATCGTCCTCGCGGCGCGCGGCGAGCACTTCACCGTCGGTCTCGACCTGAAGTCGATGGGGAAGCAGATCGCCGAGGGTGAAGGCTCGGCCGGGGCTGGTGGGCGGAAGCGTCTGCTCGACAACATTCTCCACTTGCAGGGCTCGATTACCGCGCTCGCGCGGTGCGAGAAGCCGGTGATCGTGGCGACGCAGGGCTACTGCCTCGGTGGCGGGATCGATCTGATTACGGCGTGTGACGTCCGCCTGGCGTCGGCGAATACCCGCTTCGGGATTCGTGAGACCAGGATGGCGATGGTGGCCGACGTCGGTACGTTGCAGCGTCTGCCGGCGATCATCGGCAAGGGCATGGTGTCTGAGCTCGCGTTCACCGGTGACGATTTCGATGCCGAACGCGCCAAGGCGATGGGGCTCGTCAACGAGGTCTACCCCGATCACGCGGCGACGGTGCAGGCAGCGCAGGCTATGGCGGCCCGTATGGCGGCCAACTCGCCGCTCGCCGTGACCGGGACGAAGCGGGTGCTCGCATTCTGCGAGGGCAAGAGCACCGAGGATGGATTGACGTACGTCGCCACCTGGAACGCGGCCTTTGTCGCGAGTGACGACCTGCGCGAAGCGATGCGGGCCTTCTTCGAGAAGCGCACGCCTCAGTTTCAGGGAAAGTAGCATCCTTCAGAGCAGCCTTTTCGCGGGTACACGGTACGAGCGCTTTTTGGCAGACTAGACCGAATCAATCTTCAGGAGGATCCAAGACATGGGTATGGAGCGCACGCTTTCGCGCGAGTTTCTTCACGTCGTCGAGGTTGCGGCCATCGAGTCGGCACGCACCATGGGCAAAGGCGATCGGCGGCACTCCGACCACGTGGCGACGGAGTCCATGCGGAAGACGATGGACGGCGTCAACATGCGCGGTACGATCGTCATCGGCGAGGGCGAGCGCGACGAGGCGCCGATGCTCTACATTGGCGAGAAGGTTGGACGCGGCGCGAAGGAGGATCCCGAGATCGATATCGCGGTGGATCCGCTCGAGGGGACGAACCTCTGTGCGACGGGCGAACCGAATGCGATCACGACCTTTGCGGCAGCCAACAAGGGCGGACTCCTGCATGCGCCCGACTGCTACATGGAAAAGATCATCGTTGGGCCGGCGGCCAAAGGTGCGGTGCACCTCGACGCCACGCCCAAGGAGAATCTCATGGCCATCGCCAAGCGCCTGCATCGCGAGGTGAAGGATCTCGTGGTCATCGTGCTCGAGCGTGAGCGCCATCAGCCCCTGATCGAAGAGATCCGAAGTGCCGGCGCACGCATCAGACTCATCTCGGACGGTGATCTCGCGGCCGGCATCTCTGCGGCCGTGCGCGGGACGAACGTACACGCCGTCATGGGGACCGGTGGCGCGCCGGAGGGGGTGCTTGCCGCCGCCGCCATCCGCTGCCTGAACGGCGGCATGCAAGGTCGGCTGGTGAAGACGAAGGAAGGGCAAGAAGAACGCATGAAGAAGATGGGGATCGCGGATCCGAAACGCATCTTCACGGAGCGAGATCTCGCTCCGGGTCCCGAGATCATGTTCGCCGCCTGCGGCGTGACCGACGGAAACTTCATGCGCGGTGTCCGCTTCTTCGGGCACGGTTGCCGCACGAGCTCGATCATCATGTCGCTCCAGGATCACCACGTCCGTTTCGTGGACACGGTGCATCTCGACGGTACGCCAGACGTCGTCGTCGAGTTCTAAGTCCACAAGGGGGATTCCCTCCCCCTTCTCCACGCGGCAAAGCCGCGCGGAGGCCTCATCCCCCGGCTCGCTGGCCGCTCGGCCGCGCGCTCGCGCGCGGAGATCGTGTTCGTCGACTGCGTTCGGCGTGGTAGCTAGTCGCGTCCGCCGGAGCAGCGCGTGCTTCACCCGCCCAGGGTAGAGGCTCGTTGGCTACCGCTTACCCGCGTTCTGCGATCTCTTTGAGCCATCGGTCCATGACGAATGGCCCGAACGGCAGGAACGCCGCGGCAATCCCTGCGTAGCCCAGGCGCGCACTGATGGGCACGCGCTCGATCGCCAACACGCACATGCAGGCCAGCACGATGAACAGGACGCCGTGGATGGGGCCGACGATCGAGACGGCGAGAGGGAAGCCCGCCAGGTACTTCAGCGGCATCGCCACGAAGAAGAGCACCAACGTCGAGGTGCCTTCGAGGGTGCCGATCGTGCGCAGACGAGTGAGAAACGAAGCGTCGGCCAATGCCATCGGGCGGTTATAGCCGCGATCGCCGCCAATGTCAGAAGGCGGACGCGCCTGGTTCCCGCCGCGCGCGCGTTGTAGAGAGACGGACATGGCTGATGCGCGCCCGGCGGCGACGACGATCGACGTGTGGATGCAACACCCCACCCCACGTTTTCTCGCAGAGCCGTGCTTCGATTCGCTCCGCCGCTGGACCGGTGGACTCACCGACACCGAGATCCCGCTCTCGCTGACGCTGGACGCGATGGATGCCGGCGGCATTCGCACGGGGTGTCTCGCTGCATGGTATGGCCCGCGCGGCGCGCTCATCTCGAACGACGAAGTGGCGGCGATCGTGACGGCGCATCCCGACCGTCTCGTCGGTATTGCCTCGGCCGACCTGTCCCGTCCGATGGATGCCGTTCGGGAGCTCCGCCGCTGTGTGCGCGAGCGCGGGTTCAAGGGCCTCAGGATCGTCCCCTGGCTCTGGGACCTGCCGCCCGATGACCGTCGCTACTATCCATTGTACGCCGAGTGCATCGAACTCGACGTGCCGTTCTGCACGCAGGTTGGTCACACGGGTCCGCTGTGTCCGTCCGAGCCCGGGCGACCCATCCCGTATCTCGAGCACGTTGCCCTCGAGTTTCCCGAGCTGCGGATCGTCGCGGGGCACATCGGCTTTCCGTGGACGAGCGAGATCATTTCACTCGCGACCAAGTTCCCGAACGTCTACGTCGATACGTCGGCGTACAAAGCGCGCCGCTATCCGCCAGACTTCGTTGCGTACATGCGAGGCCACGGCGCGAAGAAGGTGATGTTCGGTACCAACTATCCGATGCTCACGCCGAGCGACTGCTTGGCCGATATCGACGCCCTCGGCCTCGACGACGCGACCCGGCAGCTGTTCTTGTGGGAGACAGCGGCCCGCGTCTTCAAGCTCGACTGAGCACGCGAGTTCGGCGAGGGGAGCCGTGCCCTCCGATCCGTATCCCCGCTGGCCAATTCACGGTCGAGTCGGGTAGGACAGGGCCATGGCGAATCTTCGGACTCCAGTTCTGGTGACGGGCGCGGGCGGATTCATTGGCCGACGGCTCGTGGCGCAACTTCTGGATCGCGACATTGAGATTGCGGCGCTGGCCTTGCCCACCGAGTCGACGCCCGAGGCGTGGGGCGACCGGGTGCGGATCGTTCGCGGCGACGTGCGCAAGCGCGAGGACGTCGATCAGGCGCTCCGCGGGATCGGTACGGTCTTCCACCTGGCGGCGCTCGTCGGAACCGCCGGGAGCTATGAGGATCACTGGGCCGTGACCGTCGAGGGGAGTCGCAACGTGTACGAAGCCGCGGCCGAGGCGGGTGCGCGCGTCGTGGTGACGACGTCGATCTGTGCCTACGGTGACCGCATCGCGAAGGACGTGTGTGCGGAGGACTCGGAGCGTGGGGTGTACCAGGGCCAGTACGGACGCGCGAAGCAGGCGCAGGAGGACGTCGCGCACGAGGTGCAGGAGAAGACGGGGCTGGCGGTGACGATCGTACGACCGTCGAACGTGTACGGTGTCGGAAGCGGTCCGTGGGTCGAGGGCATGATCGCGCTCATCCAGATGGGTCTCGGCATGGTCATCGGCGATGGCACCGGAAACGCGGGTCTGGTCCACGTCGACAACCTGGTTGACGCGTTGCTCCTGCTCGGCGCGAGTGACGAGGCGATCGGTCGTACCTACAACGTGTGCGACGGCTCGGATGTGACCTGGCGGCGCTACATGGACGATCTGGCGGCGCTGGTCGGTGTCGGGTCCCTGCCTACGACACCTCTCGAACCACTGCGCGCGGCGGCGCTCGCGAACGAGGACCCCGCGCGGCAGCAGGCGCCGAAGGACGAGGCGCTCATGCCACTCGAGGCCTTGAATCTCATCGGCTCGGACAACCGCTTCGATACCACGCGCCTGCGCACCGAACTCGGTTGGTCGCCGCGGGTCAGCTACGCCGAGGGGCTCGCGGAGATCAAAGCAGATCTCGCCACGCGCGGCGCGTAGCCAGCCTTCAGTCCTTCACGATCGGCGGCGGGATCGGGCAGAAGTCGTTCGGCTCGACGCGTAACGGGCGGTTCGACTTCGCGTTGTAGTTCTCGTGCGCGATGTGGGAGGTCAGCTCCACGATCTCCACTTCGGAGAAGGCCGCTCGCAGCTTTGCGAAGAACTCGTCGGAAACGTCCACCGGCGTCGCGCTGACGCGATCGGAGTACTCCAGGGCGAGTTGTTCCCGCACCGGTAACTTCGATGCATCGGTCCGGAGGAGGGCGGCATCGATCTGCGGTTGGCTCAGGCCTTCGTCACCGCCGACGGCGGCGTGGATATCCATTCAGAAGGGGCAGCCGTTTCGTGCCGCTGCCCGGATCTTGACCAACTCGCGAAGATCGTTGCCGATCCGCGCGCGTCCAGTACTCATGATCGCGTTGGCCAGGAAGTTCGCCAGCATCGCTCGTGTCGAATGCGCCTGGACCTTGATCGGATTGACGCTCTTCCCGACGTTCATGCGCAGGATGAATTGCACGAGGCGAGCCACGAGGCCCGCCTCGCGGCCTTCCAGCGAACGGACTCTCGTGCCAGCCATGGGTCCCCTAATACGCCCCCTTGAGCGAGGGATCCAGACGCAGTGCCGACTTGCGCTTTTCCTCGACGAAGCCGCGATCAACGAGCCAAGCCACCGTTCGGGCCAGGACCGTGCGCGCCGGTAGGTACGTATAGCCCAGCTCCCGCTCTGCTTTCCCGCTGTCGAAGTAGGAGTACTTACCGACGAACTCGTCCACCTGCTGTCGGTCGAGCATTGGTCGGCCACCCGTGACCCTCGCGCCGACTTCCATCAGGCCGGCGGCAACCCGGAGTACCGGCGTTGGGAGTCGGAGTGTGGGCGCTTTCAACCCGGTCAACTCTGCGAGCGTCTCAAAGACCTGCTTGATCGTCATGTGCTCACCCGAGGCAATGTAGCGCTCGCGATCGCCACCTTTGTCCATGGCGAGGAGCGAGCAGCGCGCGACGTCCGCGACGTCGACGATGTCGAAGCCGCCATCGAAGTACGCGGGCGCGCCCTGATTCACGAAGTCGGCGATCTGCTTTACGGACTCGCTCACCTTGAAAAAGCGCGGACCGAGGATCAGTCCCGGATGAATCGTGCTCATCGCGAGCTTGGTACGCTCGGCGACGGCGAATGCTTCCTCCTCGGCCGCGATCTTGCCCCGGACATAGGCGGTATGTGGATCGTTGTTGCGATATCCCTCGTCCGCCGGTGTCCCCGGATCGGCGGAGAAGCCGATGGTGCCGGTGGTGCTGGTATAGACAACCTTGTCGATGCCGGCCTTGGCGGCGGCCTCCATCACGATGCGCGTCCCGTCGCGGCAGGGCTGGATGATCTCTCGCTCGGGATCCGTCGACCACATCACGAAGGCAGCCGCGGTGTGGTAGACGCGTCCGCAGCCCGCGGTAGCGGCCTGGGTTGATGCGGCGTCCATGATGTCGCCGCGGACAATCTCGAGGTCGAGCCCTGCGAGCGGGGCGGGATCGGCGCTGGCGCGGATCATCGCGCGTACCTGTTCTCCGCGTTCGACGAGCTGCCGACAGATGTTGTTGCCGAGGTGACCATTGGCACCGGTGACGAGTGTTGGCTTCATATGTGTTTCTCCTTCCGTGGCTGGATGTTTCGCGCAGCGGATAGTTCCGTGCTCGTGCTATATGATCAAAAAAATACTAGCTGGCCTTCCGGTCTCCGCCCTGCTCGACGCGGCGCAGGATGGCGATGAGGGTCTGTTGATCCGACCTCGGCAGCGCGTCGAGGATGCCGCGCGCCATGGCCTCCAGTCCGCGGCGCTGTTCCTCGAGGACCAGCATCCCGGCCGGGGTGGTTTCGAGCTCGATCGAGCGCCGATCACGTCTGTTCGGGACCCGGCGAAGCAGGCCTTTTTTCTCCATACGATCGACGAGCCCCGTCATCGTGCTTACGGGCACCTGAAATCGCGCACCGAGATCCTTGCTGATCATCGGGCCATCGGCGGCGAGTGTGCGCAGCAGCGCCAACTCCCGGTGGGAGACCTCGAGGCGGCTCTCGAACAGACCTTCGTTCTCTTTGAAGCGCGCCGAGATGAAATCGATGAAGCGCGCCAGCTCTTCGACTCGTTCTGTCATTGGCCCGATCCTCGGACAGTACGAGCTGCGTGCTAATGAGTCAACACCCGCCCCTGCCAATCCTGCTTGCTGGTCGGCGTCGGGCGCGCTAGCGAGGCGGACCCCGCATGCCGCGTGCCTCCATCATCATCGTGAACCGCAACGGCGGGAAGCTTCTCCGGGAGTGTCTCGAGAGTCTCGCAGTGCAGACGTTCCGGGACTTCGAGACCATCGTCGTCGACAATGGCTCGGACGATGGTTCGCTCGCGCTGATCGATGCCGCGCTGCCGGGCGCGCGGCCGTTGCCCCTCGGCGAGAACACGGGCTTCGCGCGTGGTAACAACGAGGGGTTCAAGGTGGCGACGGGGGATCTCATCGTGACCCTGAACAACGACGCGCGTCTGGCGCCGCAGTGTCTGGCCGAGCTCGTGGCCGCGGCCGATCGTCATCCCGACGCCGGCATGCTGGCGCCCAAGACCCTGATCTCCACCGATCCAACGCGTATCGACTCGGCCGGCTTGCTGATCTACGCCGACGGCATCTACCGTCCACGCGGCTGGCAGGAGCTCGATGGGCCGGCGTTCGCGCGCGAGGAGGATGTCGTTTTTCCTTGCGCCTCGGTGGCCGTCTACCGACGCACCATGCTCGATGAGATCGGGTGGTTCGACGAGGATTTCTTTCTCTATCTCGAGGACGCCGACCTCGGGATGCGCGGTCGCCTGGCCGGGTGGGGATGCGTGTACGTTCCACGCGCGGTGGCCTACCATCTCAAGAGCTCGACTGCGGGCAAGCACTCGAAGGTGAAAGCGTATCACGTCGAGCGCAATCGGATCTTCAACCTGCTGAAGCACGCCCCGCTGCCGATTGTGCTCCTGAGCCCCGCGTTCACGTTCTATCGCTACGGCCTGCAGGCGTTCGCTGCCCTTACGAAGCGCGGTGCCTCGGGTGGCTTCGTCCGTGACTACTCCCGCCGCGAACTCCTCGGCATCCTCGTGCGCGCCTACCGCGACGCCTTCCGCGCCCTTCCGGCGATGTGGCGCAAACGTCAGGCCATCGACGCCCAGCGCCGGATCTCACGCACCGACGTCTACCGCCTCTTCATCCGCCACCGACTCCCCGCCCGCGACCTGGCGTTCAAGGACTGAAGTCCTCGCCGCCACCCGCCCGGGCGCGCCCTCAATGCGCCAGCAACGGCAAGTCGCGGGGCGGCGTGCGGTTGTCCGAGAGGACGCCGATCGCGCGGTAGCGGGACTCGGTACGCTCGGTGACGAGGCCGAGCCGCTGCAGGTTCGGCATGACCGTGTGCATGTAGATCTCGCTGTTGAATGCCGTCCAGTGTGGTGAGCTGTGCAGCAGCTGGACGACTTCCTCGGGGTCCAGGCCATACTTCGGGCCGAAGAGCTGCAGCATGTCGAGTTGCTGATTGGCGTTCAGGGCCTCGAGCACATCGAACGCGAAATCCTCGAGCTCGATCATCTCCTCTGGCGTCGCATCCGCGACGATGCGGCGCATGGTCAGCACTCCGAAGGCCGCGTGCCGTGCCTCGTCGATCTCGACCCGACGCAGCATCTCCTTCAGCAGTGGATTCGTGGTGATGGTCTTGTAGGTGTCGAAGATGCCGACCGCCATGCCCTCGAACAGGCACTGCATGCCGAGTGTTTTCATCTTGTAGGTCGGGGCCTCGAGGAGTTTATCGAGGAGGAGCTTCAGCGTGGGATCGATCGGGTAGAGTGCGCCGGTCTTCCGGGCGAGGAATTTCGAGAGCACTTCGACGTGGCGCACTTCGTCGATGACCTGCGAGCCAGCGTACCACTTCTGATCCATGGTCGGACACACATTGGTGAGCTGTCCGCAGAGTTGCAGTGCGGCCTGTTCGCCGTGCAGGAGCTGCGACATGGTGTGACAGAACTCGTCCCACTGCCCCTCGCGACAGGTCTTCTCGTCGGCGCCGATGTTCTTCAAGACGGTGCCGAGGAGCGAGGCGTTTTCCTGTGGCATGAACCACTCGTCGCGCTCGAAGGGGAGCGACCAGTCGAGGTCGGTCTCGGCGTCCCACTGGCCATGCTTGCCGCGTTCGTAGAGGGCACGCAGCTCTTCGACCTCGCTCCCGTACTCCCACGTCCAATGGAGGGAGATCGGAGCGTCGATATCAACCTGAGCGCGCAGATCGGCGATCTTCTTTTCGTCCACGTGCTCGATTACTTCGAAGTCGCCGATCATGCGGCGATGCTCGCTCATCAGTTTTTCCATCGTTCGCTCCTCGATACGTGGCAACCAACTCGTCCGCCGTGCGGCGCAGCTGGTGCGGGTCTATGCCTTTCGGGTTGAACATGCGCTGCTGATCGGCGCCGTCGGCGTAACAGATCAGCAGCATGGCGAGATCATGATTCTCTGCGTGCTGCCGCGCACGATCGGGGAGACGATCGAGAAGCGCGGTCAGCTCGGTGACGATTTCGGTGTTCAGCTCGGCGATGCGCTCGCGGAGCTGTGGGCGCCGGAGTGCCGCGATCCAGATCTCGGCGAGCAGAAGGCGTCGCTCACGATCGGCCGGAAACTCGAGCAGCAGAAAGTCGAGTCCGCGTGCGAGTGCGCGCTCGGGATCGAGCACGTTCAACTCCGCCATCAGCGGCGTGCGGAGGTCTTCGACGACCTGATCGACCGTTGCGATGAGCAGGGCTTCCTTGGACTCGAAGTAGTGGTGGATGAGACCGGGCGGCACGCCGGCGTGTTTCGCAATGCGCTGCACCGACGCGTCGGCGAGGCCGTGCTCGATGATGGCGGCGCGGAGTCCGTCGATGATCTGGCGCCGACGGGGCTCCGCAAGACTCGGCCGTCCCATAGATTGATTGGGTAACAAACCAATCTATCTGAGTCAAGATGAAAGAAGCGAGTTCCCCTGGTGCAGGATGGCCCCGTGGACGCCTCGGGATGACGCGGCTAGCGTTGCGACGTGCCCACCGACGATCGTCTGCGCATCGCGGAAACGTTCGCCTCTCTCCAGGGAGAGGGCGGACTGGCCGGGGTGCCCTCATTCTTCGTGCGCACGACGGGGTGCAACTTGCGTTGCGAATGGTGTGACACCCCGTACACCTCGTGGGACCCTGAAGGAACGTGGCAGAGCATCGAGGAGCTGGTCGCCGCGGTGCCGTCCGGCATGCGACACGTGGTGGTGACCGGCGGCGAGCCGATGCTGTGGTCGAACTTACCGCGTCTCACCGCCGAGCTTCGTGCCCGCGGGTGCCACGTGACCATCGAGACCGCTGGCACAATCTACCGGGATCTCACCTGCGATCTGATGTCGGTCAGTCCGAAGCTTGCCAACTCGGATCCCGGGCCGGCGCGTCCCGCTTCCGTACGTGATGACCATCGCGCTCGCCGGACCGACCGGGACGTGTTGCGGCGATTGATCGAGACCTATTCTTGCCAGCTGAAGTTCGTCGTCGCCGCGCCGGGCGATCTCGACGAGATCGAGTCCCTGCTCGCCGAGTTTCCCCGTGTGCTGCCGGAAACCGTCATGCTGATGCCCCTCGGGACGACACGGCAGGAACTCGCCGAGCGCGGGCCGTGGCTCGCGGCCCTCTGTCGTGAGCGCGGCTTTCGCTTCAGTCCACGCCTCCACATCGAGCTCTGGGGTGATCGACGTGGCACCTGAAATGGCAGAATTCGGGTTGCACGGGATCGGCTCCATCGCTACAGATCGCGTATGACGACCCCCTGGCTCTTCCTCCTCGTTACCCTGGTAGGCGCGGCATTTACGGTCAGCGCGTTGGTACGTGGTCGTCGGATGGGGCTGCTCGTGGTGCCGTACTTCTTCGGCGCCTGGCTCGCCGGAGAACTCGCCATCCATCATATCGTGTGGCAGGCGATCGCCACGATCGCGTTCGTGTACTACGGCGCGCTCGGCGCGTGGCCCGGTTGGGTGGGTCTCGCGGTGACGCTGCTTTCGTGGTGGGGATTGGTCAAGCTGCAAGGCCGTGCCGCCCACGCCCCGGTCGTGTTCGACACGGCCCTGCGTGAGGTGTTCGGCAGCGACTACCGGGACAGCGTCGATCCCGCGACGGTGGCGGATCTCCGCGCGGGCGTATCTGCTCGCCGCATCGTGCGACCTTTCAAGATGCACGCACGCGGCATCGAGGTGACGCGGAACGTTCAGTACGGAGATGGAGCGCGTCGCACCCGCCTCGACGTCTACCGCCCGGCGGGCCGGCGGGAGCGCTGTCCAGTGTTGTTGCAGGTGCATGGCGGTGGTTGGGTGATCGGCCAGAAACATCAACAGGGCCAGCCGCTGATGCACCGGATGGCCTCGCGTGGGTGGGTGTGTGTTGCGCCGAACTACCGGGTGAGCCCACGCGTCACGTTTCCCGACCACCTCATCGACGTGAAGCGCGCGCTCGCGTGGATCCGTCAGCACGGCGAGGAGTACGGCGCCGACCCGAATTTCGTGATCGTGACCGGCGGTTCGGCCGGAGGCCACCTGACGTCGTTGATGGGGCTGACCATGAACGATCCCGAGTACCAGCCAGGCTTCGAGCATGTGGATACGTCGGTGGCCGCATGCGTGCCGTTCTACGGTGTCTACGATTTCCTGGATCGGCGTGGTCTCCGCGGGAGCGCTTCGATGACGCCGTTTCTCGAGCGCGTCGTCATGAAATGTTCACCGGCAGATCATCCAGAGCGATGGGACAAGGCCTCGCCGGTCATGCGGGTGCATGCCGATGCGCCGCCCTTCTTCGTGATTCACGGAACGCACGACTCGCTTGCGTTCATCGAGGACGCACGCGAGTTCGTCGAGAAATTGCGCGCGGTGTCGAGGAATCGCGTGGCGTTTGCCGAGCTTCCCGGCGCGCAGCACGCGTTCGAGGTGTTTCATTCCTGGCGGAGCGCGCATGCGATCGATGCCGTGTGCTGGTTCGTCGAACACGTGCACGCTGCGCATCGCACATCCGGCACCGCGCCATCCGACACCGCACCATCCCACGCCGCGGTCTGATTCAGCGGGACCTCGCGGCCCGTATGCGGCGCGGGCGCTAGTGGCCCAGGCCGGAGTCGGGTCTTCCGGCAGGGGGTGTGATGGCGATGGATTCGGTCGTTGATCCGCTCGCCGGCTGTGCGGAGGCATCGAGATCGCTCTGCAGCGCGCGTCGGACGTCCAATGAAACGTCGGCGGCGGCCGCGAGCTCTTTGAACGACGATTCGACCGCGCGCACGAACGTCCGTAGATCCGGCATGAGCTCGTAGTCGGCGTTGAATCCCCAGCACAGCTTGCCGTCGTAGCTGAAGAGCGCGACGCCACATCCGGTGTTGGCGAGGAGCGGCACCAGGGGGAACGCTTCGACGAGCTTCGCGCCCAGCATGTAGAGGGGAATCTGCGGGCCGGGCACATTGGTGACGATCATGTTGATCGGACCCGACGCCGCCTGCGCTCCGAGGGAAAGCAGCATGGTCGGCGTCCATTCGGCCATGGCCATCATGGTCTCGACGCCGAGCGCTTGGCGAGACTCCTTGAGCTCCTGGGTCACCCGGTGAATCTGCTCGAGGCGCTTCTTCGGATCCTTCTCACCGACCGGTAGCTGGAGGATCCACGACGAGACACGGTTGCCCATGGTGTCGTGCTCGTCGCCCCGACGCATGCTGACCGGCGCTGAAACACGGAAATCGATCAACTCGGGGTGGACGCGGCGCTGCATCAGGAACTCGCGCACGGCGCCGGAGACTATGGTCAACACGACGTCGTTCAGCGAGCAGCCGTACGCCTTTCGCACTGCTTTGACGTCGGCGAGCGGCATCGTCAGCCAATCGAACCGGCGATGCGGGCCGAGCCGCCCGTTCATGGGTGTCTCGGAGGCCGGACGGATCGCCCACGCGAGGAGTTCACGGACCGCGTTCAGGCGCGTCATGACCTCCTGTCGGGGGTGGCTCTGCCCGGCGAAGCGTTCGATGCCACGGACGATCTCGACGGGAAGGGCCAGGCGGCGCCCGAGCGAGTCGCGCAGGAGTTCCCATCCGGACGGCGATGGTCGCGGGATGTATGGCATGCGTTCCGCGACCTCATGCTCCGGCGTTGCGGACATCAGGATCTGCGCCAGGTCGACGCCCGCAGCGCCATCCATCATGCAGTGGTGGATCTTGCTGATGACGGCGAAGCGGTTGTTCTCCAGACCTTCGACGACCCAGGTTTCCCAGAGCGGTCGGGCGCGATCGAGCTGCTGCGCCATGATCCGGGCAGACAGGTGCTTCAGCTGCTCGTCGCCGCCGGGACGGGGCAGGGCCGTATGCCGGATATGGTAGTCGAGGTTGAACTGCCGGTCGTCGATCCAGACCGGGTGATTCTCGAGCGGAATCCATTTGAGGCGCTGGCGGTAGCGCGGGATCAAATGGAGGACCGCCTCGGTGGCACGCTTGAACGCCGCAATGTCGATGCCGCCATCTGGTTTGGCCAGCGGTCCGGCTTCGAAGATTTGTGTGCCCGCGACGTGCATCGGGACGGTGGGTCGCTCAGCGACCAGAAAAGAGGCGTCTTGCGCGCTCAAACGCTCGTACGTGTACTGTGGCACGTCGAGCAGGAGAACCGGGCCGAGGCTCAAAGTCAAGGCGCTGCGGGCGCGATTGTGCGGCGCCAGAGCACGCTGCTAACCTACCGGAATGTCGACGTGGATGAGAGATGGTGCGGAAGTGGCCGTCCGCGGGGTGGCCCTGCCGTGTCTGCTCGGATTGCGGTGGTTTACCTTCCGGGGTGGCGAGCCGTCGACGGCCGCTCCGGGGCGTTCGGCAGGCGTCCGCGACCGGCTGATCCTCGGCGCCAAGGTTGCGGTGGATGAGGTCTTCTTCGCAACCGAAGTTCTCGCCGGGAGCCCGCTAGCGTTTCTCGATACCGCGCGTGTTCGCGCCGAGGTGGACGATGCCGTTCATCTCTACGAGGAGGCGGGCTGGCTCGGCCGCCCGGAGCGCTATCATGCGACGCCGCCGGCGCTCCGCAACTTGGACATCACAGCGGGGGCCGCACCCGGCCTACCTTATCTCCATGCGCGTTTTGCGAGCGAGTACACGCCCTGGCCGGGCGAGCCGGGGCGGGAACGGTATCTCGGGTATGCCCCCAACCGGACCGCGCATGCCTGGCTCTACCGACACCCGGGCCCACCGCGTCCCTGGATCGTCTGCCTTCCCGCGTATCGCATGGGCGATCCGCGCGTCGATATGGTCGGATTCCGGATCGGGCGATTGCACCGGACCCTGGGGCTGAACGTTGCCGTACCGGTGTTTCCATTCCACGGGCCGCGGGCGATCGGCCGTCGCAGCGGCGACGGTTTTCTGGCGGGCGACTTCCTCGATACCGTTCATGGGCAAGCGCAGGCGGTATGGGATGCCCGCAGATTGATCGGGTGGTTGCGCGCCGAAGGTGCGCCGGCGGTTGGGATCTACGGCGTGTCGCTCGGCGCGTACACGACGACCCTTCTTGCGTCGCTCGAGGCCGACCTCGATTGTGTCATCGCGGGTATTCCAGCGATCGACTTCCTCGACCTGATGCGCGCCAATACGGCGAGCGTTCTGGTGCAGCTCACCGAGCGTCTGGGATTTCCGTGGGATAGGATCCGGACCATGTTGGGGGTCATATCGCCCCTGGCGTTCGATCGTCGCCCGGCGCCCGAGCGCTGCTACCTGTTTGCCGGTGCGGCCGATCAACTCGCGCCGCGCCAGCAGGTGCTCGACCTGTGGCGCCACTGGGGCGAGCCGCGCTTGGCCTGGTACCAGGGCAGCCACGTTTCGTACCTCATCGAGCGTGATGTGCAGACGTTCGTGGCCGACGCCCTCCGTGAGAGCGGACTCCTGGCCGCCTGACGGTCCCAGACAATGCCGCCTTTTGGGTTGACGTAGACCGTCAACCTGGCAGGCTTGAGGGCAGGAGCCACGCCGTCACATCAGTGGCGGTCGATTGGCCGACATGCCCCGGGGTCCGGTTCAATTCAGTGCCCGAGGCCCCATGGGTCCCCATTTTGGCTCGTCCTAGCTCCGGAACGCATCCCCATGCTACATAGCCCCTGGATGAACTGGGGCTGGGGAGGGGGCAGAAACCTCTTATGAAAACAATGCTTATCAACGTGACCCACGCGGAAGAGAGCCGTGTGGCGATCGTTGAAGATGGGCAACTCGCGTCGTTCGAGATCGAATCGCTCAGTCGCGAATACGTCAAGGGCAACATCTACAAGGCGATCGTCCGTCGGATCCATCCGGCTATCGAGGCTGCCTTCGTCGATATCGGGTCGGGGCGGGACGCGTTCCTGCCGCTCGACGAGATCTGCTTCAAGAACCACCCCGGCGCCAGCAAGGCTCCGGTGGGGGAGCGGGGCCGGCGCCGTATCAAGGACGTCATCAAATCCGGCGACGAAGTTCTCGTACAGATCACCAAAGAGCAATTCACCAACAAGCCACCGACGGTGTCGAGTTTCTACTCGTTGCCGGGTCGGTACCTGGTGCTCCTCCCGGGCTCTGAAGACACCGGCATCTCACGCAAGATCGAGGGCGAGGAACGGTCGCGGGTCCGGGAGCTGTTGGGCGGGCTGAAGGCGCCGCCCGGGTGCGGCATCATCGTCCGCACCGCCGCCGGGTTCGACGAGGATCAGGGCGCCGAGCTGGCGCGCGATCTCGAGTACCTGCGCCGCTTGTGGGACAGCATCAAGAAGAACGCCCAGTCGAAGCGCGCGCCGGAGCTGATCTATCGCGAGCACGACGTCGTGCTGCGCAACATCCGCGATTACTTTACGCCCGACGTGAGTGCGATCTACGTCGACGATCCCGACGTCTACGAGCGTGCCCGGGACTTCCTGACCAACGTCGCGCCCGGCAAAGAGGATCTGCTGCATCTTTATGCGGAGGAGGCGCCGATCTTCTCGCACTTCGGGCTCGAGGATCAGATCGAGTCGATCTACAAACGGCAGGTTCCCCTCAAGTCCGGCGGTTCGATCGTCATCGAGGCAACCGAAGCGCTCACGTCGATCGACGTCAACTCGGGCGGCTCGATGCGTGGGGCCAGCCAGGAAGACACGGCCTACCGTACCAACATGGAGGCTGCGCGCGAGATCACCCGTCAGCTCCGTTTGCGCGACCTCGGTGGCATCATCGTCTGCGACTTCATCGACATGCGGGTTCAGAGTCACAACAACGATGTCGAGCGGACTGTCCGGGATTGCATGCAGCCGGACAAAGCGCGGCACGACATCGGACGGGTCTCACGCCTCGGGCTGATCGAGATCTCGCGGCAAAGGCTCCGGCCCGCGGCCGCGGCGAGTGCCTATGCCACGTGTCCCACGTGCGAGGGGAACGGTACGGTGCGCACGACGGAGTCGGCGGCGCTCGTCGTGCTCCGGCAGATTCAGCAACGCATCGCGCAGGCCGATGTCGCCCTGATGAAGGTGAGCGTCCCGCACGAAGTCGCGATGTATTTGATGAACCGCAAGCGCGATGCGCTCGCGCAGCTCGAGGCGCGGTTCGCAACGCGGATCGAGGTCGTGTCGAACCCTACGCTGATGGCACATCAGTCCGAGATAGACGTACGGACGCGCGACGTCATCGTACCGCTGCCAGCACTGCGTCCGGGCGAGGTCGTGAGCGCCGAGGCGGCGCAGGCGCCACCCGCACCGCGCACGCGCCGCGCGTCCTCCACACGGCGGACGGCGACGACGCGCACCCCATCGACGCGGACACGACGCACCGCGACGGCGGCCGCCGCCGAAGCGACGGAAGAGACAGCCGAGGACGGCGAGAAGCGTCGCCGCGGGCGGCGCGGTGGACGCGGTCGCCGCAAGGCGGACGCGGCCGACGAAGGAACGGAATCAACGAGTGAAGCAGTGGACGTGGCCGCTGCTCCCGCAGGGGATGCAGCGGCTGCTCCCGCAGGGGACGCGGCGGGGGGCGAGACGGCAGTGCCCGTTGCGGCTGACGCCGCTCCCGCTGTGGAGGCGTCCAACGATGCCGAGGAAGCCGCGACGCCGGAAGAGGCGGATCCCCGGCTGGCGCTCTATCTCCTGACCGATGTCCCCAGTGGTATCAGTCTGCTGGCCGAAGATCCTCTGTCCGTGGTGGCCGACAACGGAGCCGACTCCGGAACTCGGCGCAGACGGCGGCGCGGTGGGCGGCGGACGACGCGCGGTCGGCGGCGGGAGAGTCCCGCGGCTGCGGCAGGCGAGCCTTCCGGGGCGGCGGCGTCCAACGATGCGGCGCCTCCTGCCGAGAGCGATGGACCGGCCGCAGCTACGCCCGCGCCCCGACGCCGGCGTAGCCGTGGCGGAAGTGGTCGTCGGCGACGCCCATCGGTTGCTGCCGAGGCGGGCGGCGATGCCGCGGCTGTCACGGAGGCGGCGCCCGAATCGGCGGCGGCCCCGGAGCAATCGGCTGCCAGCTCTTTCGAGCCGCCCGTCGACTCCTGATCCATGTCCTTCGAGCCTCGGTGCCCCGTTTGTCGTCAGGCGTTCGTCTGGGACGGGAATCCGCATCGGCCGTTCTGCTCCGACCGATGTCGGATGGTCGACCTCGGTGTGTGGGTGACCGAAGGGTACCGGATTCCCGGTGAGGCGATCGATCCCGACGCGCCCGATGCGGATGATGAAGGATGATTCATCCCACGGCGGTGGTCAGCGCCGACGCGACGGTTGATCCGTCAGCAACGATCGGACCCTACGTGGTCATTGACGGCCAGGTGCGTATCGGTGCCGAGACCCGCGTCCTGGCGCACGCGGTCCTGCGCGGCGCGACCGAGATCGGTGCCCGCAACGTGGTCCATCCCGGGGTGGTCCTCGGCGGCGAGCCGCAGGATCTTGCGTTCGATGGCGCCGAGACCTTTCTCCGTATTGGCGACGACAATGTCTTTCGCGAACACGTCACCGTACATCGCGGCACGACCGCCGGCAGTACGACGGCCATCGGGAATGACAACTACTTCATGCAGAACGCGCACGTCGCGCACAACTGCACTATCGGCAGCAGGACGATCATCGCCGGCGGCGCCCTATTGGCAGGACACGTCACGGTGGCCGATCGGGCCTTCGTGTCGGGCAATTGCGTCGTGCATCAGCACGTACGGATCGGAACGCTCGCGATGATGCGGGGTCTCGCGCGTACGAGTCGCGATGTTCCGCCGTTCTGCATTGTCGATGGTACGCATACCGTCCGCGCGGTGAATGTTGTCGGGCTGCGTCGGGCCGGCTTCGACGGAGCCCGCATCGCCGCGGTACGACGGGCCGTGACCCGGCTCTTCGGGCGGCCAACGCATCTCGGTCGTGCGCTCGCGGAGATCGAGCAGGGGCCGACGACCGACGACGTGCGAGATCTCCTTGCGTTCATCCGTGCCGCCGAGCGCGGCGTTTGCGTGGCGCCGCGGCGCCACCGTCAGGCGGGCGTATCCGCTGGTGAGGAATAGCCCTGCTTGCGGACCCTTGGGGATGCCGGGTAGATTCGCGTCGTGGACCGCAACCGGCGATTCATCATTGGCGCGAGCATCATCGTCGTCGCCGTCGCGTATCTCGTCTACACGGGAATTCGTGAGACTTCGGTCTATTACTTCACCATCGACGAGTTCCTGGCCGAGCGAGCCGCGATGGCGGAGGAAGACGTGCGCGTGGCCGGTCGCGTCGGTGCAGACAGCATCGACTGGAACGCCAAGACGCTCGATCTGCACTTCGAGCTCGCCGAGTTTGATGGCGGCGAGAGTGTGCCCGTCGCGTACAACGGCATCCTCCCAGACATGTTCGCCGAGGGCCGCGACGTGATCGTCGAGGGGAATTTCACTGCTGGTACGCTCGAAGCGCATACCCTGCTGACCAGTTGTCCCTCGAAGTACGAGGCTGAGATCCCCGAAAGCTGAGCGGCGGGGTACGCGATGATCGAACTCGGCTCGCTTGCGCTCCAGCTGGCGCTCCTCACTGCCGTCTACGGCATCGTGGTCGCCATCGTGGGCTCCATACGGCAGCGCGCCGACATGGTGAGGTCCGGACGGCACGCGGCCTATGCTGTGCACGGGCTCGTCGTCCTGGCGGCGATTGCGCTCTGGCGTGCCCTGCTGACGCACGACTTCTCGTTGGAGTACGTCGCCTCGTATGCATCGAGCACCTTGGCGCTTCCGTATACCATTGCCGCCTTCTGGGGAGGGCAGGCTGGCTCGCTCTTGTTCTGGGTGCTGATCCTCATGACGATGAGCTCGATCGCGCATCTCCAGAATCGCGAGCGCAACGCGGCGTTGATGCCGTACGTGACCGCGACCCTGCTCGTGATCGCGGCGTTCTTTCTGGCGCTGCTGGTGTTCATCACCGACCCGTTCGCGCGCTTGCCGGTGCCTGCGAGCGAGGGCGCCGATCTGAATCCGCTCCTGCAGAACTATTGGATGATGATCCACCCGCCGTCGCTGTACCTCGGCTTCGTGGGGTGTGCGATTCCGTTCGCCTTCGCGGTGGCGGCGCTTGCGTCGGGGAGGCTCAGCGACGTCTGGATCCGCACCACGCGCCGGTGGACGTTGTTTGCATGGTTCTTCCTCACGGTCGGCAACGTGCTCGGGGGACGCTGGGCGTACGAGGAACTCGGGTGGGGTGGGTACTGGGCCTGGGATCCTGTCGAGAACGCAGCGATCATGCCGTGGTTCACATGTACGGCGTTCCTGCACTCGGTGATGATCCAAGAGAAGAAGAACATGTTGAAGATGTGGAACATGGTGCTCGTACTGCTCACGTTCACCCTGACGATCTTCGGTACGTTCCTCACCCGCAGTGGCATCGTGTCATCCGTGCATTCGTTTACGCAGTCGGGCCTCGGGCCCTTCTTCGTCGGGTTTCTGATCATGGTGATCGTCACGTGCGCCGCGCTGATCGCGTGGCGGCGCCCTCTTCTCCGGAGTGAGAACGACATCGACTCGTTTCTGTCCCGCGAGGGCGCCTTCTTGTTCAACAATCTTCTGCTGGTCGGTCTTGCCTTTGCGACATTCTGGGGAACGATCTTTCCGGTGCTCTCGGAGGCGGTGCGTGGCATCAAGATCACCGTCGGGCCGCCATTCTTCAACAAGGTGAACGCGCCCCTCGGTCTGGCCCTGCTCTTCATGACTGGGGTCGGTCCGGTGATTGCGTGGCGGCGCGCGAGTGCGCGGAACCTCCGGCGCAGCTTCCTCTGGCCCCTCACCCTGGGGTTCGCGACGGGAGTAGTGATCTTCGCGCTCGGCTACCGGCACTACTATGCGGTGGTGTGTTTTTCGTTGGCCACCTTCGTGCTCGCGACGATCGTGATGGAGTTCTATCGCGGCACTCGTGCCCGCCAATCGCTCATGCACGAGTCACCAGCCATGGCGCTCGCCAATCTCGTGGGCAAGAACAGGCGGCGCTACGGTGGATATGTCGTACACATCGGCATCGTGATGATCGCGGTGGGGATGGCTGCGTCGTCGGCGTTCCGCATCGAGGTGCAGGAGACGATCGAGCGCGGGCAGGCGTTCGAGGCCGGGCCCTACACGCTGACGTATGCCGGGCTGAAAAATACGGACTCGCCGCACGTGGCCTCGATGCTCGCCGAGGTCCAGGTGACCCGGAACGGGCAGCCCGTGACGACGCTCTACCCGGAGAAGCGGTTCTACAAGCGTCAGCAGCAGCCGACGACCGAGGTGGCGCTTCGGAGTACCCTCCGCGACGATCTCTACGTCGTGCTCGGGAACTACGACGCTGAGAGCGGGTTGGTCACGTTGCTCGTCTTTGTGAGTCCGCTGGTGGCGTGGTTGTGGATTGGGGCGCTGGTGATGGCGCTCGGAACCGTCATCGTGATGTCGCCGACCGCTGCGGAGCAGCGTGCACTCGCGGCCGCGCTCGCCGTCGAAGAGCGTGGTCTCGAGGGGGCGGCACGTGTGGTGCGATGAAGGGCCCCACCCAGACCGAGATTGAAGAGTCGCTCACCTGCCAATGCGGCTGCGGGTTGACCGTCCACAGTTGTAACCATCTGCAGTGCCCGTCGGCTATTCCTCTCAAGGCAGAGATTGCGGAGCATCTGGCAGCGGGCCAGGCGCGACCGGAGATCCTGGCGGGCTTCGCATCGACCTACGGCGAGAAGATTCTGTCGGCGCCGACCACCACCGGCTTCAACGTTGTGGCGTGGGTGATGCCGTTCCTGGCCGTTTTCGTGGCGACCATACTGGTCGTTGCGTTCGTCGTTCGTTGGCGGGGGCACGCCGTGCCGGCCGCCGCGACACCGCAGGGCGAGGACGACGGGCCGACGGCGGCGCGCCGCGCCCGGTTGCAAGCCGAGTTGGATAGGTTCGACGGATGAGTATCTTCCTGTTTCTGGTGGGGTTGATGGTGATCAGTCTGGTCGGCATTGTCACGGCTGCCCCTTTGCTTCGGAGTCCTGATGCGGGGGCCGATGGGGCGCGCGTTCTCGGCGGAGAGGACCCCGCCGAGCGGGAGCGTCACCGTCTCGAGAAGGAGAAGGAACTCGCCTACGGTGCGATCAAGGAGGCGGAGTTCGACTTTCAGATGGGCAAGCTCTCCGCCGAAGATTACGCGGCGCTTCGAGAGAAGTACGAGACGCGCGCGCTCCGGGCGCTGGAGGCATTGGAGCAGTTGTCGTGACGGTCGCGCAGGAGGTCGTCGTCGAGGCCGACGGCCTTGGCAAGTCCTTTGGGCGGACGCCCGTGCTTCGTGATGTCAGCCTGCGCGTGGCACGCGGCGAGGCGCTGACCATCTTCGGACCCAATGGCGCCGGTAAGAGTACGATGCTGCGCCTATGCGCGACCCTCACGCGCCCGACGGTGGGACGCCTGCGTTTGTTCGGCAACGAGGCTGTCGGACCAGAGGTGCGACGCCGGATCGGCGTCGTGTCGCATCAGAGCTTTTGCTATCCTGATCTCACGGCGCGCGAGAACCTGACCTTCTTTGCGCGTGCGTACGGTGCGGCCGCTCCCGAACAGGCGGCGATCTCATGGCTCGACCGCGTCGGGCTCGCCGACGTCGAGAATCGCCCGCTCCGAGTCCTTTCTCGCGGTATGGAGCAACGTCTGGCGTTGGCGCGTGCGTTGCTTCCGACGCCCGATCTGGTGTTGCTCGATGAGCCCTGGAGTGGATTGGACGCGACCGCTGCCGACGTCCTCACCGGGCTTCTCGCGACAGCCAAGCGCGAGGGCCGGACCGTGATCACCGTGACGCATGATCTCGATCGCGGTCTCGCGATCGCCGATCGCACCTGTATTCTGCATCGTGGTCGGATCGTGTGGGAAGGCGCCGTTCAGCCTGCGTCGGAGGGGCAGGGTGGTGTGGGCGCGGCGCGCGCGGCGCTCGACGCCGCGTATCGCCGCGTGACGGCACCGGTGGCGGCCTGACGCGATGTGGACCATTCTCCGCAAGGATCTGCTCCTCGAGTTCCGGACCCGGGAGGCGTTGTCGGCATTGGTCGTGCTCATGTTGCTCGTGCTCCTGACGTTCACTTTCGCCTTCGATCCGTCGGGCGCGCGTGAGGCCGCACCGGCCGTCCTGTGGGTGACGTTCATTTTCGCGGGCCTGCTCTCCGTGCAGCGGACCTTTCTGCTCGAGCGCGAGAACGGATCCTGGTACGGCCTGCTTCTGACGCCCATAGACCGCGGGGCCATCTTCATTGCGAAGATGCTCGGGAACCTGATCGTGCTCGCGCTCGCCCAGTGTGTGCTCCTGTTGTTGTTGATGCTCTTCCTCGGGGTGCCGTTTCCGGCGGCGCCGGGGTCGCTCTTGATCGTGAACGTTCTCGGGTTGATCGGATTCTCCGCGCTCGCGACGCTTTTTGCTGCTCTCTCCGTCCGCTTGCGAGCTCGTGAGATGCTCCTCCCGCTGCTCGTCTTGCCGTTGCTTGTGCCGTTGGTCATTTGCGCCGTGGAAGCGACCCGTATCGTCCTGGCGGGCGGGGATCTGGCGAGCACCGGGCCGTGGTTGCGCGTGCTGGTGAGCTTCGATGTGATATTCACCGTTGCAGGGTGGATGTTGTTCGAGCAGTTGGTTCAGGAATGAGGATGTCATGACCGTGCGTACGCGCGTCGCCCCGATTGCCGAGCATGTGCTGCCCTACGCAGCCACGTTGATGATGCTCATCGCGCTCTGGTGCGTCTTCATCTACGCGCCCGATGAGCGCATGCAGGGCCCGGTGCAACGAATCTTCTACTTCCACGTCAACTGCGCGTGGGCGGCGTTCCTCAGTTTCTTCGTGGCGGCGGGCGCGAGCGGCCTCTTCTTGTGGCGTGGACGTCCGGCGCATGATCACCTGGCGCAGGCCGGGGTGCAGGTCGGCATGCTCTTCTGCACCATGGTGCTCGTGACCGGGCCGATCTGGGCGCGGCCGATCTGGGGAACCTGGTGGACGTGGGATCCCCGACTCACCATGACGGTCATTCTGTGGACGATCTTCGCGGTGTACCTGCTCTTGCGCGCTACGGCACACGACGACCCGGAGATCGCGCGCTATGGAGCCGTGCTCGCGCTCGTGGGTGTCCTCGATATCCCGTTGATCATGGTCTCGGTGCGATTGTGGCGCGGCATGCATCCCTCGGTGATCTCGGCTCCCGAAGGGAAGGGCGGGCTCGAAGACCCGCGGATGATCACGACCCTGCTCGTCACCCTGGTGGCGTTCCTGCTGCTGATCGCGTGGCTGTTGTGGCGACGGTATGAGACGCTGCGGCTGCGCGACGAGATCCATACGCTCGAAGATCGCCTTACGGAGGTAGCGGCATGAGTGCTCCGGATCGACTCTGGTATCTGTACGGTGCGTACTCAGCCTTCTGGCTGCTTCTCGCCGGTTTCATGCTCCACCTGGGACGTCGCCATCGGGCGCTCGACCGGGCGTTCCGCGAGCTCGAGACACGGATCGACAAGCGGCCGTAGCGTCATTGCGGTGCCGGTCGGCGGCCCGCCGCCGCCGATTGCCGGGTCTCGTGCCTCAGGCGGATGGACCGGGGTCCAGGAAGCCGCAATTCTCGGGGTTCGGCGGCGTGCCGCGGCACGTCCGCGACCCGTTTCCTGGCATGAGGTTTGCGTACCTGATTGCCGATGCTACGCGATTTCGTGCGGCCCTCGCCAGGACAGTCGAGCCCGGCTCCCGCGGTGAGTGTTGCCGCGCTCGAACACTCGGACCTTGCAGCGATCAACCGATGGTTGTCGGTGACCCGCACGAGAACGGTGCTGATCGTCCTCCTGGCGATCCCGACGATCTCCTACGTCGGCGGACTCGAGCTCGAATGGTTGCGTGTCTCAGCGGTCGTGCTGGCTGCGGCGTGCCTGAGCCCCATCTACTACTGGTGGATGCGGGCCGGGCGCGATCTCCGCGTCCTGGTCTACGTGCAGCTCATCGCCGACACCCTGTTGGTGACCACCGGATTGATCGTCCTCGGCCCTGAGGGGCATCTCTTCCGCTACTTCTACTTCATGACGATCGTCCCGGCGACGATGGTTTCTGGCACGTGCGGGATGGTCATGACCCTGCTCTCGGCAGCGTGCTACGGGCTGCTACTGTCTCTTGCGTCCCTCGAAGCGGTCCAGGGCGTGACGCAGGCAGGACTCTTCGCAGTTACCGCGTTCCTCTTTGGCGCCGTGGCCAATCAGTGTTTCTTCTACAAGGGCCACCTGCGCGACAAGAATCGCGAGCTCGTGACGAGCGGGGGGCGTATCGCCGAGGTCAATGCGGAACTTCAGACGGCGGTCGAGACCGCGACCGGACTGTGTGAGGTGTCGCGCGCAGTTGGCGAGTCGCTCGATCTCGGAGTCGTCGTCGATCGGCTTCACTCCGTCGCCGTCGAACGACTGAAGACCGACTGGTGTGCGACCTTCCTCGTCGATCCGGCGAGCGCCGCTGGCTACCGTCTGCTCGCCAGTCGGGGTCTCGGCCGTTCTTCGCAAGGGGAACTCGATCCCGCCTTCTGGAGTTTTGGGGTCCAATTGGCTGCCGAGAATCTCGTCGAGCTGGCGGAGCTGCGGCCCGGTTCGCCCGAGGCGCGAGCGCTCCAGGGATGGCCGGTCGCGTCGGGACTCTTTGCGGTCATGCGGCATGGCAATCGTGCCGTGGGTGTATTCGCGACGGGCTACCGTGATCGTGTGGGGCCGTTTGCCAGACATCAGCGGGAGCTGGCGGTCGGTATCGCCACGCAGGCTGCGGTGGCCATCGAGAACAGCGTCCTGCACGGTCGTCAGCGCAAGGAGGCCGAGACGTCGGCGGCGCTGCTCAAGGTGGCCGAGGTCGTGAACGCGAAGCTCGAAGCGTCGAACGCGCTGGATCATCTCGCGGCGCTCGCGGCCCAGCTTCTCGGATGCGACCGGGTGAGTGTGCTGCTCTACGACGACGAGCGTCAGACGTTCAGGGTGGCCGCTGGCACCGATCGTGCGCCGACGGCGGAGCAGGATGAGTTGCGGGCGCTCGATCTCGAGATTCGGGACTTTCCGCTGCTCGCGCAGGCCGAGGTTGAAGGATGGGCGCAGGCGTTCGAAGGAGACACGACGCGTTGGATCGAGTCGCCGTGGTATCGGCGGCTCGGACTGCGCTCGGTGATGGCGGCGCCCCTGCGCGTGCGCGGAAGCGTGATCGGCATGCTGGCTGCGGGTTCGCGCGAGCAGCCCGGTTCCTTCAGCGCCGAGTCCCGCCTGCTCCTGACCGGCATCGCCCATCAGACGGCAATGGCGCTGGAGAACGGCCGCCTCGTCCGCAATCTGCGCGCCGCGAACACTCTCAAGACGGAGTTCATCAGTACGATGTCTCACGAGCTCCGGACGCCGCTGAACGCGATCATCGGCTACAACGAGCTGCTCGGCGAGGGCGAGTTTGGTGCCGTGACCGGGCAGCAACGAGAGATCTGCGGCAAGGTGCTCGGGGCCTCGCGGCAGCTGCTCGAGCTGATCCAGGCCACGCTCGACGTCAGTAGGCTCGAAACGGGAGCGTTGCCAGTCTCGCTCGAGGCGCTCGATATCGAGGCCCTGCTCTCGGAAGTCGATGCTCAACTCCCGGCGACGCTGGTGAAACCCGGGGTCACCGTCTCTTTTACGACCGATCCCGGCATTCCGTGCATGGTGAGCGATCACGCGAAGCTGAAAACGGTGGTCCGCAATCTCGTGCACAACGCGCTCAAGTTTACCGATACCGGGTTCGTCCGGGTGGAAGCAGGACTCGACGACGAAGGGCAGCATCTGGTGATCGCAGTCCGCGATTCCGGGGTCGGGATCGAGGCTGAGGGGCAGGCCATCGTGTTCGAGATGTTTCGCCAGGTCGATGGTAGCGACCGGCGCCGTCACGATGGCGTCGGGCTCGGACTCTACATCGTGCAGCGCCTGACGACGTTGCTCGGCGGGTCGATCGTGGTCGAGAGCCAGGTCGGGCAGGGCTCGTGTTTCCGCGTCCGGCTGCCTGTGGTGCGCGTCAGTCCGGAAGCCGACCAGGCGTCGGCGACCGAGAACGCCGTTTTCACCGCGTAGCCCAGCACCCTGCCTCGCGTTCGTCCTACGGCCGGTTTGCGCGCCTCGTCCGAGGCGCTGTTCCGCTCCGGAACCCAAACTGTTCCCGCAACTTGCACCCTGACGGCAACATGCGGTACAGCGCTACGTCGACGCTGGGGGAGCGTCCACAGAACCTGGAGCCAACGCGCGACGCGGCGCGTAGGAGGGTCTCATTTCGATGGGGAAGACGGGCCCGGTGCTTCATCGACTCCTGACTAGCGCACTACTTGCCAGTCTGGCGGGTCTCGCCAGTTTCCCGACCCCCGCCTCGGCCACCCAGAAGTTCGGTCCCTTCGAACTCTCCGGCAACCTGCAGTCACAGCAGCTGGTGCGGCACCCGGACATCGACACGTACCAGTTCATCCAGCAGCGCAACACGATGCATCTGCGGGTGGACTGGGAGTGGAAGCGTCGGAACGGCAAGTGGCTCGATCGCTTCGACATTCCGGGGATCAAGACGTCGAAGCTCTTTTTGCTGTACCGCGGCGTCTACGACAGCGTCTACGACACGCTGCCCGACGTGCACACGAGTCGGGAGTTCACCGGCGAGCGCACCGACCCCCGGTTCGACAACCTCGATGACCTCGATCGGACCCAGCGCGACGGCGCCAAGTTCGAGAACGTCCTGCGCGAGGCGTACATCGACATCGACTTCTTCGGTCCTTTGAGCCTCCGGCTCGGGCGGCAACAGGTCATCTGGGGTGAGTCCGACGGCTTTCGCATCCTCGATCGCGCCAATAGCCTCGATCTCACCTGGCATTTTCAGCAGGAGCTGCCGCCGCCTGCGTTTGGCTTCGACGAGACCCGACGCCCGTTCTGGATGGCGAAGGCACTGTGGGAAGTCGGCAATTTAGCCACCTTCAATAACGTGTTCGTCGAAGGGTACTGGAACCTCGGCGACTGGGAGCCCAACAAGATCCGGTTCTTGCCACATCCCTGGGGCGTGAAACTCGGCCATCCGCTCACGAATCCCCGGAACGGTGCGTTCAACTTTCCCGAGCGTGCCGAGCGGCTGATGAACGGCACGAGCCTGTTCAAGCAGGGAGACTACGACCGGAACCCCATCGACAACGGCCAGTGGGGTATCCGCTTCAACTTCATGACCGGCCCGGATACGCCCGTCGTTCCGGCCGGCATCGCGGTGCAGCTTGCTTATCTGTATCAGCGCTTTACGGCGACGGGTGGTGTCAGCACCTCGGCGGCTGTGGCGCGTGGATTGAAGCCCACCCTCGAGGGCCAGGTCGAGACAGCGCGTTTGAGAGGGCTCGGCACCTTGCCGGTGGAGTACTACGCGCCGTACATCCATACGGTCGGGCTCGCGATGAACTACTTCGACGAGTTTACGAGTACAGTCTATCGACTCGAGTCGGCGTACGACTTCGGTCTGCCCTTCTATTCGTGTGGGTCCAGTCCTGAGGCGATCGCCGAGCAGGATCGCTGTGTGCGCGAGACCACTTTCGCGCCGTTCCTCCCAGGCCTCAGAAACCACGACGTCTGGTCCGGCCTCCTCGCGTTCGACCGTCCCACGTGGATTCGCCCCCTGAACAAGAAGACCACCTTCTTCATCACGGGTCAGTTCTTCTGGAACTATATGATCCAGAAGGCGGACAGCGTGGTTGGCGGGCTCGATCTTCCGACGGTGTCGCGGCCAGTCAATCAGGATCCGGCCGTCGCCTACCGGGACGACGTGCGTCGCTGGGAGGCGTTGATCAGCGTTGCCATACTGGGATTCTATCGCGGCGGGAGCGTGTTGCCGTCGATGGTCTATCTGCTCGATCCCGTCAACAGCTACAGCCAGGAGGTGGTGTGGGGTGTCGACTATTTCGTCACGCCCAACTTCGCCGTCAATCTTTCGCAGCGCTATCTCATCAATCCGAAACGTGAGGTTAATTTCGAGCCGTGGGGGTTGGGCGGCTTGAACAGTGGACGTTCCGAGACGGGACTGCGCCTCACGTACCAGTTCTAGGACGCTAGTTTCAAATACGATCGATGCGACGACACCAGGGAGACGACATGCTCAGAGGACGATGGAAGACGATGCGTGGTGCACAGTGGACCAGTGTGGTGCTGCTGGCGATGGCGGTACTGCTGATCGCAGGAACCAGCGCCCAAGCTACGCAGAAGTTCGGCCCGCTCGAGCTCTCGGGCAATCTGCAGTCGCAGCAACTCGTGCGTCATCCTGACATCGACGAGTACCAGTTCATTCAGCAGCGGAACACCGTCCACATCCGCGTCGACTGGAACTGGAAAGACAAGCACGGGAAGTGGCTCGACCGCTTCGACGTCCCCTGGGTGGAGAGTTCGCATTTCTTTCTGCTGTACCGCGGCGCGTACGACAGCGTCTACGATACCCTGCCCGATGTCAGTACCGATCGCGATTTCCAGGGACTCAAGACGGACAAGCGTTTCAACGACATCGACGACCTCGATCGCACCCAGCGCGACGGCGCAAAATTCGAGAATGTCCTGCGGGAGCTCTACGTAGACGTCAAGTTCAAGATTCCCCTGACGCTTCGCCTCGGGCGTCAGCAGATCATCTGGGGTGAGTCCGACGGTTTTCGGATGCTCGATCGGGCCAACAGTCTCGACCTGACCTGGCACCAGTTCCAGGAGCTGGGGGGGCTGAACTTCGGGTTCGATGAACTACGGCGTCCGTTCTGGATGGCCAAAGCCATCTACGATTTCGGCCGCGTGGCCACCTTCAGCAACGTCTTCGTCGAAGCCTATTGGAACCCGGGAGATTGGGAGCCGAATAAGATCCGCTTCCTGCCGCACCCCTGGGGTATCAAGATCGCCAATCCGCTCACCAACCCTCGCGATGGTGCCTACTTTTTCCCGCAACGGGCTGAACGCTTGATGAACGGCTCCAAGCTCTTCAAGCAGGGCGACTACTCGAAGAATCCAATGGAGAACAGCCAGTTCGGCATCCGCTTCAACGTCGTGACGGGGGCCGACACGCCCGTGCTGCCGGCCGGCATCCAGTTCCAACTGGGCTATCTCTATCAGCGGTTCACGCAGACCGGTGGTGTCAGTTCGTCGGCGGCGCCAGCACGTGGATTGAAGCCCACTCTCCAGGGCCAGATCGAGTCGGCGCGCCTGGTGCAGAACGGGACGTTGCCGGTCGAGTTCTACGCGCCGTACATCCATACGATCGGCCTCGCGTCGAACTACTTCCATGAGTGGTCGTCCACCGTGTTCCGTCTCGAAACGGCATACGATTTTGGTCTTCCGTTCTTCTCCTGCGGATCGAAGCCCGAGACCATCGCGCAGCAGGACCGCTGTACTCGGGAGAGTACGTTCGCGCCCTTCTTGCCCGGCATTCGTAATCAGGATGTGTGGTCGGGCTTGTTCGCGTTCGACCGCCCGACCTGGATTCGCTTTCTCAACAACAAATCGACCTTCTTCTTCACGGGGCAGTTCTTCTGGAACTACCTGATCAACAAGCACGATAGTGTGATCGGTGCTCTCGACCTCCCAACGGTTTCACGGCCGCTCAATCAGGATCCCGCCGTGGCGTACCGTGATGACGTCCGCGAGTGGGAGATGCTGTTCACGGCGGCGATCTTCGGATTCTACAAGGGTGGCAGTGTCATTCCGGCGTTTCTCTACATCCTCGATCCGGTGAACGATTATAGCCAGGAAGTAGTGTGGGGCGTGGACTACTACATCACGCCCAATTTCGCGGTGAACCTCGCGCAGCGCTTCATCATCAATCCAAAACGACAGCTGAACTTCGAGCCGTGGGGGCTCGGGGGTCTGAACCGCGGTCGTTCGGAGACTGGTCTTCGCTTTACCTATCAATTTTAGGAGCCCCCGTGCGCCGGCGGGCGTCGCGGGATGGACAGGCGCCCATTGTCTGACTAGGGTCAGACAATGGGCGTTGCGTCGATTCGGGCGGTTCGTAGCTTCAATCGTTCGGTTACCCAGCGGATCGGTCTCTTCACCGATCGTTTTCTGGATCGTGATCGACCGTTGGCCGAAGCCCGGCTGATCTTCGAGATCGGTAGCGCTGGCGTCGATGTGCGGGAACTCCGGGCCCGACTCGGCCTGGATTCTGGGTACCTCAGCCGCCTGTTGCGATCGTTGGAGCAGCAGGGGTTGGTCGAGGTGGTTCCTCTCCCGCAGGATCGACGCATCCGGCGCGCCAGCTTGACGGTCATTGGGGATCGCGAGTTGCGGGAGCTCGATCGTCGTAGCGACGAGTTCGCACGTTCTCTGCTCGATCCGCTGGCTGAAGACGAGAAGCAGCGGATGCTTCGAGCCATGGCGGAGGTCGAGAGGCTCCTGAGTGTTTCGGCAACGACGTTCGAATGGCCGAATCCCACCAGTACCGATGCGCGGTGGTGTCTCGATCAGTACGCCGCTGAACTCGCGGAACGATTCGACGCGGGGTTCGATCTCGGTCGAAGTATCTCAGCCGATGCGGAGGAGCTGACCGCGCCGCGAGGAGCGTTTCTCCTTGCCCGTCTCGATGCTCGTCCGGTTGGGTGTGGGGCTCTGAAGACGGCAGAGCCTGGTGTGGGATCGATCAAACGGATGTGGGTGGCGCCATCGACGCGCGGCCTGGGCATCGGGCGGAGGATTCTGGCAGCGCTCGAGACGCGGGCCGTGGAGTTGGGCTTCTCGCGGGTGCGCCTGGAGACCAACCGGGCACTCGGTGAAGCTCAGACGCTTTACCGTCGCAACGGCTATACCGAAGTCGCGGCTTTCAACGACGACCCCTACGCCGATCATTGGTTCGAGAAGACGTTGCGACTGACCTGAGCCGAGTCGAGTCGAGCCGAGTCGTGTTGCAGGCGACCCGATCGGTGTCGTGGAGGCGATCGTCGGCCGTGACGCTCTCGATACGTCAGGTTGCTCCGGTCCGCGTCCCTGCTATGTGGAGGCCTGTGGTGGGCGCGCATGAATAAGTCGGCTGGTATCCGGGCACGGCTGGCGTCGGGACGGCCGTTGATCATGCCGGGCGTCTACGATGCCTTGTCCGCCCGTATTGCTGAACGTGCTGGATTCGAGGTGCTGTTCGTTTCTGGCTTCGCGGTCAGTGCTACCCAGCTTGCCGAGCCGGACTTCGGTTTGCTGACACAGACCGAGATCACCGCCACGGCGAATCGGATCTGCGCCGCCGTTCCCTGTCCCGTCATCGTCGATGCCGACACGGGATACGGCAGCGCGGTGAACGTGGTGCGGACGATCGAGGAGTTGCGCCGCGTGGGTGCGGCCGGGGTGTTCCTGGAGGATCAGGTGTGGCCGAAGCGATGTGGCCACATGCGTGGTAAGCGCGTGATTCCCGTGGACGAGCAGGTCCAGAAGATTCGCGCGGCCGTGCACGCTCGCGGCGACGGCGATTGTTTCATCGTTGCCCGGACGGATGCCCGCGCGGCGGTAGGGCTCGAAGAGGCCATTACGCGCGCGCTCGCCTTCAAAGAGGCCGGCGCCGACGCGCTCTTCGTCGAGGCCCCGGAGTCGATCGAGGAACTGCGCGAGATCGGTCGCCGTCTGCCACCCCCACTCGTGGCCAACATGGTCGAGGGTGGCGTGACCCCGCAGCTTCCAGCGGCCGAGCTCACCGCTCTGGGGTTCCAGCTCATCGTCTGCCCGGTGTCCGGATTGTTCGCCGCGGCGCACGCGCTCGAGGAGATCTACGGTCGGCTGCGGCAGGATGGCGAGACGACCGCGGTTCGCGACAAGCTTCTGGGATTCGACGCGTTCAACTCCATCGTGCGGCTCGCCCAGAAGTACGCGCTCGACAAAGAGTACGATCCCGAGTCCTGAGGCGCACGCTCCGCGGCCTCGGCAACCTGCGGTGGCCCTACCGCCGGGGGTGCACGCGGAAGTACATCGTCCCGACGGCCAGGATCGTGAAGGTCGCCGCCACCCCGTAAAGCGCGTCGTACGACCACCGATCGGCGATGGTGCCGCCGATGAGCGGTGCGACCGCCACCATCAGCTCTCCGAGTGCGTTCGCAAGGGCAATGCGCACTCCGAGGTGTTCGTCGTCTCCGAACTCGTACACGAGATTGATCGATGCCATCTGCATCCCGCCTTGTCCTGCCCCGACGAGCACGAAGAGCATGACGCCGGCGGTCGATAGCGTGCCGGGACTGAGCGCGAGGGCGAGCGAGCCAAGCCAGATGCCGCCACCGAGCAGGAAGACGGTCCGGAAGCCGATGCGGTCTGCCACTTGCCCCCAGACGAGATTCCCGGCGGTCGCGGCCGCGAAGTACGCGAAGGTCGCGGTTCCCAGATCGATCTTATTCCCACCGTGCGACTGACCGAGGGCGATGATGAAGAAAGGCGCGGCCATCAGGCCGAGGGCCCCCAGTCCGCGCGCGGCGCAGTACCATGCCAGCACATGGTCGGTGCGCAGGAGGGTGCGCATGCTGCCGAGCATCGCCAGAAGCGAGCGACGCTCCTGCGTGATGGGTGATTCAGGTTCGCGAATCGCAGCGATGCAGACGAGGCCGAGTGCAGTGAAAGCGAAAGCGACCAGATAGGTCATCCCATAGCTGGCGGGGAATGGATGGCCCTCGAGGAAGCTGGCTGCCAGCAGCGCGACGAGTGCCGCGGTCGTGCCACCCGCGAAATCCCGGATGCCGAGGAATCGCCCGCGCCGCGCGAGCGGGATCACCTTTGCCAGGAGGAGGCCGAAGACGACACCCTGGAAGCCCACCAGTACGTTCAGCGCGCAGAAGAACACGACGAACGCCGGAAGATTGAACGCGAGCGGCAGATAGAGCGCGGCCAGCGCCATGCCGAGTACCTGCACACGGAGTCCTGCCCCGATCGCGAGCGCGGCGCGCTTGACCCGCGGTCGATGGACCGCGAAGCTCGCTCCCGCGAGCGGAGAGAGGAAGCGACCAAGCCCGCCAGCGAACAGGACGGCACCGACGACGGCGTTCGAGCCGCCGAGCCGGAAGAGGTAGTCCGGCACGAAGGTCGGCGCCATGATGAGTCGCCACCCGGTCGTACCCAGCAGCCCGTACGCGAGAAAGACGACGACGTTCCATCGGAAGTTGCGCTCGACCTCTGCTTCGTAGCGAGCGAGTGAGTCCTGGCTCATGGACGATCGCGCCGGATCCAGTACGTGAGTGCCAGCATCAGGATTCCGAACGGAACGATGGTGGCGATCATCTCGACGGGCGTCCCGGGCGGTCCCGGCACGCGCATCTTGAGGAGGTCCGTCCACCCGGCGACCGCGAGTCCGGCCAGTCCGATGCCCATGAGGGCGTCGCCCGCGACGAGGCCGGACGCGAACAGGAGCGACGTGCTCGGTTCTTCCGTACCGGGGCGGCGTGTGAAATGGGCGCGGAGGAGTCCCCCGAAGATCAGCGGTGCGGACGTAGTGACCGGGAGGTAGAGCCCGATGGCAAACGCGAGCGACACGGCTCCCAGCGCCTCAGCCGTGAGTGCGAACGCCGCGCCGAGGAACATCAACGCCCACGGCAGTTGGCCCTCCATCACTCCGGTGACCAGCGTCGCCATCAGTTGCGCTTGCGGCGCGGGCAGTTCTGGCGAGCCGATCGTGTAGGCCGCATGCAGCAAGAAGAGTACGGCGCTGGCGCGGAGCGACGCGGCCGCTACCCCGATCAGCTCACCTATTTGCTGGTTCCGTGGCGTGGCGCCGAGCAAGGCGCCGGTCTTCAAGTCCTGCGCCATGTCGCCCGCAAGTGCGATCGCGATGCAGACCACCGCACCGACCATGATGCTTGCCGCGATGCCTGACGGCCCACGTTCGCCAAGCATCGCCAGGCAGAGGCTGGTCGCGAGCAGGGCGGTGATGGTCATGCCAGAGACGGGTTGTGCCGTTGTGCCGACCAGTCCGACGATGCGTCCCGAGACGACCACGAAGAAACCAGTGAACGCAATCGCGAGTACCGTCGGGAGGAACGAGAGTTGGAAGGCCGGGATACCCCAGAGTCCGAGCGCGATGAGCACCGTGCCGCCGACGACGATCTGTGGCGGTAGGTCGAGATCGGTGCGCTCGGTGGACGTCACGCCTGGCGTAGTGCGCAGGCGTCGGATCGCCGCCACCATGACGGGGAGGGCGCGTACGATCGCGGCGAGACCTCCAGCGGTGACCGCGCCGGCCCCGACGTACCGGACGTAGTTGCTCCAGATCTCGGACGGCTCCCGCGCGGTGACGTCGGGAACGCCAAAGAGGGCGCCGAGAGGACTGCCGCCGATCGCGTCGAACACGGGGATGAGGATCGTCCATCCCAGCATTCCTCCAACGAGCATCGTGGTCGCGATGCGGGGTCCGATGAGGAATCCGACGCCGAGGAAGAGCGGCGACAGCTCCGCGCCGAGGGTGGCTTTGTGAAGATGGGTTGCCGTGAACGACACCGTATGGCGCCAGAGGTCGAGCCCGCGCATCGCCAGCTGATACGCCGCCGCGATGCCGATGCCGAGCAGGACCGGACGCGCCGTCGTTCCACCCTTGTCTCCCGCAATGAGGATCTGAGCGCATGCCGTTCCCTCCGGGAAGGGCAAGGTCTCGTGCTCGTCGACGGTCAGTGAGCGTCGAAGCGGCACCATCATCAGGACGCCGAGCGCGCCGGCCGCTCCTCCGACGAGCGCGATGGTCGTGCTGGACGGCTGCAACTCGAGGAAGATCAGCGCCGGGATCGTGAAGATGATGCCCGCCGCGAGCGATTCGCCACTCGACGCGATGGTGTGGACCGTGTTGTTCTCGAGGATGGTCCCACGGCGGAGCAGGATTCGGAGCACGGTCATCGAGAGGACCGCCGACGGGATCGACGCCGAGACGGTCAACCCTACTTTGAGGGCGAGATAGGCGTTGACCATTCCAAAAACGAGCGAGAGGGAGACTCCGAGGACGATGGCGAGTGGGGTCAGCTCCCGCACCTGGACGCCGCCGGGTACGTACGGCCGAAGCGGGGAACGTCCTGCGCTCATTCGTGGAACCGCTGTCCGCGGATCGGGAGAACCCGACCGGCGGGCGCCGCCGCTGGCTCGTATCGAGACGCGGCGAGGGCCTTTCCGGCGTGCGAGAGCGCGGCAGACAACTGCACGATTGCAGGATTGATGATGCTGGATTTCATGGAAGCACCCGATGCTATGGGGGCGCCGCGTCGAAGGCAACGTCGTCCGTGCGCGCGTGCAATGCCTCGCGCGGGTTTGCCAGGCCATGATGCCTACGCGGGGTCCGCGATTTTCGGTCGTTTGCTGCTAGGCAGGCTCGGCGGGTCGCAGCTATGCTCTTCGCTGATGGCACGAGTCATTGCGCAGGGGGCACGGTCGTGAGTGCTCGCAAAAACAAGCGCGCTCCTGGCCTGCGTGCGCTGTCGCGCCGGCCACTTCCGCAAGTCGCCCGTAGGCTTCGCGTGGCGTTTCCCGAGTTGTGGACCCGGTACCGAGTCATCGAGTCGTCGCGCGACTTTGATAGGGTTCGTCTGCCGCTCTCGGCAGGACGGAACCGTCCGGTGCGGCCGTCATGAACGAGACGCGACGCACCGAAGAGCGCGCCGCCGAACTACTCGACGAGGCGCTCGAGCTGCAGAAGCTCGGGTCCTACGGCGAGGCGATCGAGTACTATCATCGTTCGATCGAAGCGTGTCCGTCGGCGGAAGCACACACCTATCTCGGATGGGCCCTCGGTTCGCAGGGCAGGCTCGATGAGGCGATTGCCGAATGCGAGCGGGCCATTCTGCTCGATCCGGAGTTCGGGAACCCGTACAACGACATCGGCGTGTACCTGATGCGCAAAGGAACGCCGGACGCGGCGCTACCGTGGTTCGAGCGAGCCAAGCAGGCGAGCCGGTACGAGGCGCGCCACTTTCCCTATCTGAACGCCGGGCATATCTACGCCTCGCGGGGGATGCTGATTCGCGCGCTCAGCGAGTTCGAATCGGCGCTCGAGCTGGATCCGGAAGACCAGACGGCGCTCCACGCCGTCCGCACGATCTCGCTCCGACTGAATTAGTTTCTGTTTGCCCCCGTGCGCGCGGCGCTGCGCGCCGTGCTCCGATGGGCGTCGTTCCCGCAAAGCGCGGTTTGCGGGAACTCCGGCTGTCTAGAGCGGGCGCGGGCGGCTTGGCTTCGGTGTGTGTCGCGCCCGCAAAGCGCTAGGTTATGTGGGTGGCGAGCCATTTTGCGGTGGTGTCTACTACTTCTGCGTAGACGTCTTCCTGGGGGCGTTGGGTTCGCTTCAGGACTTTGAGGGAGTGGTCGCCGTCGGGGATGATGTGGAGGTGGGCACGGTCGCCGAGGTCGGCGACGGCGGCTTCGAGGAGGTCGAGGCGCGCTAGACGGTCGCGCGTGCCCGATACGAAGAGCATCGGCACTTCGATCTGTCCGAGGTGTGCCGTGCGCAGGCGGTCGATCTTGCCCGGAGGATGGAGCGGGTAGCCGAGGAAGAGGAGGCCCTGGCATGTGAGATGGCCGTGGGCGACGGCCAGGGATGCGATGCGTCCGCCCATCGACTTCCCGCCGGCCACCAACGCTCTGATTGGAGGGACGCTCGCGGACCGCCACGCCTCAGCGACAGCGCATACCGACGCTTCGAGAGCGGGTCCGCGATCGGGCATTCGTCGGCCGGCTTGGCGATACGGGAAATTGAAACGACAGGTGGGGTGGCCCTGCGTGGCGAGTCCTCGGGCGACCGCGACCAGTAGGGTTTCCTGGAAGTCGCTCCCGGCGCCGTGTCCGAGCAGGATGCCGGGCGCGTCGGGCGCTGGCGTCACTGGCGTCTCCACCCCGACGGAGACGCCGGCCAACTGTTCTGGGGGGCTCATGCAGCGCTCTTCCCTACCGGAAACGGCACGAACGCGAAATCGACGTTGCTGTGCTACGCGGTGGAGGTGAGGGCTGACGTGTCGTGGTCATGGGTGGGCTCGTCGCGGCGGGGCAGGACCAGGACGAACCGGCTGCCTTTGCCGAGCGTCGACTCTACTTCGACGGTGCCTCCGAACGCTTCCAGGAGCAGATTGCGACAGAGGGACAGCCCGAGACCCGTTCCCTTGCCCGGCGCCTTTGTGGTGAAGAGTTCGTCGAACAGATGCGGGATCTTATCTGGTGCGATGCCAGATCCATCGTCTTCCACAGCGATCTGCACGTCTTCTGGTGTCTCGCTGACGGTGAGTCTGATCTCGCAATCGCTGTCCTGGTGGTCCTCGTAGGCGTCGATCGCGTTGGTGATCAGGTTGGTGACCACCTGGCCGAGTCGCCCAGCGTCGCCGACGACGACGATCGACTCGGCGCAGCTGATCGTCAGCACGCACGACGAGAGGCGGAGGCGATGAGCGAGGAGCACACGGGTGTCTTCGAGGAGGGGCCGTAGCGCGACCGAAGTTCGTTCGACGTCCGGAAGGCTGCGCGCGTGCCCCTTGATGCTTCGAATGTAGCCCGCGGCGGTGTCGGTCCACTTCGATACGTTGTCCAGAATCTGCTGGAGTTCCCCTGCGATCTCCCGATGATCGTCTGGCGAGACGTCGCGATCGCCGATCGAGCTCCGATACTCGGCGACGAGCTCGGTGCCTGACTTCAGCGCATTCATGCACGCGCCCAGCGGCGTGTTGACTTCGTGGGCGATGCCCGCGGTGAGTCGTCCCAGTGCGGCCATGCGTTCGGCGCGGACGAGGTCATCCTGGCGTTGTCGCGTCTCGTCGTAGGCACGCTCCAGTGCGGAGATCGAGTTCGCCAGCTCCCGGTTCGTCTCGCCGAGTTCGCTCGTGCGGCGGGCCACCTTCTGCTCGAGGCTGACGTTGAGTTCCTCGATCTTGCTGTACGAGCGAGCGTTCTCGACCGCGACCGCTACCTGGTTCACGTAGGTCCGGAGGAAGTCGAGATCGCTCAGCGTATAGATCGCGTGCGAGCGCTTCGGCCCCAGCGCCAGGAATCCCTGCATCTCGCCGGCGCCGATCGGAATGACGACCTGCGCTCCGAGCAGGGTGAACGCACGGCGATCGAGGGCGGCGTCTTCCGGCGAGATCTCGCCGTTCTCGTTGTCGTACACCGTGATCGCTCGCTGCGCGGAGTGGAGACGCGTCGTCACCCGGTCTCCGGGTGGGAAGGGCCCTCGGAATGGCCTGGTCGTTCCGATGCGCTCCACGAGCTCGAAGGCCCCCTTGGTGGTCCTCATCCAGAGAGACGCCGAGTCGATGACGAGCGCCTCGCAGGGGGTGCTGATGGCAAGCCGGTAGATGTCTCCAAGATCGAAGGTTGCGACCAGCGCGCTGCTCGCGCGTCGCAGCGTCTTTTGCGGATCGTGGTTGCTGCGATGAAAGAGGCGGTCGACGCTGCGATGAATCCGGGTGCGTACAGGGTCGAACAGCGTGATCATCAGGACGCTGAAAATCACCGGCGTTACTGGCGATCGGGACGGATCGGCAGTCTGAAGCGCGAAGCCGGACCCGGTCACCACGAGGGCGTACAGGACGGCGACGATCGCCGTCAGCATGACGGAGCTCACACCTCGGCGTAGCATCGCATCGACCTCGAACAGGTCGTGCCTCCCGACGGCGTAGAAGAGGCTCAGCGGAAACACGAACGCCGTGAACGCCGCGAGATTGATGTCGACTTCACCGCCCGAGATGCCGGACCAGGTCAGCACGAACGCTGGCACTGCCAGGCCGACGACGACGCCGAGTGCGATGATGCCCAGTCGCTTCCTGACCAATGCGGAAGTGGTCGTGAGGTACGCCTGCAGGGCGGACGCCGCGAAGCAGGCACCGCTGACCCCCCAGAATACCATGCAGAGATTGTGCACACGTGAGTACACCGTCGGGTCGTCGAGGTAGCGCTGGTAGACGAAGACGACCCCGGCGAGTGCGAGGTAGATCGCGCCCGTCAGCAGGCGCCGTGCCCTGCCGAAACGCCGCAGCGGGAATACCAGGGTGAAGTGTAGCAGCGTTGCGGCGACGGCTGCTTCTGTCGCGACATGTATCCGGAAGAGATGCCCGGGTCCGTACAGCTCGAGAGCCGTCAAGCAGAAGAGACCGATGTTCAGGCACAGGAGCGTTCCGCCGGTCGTGGCGGCCGATGCGCCAGCGGTCAGCCAGATCATCAGGCCCGCGACGGTGAACACGATGCCGTTCGCAATCAGGGGACCGAAGAACCAGAAGTAGTCGATGCGCGTGAACAGCATCGACGCGCCGCGACGCGGGTCGGCGGGGTCCCCCGAGAACCTGTACACGTGTCCGGTGCCGGGCGGGCGGGTGGCCACGACGTCGTAAGCCTCGTCGGCGCTCGCGATGGGCGCGTCGTCGATGGCGATCACCTGGCGCTGATAGACGGTCGGTCCGCGTCCGGCCGTCCAATGGTCGAGGGCGACCGACGGGACGACGCGGTTCGGCATCAAGAAGAATCCAGGAAACGTTCGCCCGACCCAGTTGGTGCTCGCCTGCAGGCCGATCCCAAGTGTCACGCATGCGACGATCGCGTACGCGATCGCGGTCGCCGCGCGGAATCGTGCTACGGTCGAATGCCGGAACGTCAAGCGGTCTCCCCGCGATGCCGGATCCGGATCAGTGCGAGCACGCTGACGAACCCTGCAACCACGGCGAATACGTCGCCGTACGTGCTGTAGCCCGTACGATCGGTGCGGGCGTGGACGCGCCCTGACGTGACCCCGGCCTGTCCGGCCGCGAGGCGTCCGTAGACGCGACCGGTCGGATCGACGAACGCCGAAATGCCCGACGTCGTTGCCCGTACGACGTAACGCCTGCTCTCGATGGCACGGAAAACCGTCATCGACAGATGCTGGGCGCTCGCGCCGAGGCCGCTGCGATCGAGCCACCCGTCGTTGGCGAGATTGACCAGGAGCTCGGCGCCGGCGTGGACGAGGTTTCTCGTCAGATGGGGGAAGATGACCTCGTAGCAGATCAGCGGGCCAAGACGTCCGATGGCGCTCGGAAGGGTTTTGCTGCGCGTGCCCGCTCCGAAAGTGCGATCTTCCTCACCGGCGATGGCTTGCGCGACCCCGAGGGGCGAGTACTCCGCGAACGGTACGAGCCGAATCTTGTCGTAGGCGCTGATGGGCCCTTCCGGGGGTACGTGAAACACGGAGTTGAAGTAGCGGGCCCGAGGTGTGCCTCGTTCGAGGCGCGGCGCTCCGAGTACGAGACCGCCGGGGGTGCGACGCGCGATGCGCTCGAGGGCGGGTTGCACCACGGGGTCCATGCCGGGGTACAGCGTCAGTGCATACTCGGGCCAGACCACGAGATCAGGGCTGAGCTCGGCGAGGGCGCTCTGCGTGAGCCGGGAGTACCGCACGAGGTCGCGGTGCGCCCGCGATCGCTCCCAGGTCCAGCTCGGATCCTGATTGCCCTGGACCACGGCGACGATGGCCCCGGCCGCCTTCGGGCGCTGCGCTTCGTTGTCCAACCGCCACGCGCCGTATCCCAGGTCCATCACGACGAGCGCCAGCGCCGCTGTGAGCGGCATTGCTGCGCGGAGAGGCGTGCTGCGCTCCGGCGCGCACGCGAGCTCCCGGAGGGCGAGATAGACGCCGACGTTCACGAACGCGACGAGGTACGACACGGCGTAGACTCCGCCGAGGTCCGCAACCTGGATGAGGGGCAACGTGCTCCACTGCGAGTGGCCAAGGAGTTCCCAGGGGAGTCCGGTAAGGAAGGTAGCGCGGGCGAGCTCGCAGGCGATCCACAAGCCGGGGACGCCGATGAGCGCGAGCCAGCGCCCGTCGCGGAGCAGCATCCGTGCTCCGACCGCAAAGAGGCCGACGTACGCGGAGACGAAGAGCAGGCAGATTGCCGCGCTGAATGCGAGTGCTCCGACGACGCCAGTCTGGAAATACGCCGCGACGGCGTCGAGAACCCATGCGACGGTCAGGGCGAAGAACAGGGTGCCGTACGCGAAGCCGGCGACGAACGCACCGAGGTTGCTCGTGCGAGTCGCCACGGCGAGGAGAGGGACGAGGGTGATCCAGGCGGCGATGCTCAAGTCGTGGGGAGGGAGGGCGAGGCTGTACAGCACCCCACCAAGGACCACCAACGCCGTGTCGAGCGTAAGGGTCTTCATCGCGCGCGCCTCGAGGTGCGTCTGGCCGCCGCTCAGAGCGTCGCCGAGCTTGGTTCCGCAGCCGGTGGTCCCGACGGCGATGCGGAACCCTCGTCGCTCGATCGCGGAAGTTGGAGGGAGAACGTCGTGCCGGCATCCGGACGGGACGCCACCTTGAGATCTCCGCCCATGAGCCGTGCCAGCTTGCGCGCGATCGTCAATCCGATGCCCGTACCTTCGTGGGCGCGGGTGGCGCTGCCATCGACCTGATGAAACGCTTCGAAGATCCTCTCGTGATGCGGTTCGGGGATGCCGAGTCCTGTGTCCGTCACGTCGAGCACGACCATGGTGTCTGTCTGGCTGCCCGTGATCGTCACGCTGCCTTGATCGGTGAACTTGAAGGCGTTCGAGAGGAGGTTTCGGAGGATGACCCGCACCATCGCGGCGTTCCCCATGATGCAGGCACCGTTCTTTGGCGCCTGCCAGACGAGTTCCACGCGCTTGTGGCGCGCGATCTCTTGCACCAGGCCGTCGATATCCTTCCCGATGGTTTCCCAGGAGAGGGGCACGAGATCATGAGACGAGACGACGGCGGCGTCGAGGTCGGCGAGGCGTAGGAAGTCATCGACCAGACGGAACAGTGCCGTGGCGTTCGCGTGCACTCGCTGCAACGTGTCGACCGCGGACGGGAGCGCGCTCAGCTCCTCTCCGAGCACCTCGGTGTATCCGAGAATCACATTGAGCGGGGTGCGGAACTCGTGCGATACGTTGGCGAGCAGCTGTGACTTGAGAACTTCGACGTCACGAACGCGCCGAATCTGTTCGCACGCCTTGAGCCCGATCTCGACCCAGAGGAGTAGCTTGTCCGGCCCCTCGGTCTTGTCGTGGTATCCCTGGATATCGAGGCTGCGGAGCATCTCGCGAGGAGGCTTCTCACCCGAGTAGCCGGTCTGCAGTACGATCTGGACGTCGCGGTCCATGGTCCGGATGCGACCTACCAGCTCATCGCCGGTCATCTTGGGCATGAAGTAGTCGACCAGAAGCAGATCGACGCGGTGCTCGGTGAACAACTCGAGCGCCCGGGCGCCGCTGTCGGCAAGCAGCACTTCGTGCCCCTCACGTTCGAGGAGCACCTGGACGGATGTGAGCGTCGAGTCCTGGTCATCGACGACGAGGATGGTGAAGCCGGACTGCACAGGAGTCGACCGCTTGCGTGCCATGGGCTCGTGAAATGGTGTTGCAACGTCAGTGCCATGCGGTCATCCATCGAGAACGACCTAAGGCCCTGTTTCGGCGTGTGTTCTGGGGCGGGCGGGGCGCGGGGCGCGGGCCCGCTACGTCGAGCGGGTGTGCCAGCGGTATTGGTGTGACGCTATGGCAGCGGGCGACGAGGGCGCTTTGTCGGACGCTGTGAGATCTCGCAGGGATTCTCGCCCAGCGCGAGGCGATCAGTCCCGGAGGCGTAGGGCGATCGCGCGTTCGACGTAGCGCGCGAGCATGTCGCTTTCGAGATTCACGGCGTCCCCGGGGCGCCGCGCTCCGAGCGTCGTCGCGGCGGCTGTATGGGGAATCACCGCGACGGTGAAGCTTCTGCTAGTGCATCGGAAGACGGTCAGACTGATTCCATCGACGGCCACCGACCCCTTCTCGACGAGATAGCGACCAAAGCCGGCTGGGATACTGAAGCGATAGAGCGCGCTGTCACCCTCGGGCTTGATCGCCTTGACCGCGCCGATGCCATCGACGTGGCCGAAAACGAGATGCCCACTCAGGCGATCGGCGAGCCGGAGGGAGCGTTCGAGATTCACCCGGCTGCCGACGCGCAACTTCCCGAGCGTCGACCGTCTGAGGCTTTCCTGCGAGACATGAACGGTGAACGTGCCGCCGCGCCGGTGCGTGACGGTCATGCAGGCGCCGCTCACTGCGATACTGTCGCCGAGCGCGAGGCCGCGGAGTCGGCTGCGGATGGTCAGATCCGCACCGCCGCGCAGGCGACGAATCGTGGCGACGATGCCGACCTCCTCGATGATACCGCTAAACAACCTGGGGGCTCTCTCGCTCCGCCGCCAGGGCGCTCAGTTGCCGAGACCGAGAAATCGGGCCAGCCAGCCGTGCTTCTCGCGCTTGCCGAGCTCCTCGAGTTCTCCCTTGTCGAACCAGAGACCGTGGCAGCTCGGGCATTCGTCGAGGGTCACGCCGGACGAGGTCTTCTCCTCGAGGCGCTCTCCGCAGCGCGGGCAGCGCATGTGTGCCTTCTCGCGCTGGGCGGACTCTTCCTCGTCGGCCTTCTCCTGGTGGAGTTTGCCGAGCAGCTCCTTGTCGCGCTTGGCGAAGAACTTGTCCTCGCGTGCCTTTTCGACGTCCCGTAGCTTGTTGCCCAGACGATCCTTCTCATCACCGCGTGCCATCTGTCCTCCGTTCCGATTCCGATTCCAACTTTGATTGTGACTCAGGTTCCTGCTCCGGGTGTCGATGCCATCCCGCCCGGTCCTGTACGTAGTGTAACCACTCTTTGGCTCTCCTGCTTTCGGTCGAAAGGAGGGTCAGTCCCATGACGAGGAACAACACTCCCTGCAGGAACGGCAGAAACAGCCCAAGGACGCCGAGCCCCAACAGGAACACGCCGGCCGCGATCTTGCCCGCTCTCCAGATGCGCTGCCTCATATGGTCACGCTCGCCAAATAGTAGCGGCGCCTCAGGTTAGGGGTCAAATTCAGCATCTTGGCAGGGCATCTTGCAGCGTGTCAGATGATGCTTATCTATAACTCGACATGAATCTCGACAAATTCACGCAGAAATCGCAGGAAGCGCTCCGCGAGGCACAGACCCTCGCGGCGGGCCGGCGACATCAGGGCGTCGATGTCGAGCATCTCAGCGCCGCGCTGCTTGGCCAGGAGCAGGGCGTCGTTCCGGCGCTTCTCGAGCGTGCCGGTGTCTCGACGGCAGCCGTGCAGGCGGAGCTCGATGACGCCCTTGCCAAGGTGCCGCAGGTCGGTGGCCCGGGATCAGGCGGGCAGACCTATTTGACGCAACGGCTCAGTCAGGTCCTCGCGGCCGCCGAAACGGAAGCGAGTCAGTTGAAGGATGAGTACGTCAGCGTCGAGCATCTGCTGCTGGCGACGCTCGCAGAAAAGGGCGCGACCGGCACTGCGCTCGCCAAGCTCGGACTCACGCGCGACAAGCTCATGGAGGCACTGCGGGCTGTTCGCGGCAATCAGCGCGTGACGAGCCCCGATCCCGAGTCGACCTATGAAGCGCTCGAGCGCTACGGACGCGACCTCACCCAGCTGGCGAATCAAGGCAAGCTCGATCCGGTCATCGGGCGCGACGACGAGATCCGGCGGGTCATTCAAGTGTTGTCGCGGCGCACGAAGAACAACCCGGTGCTCATTGGCGAACCCGGCGTCGGGAAGACCGCTATTGCCGAAGGCCTTGCGCAACGCGTCGTCCGTGGTGACGTGCCCGAGGGCCTCAAGGATCGACGGGTGATCGCGCTCGACATGGGGGCGTTGATCGCAGGGGCCAAGTATCGCGGCGAGTTCGAGGAAAGACTGAAGGCCGTCCTGAAAGAGGTCCAGGCGTCCGACGGCGAAGTCATTCTGTTCATCGACGAGTTGCATACCGTCGTGGGGGCCGGGGCGAGCGAAGGCGCGATGGACGCGAGCAACCTCCTGAAGCCCATGCTGGCACGCGGCGAGTTGCATTGCATTGGCGCGACCACGCTCGACGAGTACCGGAAGTACATCGAGAAGGACGCCGCGCTCGAACGGCGTTTCCAGCAGGTGCAGGTCGAGCAGCCGAGCGTCGAGGAGACCATCTCGATTCTTCGTGGGTTGCGTGAGCGCTACGAGTTGCACCACGGCGTCCGCATCAAAGACACGGCGCTCGTGACGGCGGCGACGTTGTCGAATCGCTACATCACCGATCGTTTCCTGCCCGACAAGGCCATCGACCTGGTCGACGAGGCTGCGGCGAAACTCCGCACCGAGATCGACTCTCTCCCGGCCGAGCTCGACGAAGCATCGCGGCGGGTCATGCAGCTCGAGATCGAGCGGGAAGCTCTGCGCAAGGAGACCGATCAAGCCTCCCGGGATCGGCTCGAGCGTCTCGAGAAGGAGCTTGCCGACCTGCGCGAGGAGAGTGATCGGTTGCGGGCGCAGTGGGACCAGGAGAAGGGTGGCGTCGCCCGACACCGCCAATTGCGGGAGGAGATCGAGCAGGCCCGTCTGGCGATGGAGCAGGCCGAGCGTGCCTACGATCTCAGCAAGGTCTCGGAGCTCAAGTACGGCAAGCTGGCGGAGCTCGAGCGCCAGCTCGAGGATGAAGAGTCGAAGATCGAACAGGAAACCGGCGCGACTCGACTGATGAAGGAAGAGGTCGACGAGGAGGACATCGCCGAGGTGGTCGGCCGGTGGACCGGCGTTCCGATCTCGCGCCTGATGCAGGGCGAGGCGCAGAAGCTCCTTGGGCTCGAAGGGCATCTGCACGAGCGGGTGGTGGGGCAGGACGAGGCGGTCCAGGCCGTTGCCGACGCGGTGGTCCGTTCGCGGTCGGGGTTGAACGACCCCAATCGCCCGATCGGTTCCTTCATCTTTCTCGGTCCGACGGGCGTTGGCAAAACCGAGCTGGCGCGGGCGCTGGCGGAGTTCCTGTTCGACGACGAGCGCACGATGGTTCGCATCGACATGTCCGAGTACATGGAGAAGCACACGGTTTCGCGCCTGATCGGCGCTCCTCCAGGGTACGTCGGCTACGATGAAGGGGGCCAGTTGACCGAGGCGGTGCGGCGCCATCCCTACTGCGTCGTGCTCTTCGACGAGATCGAGAAGGCTCACCCCGACGTGTTCAACGTCCTGCTTCAGTTGCTCGACGACGGGCGTCTCACCGATGGTCACGGCCGCACCGTGAACTTTCAAAACGCCGTCGTCATCATGACCAGCAATATTGGCAGCCAGATCATTCTCGAGCATCGAGGGGGTGTGGATGACGAGGCCTACAATTCCATGAAACGTGAGGTGCTCGAGGCGTTGCGTCGCGAGCTCCGTCCCGAGTTCCTGAATCGGATCGATGAGACGGTCGTCTTCCACGGGCTCGCTCGCGAGCAGCTGAAGCGCATCGTCGACATCCAACTGGCGCGTCTCCGGGCTCGTCTGACCGAGCGCAAGATCGAGCTCGATCTCACGGACGCCGCGCGCGACCACTTCGCCGATGCCGGCTACGACCCCGTGTATGGGGCACGCCCGTTGAAGCGTCTCCTGCAGCGGGAGATCGAAACAGTTCTCGGCCGGAAGATCCTTGCGGGTGAGGTGCTCGACGGGTCGCGGCTCACGGTCGACTACGGCGGTGAGCAGCTGACCTTCGACGTACAGCCCGAGGCTGCGGCCGTCTGATTCGCGGATCGCTCGCAGGCGTCGCATGGCCAGGCTTGCGTGAGCCAGAGCAGTTGTCGTAGGCTGGCGCGTCGGTTGTCATGGAAGCCCGTCTGAAGATCCTTACCTCTGCCACGAAGCTCTTTACGACGCAGGGCTTCGCCAAGACGTCGCTGGCGCAGGTCGCAAAGGAAGCGCAGGTCTCGAAAGCGCTGATCTTCTGGCATTTCGAGAGCAAGGACGACCTCTTTCGCACGGCGCTGAAGACCTCGCTCGAGCCGTTCTCGATCGACGTCGTCGAACTGCTCGACGGGCTCGATGCGATGGCGCAGATTCATAAGTTGGTCGATCTCTATTACGAGTTCGTCAGCCAGAATATCTACTCCGTCCGCTTCCTGCTTTCGCTCGTGGTTCGCGAGGAGAAGAACCTCGACGATCTGCTCGACCGCACGATCGAGTTGCATCGTATCTACTGCAACATGATCGCCGACATTGTGCAGACCGGGGTTGAGCAAGGGACGTTTCGCGCGACGTTGGTTGCGGACACCGAGGCCGCGCTGATCATGGCGACCTTGAACGGCGTGTTGGTGCAGGGGTTCCTCGACGGGACGGTGCCGCGCGATCCTGGTCCGCTGCTCGAGCAGCTCAAACGCTCGTTGCTCGAGCGCTTGCTCGCCGATCCGCCGCGATTGGCTGACGCCTGACGGCCGCGGTAGGCCGACGCCTGACGGCCGCGGTAGGCCTGCGCCTGACGGCTGACTGCGGTATCGCTAGGCGGTCGAGTCGATCGACGCTGGTTCGCCCACCCGGAGATGCGCGGTGAAGTGGAAGACGGTGCCGATGCCCACTTCGCTTTCCATCCACATGCGTCCGCCCATCAACGCCACGAGCTGACGCGAGATCGTCAAGCCGAGCCCGGTGCCGCCGTACTGGCGCGTCGTCGAGCCATCCGCCTGTGTGAAGGGCTCGAAGATGGTCGTTTGTTTTTCCGGTGGGATGCCGACGCCGGTGTCGGTCACGCCGACCTCGAGCTCGACCTCATCGCCGCGCCGAGCGGCGAGACCCACCCGTACCGTGACTCTCCCGAAGCGGGTGAACTTGAGTGCGTTGCCGACCAGATTGGTGAGTACCTGGCGGAGACGGGTCGGATCGCCGACGAGCACCTCGGGGACATCGGCCTCGATGTGGTGACGCAGCACCACGCCCGGGCGGGCCTGCGATGCGAGCGGCTGGATCGCGTCGGTGAGTGTGCTGCGCGCGGGAAACGGGATCCATTCGAGATCGAGTCGGCGGGCTTCGATCTTGGAGAAGTCGAGGACGTCGTTGATGATGCTGAGGAGTCCGTGCGTGCTGCGCTCGAGCGAGGCCGCATGCGTGCGTTGCTCTTCGTCGAGTGGGCTATCGAGTAGCATCTCCGCCATGCCGAAGATGATGTTGATCGGCGTCCGAATTTCGTGGCTCATGTTGGCGACGAAATCCGACTTCGCGCGCGAAGCCTCTTCGGCATGGCGCTTGGCGATCTCGAGCTCGTGGACGAGTTGCACGAGATGGGTCTCGTTCTGTGCCTGACGCTCGACGAGCTGTCCGCGTTCGGCGGCGAGTGTGCGCGCGCCTTCCTCCTGGCGCCGGAGATTGTGGCCGAAGAACGAGGTCAGATAGGCAGCGAGAAACATCAGGAACGCCATCGTTGCGAACTGCCCGCCAACGAAAATGCTGCTCTCGGTGAGGCATATCCCATCAAACAGTGCCGGGCAGCGATGCGCCATGAACCCGAGGTGCTCGCCCCAACAGAGCGCGCCGACGTACACCGTGCCCACGACTGCGTGGAGGAGCGCGTCCCGTCGGGGAACCAGGCTGCCGTACACCATCAGCGGGACGATCCAGCTCGCGAGCCCGAGACTCTCCGGCCCCCCACTCATGTGGCCTGCGGTGACGAACACCGACATGTCGGCGATGGCGAGGGCATTCATCGTCACACGATAGAAGCGGCTGATCGACGTGAACCGAAGACGCATCCACACGCGAATCGCGATGGCGGCCGTTGCGGTGAAGGCGAAGACAGTCGAGATCAGGAGAACGGCTTCTGTGAGGCTCGGTCCTGACGGAACGACGCTCCAGAGGATCAACGTCAGTCCGAACAGGACGCTGCCGACGATCCAGTGCAGGCGCACGATCCAGCGCAGGCGCTCCAGCATCGTCGTGGTCGCGGAGTCGATGGGCGCGGATGGCGTCGCGGGGGTGTGTGGTGTCGTCATTCGAACGGACCTGTCCGAGCTGAATATCGGCAGAATCATGTAGGAAGCTGAGCGGAATGATGTTGGGGGTGTCGATGCGGCGGCGCAGCGTTACGGCAATGGCGCCTGCCTGCCGAGGTCCGGCCCTGATTGCGGGAAAGTAACGCCTTTCCAGCGAGTTGAGCGGGAGTCGGATGGCACGATGTCTGCAGCGGCCCGACCAATATGGGTGTCGATCTGGACCGGATGCGGGAGAGCTGCGAGCGTGATCAGTGGTGCGTGGATGATTTCGACTGGTCGGGCACGCCCGTTTCTCTGTCCCGTGAGCAAGAGGAGCAGGTGTGCTCCTACTACGTGAACATGTCGTACATCGAGCGGCTTGCGGGCGCGCTGTTCCTGTCGTTGTCCGAGCGTGTGGACGATCCCCGGTTGGTCGCCATCTTCGAGAGCTTTCACACCGACGAACTGCGCCACAGTCAGGCGGCGGCAAAGCTCGCCGACTACTTCGATCGCCATCACTATCGGATCTACACGCCGAACATTCCGATGCTCCGGTTCATGCCGCACTTCGTCAACGCGATCGATAGTCTCAATCCCGCCTTCGCGATGTCGTTCATTCTGGGTGGCGAGTTGATTCTCGACATGGCGTTGCTGCGCGGTCTGAATCAATACGTCGATGATCCGCTCAGCCGCGCGGTCGTGGAGAAGATCAATCAGGACGAGTCCCGGCACCTGGCCATGGATCTCTACATGACGGAGTACTTCGCGCGCATCGGGCGGCGCGACGCGTCCAAGGACAACCCATGGCTCGGGAGCGATTTCTGGGGCGTCCTCGCGTGGGGGCCCGGCTTCTTCGGCGAGGTATTCTTTCGCCCGATGCAGGTGCTGGATCCGACCCAGGAGCAGATGCGCGCTGTGATCAATCGGCTGCGACGGTTCTACGATCGCGCCTCCGTGGCGGCGAATCCCGCTGTCCAGGAGTTCAAGGGTGTCGTGAATTTCCTCGAGACGCCCGTTGGCGCGCAGCTCGGCGGCGCGTTGGAGGTCGGGATCCGGACGCTGTTCGGGATCGATCTCGGATTCACGCGCGCGGCCTCGACCGAGGCGGTCTACGGTCGAGACGCGGACGAGCGCTCGCGTACAGTGCCAGCGCTCGCGTCGGTCTGAGTCCCGAACCGGGGGTACGGCCAAGGAGAGGCGGACCAAGAACTCGGCCATCGGCTCGTAAACGAGTCCGGCGATTTCTGGCTGGATCGCGCCACCTTGTCAGGTTGCTCTTCGCCAAGCGGGAGTGCTACGCGCACCTGGAAATGCGCGCGTTCCAGATCAGCATCGGGCTCGTCCTGTTGGGTGTCGCGACATCGCCGAGTTCGGCGGCCGAACCCTCTAGGGTCGTGCTCATCGGGGACTCGATTACGGCAGGAAAGGTCAGCGGGGAGGCTGGGCCAGGCTACGCAGACGTGCTCGCCGTCCAATTGGGCGCTGCGTACGTAGTGTCGAACCAGGGTTGCGGGGGCAGCCGACTATCCGATTGGCGACCTGACTCGCCTGCGGCGATCTGCGGCAACGGCGTATTCGAACTTTGGGAAGAACGCGTCACGCCCAATCTTCCTGCCGAACTCGTCACGGTCATGCTTGGTACCAACGACGCGACTGGCTTCCTCCCCCTCCGCCCATCGCAGCCCGTACCCGTCGAGGAATACGCCGCTGCACTCTCGAAGATCGTGAACGCGCTGCGCGACGCCGGGGCTCGCCGGGTCTTGTTGATGACACCACCTCCCCGCTGCGAAACTGCCTCGAAGGCTACGCTCGACCGCCTCAAAGGCTATCGCCGTGAAGTCCTGGCGACGTGCGCTACTACTCCGGAAGTCGTGTGCGGTCCCGATGCCTACGCGCTACTCGACCCAGCCGAGCACTTCGAAGCTTGCGACGCGCACCCCAATGCCACCGGACACGCGACTCTCGGGAAGCAACTCGCCCACCAGGTCAAGAAACTACCCGTCCGACAAAGCTCATCCTGGTCTCTGCGATCTTGGTTTCATCGCCGCAAGTAGCGAGCTGAGCTCCTTTGCCAGCCGGGCGGCGTCGCCCGAAGCTCCGACGCGAGGGCTATTCGCAGCGTTGCCCGACGTGCTGCCAGCTTGCTATCCAGAGATCATGGCCGCCAACGTCTACCCGTTGGTGAAAGACGCCATGCAGGATTTTATGGCTCTGCAGCTCGAGTCGTTGAAGGGCGAAATCGGTGCGCTCTGGGGTGAAATGAATGGCCTCCGCGGTGAGGTCAAGGCCGAGATCCACGGCCTGCGGGGCGAAGTGAAGGCCGAGATCCAAGGTCTGCCACGATCGATCGACGCTGTCAGCCTTGCGCGTCGACTGTCGACGTGAAGCCGTTCGTCCCCGAGTACTCGAAGCTGTGCTCCCCGCCCTCGTGGCTGTTCTCCACCGACTTGTACTGCACATAGTTCGCTAGGTCGTGGTACGGTAGGTTGTCGATCTCGATCGACTTTCCGCTCAGGCCTTTCACCAGGTCGATTTCGACGACGGAGGCCGGACCAGCAAACTTTACCCGCGTGTTTGTGCGCTCGACCGATAGCGTCGCCTTCTCGACGCTCAGCACGTCGACGTCGAACACCGGAGAGACGCGCGAAATAAGCGGCGCCACCGCCTGCACTTGTTCGTCGGTTGCTCCGTCGCTGACGTAGTACTTCACCCACTTGCCTACGCGGAACGTGACGATGACACGCAGGTCGTCGAGGCGCACGTCACCGAAGTGGGCCTTCTCGATCTCGTAGAGTCGACTTCCCTCGCACGTCTCATTGGTCATCGGTAGGCCGAAGTTGCACGGACACGTCGGGCCGCAGCTGCAGCTCTCTACGATGTCGGCCTTGAGGGCCCAGCTCTCCGCTGAAGCGATGGTGGGTTCAGAGAGGATCCAGGCCGCGAGTCCCGCCACGGCCACGATCAACCAGAAGCGCTTGTCCATCATCGAGCTACCCTCCCTTGGAGGCGTCTACGAGACCTTGCGGAGCGGGTCAAATAGCTCAGCGGCTACGTGAACTGACAGGTGCTGCGCGGGTCATGCCTCCCGCCGGCGCTGCACGCCATCACTCAGCGTGCGGTAGAGGTACGCGGGTGTCCGTGCGCGGTGGCGGACATCGTTCATACCGGAGGTCGGACTCGAACCGGCTCGAGGTTGTCCCCACGGGATTCTGAGGGACGCGCGATGGGGAACTGGGCGCTACGAGAAGGTACTGAACGCTGCAAGAACGGCGACGTGTCGCGGGTGCCTATGCGCCCAGTAGCGTCTGGTGGCGTGCAGTTCGGGCAGAGAACGGGCAGAGGCTCGGCGGGCGGCGTCGCGGTTCTCGTGCCGGCAGGTGGTGCAGATCACGACGCGATCCTGGCCTCCGCCTGCGCGGCCAGCCACTCCTCGCCGTTCTCGCGGTGGAGGCGCGCCGCCGCGCGGAGTGCGCGTTCTCGGCCGGCTGCGTCGTCGCGCAGCCGCGCCAGCTCGGCGCGCGCTTCCTCGATGAGCGGCGGCAGATCGCGCGCCTCCAACTGCGTCGTCAGCGCAGTGGCGCGCGACAGGGTGGCCTCGGCGCTCTCGGCATTTCCGCTCGCCGTCAGTGCGACCGCAAGCGCAACGAGATTGGTCGCCTCCGCGTGGGGGTACCCCATCTCGCGCGCGAGTTCGACGCCACGCTCGGACGTGCGACAGGCCGCGGCGGTATCGCCGCGGCGGCGCTGCGTCTCGGACAGGAGCGGCAACGTGTAGGCAACGCCAAAGGGCCGGAACAGGGCGCGATCGATACTGAGGCCCTTCGCATGCTCGAGCTGCTCGAGGGCTTCATCGAGTCGTCCCGCGGCGAGGAGCCCGATGCCGTGTGCGGTCAGTCCCACTGGCCGTATCGCCTGGTTCTGCACGCGCGTCACACACTCGAACGCCAAGCGCCCGTGTTCGAGTGCCGCACCCACGTCGCTACGCTTGGCGCGGAGCCTCGTATGCAAGAAGTGTAGCGTTGCCTGCTCGAGTGAGGGCGAGTCGTCCATGAACCGGCGCGAGCTTTCGACGAGCCCTTCCTCTTCCGCACCCTGTCCGCGCCGGCGCGAGACGAGGATTCTCGAGAACCGCGCGGCGATGATCGGACGGAAGCCCAGCACCGATGCTCCAATAGTCGGATCATCGCCGGCCAGACGTTCGATCTCGTCCGCCATTTGCATCGCCTCCGCCGGCAACTCGCTCGCCTGAAACACGAAGAGGCCTTGTCCGAGCAAGCCTGCGATCAGGTCAGGGTCTTCGAGGCGTCGCGCCATAGCGACCGCCTCCGTGGTGAGACGGCGTCCCTCCTCGGTTCTGCCGGCACCGTTGCGAACCAAGCCGTAGCTGCCGAGCAAGACCGCGAGGTCGTGAGAGTCCGCATCGCCGAGCTCACGACGGGCCTCTTCGAAGAGTGCCACCACCTCGGCTTCCGGAGCCCCACTGCGCGACGCGGCGTAAACGAGCCGCGCGCTTGCCTGACGGAGGAGGGTACGCGCTTCCGCCAGGTCGCGTCGGTCAGCGAGGAGCTCCGTCACCTTGCGCCAGTGAGCGACGGACGCGCCCGCGTGCTGCGTACCCACGTGGGCGGCGGCGCGGGCCTGCCAGCGCGCTGCCTCGAGCGCCCGCCCGGCTTGCTCCCAGTGATGCGCCAGCAGTGTTGCACGCTGGTCCGCCGCATCGCCGGCCAGCGCCTCGAGGGCTTCCGCCACCGCCGCGTGGAGCGCGTGCCGGTGCTCCCGCAACAGCGAGCCGTAGGCCACCTCACGGGTCAGCGGGTGCTTGAAGGCGTACTCGCGCTCCGGGTACAGCGACGCCTCGTAGAGGAACTCGCTTTGCACCAGACGGCGCAGCCCACGGTGGAGCGCGTCGCCGTCGAGGCCCGCGACGCGCATGAGCAGCGTCTCCACCACCTCGTCGCCGATCACCGCCGCCGTCTGCAGCAGGTGCTTGCTGCTTTCGTCGAGGCGATCGATGCGCGCCGCCAGCAGGCTCTGCACACTCGCCGGTACCTCGATGGTCTCGATCGGATGCGCGAGGCGAAACCGTCCCCTGGTGCCGACCAGCGCGCCAGCCTCCATCGCCGCTTGCACGATCTCCTCCATGAAGAAGGGGTTGCCGCCGGTGCGCTCGCGCACCAGATCGACGAAGCGCGCGAGCGAGGGGTCGGGGCCGAGCCAATCGGCGAGCAACTCGGCGGTCGCCGCGGTACTCAGCGGGCGCACCGCGATCTGCTGGTAGTGGGTGCGCCCGGCCCACGGTACCCGGTACTCGGGGCGAAAGTTGACCAAGCACAGGGTGCGGGTGCCGGCCGTGGCATCGACGATGCCCTCGACGATCACTTCCGTCTCGGGGTCGACCCAGTGCAAATCCTCGAACGCGAACACCGCGGGCTCGCGCTGACTGCGCGCTGCAGTGAGCCGCCGCAGCAGCCCCATCAGCGCGCGCTGCCGCTCCTCGGGATCGACGTCGGGCGTCGGCGCTGCCGGGTCGGGGACGCGCAGGAAGCCGTAGAGGAGCGGTAGCGAGGCGAGCTCTGCCGGCGCCATCTGCGCCACGCTGCCGGCGATCTTCTGGCGCGCTTGCACGTCGCTGTCCTCGGAGGTGATGCCGAAGTACTCGCGGTAGAACTCGAGGACAGGCTGCAGCGGCACGGCGCGCCCGTGCGGCACGCCCGTGGCCGTGCGCACGGTGATCCCGCGCGCCCGGCAATGCTCGAGGAACTCGTAACAGAGCCGTGACTTGCCGGCGCCCGCCTCCGCCATCACCCCGATCACCTGTCCGTCCCCCTGGAGTGCCCGTTGCAGGGCCGCCTCGATCCGTCCCATCTCCTCGTCGCGGCCGACGAACTTCGAGAGCCCACGCGCGCGTGACCGATCCAGCCGGGTGCGCATGCGGCCGACACCGTCGAGCTCGGCGACACGCACGGGCGCGTCGACGCCCTTGACCTTCGTGGCCCCCAGGTCACGCAGTGCGAAGTAGCCCTCGACGAGGTCGATGGTGGTTGCCGCGAGCATGGCCTTGCCCGACTCGGCGAGGGCCTCCATGCGTTGCGCCAGCCCGACGGTGTGACCCTGCGCGGTGTAGTCCATGCGCAGGTCGTCACCGATCGTGCCGACGATGACCTCGCCCGAGTTGAGGCCCATGCGCACCGAGAAGTTGAGCCCTTGCTCCATGCGCAGGGCGTCGGCGTAGGACTTGAGGGTATCGTGCAGATAGAGCGCGGCGTAGCAGGCGCGCTGCGCGTGATCCTCGTGCGCGATCGGCGCGCCGAAAAGCGCCATGATGCCGTCGCCGGTGTATTGGTTGACGGTTCCCTCGAAGCGATGCACGCCTTCGGTGAGGATCTGAAAGAAACGGTCGAGGATCTGGTGCCACGCCTCGGGGTCGAGCTGTTCGGTGAGCTCCATCGAGCCTTTGACGTCAGCGAACAGCACGGTGACCTGCTTGCGCTCGCCTTCGAGGGCGGACTTCGACTGCAGGATCTTGTCGGCGAGGTGCTTGGGGGTGTAGGCGCGCGGGTCGCGGTCTGGGGGTGCCTCGGCCGATTGGCCTGCAGGCGTACCGCAGCTCGGACAGAACTTTGCGGCTGCCTTGAGCTCTGCGCCGCAGTTCGCACACGTCCGTGCGCCCAGCGTCGCGCCACACTCCTCGCAGAAGCGTGCGGTGGCGTCGTTCTCGTGCTGGCAGTGGGGGCAGTTCATGCCGGCATGACGAATCCATCCGCAAAGACGACGAAACCCTCGCTGTTCTCAGTGCGCAGGCCGACGATCTGTTGATACTCGGGCGAATCGTACCAAGCGCGTACCGCTTCCTTCGAAGGGAACTTCAGTACGATCGTCACACTGGCGGGCTTCCCTTCTACGGCTTCACTTTCGTAATCGGCGACCAGCACCTCGGCGCCGTGGGCCATGAGTGTGGGTATCACCGCGGGCGGGTAGGCTTCGTACGCCGCCGCGTCGGTAATACGGTAGTTGGCGATCAAGTATCCGGCCATGCTCTTCTCCGTTCCGTTGGCTTCTGGGGGCGAGCGGCTCGCTCGGTAGCGTCCTACCGTTCGAGCAACCGAGGGGTCAACGCGCCAGAAATGGCGATGCCCAGGCACCTTACAACGCGAGGGCTATTCGCAGCGTTGCCCGGCGTGCTGCCAGCCTGCTATCCAGAGATCATGGGCCGCCAACGTCTACCAGTCGGTGAAAGACGCCATGCAGGATCTGATCGCTCCGCAGCTTGAGTCGTTGAAGGGCGAGATCGGTGCGCTCAGGGGTGAAATGCACGGCCTCCGCGGTGAGGTCAAGGCCGAGATCCACGGCCTGCGGGGCGAAGTGAAGGCCGAGATCCACGGTCTGCGCGCGGAGATGACTGCCAATATGACCCGACTGGACGAGCGGCTGACGATTGTGCTCGACCTCCGCGAAATCGACGCAGCGAAAGGATTGTAACCCGTAACGTTATAGGTTACATTCGTGAGCCGTGGCGATCAAAACCTTCCGCCATCGAGGCCTGGAGAGGTTCTTCACCAAGGGATCAAAGGCTGGGATCCAGACACCACATGCGGGCCGACTCCGGCTCGTGCTTGCTCGGTTGAGTGCGGCTGCGGATCCGCGAGACATGGCACTGCCTGGTCTGCGGCTGCACGAGCTGAAAGGTCGGCGCAAGGGAACGTGGACGGTGACCGTGAGCGGGAACTGGAGAGTGACGTTCCAGTTCGATGGTAAGGACGTCCGGGACGTCGACTACGAGGACTACCATTGAGAGGTGAGACCATGCAGATGCACAACCCTCCACACCCTGGGGAGATCCTTCGGGAACTCTGCCTCGATCCGCTCGAGCTGAGCGTAACGGATGCGGCCAAGGCGCTGGGAGTGAGCCGCAAGACCCTCTCAGCGATCCTGAACGGTCGGACGGGGATCAGCCCCGAGATGGCGGTACGTTTGTCGATCGCTCTGGATACGACGGCGGAAAGCTGGCTGAGCCAGCAGGCCCAGTACGATCTCTGGCAGGTCGCGCAGCGGCGCAAGCGTCCCAAGGTCAAGCGGCTCGTCGCTGCGTGATGCCGGAGGTCGGACTCGAACCGACACGAGGTTGCCCCCACGGGATTTTGAGTCCCGCGATTTAAGTTGCGGCGCTGGTAGCGGTGGTCTGGCTCCGCAGCTGCAGCCAGAGTGAGAGCAGCAGATAGTACGCCGGATAGGCCAGGCTCCCCCAGACGATCGCCGACGTGTAGGTCGGCTGCGTGACCAGGGTCACCAGCAGGATCGTGCCCCAGGCCAGCCCGAGGCCGATGGTGAGCGCGCGGAGCTGTGGCGTGCGCGACGGGTAGACGAATTTCACTGGGGCGAACACGAGCAGCGAGAGTAGCAAGACCCAGATCGTGGTGGACTCGGCGGAGGCTGGAAGCAGCCAAGCGTAGAACGCCACAACGTTCCAGTACGACGGGAAGCCGCGAAAGTAGTGGTCACTGGTTTTCGCGTCGGTGCGGCAGAATCCGTACGTGCTGGCCAGCAAGGGTACCGACGCGACCAGAAGCGGATTCCAGGCGAGGAGGTCGGCTTCGTGGAGGAGGGCGATCGGCACGACGACGTAGGTCAGGTAGTCGACGATGTTGTCGAGGAGTGTGCCGTCGAACCACGGGACGACCCGTTTCACGTCGACCGCGCGCGCCAGCGTGCCGTCGGAGCAATCGATCGCAAACGCCAGGCTGAGCCAGAGGAAGGCCTCGGCAAACTGATGGGCGTTGATCGCTTGCAGCGCGACGAATGCGATCACGGCGCCAGACGCTGTGTAGGCGTGTACCGCCCACGCTGCGATGTACCGAGCAGTACTAGCGGGTGCGCTCATCTCCTGCCTCGAGGCGTGGAGCGAGGAAATAGAGCTCGCCGCGGGTCTTGATGCGTCCCGCGGCGATGCCTGCTGCGTCTCCGGCGCCAAAGAAGAGATCGACCCGGCCACGGCCGCGAATGGCGCCACCGGCGTCCTGGTTCAAGACCAGGCGTGCCAGGTCCGGCGCATCGCCTTTGCCTGGCAGGCGGATGAACGCCAGCGCGCCAGCCGGGTAGAGGGTCTCGTCGGTCGCGATCGAGCGCCCGCCGGTGACTGCGACGCCGAGACTGCCCTCGGGGGGGCGATCGAGAAGCCGGAAGAAGACGTAGCGAGGGTTCTCATGCAGGAGCGCGGACCGCGTGTCCGGATCCTCGGCGACCCACGCCCGGATGTTGGCCTGGGAGGCTTGTCCTGGTGCGAGCTCGCCGCGCTGAAGAAGGAGCCGTCCGATGCTGACGTAGGGATGACCGTTCGTCGCGGCGTAGCCCACGGTCTTCCGGCTTCCGTCGGGGAGCTCGATGGTTCCCGAGCCCTGGATCTGCAGGAAGAACAGATCGACCGGGTCGCGGGTCCAGGCGATGATGGGTGCCTGCGCAGGATTGCTGCCCTCGATTTCCGCACGGGTGTAGTACGGGACGAGTCGCCCGCCTTCGACGCGGCCCACGATGTCGCGTCGGCAGGCGACGTTCTCGACCAGCGCCGGGGCGAGTGTGACCAGGTCTCGCGGTCGACCGTGGATCGGGTAGCGAAACTCGTCGTCTGAGCTCAGGCGGGCCTCGATCGTCGGCACGTAGTAGCCCGTGAACAGCGCGCCGTCCGTCGTCGGGGCGCGATAGAACGTGAAGCGATCCTCGAGCGCCGTCAGCCATTCGCCGTCGGTCGCATCGGGGGCAAGCAGCGGTAGGAGGGCGGCCAGGCTCGTGCGCATGGAGCCGACCGTGATTTCATCGGGGCCAAATCGGAGAATTTCGTCCACGGAGCGGCGATCGTAGTAGGCGAGTGAACGTTCGATCGCGAGTTTGAGGGCGGCGCGGTTCCCGTCGTCGGTCAGAGCAGGAGGCTGCTCCAGCGCGATCAGGGGTACGTCCCCGGGGGTGGCGGGTGTGGTCGGTGTGGGGGGTGGCCGGACGGTGCAGGAGGCCGTGAGAGCGGTTATGAGCACGACGGCCGAAATGGCCCGTCTCCTCGAATTCGCCCGTCTCATTGACACTTCGAAATCATCCATGACAAAGATATTGGGGTTGTGGGCGGGGTCTGGTGGACCCCGGGAGGAGGAGTGGAATGTCTCCCATCGTGCGCACCTTCGTGCTGGGATTCTTTTTCGGGTTCGTCATCTGCCTGGGCTGTATCAACTACTACGGAGACCTGGGCGGTACCTGGCTGATCGAGATGGGCCAGAAGATGAAGACGGCCGCCGAGACCAAGGTTCGACCGGTCGACTCGACCAGCGTCGCGAACAATTAGGTAGGACCGCTCTGTAGGACCGCCCCGCAGGACCGCTCACGCTCTGTGCTGTGGCAGGAGGCGCTCGAACGCTCCCAGGAGCCGGTGCACGTTCGCCTCTGAACTCGATTCGCCCATGAGGCCGATCCGCCATACCGTTCCTTTGAACGGGCCGAGCCCGGCTCCGATCTCGATCTGATCTTCTGCGAGCAGTGCCTTCCGGAAGGCCGCGTCGTCGACGCCTTCGGGAACGCGGACGCTGTTCAACATCCACAGGCGGTGCTCCGGGCGCACCAGCATCTCGAGGCCGAGCGCCTCCAGGCCTGCGACCAGCGCGTCGTGATTTCGTTGGTGGCGCGCGAAGCGGGCCTCGAGCCCTTCCTCGACGACGAGGCGCAGCGATTCGTAGAGTCCGTAGCTCATGCTGATCGGCGCCGTGTGATGATAGACGCGCTCGGCGCCCCAATACTTCTCCAGCATGGTGAGATCGAGATACCAGCTCTGGACCGGGGTCTTGCGCGCCCGGAGCGCCTCGGTCGCACGCGGCCCGAAGGTCACCGGGGAGAGGCCCGGAGGGCAGCTCAGGCATTTCTGGGTTCCGGAGTAGGCTGCGTCGATACCGATGCGATCGATCTCGACCGGGCAGCCTGCCAGGGACGTGACGCAATCGACGACGAACAGCGCACCACGATCATGCGTGAGCCGCGCCGCTTCTTCGAGCGGCTGCCAGACTCCCGTCGATGTCTCCGCCTGCACCAGGACGACGAGCTTCGGACGTTTCGTCTTGTCGAGGGCTGCGGCGAGGACGTCATCGGGCACGATCTCGCCCCACGGGGCCTCGGCCTTCACGACGGTGGCACCGGCCCGGCCGGCGACGTCGACGAGGCGGGTGCCAAACACGCCGTTCACTCCGATGACGACCTCATCACCTGGCTCGACCAGGTTGACGATGCAGGCCTCGAGTCCGGCGCTTCCCGTTCCCGAGATGGGAATCGTCAGCTCGTTCGTCGTCTGGAAGACCTGGCGGAGGAGCGTCTTGGTCTCTTCCATGAGCGCGATGAACGCTGGGTCGAGATGTCCGACGAGCGGTGTCGAGAGCGCTTTCAGGACGCGGGGATGCACCTGGCTCGGGCCTGGGCCGAGCAGCAGTCGCGGCGGTGGCGGAAATACGTCGGTAGCCATAGTGCGCTCGTGTTAGCAGCACGGCGAGGGCACTTCCATCCCAGCGCGGCAGCGCGTGTCGCGGCGGGCCCGCGTGGACCGATTTCGACCTGGGGGCTAAGCTTGGGGCATGCCGTCATTCGAGATTGCTCGCCTGCGCGATGCGCTGGTCGCCATCGTCGGGCCCGAGGGCGTCTTGTCCTCAGCCGCCGATCTCGCAGTGTACGAGTGTGATGGCTACACGTTGGAGCGCGCGCAGCCCGATGTCGTCGTGTTGCCACGTTCGACGCGGGAGGTGGCAGCGGTTGTTCGGTTGGCGTTCGACGCCGGCGTGCCGTTTGTCCCGCGCGGCGCTGGAACGGGGCTCTCCGGGGGTTGTCTGCCGCTCGAAGCCAAGCTCATGATCGGCCTCAGCAGGATGCGCCAGATCCGCTCGATCGACGTGCCCAATCGGCGTGTCGTGGCGGAGGCGGGGGTCGTGAACGCAGCGGTGTCCCGCGCCGTCCGCGGCCATGGCCTCCAGTACGTGCCGGATCCGTCGAGTCAGAGTGCCTGCACGATCGGCGGGAACATCGCTGAGAACTCGGGTGGCCCGCATACGCTCAAGTACGGCGTGACGACCAACCATCTCCTTGGCGTCGAGCTGGTGTTGCCCGACGGGACGGTGGTGGAACTCGGCGATGCCATCGAGCACACGGTCGGGTACGATCTGACGGGTGTCGTCTGCGGCGCCGAAGGGACGGTCGGCATCGTCACGGCCGCGACCTTACGGCTCGAACCGCTGCCGGCGGCCGTGACGACGATGCTGTCGGTGCATGAGACGGTGGCCGATGCGACGGCCGTCGTTTCCGACGTGATCGCTGCTGGCATCGTCCCGGCCGCGCTCGAGATGATGGATCGGACGATCGTCGAGGCCGTCGAGGCGGCGTTCGGGTTCGGCTTCCCCACCGACGCGGGCGCGGTGCTGATCATCGAGGTGGACGGCCCTGCGCCCGGCTTGGCCGCCCTCACGGCTCAGGTGACCGAGATCTGCCGCGGTCATCGCGCGCGCAGCCTCCGCGTGGCGGCCGACGAGGCCGAGCGCGCGGCGCTCTGGAAGAGCCGCAAACGCGCGTTCGGTGCCGTCGGCCGGCTCGCGCCGAACTACTGCACGCAGGATGGAGTGGTCCCGCGGACGCGCCTTCCGGAGATCCTGTCCGAGATCGAGCGCATCGGTGCTCGCCATCGCCTGCGCATTGGCAACGTCTTCCATGCCGGAGACGGAAACATCCACCCGATCCTGCTGTACGACGAGCGCGATGCTGCCGAGGTGGCACGCGTGCTCGAGGCGGGTCGTGAAATTCTCGCGGCGTGTGTGCGGCTGGGCGGAAGCGTGACGGGCGAGCACGGGATCGGCGTCGAGAAGATGCACGAGCTCGGGCTCATCTTCGGTCCCGACGATCTCGCCGTCATGCAGCAGGTGCGTGCGGTGTTCGATCCAGATGGTCGCGCCAATCCAGGGAAGATCTTCCCGACCAGCGGCGGATGCGTCGAACGTCGCACGCCCGCTCGCCAGGCGGCGTTGTAGCGGTGTCGGTGGATCTCGTGCCGGCGCTGACGCGCCTGATCGGTGACGGGGTGCAGACCGCAGACGCCGTGCGCGCGCGCTATGCGATCGGGACCATGACACCGTCCGTGGTCGCGATACCCGCCGATCGTGAGGCCCTGCGTGCCTGTGTATCGGTGATCGGCGATGCCGGTGCGGCACTGGTGCCGCTCGGCCACGGCGCGCATCGTGCTCTTGGTCACGAGCCACGTCGCTACGACGTGGCACTCGTGTGTGCCGAGCTCACGTCCGTGTGTGACTACACTCCCGCCGATATGACGGTCACGGTAGAGGCGGGACTGACGGTGGCCGCGTTGCAGGAGGTTCTGGCGCGTGAGGGGCAGTGGCTGCCGCTCGATCCCCCGTGTCCGGCGCAGACGACGATCGGAGGTCTGGTGGCGGCTGATCTCGGCGGCGCGCTGTGTGGGGCACAAGGGCGGGTCCGTGACTTCGTGATCGGTCTCGGGGCGATTACGGCCGACGGGCGCTCGATACGTGCGGGCGGCAAAGTCGTAAAGAACGTCGCCGGGTACGATGTGATGAAGCTGCTGACGGGATCGCTCGGCACGCTCGCGGTCGTGACCGAAGTGACGCTCAAGGTCCGACCAAAGCCAGCCGTGGTACGTTGTCTCGTGCTCGAGACGTCGGGCGCCGATGCGGGCATCGCACTCGCGGAGGCCGTCGCGGGAAGCGCGATCGGCGCGCTGGCGTCCACGCTCGTGGTCGAGGGGCGAGGTGAGCAGGCCCGCCTGATCGTACTGCTCGCCGGAATCGACGCTGACGTTACGGCGGCACGCGCCTCCCTCGAGGCGCTGGCCGAGGACGCGCGCATCATCCTCGACGTCGATGTGGAGGCGAGCGCGGCGCGTGCGAGCACCGCTTCGGTTCGCGACTTCGTACGCACGGCGGAGGGCGACATCGTAGCCCGGATCGTCGCGCTACCGGACGTGGCCGCCCGGGTGGCGCAGGCGTTGGGTGGAGAGGCGACGCGGCTGCAGTTCGATGCGCGCAGTGGTCAGACGGCGGTGGCGTTCACGACCTCCGATCCCACGCGGCTCGTCGAGTGGATGGGCGAGACGGCGGCGACGTATGGCGCGCATCTCGTTCTGGAACGCTGGCCGGTCGGCATGGCCAGCGAGGTCGAGGTCTGGCGGCCGCTTCCGGACTCGCTTGCGCTCATGCGCCGTATGAAGGCGGAACTCGATCCGCGCGCGACGCTCGCGCCAGGGCGATTCGTCGGAAGGATCTGATGGCCGGGTTTCTCCCAACCGAGCAGCTTCTCGATTGTGTCCATTGCGGATTATGCCACTCGGCGTGTCCGACCTACGTCGAACTGGGGACCGAGGCCGATTCTCCGCGCGGTCGCATTCACCTGATGGCCGCGTTGCAAGACGACACTGTCGCGCTCGACGATGCCGTCGTCGAGCATCTCGATCTCTGCCTCGGCTGCCGCGGCTGTGAGACCGCGTGCCCTTCCGGGGTGCGCTACGGTGCATTGATCGAGGCTGTACGGCCTTGGATCGAGGCCCGGCATCGTCGTCCTGCAACGGCACGGATGCGCCGATGGGTCACGCTCGGTGTGTTGCCGTATCGCGGGCGCGTCGCACTGCTACTTGCGCCGCTCCGGTTGCTCGATCGCTGGGGCCTGCTCGCCCGGTTGCGCGGGGCCGCCCAGCGACTCTTTCCGTCGCTCCGCTACGTGCTCGGTTTGCTACCGTCGCCTCTGGTACGAGCCGTCGTGCCCGCGCGCGTTCCGGCCGAAGGGGCATCGCGCCAGAGCGCGCGTCTTCTCGTTGGCTGTGTGATGCCGGAATTGTTCGGGGCGACGGTCAACAACACCATCGACATCCTTCGCCGCGTCGATGTTACCGTGCTCGTGCCTCGCCGGCAGGGATGTTGCGGCGCGCTCTCGCTGCACGCCGGTGATCGAGAGACCGCACGCCGCTTGGCGCGCGCGAATATCGAGGCGTTCGAGACCAGTGATCCGTTGGCGCCCATCGTCGTGAACGCGGCCGGTTGCGGGGCGTGCCTGCGCGAGTACGGAGAACTCCTGGCCGACGATCCCCGCTATGCGGCACGCGCGCGTCGGCTTGCGGCGCGCGTTCGTGATGTGACGGAGATTGTCGAGGTGGGTTCGCTGCCGCCGTTCCCGCCTGCGTCGGGGTCGCACCGCGTCGCCTACCACGATCCGTGTCATCTGGCGCATGCCCAGGGCATCCGGGATGCCCCGCGTCGTCTCGTCGCGGCGATCCCTGGATTGACGCTGGTGCCGATGGAGGACGAGGATCTCTGTTGCGGAAGTGCCGGGCACTACAACGTGATGCAGCCGGCAATGGCGCGCCGTCTCGTGACGCGCAAGGTCGCCGCGATTCGCGCCAGTGGCGCCGACGTCGTTGCGACGGCGAACGCGGGCTGTGCGCTCCAGCTCGAGGCTGGACTGCGCGCGGAAGGGCTCGACATTCCGGTGCGTCACGTCGTCGATCTGCTCGCCGACGCCTATCGCCGCTAGGCTGCTCGCCGACGCCTATCGCCGCTAGACCGTCCGGCGGCGACACAATTTTGGCGTTTGGCTCGATTGCAAGACTCGCCGCGTCTGCCCAGCCTACGCTAGGCGGCGATCTCTGCTGCGCTCATGCCCTGCCACAGGATGGCACGGCGGTTGCTCATCAATCGTCCAGCATGGTTCGATCTACGGGAGGACGCCACGTTTCGATCGTGGGGACCCTCGGAACACTGTACGCGGCGCTCGCTACGACAGCCGGGCTCGTGGTTGTGTTCACGGGGGCGACGGGTTTCGCGCGCGTGGGTGCGCTCGTGATGCTCGCGACGCTTGCGATCCATTTCGGGCGGACTGCCGTCGGCGACTGCATGCACCTGGCGATCACCCGCCACGCGCGCTCGCTCGGCGCGCAGGTGCGTGACGCCCTGGCGTCGCTTGGAAGCGGCTTCCGGGTGACGCAGATCAACGGCGACGACCTCGAGCGTGAGGACCACGTCGTTGCTGGTCCCACCGGCGTCTTCGTGATCGTCGCTGCGGAGGGCGATCGGCGTGCCGGGGCTTCACACCGGCGGTTGTTCTCCGACAGTCGTGCATGGTGGCGCGACATGATCGAGGATTGTCATATCGAGGCACTCCGCGTCGGCGAGCGCCTGCGCCGGGATCTGGGTCGCACGGTGGTGGTGCATCCGGTGCTATGCCTCGGCTCCGGACTCGTGACGGTTGGTCGGGTCGTGCGGGGTGTTCGCGTCGTGCACATGCAGGAACTCGCTCGGGTCCTCGCCTCCCTGCCGCCGACGGCGGAGCTCGACCCGCGCCAGATCGAGCGCGCCAGCGCAGCATTGGCGACCGAGGCTCAGGTCATCCCCTTGCGGCCACGCCCGCAGGTGGAGCATGCGCCGACCGGCAGCGCCGCGCCTCATTTGACGTCCGTCTGAGCGCGGACCGCCGTCGCTCCGCTCGCACCGGCATCGGAGCCGGCGGCCCGAGATGGCGGCCGCGCGCATCAGTGCCATTCGATTCATGGCCCCGGTCGTTGCCTGCGACCCAAGCAACGCGCTAGGGAGCTGGGTATGGATGCCAAAGCCGGAGCTCGTGAGCGGTTCGAAGGGTCCCGTGACGCACTGGTTGCTCTCAGTCATCGTATCCACGCCCATCCAGAGCTTGGTTTCGAGGAAGAGCAGGCCTCGACGTGGCTTGCCGAAAGCCTCGACGATGCGGGTTTCGACGTGGCGCGCGGCGTGTGCGAGTTGCCGACGGCGTTCGTGGCCCGGGCAGGGAGTGGGCCCCTGCATCTGGCGATCTGCGCCGAGTACGACAGCCTGCCCGGCATCGGGCACGCGTGTGGTCACAACATCATCGCAGCGTCCGCCGTCGGCGCTGGCCTGGCTCTGGCGAAGGTTGCCGATGACGTCGGGCTGACGGTGAGCGTCATCGGAACGCCTGCAGAGGAAGGCGGTGGTGGCAAGGTGCTCCTGCTCGAGCGCGGCGCATTTGCGGGCGTGCATGCGGCCATGATGGTGCACCCCGCGCCGCTCGACGCGATCGAGGCTCCGTTCATTGCCGCGGCGCAGTTCGAGGTTCGCTACGCTGGCAAGGAGGCACATGCGTCGGCATTTCCAGAGCAGGGCATCAACGCCGCTGACGCGCTCACCGTCGCGCAAACATCGATCGGCCTGCTGCGCCAGCACATCCACTCGACGGATCGGATCCATGGGATTGTCACCAAGGGTGGTGACGCGCCGAATGTCGTTCCCGGTTCGACGGCCGCGAAGTACATCGTGCGCGCGCGGGACCTCCAAGGGCTGCATCGCATTCGTGAGCGCACCATGCATTGTTTCGAGGCCGGGGCGCTTGCGACCGGGGCGACGCTGACCGTTGCCGAGGACCATCCCCCCTATGCGGAGATGCATCACGACCACGAGCTCGCCCTCGTGTATCAGCGCAATGCCGAAGTCCTCGGGCGAAGCTTTCCGGATTTCGGTGCTCTGCTCGAACGCGCGGCGGGATCGACCGACATGGGGAACATCTCGCTGGCGATTCCGTCCATCCATCCGGTCATCGGTATCGATTCGCTCCCGGCCGTGAACCACCAGCCGGAGTTTGCGGCTCATTGCGTGACCGAGTCCGGGGACAAAGCCGTCGTCGACGGCGCGCTGGCAATGGCATGGACCGGTATCGATCTTGCCGGTGACGCTCGCATTCGAGCGCGCCTCATACCCTCAGCGTAGGGCGGTCACGCATCGGTGTGGGAGGGAGGCGCATCCTCCGGCAGGAAGCGCTCGATCACACCGGCCCCGCAGGCATCGCCCCAGACGTTGACGGTGGTACGAAAGCGGTCGAGAAGCCAGTCGACGGCGAGGATGAGCCCGACGCCTTCGAGTGGCAGATCGACGGCCCGGAGCACGATGACCATGGTCACGAGACCGGCCTCGGGAATGCCAGCGGCGCCAATGGCGGCCAACGTCGCCGTAAGCAGGACGACGATCTGCTGCCCGAGACCGAGCTCGATACCGACGGCCTGCGCGATGAAGAGTGCAGCCACGGCTTCATAGAGCGCTGTGCCGTTCATGTTCACCGTGGCGCCGAGCGGCAGGACGAAGTAGGCCGCCCGTCGCGCGACCTTGTTCTTGTCCTCGACGCACTCGATCGTGAGCGGCAACGTCGCGGAGGACGACGCCGTCGAGAATGCCGTCAGGAGCGCCGCGCCCAGATTGAGCGCGTACCGGAACGGATTCCGGCCGCTGAACAGCCAGAGGATCAGGGGCAGGACGATGACCGCATGAATGCCGAGCCCCAGCAGCACCGTGCCCATGTACTTTCCGAGCCCGCCGATGAGCTCGCCGATGTCGCCCGCTCGAGCGAAGCGGCCGGCCACCAGGCCGAATACTCCGATGGGCGCGATGAACATCAAGAGCATGACCATCTTCATGACGGCCTCGTTCAGGCCGACGAAGAAGGCGATGACCGGCGCCCCACGTTCGCCGATCGTGGTCAGGACGGCGCCGAGGACCAGCGAGAACACGATCACCGGCAGGATCTCCATCTCGGCCATCGAGTGGACGATGTTGTCCGAGACGAACGAGAGCGCGATGTCCTTGAATCCGACGGACTCGCGCGCGAGGACCCGGGCGGGAATCTCGGCGGTCGACGTATCCATGCCGGCGCCCGGCTGGAGAATGTTGACGAGGATGAGGCCGATGGTGACCGCGATGGCGGTGGTCAGCCCGTAGTAGAGCAGCGTCAGGCCGCCGACGCGGCCGAGCTTGCGAACGTCGCCCATGTTGGTGATGCCGACGATCATGGAGGCCATCACCAGGGGGATGATGATCATGCGAAGTGCGCGCAGGAAGAGCGTGCCCAACCATTCCACCTGGATCATGGCCTCGCCGAACAGCGCGACGCCGACGAAGGCCAGCGCGATGCCGCTGGCGATGCCGAGAAGGATCCCGTTGCTAGCCCTGTTCGTCATGGCGAGGCGACTCCTACGAGTCTGGCGCCCGCGGCGCAAGATGATTGTCGAATCCCACCGCGTCGTCCGCTATCATGGGTGACCGAATGTCCCGACACAACTCCGGCAAGTCGTCCCCGACCGATGATCTGCTTGCACTCGTAGAGCAGCACGCGGGCGAGGTTCGCAGTCCCACGCAGCAGGCGTATCTTCGCGACATCCTGCGCAATGTCATGCGGCTCGTGCGAGACGACACGTCGGTCGGCGACCTCAAGATCATCAATACCGCGCTCCGGGAGATGCGCATAGCCTTCAAGGTCTTCTCCGAGTACCGCCACGTGCGCAAGATCAGTACGTTCGGCTCGGCGCGGACAGCCGAGGACACGGATGCCTACCGGCAGGCGAAAGAGTTCGCGGAGCGTATCTGTCAGGAAGGCTACATGCTGATGACGGGCGCCGGCGGCGGCATCATGCGGGCCTGCCAGGAAGGTTCGGGTCGGGAACGGAGCTTCGGCGTCAACATTCGATTGCCGTGGGAGCAGAGTCCGAACGAGTTCATCGACCGGGATCCGAAGCTGGTCTCGTTCAAATATTTCTTCACGCGGAAGCTCATCTTCATTAAAGAGGCCGATGCGATCGTACTCTTCCCGGGCGGATTCGGGACCCATGACGAGGGGTTCGAGTCGTTGACGCTCGTGCAGACCGGCAAGTCACACCCGGTCCCGATCGTGTTTCTCGACGCGCCGCGGGGGACCTACTGGAAGACCTGGAAACGGTATGTCGAAGATCATCTCGTGCGTCAGGGGCTCGTCTCGCCCGAGGACATGAAGCTGTTCAAGGTCACGGACAAGATCGACGAGGCCATCGACGAGATTCGGACCTTCTATCGAGTCTACCACTCGTCGCGCTACGTCGGGGGGCGGCTCGTCTTGCGCCTGACCGCGCCGCTGTCCGCCGACCTCGTCACCGAGTTGAACGACGAGTTCGGCGACCTGCGTAAGGAGGGAGCCATCGAGCAGAGCGATGCGCTTCCCGAAGAGCGTGACGAAGAGGCTCTCGCTCATCTGCCGCGTCTCGTCCTGCACTTCGACCGCACCCACTTCGGCCGCTTGCGCGCCATGATCGACCGCATCAACCGTGCGACGCCCGACGAGTTGGGTGCACCCGCCGATCCGGTCGCTCTGGGCGCGGAGGTTTCCTAGGGTCTTGCTTCTGCTGCCGGGTTCGACGATGAACCGGGCGTGCAGGGGAAAGTCTGTCTGGTCACCGGGGCGACGAGTGGTCTCGGGCGCGCGACGGCGGCGGCGCTCGCTGCACGCGGGGCCGAGGTCGTGCTGCTCGGCCGGAACGAGAGCCGGTGTCGTGCGGTCAGCGCAGCGATCGCGACGGAGACCGGGGCGGTGGCTCCTTCGATCCTGGTGTGCGATCTCGCATCGCTTGCCGACATCGCCCGTGTCGCGGATGCCTACACGGCCAGCGGTCGACGTCTCGACGTGCTCGTCAACAACGCCGGCGTGGTCAATCGTCAGCGTCGTGAGACGGTGGATGGTTTCGAGGAAACCTTCGCGGTCAACCATCTGGGGTATTTCGCACTCGCGTTGCGTTTGTTGCCGGTGTTGCGTGCCAGCGCGCCGGCACGCATCGTCAACGTGGCCTCGCATGCGCACCGGTTCGCGCCGCTCGATCTCGACGATCTGCAGCACGAACGGCAGTACGCCGCGATGCGGGTCTACGGACGCTCGAAGTTGGCCAACCTGTACTTTACGTTCGAGCTGGCGCGCCGACTCGAAGGCTCGGGGGTGACGGTCAACGCGGTGCATCCCGGCGCCGTCGCGACCGGCCTTGGGATGAACAACGAGGGCGCACTGGTCAGGGTCGTCGGCATGATCAGCCGGCTCTTCTTTCGCGCGCCCGAAGATGCGGCTGCGACGTCGATCCACGCAGCGACCGCGCCCGAACTCGCCGCGCAGACCGGGTTGTATCTCGCGAACTCGAAGCCGTGCGAACCCCACCGCCGTGCTCGAGATCGCACCGTAGCAACGCGGCTTTGGGAGGTGAGCGAGCGGCTGGTTGGCATTGGGATGGACGACGACGGGGTCGTGCGCGTCGTGAGTCGGTAGTGGCCACGACGGCGCTGCCTGCGATTACGCCCATGCCACCGCGGGCGCCCGGTGCGCTGCCGTGGATTGGAGCCGGCGTTGGCTTGCTGCGTGATCCGACCGCGTTCTTCCGGACGACGCGCGCCGCGCTCGGGGACACCTTCGTGGTCGATGCCTTCGGATATCGACTCTTCGCCGTGTTCTCGGCGCGTGGGGTGCAGACGCTGTACGCGCTGCCGGAGCGCGACGCGAGTTTCGGTCTTGCAACCTACGAGCTGGTCATGAAGCGTAAGCTCCCCCTGGAGCTCGTGATGGGGCGTCGCAACCGTCCGCACGATCTGTTTGGCGGTCAGGAGGTCGAGGACTATCTCGAGCACCTGGAAGAGGCGGTGCGGTTGCAGATCGACGAGCTCGGCCCGCAGGGGTCGTTCGAGGCGTTCGCGCTCATGCGACGCCTCGGGCATCGGCTCGGTCTCTCCGCCTGGGCCGGGCGGGAGGCCGCCGCGGCACCGCACCTCGACCCGCTGATTCGGCATCTCGACGTCCTCGATCAAGGCGATTCGTTCGTGCGGCCCCTATCGGCGCTCATGGTGTATGCGACGGGCAAGTTTCGCGAGCGCCGCGCGATGCGCGGCATCGAGGCGATCATCGGGAGCATCCTCCGCCAGCGTCGCCAGCGTGGGGCTGCGACGGGCGACTATCTGGACCGGATCGATGCATCGTTCGCCGACCTGCCGACCGGCGAGCGTGAAATCAATGTCGCGCGCGACATCATGCTGATCCACATGGGTGCGCAATCGAATCTGTACGCCGCGTTGGCATGGACGCTGATCAATCTCCTCGAGCATCCGGCCGTCTTGCGCCGCGTGCTGGACGGTGACGATGCCCTCCTGGAGCAATGCGCCAACGAGTCGATCCGGATGGCGCAGCGCTCGATCACCCTCCGACAGGTGTTACGTCCGCTCGACTTCGAGGATGCCGGCGCGACGTATGCGCTGACCCCAGGCGTGATGGTGACCACGATGTTGTCGGTGACGAATACGACAGCCGCTCCCGGACTCGCCTCGTTCGACCCCGAGCACTACCATGGGCGCAAGCTTGCGCATCACGTTGGGGTGCCGGCGCGCGAGCTCGTCAGTACCTTCGGTCACGGACGTCATTCCTGTCCGGCGCAGCGCTTTTCGATCTCGGCGATCCGGATCTCGATCCGCCGGCTCCTCGAGCGCTACGAGATGGAGGCACGCTTCCACGCGCCGACGCCGCTGGCACGCCAGATCGGCGGCGTAGCACGGGCCAGTGGTCCGTGCCTGATCGCATATCGGCCGCGCGCCTAGTGCAGGCCGCGCTGCAGTGGAGTCAGCTCAGCGACGGTTTGGTCGGGGTGGGTTCGTTCGCTTCGAGGAGCGCGCGCAACAGCTCGGCGAGGGTCAGCACGTCCTGGTTGACGCGCACGAACGATTCGATCGCGGCCAGCCACTCGACTTTCAGGTGCTGCGAATCCTGATCGGGCGCATCCGGGTTCAGTTGTACGACTTTCTTCATGCCGTCGAGCAGTCCCTCGGAGATGCCGTGAAGGTGGCGTGCGATGTCGGTGAACGAAGCGGAGTCGATGACCATTGTGTCGAAGAAGTAACAAGAACAGTGCCAACCCATGTCGCACCTGCCGAGCCGAAAAGCTCACAGTGGCGGTCCCTCGACGAACGGCAGCGATCGGCAAAGGTGCACGGTTCGCGCGAGGCTTGCAGTCATGCCAGCAGTGTCTCTGGACCGAGCCCTATGCGACTCGCTATACGACGATCTCCCATGTCTCGTACGTTGGATATCTCGCGTCGGTGGGTCGCGCTCGTTCTCGCGGTCATCCTGCCTGCGTGGACGGGGTGTGCCCGGCCGGATCCGCTGATTTCGGTTCCCGAGGAACCCCCGAGACAGATCCTGATCCGGTCCGTTCCGGTTTTTGACGGCATCGAGACGACGCGCACGTTTCCGCGAGACGTGCTGATCGCCGACGGGAAGATTGCTCGGATCGCATCCGGTGGGAGCATCAAGGCGAACGCGGCGATGGTGGTCATTCCAGGTGTCGGGCTGACGCTGCTGCCTGGGCTGATCGACGTGCATGGCCACGTCGGCAGCGACTCCGGGCCGGTGTGGGCGGGCGCGCTTCCTGATCCGGATCGCAATCTGCAGAGTTATCTCTATTGCGGCGTGACGACCGTCCTCGATCCAGGTGCCCTCGAAACCGATACCTTCGACCGCAGGAACGCCGTCGCAGCGGGCGAGCTTCCCGGGCCGACGATGTTCTCGGCCGGGCCGATCTTCACGGCGCCGGGCGGGCATCCCGCCGCGCTCATTCAGGCCATGGCCCCGTGGTACCTCCGTTGGTACGTGTTGCCGCGCTTCACGCGCGAGGTGGCGTCGGTCGAGGAGGCCCGTGCCGCCGTGCAGGGACTCCTTCCGTACAAGCCCGACGTGATCAAAGTGGCCGTCGACGCGATTCCGCTCGAGGTGCCGATCGTCGGTGGCGACATCGTGCGTGCGATCGTCGAGGAGGCGCAGGCGCACGGGCTGCGTACGGTCGCGCACATCGGTACGGTCGCCGATGCGCTGCGGGCCGCCGATGCCGGTGTCGCCGCGTGGATGCACGGGGTGTACAAGGAGCGGATCCCTCCCGACATGGTGCCACGGATGGTGGCGGCCGGTATCCCATACGTGGCGACGTCGGTCGTCTTTGATGCGTACGCCGACGTCTACGAGGGGAGCCGTGTGCCGACCCGTCTCGAGCGCGAGACGGTCGATAGCGCCGTGCTTGCCAGCTTCGCGCCCGTTCCCAAGGACTACGGTCCCGAGAACTTGCGTCACTACGTCGATCTCCTCGTGGCCACGCGCGCGGACCGGTGTGCGAACGTCCGCCTCATGCACGAAGCCGGTGTCACTGTGCTCGCGGGTGCCGATGCGCAGTCCGGAGTGTTTCCAGGGCCGGCCCTGCACCGCGAGTTGGCGTTGCTGGTTGCCTGCGGACTGACGCCGGCCGAAGCCCTGCGCGCCGCGACCGGCGAGGCCGCACGTTTCGTCGCCGACGATCCCGATCCGGAGTTCGGGATCATCGCGGAAGGAAAACGTGCTGATCTGATCCTCGTCGAGGGCGATCCGACCGCCGACATTACCGGGACCGAGAGGATCCGCGAGGTGTTTCAGCGCGGCGTGCGGCTCGAGCGTCATCCGCTCGGATCCTGACCCGCCCGCGCAGCGTCACGTGGCTGGTGGCCGCGCCTGCCGAGCCTGCGGTCGGTGGCGGTGGATGGCCACGATCGGGGCAGATGCGCGGTCGCTCAGGCCTACGGTGTGTTCCCGAGCTCGCGCACGAAGAACTCCCACAGGTCGCGATAGATGCTTCCGCCCCACTCGTGGTGCGTGCCTGGATGCCAGCGCAGCGCCTTCGGCTCGCCGGCTGCGTCGAACAGGGTCTGGACCGCGTCGCGCGGAAAGATCGGATCATCCTTTGTGTTCACCATCAGGAACGGTCGCGGCGCGATCTTGCCGGCAAAGAACGCGGGGTCGGTCGCGGCGGCGCGTTCGCTGCGGCGCCGGTGCGCCGACTCGTCGTCGCCTCGTTCCCAGTACTTCGTATGAGCGAAACTGCCGGCGATGACGATGGCGGTGGCACGGATGCGTGCCTCGTGCGCGCAGAAGACCGTGCCCAGCATGCCGCCCAGACTGAATCCCGCGAATCCGATGCGCATCGGATCGACGCCCGTCGTGGCGGTGAGCAGATCGACCCCGCTCTGCAGATCGGCGATGCCCTGGGCGACGAACGCCGGGTCGGCGACGAGGCGTCGCCGGGTCATGACGTCGTCTGGCTCCGTCTGGGCGCGTTCGCCGTGCTCTGCGAGATCGATGGCAAGCACCGTCCAGCCCTGCCGTGCCCAGCGACGGGCCGGCGCCTGGATGTAGTCGTCGTCCTTACTCGTGTTGGCGCCGTGCTGGAGAATGACCGCAGGGCGGGGCGTCCCGACCTCTACGGGGCGAATCAGGCATGCCGGGACACGCGCCCCGTCTCCACCCGTATAGCGTAGGTGCTCGAGTGCGATCGATCCGACCTCTCGGCGGTCGCGGGTTTCGATGTCGAGCGCGGCAGCGCGATTGACCACGCCCCGACTCTCGCAAAGGCCCGGCCGGCATTCAACACATCCAGCTCCCCGTGTGTGGTCTCGACCCTCTTGTGTGCCCTCGTGACCAGCGATAGGGGAGCGTCGATGATCATTGGACTCACCGGGGGCATTGGCTCGGGTAAGAGCGTGGTCGGCGGCATGCTGCGGGAGCTCGGTGCCTACGTCATCGACACCGACAAGGTCGGCCATCGTGTGTACGAGCCCGACAGCGAGGGCTGGAAAAAGATCGTCGAGGCGTTCGGCACCGAGGTTGTTGCCGCTGATCGCACCATCGATCGGAAGAAGCTTGGCGCCATGGTCTTCGCAGACGAGGCGCGCCGGAAGACCCTGAACGGCATCGTCCATCCGATGATCTTTCAGGAGATCATTGGCGAGATCGCCGCGCAGCGGGATGCCGGATTTCAAGGCCACATCGTGCTCGAGGCCCCGATTCTCGTCGAGGCCAAAGGGACGGGCATGGTCGACTGCATCTGGGTGGTGGTGGCGCCGCGCCCGGTCATCGAAGCGCGATTGGTGAGCGGACGGGACATGACGCCCGAGGAGATCGCCGCTCGCATGAACGTCCAGCTCGACGACGCCACCAGGCGCAAGCACGCCGACCTGGTCATCGAGAACGATGCCGATCTGGTTGCCCTGCGAGCCAACGTGGAAGCCGCCTGGCGAACGCTCTAACCGCGCTCGGCGGCCCCTTCAGATAGAGCCCGGAGTTGCGGCTGCGCCTGCGATCGGAGAGGCTTGCATCGGCATTTTAACGTGTGCTAGTTCTTTAACGCGTTAAAGATGCCCCGATGAGCCTCCTTGAAGAGCAGAAAGCAGAGCGGCGCTCCCGCATCCTGGCGGCTGCGCGCACCCTGATCGCCGCTCGCGGCTATGACGGCCTCACGATGCGCGACCTCGCTCACGCCAGCCGTGTCTCGGTGCCGACCCTCTACAACCTGTTCGGTGGGAAGCATGCCATCCTGCTCGGCGAGTTGGAGGAGACGATCGCGACGGTGACCGCCGGTTTCGAGAACGCGCAGGGCGATGGGTTCGCGGCGCGCGCGTTTGGGGGTGTCGAGGCGGCCAACGAAGATCTCCTGGGGGCGCCGGCGTACTCGCGCGAACTCGTACATCTGTTTCTCGTCTCTGCCGAGACGCGGCCCTTGCGACGTCAGACCGAGGAGCGCTTCGTCGCGATGATGGCCGAGCGTCTCACCGAGGCGCAGGCGAAGGGCGAGATCGTGCGCTGGGTCGATCCCGTGGCGGTCGCCGGTCGCGAATACGCACACTACGTTCAGGCCATGATCCAATGGGCCAAGGGCGATCTCGACGCCGACGAGTTCCGTGCGGTGGCCGTCTACGGAATGTGTCTGCTGCTGCTGGGCATCGCCCGCGGCGAGACGGCGCGTGTGCTCGAGCGGCGAGCCCGAGATCTGCAACCGCGTGTGGGCGCCGGGCGTCCGGCCGATGCGCGCAAGGGAGGCTGACCATGACGGAGCCTGTCATCATCGACGGTGTCGATCTTTCCGAGCCAGCACCAGGACGCGTATTGCCTCCGCGGGCGTTCACGTCACCGGCCGTCTACGACGCCGAGCTCGAGCGTATCTTCGCGCGTAGTTGGGTGCACGTCGCGGACACGACCTCCCTGCGATCGCCCGGTGACTTCGTCACGGGAAGCATCGGAACGACCCCGGTGGTCGTGGTGCGCGGGCACGATGGCGAGATCCGAACGTTCCTGAACGCGTGTCGTCACCGTGGCACGACCGTTGCCGAGGGGAGCGGGAATTGCGGGAAGTCCCTCGATTGCCCCTACCACGCGTGGAGCTACGCAACCGACGGACGCCTGATCGGGGTTCCCGATCGCGAGGAGTTCACCTGCGATCTCAGCGCGATGGGGCTCGTCGCGGTGCGGACGGGAGTCCTCGCGCCAATGGTGTTTGCGTGTCTCGATGCGGGCGCGCCTACGTTCGAAGATTGGATCGGCGCGTGGCCTCCGCTGATGAAGCTCGGCCGCGCCGACGAGATGGAGTTCTTGTTCGAGTATACGTACGACGTCGACGTCAACTGGAAGGTGTACGTCGAGAACGGACTCGAGGGCTACCACGTGCGCTTCGTGCACGACATGCTGGACGACTTCGTCGAGACGAAGACCGCTCGGCACTTCTTTGAGGAGCACGCCAACTACACGCACGCGTTCGTGAAGCCCGACTACGTCGCCATGGCACCGCCGGCCCCGCATCTGATGGAAGGCGATCGCCTCTTCGCCCGCTTCGGTCACGTCTTTCCGAATCTGATCCCCGTGATGTCTCCCGGCGAGTTCTCCTATCTACGCATCGATCCGCTCGGTCCCGAGAAGGTCCGGCTGGTCGCGCGAAGTTTCGCGCTCGGGTCCGAGTTCCGCGAGCTGCGCGAAGAGTCGTTCGATCGGACCAACAAGCAAGACATTGCCGCGGTCTCTCGTGTGCAGCGTGGACTACGGGCGCGCGGGTTGCCGGTCGGTGCGCATGCCTGCTTCCTCGAGACGCGGATCGGCCATTTCGAGCGCATGGTCGCCCGCGCCATGACCGGGAAGACCCATTCGCTGGCGCATGATGGGCCGATCACGTTCGAGAAGCGGATGAGCGAAGTCGCGTGATGGAGCCCGCGAACAACCCAAGCGCACACGTATCGGCGAGCCCCTCCCCGGACGACCCGTGGCTCGGCTGCAATCCTCTCGATCCGGACTTTCGCAACGATCCGTATCCCGCGATGCAATACTTGCGCGAGCACGCGCCCGTGAGTGGAACGCCGATCGGGCTCTGGCGTCTCGCCCGGTACGAGGACGTCTGGCGCGTATTACACGACGTGCCGAGCGGCGTGCGCACGACCGACGGCGTGCTTCCGTTCGTGGACGAATCACTCGAGAACCAGCATCGGTTCATGCTCGAGCAGGACCCACCGAACCATACACGACTCCGGCGTCTGGTCAGCAGAGCCTTTACGCCCCGCGCCGTGCAGCGCATCAGGCCCGACGTCCAACGTGTCGTCGACGAGTGTCTCGATCGTGTTTCGGGGCGCGGCGGAATGGACGTCATCGCCGACCTGGCGCTGCCCGTACCCTCTACGGTCATCTGCGAGATGATCGGGGTGCCGTTGGAGGATCGCGACAAGTTTACCGTCTGGACCGCCGAAGCGACGCATGGCCTCGCGGGGGAGATCGCGCCACCGGACGTGCTCGCGCGCGCTCGGAGCGCGGGCGAGCACCTCGGTGACTACTTCCGGGAGTTGATCGCCGCGCGGCGGACGGATCTGGGTGACGATCTTCTGAGTGCGCTCATTCGTGCCGAGGAGGAAGGCGACCGGTTGAGCGGCGACGAGCTCATCTCGCAGTCGATTGGTCTCCTGATTGCCGGGTTCGAGACCACCATCGGATTGATCGGGAACGGCATCCGGCAACTCGTCCTGCATCCTGCCGAGCTCGCTCGCCTGAAGGCATCTCCTGCGTTGATCGAGACCGCGGTCGAGGAGTGCCTACGCTTCGATGGGCCGATCGGTCTCACCGTGCGGGTGTTGCATGCGGACGCCGAGTTCAGTGGCCATACGATTCCGAAGAACACCACGATCTGGGCGCTCCTGGCATCGGCGAATCGTGACCCGCGCGCGTTTCCCGATCCTGAGCGCTTCGATGTCTCGCGGCAGCCGAACGATCATCTGGCGTTCGGTGGCGGTGCGCACTTCTGTCTCGGTTCGCACCTGGCCCGTCTCGAGGCACAGTGTGCCATCGGGAGTCTGGTGGCCCGTTTCGACTCTCTTGCTCTCGTGACCGAGACCGTCGAATGGGGCCCGTCTCTTTTTCGCGTTCCCGGTACCCTACCGTTGACGTTCACCGGCTAACCGGCCGTTGACGTTTACGGGCGAACCGGCCGACGCGATTTCCCGCGCCGACGAGCGTCCGAATGATCTACGACCTTCCGGGCGTCCGTCGGCGCGTCCAATGTTGCGCTATGCGGTTTGGCGCTAAGCCTGTGCTCGAACCTCCGGTGGACGACGGGCGTCCACCCTCGTTTCGATGACCGGAATCACACCCTCCTCGTCGATGCGTGCGTGCGAGGCCTGCAATGCTGCACGGGCACATTGCCGGTCTCGCCACGTCAGGAGCCCCGTCCGAACGTAGCTCGGATCGAGGTCCAAAGCGTCGCAAATGCTCTCAAAGGCAAAAGGTGAGCAACGGTCATGACTTAGGAGCCAAGTCTCGGTCTCGCGAAAGAGCTTGCGGCCTCGTCTGCCAGGCGAGAAAACGTGCTTCTGGTACGCCAAAATGGCGTTTTCCAGTACTGCGAGCATCAATCGCTGCTCGCCACGCATGATACTCCCCGATTGGCGTACGTCGGCTGGCCGAAGCTCGTCGAGCCGCCTGCGTGTCCTCATATGACGGTCGATTAGAATGGCCCTATCCTCCTGACCAGGGAACTAAGCAAGTCGCAGGCCAAGTCGTACCCTTTCTGAGCGACCCCTCTGCGAGCCCTCCTCGGGACTCTCACGGGGGGAAGGGAAGGGCTTCACTATCTCCTCTGAGGGGGCCAGGGCTTGGCGGGGAGGCATGCAGAAGGCCATAAGGGGCCAGGAGGCGCCCGATGACGCATGAGGTCGTGAATCAGCCCCCCGCGCTCGAAGGTTACGACATGTTCAGCCAGGATCGCGCCCTCGCGGCGGCCCTCGATCGTGAAGGGGCGGGCTGGGCACGGTCGCAGGTTGCCGAGGTTGGCGTGCTTGCCGGTGGGGAGGCACTCAACTGGGGTGTGCAGGCGAACGCCTTCCCTCCGGCGCTTCGCACGCACGATCGTTTCGGTAACCGGATCGACGAGGTCGAGTTTCACCCGGCCTGGCACCAGTTGATGGAAGCCGCGGTGACGCGTGGGCTGCATGCGCTTCCCTGGCGGACACCGCGCGATGGTGCGCACGTCGCCCGCGCCGCGCTCTTTTTCGTGCTCTCGCAGGCAGAGGCAGGGTTCGGGTGTCCGATCTCGATGACGTACTCCGCGGTGCCGGCTCTCCGTCATCAGCCCGACGTGGCAGACGAGTGGGAGCCGCGGCTGACGTCGCTCGAGTACGATCCGCGGATGGTGCCCGCCGCAGAGAAGCGCGGCGCCCTCTCGGGTATGGCGATGACCGAGAAGCAGGGTGGTTCGGACGTGCGTGCCAACACCACCCGTGCGGTTCCCGTGAACGGTGGCGGTCCGGGTGGTGAGTACGCCATCACGGGCCACAAATGGTTCTGCTCGGCGCCGATGTGCGACGTGTTTCTGATTCTGGCACGGACGGACCGCGGGCTCTCATGCTTTCTCTTGCCGCGCTGGACCCCCGATGGCGTTCGCAATCGCTTCCACCTCCAGCGTCTCAAGGACAAGCTCGGCAACCGCTCGAACGCCTCGAGCGAGGTCGAGTTCGAGGGGGCATGGGCGCGCATGATCGGCGAGGAAGGACGTGGCGTCGCGACGATCATCGAGATGGTGAACCATACGCGGCTCGATTGCGTGATTGGTTCGTCGTCGGCGATGCGGCACGCCGTTGCGCAGGCGACGCATCATGCCGCGCATCGTACGGCGTTCGGTAAGCGTCTGATCGAGCAGCCCCTGATGCAGAACGTGCTGGCCGATCTCGCCGTCGAGTCCGAGGCGGCGACGTTGGCCATGATGCGGCTCGCGCGCGCCTACGATGAAGGGCGACAGGACGAGGCGCAGCGTACCTTCGCCCGCCTTGCCACGGCCGTCGTCAAATATTGGGTCTGCAAGCGGGCGCCAGCCGTCGTCGGCGAGGCGCTGGAGTGCCTGGGCGGTAGTGGCTACGTCGAAGAGTCGTTGCTGCCGCGCCTGTACCGGGAGGCGCCACTGATGTCGATCTGGGAAGGCTCCGGGAACGTGATGTGTCTGGACGTCTTGCGCGCGATGGGGCGGAGCCCGGAAGCGGTCGAGGCGTTCTTCGACGAGATCGCGCGTGCACGGGGCGGCGACGCACGGCTGGATGCGTTCGTGGTCGGTCTCCGCGCCGAGCTCACCGATTTCAGTAACCTCGAGATACGGGCACGCCGGCTCGTCGAACGACTGGCGTTGGCGTTCCAGGGCTCGTTGTTGGTCCGGCACGCCGAGCACGCCGTTGCCGACGTCTTCTGTGGCTCGCGATTGACCGGCGATCATGGACTTGCGCTCGGTACGTTGCCACCGGGCGGAGACTTCGCGTCCATCATCGAGGCCGCTCGCCCGCGGACGCTGGCCGATTGACCAGGAGTTTGGTACCCAGATCCGAGTCACGCCCGTGGCCCCGCGCGCCAATGCTGTCGCTGCGCGGGGGTCGCCCCGGGAGGATGCGCCAGCAGGAGCCCCCAGGAGGAACCCACATCAATGTCGGAGTCCGCGTTACTCGCTGAAGCGAGCGATCACATCCTGACCGTCACCATCAATCGGCCAGCGAAGAAGAATGCTGTGAACGCCGAGGTGCTGTGCGGCCTCAGCGACGCGTGGCATCGTCTGGACGAGGACGACGCCCTGCGTGTGGCGATTCTCACCGGAGCCGGCGGAAACTTCTGCGCTGGCATGGATCTGAGTGTCATCAGCAAACTCACGTCCGGCGCGCCTCCCGACGACGAGTTCGAGGAACGACTGAAGACCGAGCCCGCGGTCATCTTCGATGGATGGCTGAAGACCTATCGCCCCACGAAGCCGGTCATTGCGGCGGTCGAAGGGTTCGCGTTGGCCGGTGGGACCGAGGTCCTGCAAGGTACCGACATCCGGGTCGCCGGCGAGAGCGCGAAGTTCGGTGTCACCGAGGTGCAACGCGCACTGTTCCCGATGGCGGGCTCGACCGTGCGATTGCCGCGCCAGATCCCCTACACGATTGCCGCCGAGATGTTGCTGACGGGCGAGCCGTACAGCGCGGCGGAGTGCAAGGCCTTCGGCCTGATCGGTCGCGTCGTCCCGGACGGGCAAGCGCTCGCCACGGCGCGGACGATCGCGGAGCGCATCGCGGCGAACGGTCCGTTGGCCGTGCGCGCGATCCTCGCCTCGATGCGGCAATCGGCAACGCTTCCCGAGGCCGAGGCGTTCGACAAGGCGGAGATGCCGCTCGGCCTGCCGGTCTTCTCGTCCAAGGATGCGAGGGAAGGCCCCCGCGCCTTTCTCGAGAAGCGTCCACCAGTCTTCACAGGCAAGTAGAAGCGAGGATCAGCATGAAGCAACTGAAGCTCGGTCTGCAGATGGGCTATTGGGGTGCGTTGCCACCGCCGGACATGGTCGGGACCGCACAACACGCCGAGGCGCTCGGCTACGACTCGGTCTTCACCGCCGAGGCGTGGGGCAACGATGCCTTCACCCCGCTGGCCTGGATCGGCGCGCATACGTCCCGGATCCGCCTCGGAACCTCCATCGCGCAACTCTCGGCGCGTACACCGACCGCGACGGCGATGGCAGCCCTGGCGCTCGATCATCTGTCCGGCGGTCGCATGATTCTCGGCCTGGGCGTTTCGGGTCCGCAAGTCGTCGAAGGATGGTACGGCCAGCCGTTCTCGAAGCCGCTCGCGCGTACCCGCGAGTACGTGGACATCATCCGGCAGGTGCTCCGGCGTGAGGCGCCGGTGGTGAATCCCGGGCCGCACTATCCGTTGCCGTATACGGGCGAAGGGGCGTGGGGCCTCGGGAAGTCGTTGAAAGCCATCACCCATCCGCTCCGCGCCGATCTGCCGATCTTCCTCGGCACGGAGGGGCCGAAGAACGTCGCACTTACCGCCGAGATCGCCGACGGGTGGTTTCCACTCTACTACTCACCGCAACGGCAGGACGTGTATGCCGAGTCGCTGGTGGGGGCGAAGCCGGGGTTCGAGATTGCGCAGATGGTCATCGTCAATGTCGATGACGACCTCGAGCGCGCCCTCTATCCCGTCAAGGCGATGCTCGGGTTCTACATCGGCGGCATGGGCGCGTCGAAGCAGAACTTCCACAAGAACCTGATGGCGCGGATGGGATTCGAGGCCGAGGCTGCGCACGTGCAGCAGTTGTTCAACGAGGGGAAGCGCGACGAGGCGATCGCTGCCGTGCCGACTACGTTCGCCGATGAGATCTCGCTCACCGGGTCGCGTGATCGGATCAAAGATCGCCTGCAGGCGTGGCGCGAGACGCCGGTGACGACCTTGCTCGTGGCGACCCACGAGCGGTCGATGCTCGAGACGATGGCAGAACTCGTCGCGAGTTGAGGCACGGCTGTGCTCGGTTTCGTTCCCGGGGGGGTCGTTTGCTATGACGGCCGGGCATGAGTGTGCACGATGCGTTGACGCGGGAGATCGACGAGGGCCCGGCCGGGCCTGAGATCGCCGCATTCTTCGATCTCGACCGAACGCTACTTGCCGGCTACTCGGCGAGCGCGTTCGTGCGCGACGACTTCGCGAACGGATACATGGGGGTGGGAAGCCTCGTCGACACGTTGGCCGCGGCGACGCGGTTCCAGCTCGGCCGTCTGGACTTTTCTGGATTCATGACACGAACCGTGGCGCGGTTTCGTGGCCGGGCGGAGGACGAGTTTCAGCAGACGGCGGAGACGATCTTCCGGGAACGATTGGCGTCCGAGATCTATCCGGAGTCACGCGCGCTGGTGGAGGCGCATCTCAGGAAGGGGCACACGGTCGCCGTGGTGTCGTCGGCGACGCGCTATCAGATCGATCCGGTCGCACGCGAGCTTGGGATTCCCCACGTGCTCTGTACCGAGCTCGAGGTACGGAAAGGACGGTTCACTGGCGCGGTGATCCATCCCTCGTGCTACGGCGAAGGGAAAGCGGTCGCCGCGCGCACGATCGCGAACGCGAAGGGCGTCGATATGGCGCGCAGCTTCTTTTACACGGATAGCCACGAGGATCTGCCGCTGCTCGAGATCGTGGGCTACCCGCGGCCGCTGAACGCCAACGCCGCGCTCGCCGAGATTGCGGCGAAGCGTGGGTGGCCGGTGAAGCGGTTTACCAGTCGGGGCACACCCGGGGCGTTGGAGGTTGTCCGGACGTCCTTGGCCGTCGGCAGCCTGGTGCCGTCCCTGCTGCTCGGGGTGCCAGCCGGGATGCTGAGTGGCAGCTGGCAGCGCGCCATCAATGTGATCATCTCGACGTGGGGAGAACTGGGGACGGCGCTCGCGAAGGTCGATCTACAGGTCCACGGCGAGGAGCATCTCTGGGAGCATCGTCCCGCGGTCTTCATCTTCAATCATCAGAGTGGCATCGACATGTTGCTGCTCTGTCGGTTGCTGCGTCGGGACATCGTCGGGGTTGCGAAGCAGGAGGTGCGGCGGAATCCTTTTTTCGGGCCGTTCATGATCCTTGCGGGCACTGTGTTCATCGATCGATTCCACCGCGAGCGCGCCGTGGCCGCACTCGCGCCCGCGGTGGAAACCCTGCGCCAGGGGGTCTCGATCGTGATCGCACCCGAGGGCACGCGCAGTACGACGCCCAAGCCCGGCCGATTCAAAAAGGGCGCGTTCCATCTCGCGATGGCCGCGGGCGTGCCCATCGTTCCCATCGTGTTCAAGAACGCTCTCGACGCGTTACCGAAGCACGCTGTTTTCGTGCATCCGGCCACGGTGGAGGTCGTCGTGCATCCGCCGATCCCGACCGCGCATTGGAAAGCCGCGGATATCGAGGCCGAGATTGCTGCGATTCATCGCTTGTACGACGAGACGCTCAGCCCGCGTTAGCGCGTCTTCGGGGGAAGCTGGCCACGTTGGGCAAGCTGGGACTGCTCAGGCCCCGAGGCCCCACTTGCGCTTGTTCTCTTCGATCTGCTCAGCCGAGGGTTGGTCGTGCTTGTCGCTCGGGCTGACTTCGAAATCGTCGGTCTTCTCCATCATGGCGTAGTTGAGGGGCGTGTCGTCTTTGAAGACTTCCGGCACGGTCTCTTCCTCGAAGATGGCTTGCCAGGGGCATTCTGGCTCGCAGGCGCCACAATCGATGCACTCGTCGGGATGGATGTAGAGCTGGTTCGGGAACGTAGCGTGGTCGCTACCCTTGTAGGCGTAGATACAATCGACCGGACACACGCCGACGCACGCGGTATCGACGCAGTCCCGACAGAGGCGAGTGATGATGTACGCCATGGCGACCTCCTTGAACGGGGCGCACTATCGCCCGTAGGTGTGGCTCTGTCAAAGCGCCTTGCTGCGTCGGAGTGCAACGTCGGCGAGCAGGAGCAACAGCGCCAGCGGAACGAGCAGCCAATCGAGCGGCATCACGGCACGAGCGAATCCCGGTTGGACTTTCAGGGCGGTGCCGGGTTTCGGCCCGACCCGGCCGCCCGTGAGGGTGGCGACGCTGGTGAGGAGCTCGACATCCGCATCGCCCGCCCGGTACTCCCGGTCGGCTTCCGACGTTGCCGGTACCATGAGCGTGACGGGCTCCTCGACGAGCGTCCCTCCGCCCCCGGACAGCAGCGTCGCGCGGTGCAGCCCGGCGTGTAGACTCGGTACGGTTGCCGTGAAGGTGCGGGGGGCGGTCTGGCGAAGACGGAAGTCGCCGACCTCTGGGAGGTGAAGCGCAAACGGACCGGCGTCATCGACGAGGGTCGTGAGTCGCAACAACGTGCCGTCGCGTTGTCGCCGCGCCTCGAGACGATGATCGGAGACGAGCGCGGGCGGGGCGGCCCAGCTGACGAGCTGCGTCCACAGCTTCCCAAAGCCGTCCCAGGTCGGCCAGGCGGATCCGCCCGCCTGGAAATCTACCGGGACTGCGGCGACCCGGCCGAGTTCGTATTGCCACGTCGCGAGGAGGGGGTCACGCTCATCACCGATGGGAACGTAGAGGCGTACGTCGGCGCCGCGTCGCGGCCGGGTGAGCGCCCAGCGGTCCACCGATGGCAGCTCGCGTTCGTCGATGCCCGCGAGAATGCGGCCGGCGTATGCGACGCGCACCGGGAGGTCGCGTTGTGCATCACGGTCGTGGATCAGACGTCGCGCGTCGCGCATCATGAGTGTCGGAAGCGCCTCCGCGTGAGCGACGTGATGGAACGCACCTCCCGTGGCGCGCGAGATGTTCTCGAGCAGCTCGACGTTGATGGTGTCGGAGCCGACGCGGATGGTCGTAACGGTGATCTCGGCTCGCGCCAGTGCCGCGATCACGCCACCGTGGTCGTCGGCTCCACGGTTGGTGTCTCCATCGGTCAACAGAATGATGTGTCGTACCGCTCGTCCCGAGTCGATGAGGTTGCGGCGCGCGATGTCGAGGGCGTCTTTGAAGTCGGTGCCGCCGCCGTGCTGGATGTGTGGGATCCTTGCGTTCAGGATCTCGCGCGCCTCCGCCACGGGAGCCATGGGGCTGAGCTCGTAGGGCTGCGAGTCGAAAGCGATCGCGCCAACGAGGTCCCGGGGGCCAAGTTGATCGAGGACGGCGATTGCGGCCCGCTTGGAATAGACGATCTTTTGCCCGTTCGGGAGTGTTGGCTCGCCGCTGGCGTAGCCCATGCTGTTGGAGCGATCGATCAGAAGATAGAGCGCGATGGGTGCGCGTTCGCGGGGCGCTGGGGATTGCGGCTGCAGCTCGACCGGGAGCAGGCGCGTGAGCGCGGTATCGTTGTAGGAGAGATCACCAAACAGATGCTTGCCGCCGGTGACGATGAGTCCTCCGCCACCTGCGACATGATCGGCGATGCGTTCGAGTGCGGCAGAGCCGATGCTGGCTCGCGCGACGTCGTCGAGCACGACGACATGGGTGTCGCGGAGTTCCCGACTACGCTCGTCGAAGGCCGCCGGGGTCAGCATCTCGACCTGCATCCCGCGCGCGCCGAGTGCCCGTGCGATGATCGGGCGCGTGCGTGCGCTGACCACGAGCACGCGGAGAGGTTTCGTCACCGTCAAAGCATGGCGCACCGAGCGCGACGCATCGTCGGGGACGGTTGCGAGATCGAGCGCGCTCTCGAGCAGATAGTGCCCGGCCTTGCGGAGGCGGTGCGGCACGGCGATGACGCTCAGTCCGGGAGCCAGCTCGATCGTATCGTGGACGATCGACCGACCGTTGGCCGATACCCGCAGGAGCACGGGCATTGGCTCGTCGGCTCGGCTCTCGAGCACCAGCTCGATCGGAACCATGGAATGCTCGGGCACGAAGGCCGGTGCCAGCATGCGCCGAATGCGTCCTGGAGGTAGCGCACTCCGCGGTGGGATGATGGGGAACACCGGGACGCGCGGCTCGGTGAGTGCTGCTTCGGCCAGGACGCTCCCATGGGTTTCGTTGCCGTCGGTGAAGAGCAGCAGCGCGGTTTGCTTGCCGGCGGGACAGAGGGCCGCGGCCGTGGCAAGTGCCGCCGCGATATCGGTATTGCCGTGGTCGAGGCCCGTGGGACTGCCTGCAGACGAACGCGTCGGAATGAGCGCCTCCACGTGCTGCGGTCGCTGTGTCGGCCGATGGACGACGTGCGCGCGTGAGGCGAATGCGACCGAGCCGATGACATCGTTCGGTCCCAGAGCGGCGAGCACCGGTCCGAGGTAGTCGGCGGCCGTCTCCGCGGCGGCATCGTGGACGCTCGCCGATATGTCGATGGCCGCGATCACGCAGCTGCCCACTTCGGGGGTGGGCCGCGACACGAAGAGGCCGGCCAGTGTCAGCAGCAGCGCACAGATGCCGAAGGTGCGGCAGAGTGCCGCGGCCATCGTGACACGGCTCGTGCGGGCGCCGAGGAGGAACAATGGCAGAACGGCGAGACCTGCCAGCATCCAGGGCCAGGTCAGGTGGACGGTGCCGAGACCGAAGGGGAGACTCATGTCTCACCTCCGAGACGGCGCCAGGTCGCCCACTCGGCGATGAGAAGTCCGGCCCCGAGCAGGTAGAGCCACCAGCCGATCTCTCGTGGTTTGACGGGTGCGCGGCTGGGCGCCATCGGAGTTTCAGCCAGCCGGGTCGTGGCTTCATACCGGCCGATGTCGGATTCGCGATCGTCAACGAAGTTGGCGAGTACCCGTCGCGCTCCACCCGGCGGGCCGACACGGTACACGCCCGCGCGTCGTGCCAGGAAGACGGGTGGGTCGCCGATGACTGCCAGTCCGGTTCCTTGATCTGGGCCGGCCACCGGGCCGCGCGGTCCCGGGCCCGCCAGCGCTGCGGCGCCGGTCTCGATGACGCGCGGTGCGCCGGCATAGGGCTCCGTGAGCCAGCGGAGGACGCTGAGGGTGAGCATCAGCAATGGCAAGCGGTCGGATGACGCCAGCGGGCCGGCGAGGTCGCCCGCGAGGCACGCCAACCGCCGGCTGCCTCGTTGGCCGGCGACCAGGAACGGAAAGGACTGCCCGTGCGCGGCGGCGTGCACGATCGTTGATCCCCACGCCGGAGTGCCGAGCCGACTCGTCCGGTCGGTGACGATCGCTTGCAGGTCGCGCAGGCCCGCCAGGGTCGGATGATCGATCCAATCGATGACCGCAGCTTCGCCCAGGATCTCCGCGCTCGGGCAGACGGGACTGCCGGGTGGCGGCGCGACGTAGAGTGCGTTGACGGCCGGCGGGACGTGCGCAGGAACGAAGCCGTCGAAGAGGGCGACCCGACGTCCCGCCGGCCGCGCGCGCTCGTATTCTTCACGACCCATGATCTCCACCTTGCTGCCGACGATCGCGGCAACGACCTCGGCGAAGGTTGCGGTCAGAGTGCGCGAGTCGCTGACGACCAGCAGATCGAGCGGGGCGCCTCGCGAGATCCAGGCGACGGCGCGATTGTCGACCGCGAGCGCGTCTTGCGCATCCAGTTCGAGAACCAGAACCCCGTCGCGAGGCGGATCGACGAGCGTGACGTGCTCGGCGGCGTGAGGCTCGAGCGTCAACGTGCGCCACCCCCAGGTCTCGCCGTCGATGTGTGCACCGAGTACGACCCGATGCGATCGGGCGGAATAGTTGCGGACGACCACGGTCGCCGATGTCGGTGCGGCATCGCGGAACGGTGGTACGTCGACCGTTACGCTGGCGATCGCGACGTTGTCGTCGGTCGCGCCGATCTGCACGTAGTCGACGGTGGCGAGCGCGTCCGGGGCGATGCCCGTTTCAGCCGGTGGGACGTCGGTGAGGACGACGACCCGGGTGGCCGGACGTGCCTCGGCTTCCGCGAGTGCGAGGGTGAGCGCCGGCGTCAGGTTCGTCGGTGTGTCGAGCGGCCCGACGGTTTCGAGGCGTCGTCGGGCACGTGTGTGGTCGCTCGTCCATCGCTCGAGGACGTGGGCGTGGTCGTCGGCGGTGACGACCATGACGGTATCGTTCGGTCCGAGGGCGGCGAGGGTGTCGGCCGCCCGCTGACGTGCGAGTTCGAACCGACTCCCGCCGGGCTCGCGGGTCTGCATGCTGGCCGAGACATCGAGGACGAGCAGCAGCGAGCGGGTGTCGAGTGGTGCTGCCTCACGCTCGACGTAGGGTCGGACCAGTCCGGCGATGAGCATCGCAGCCGCGGCGAGACGCAACCAGAAAAGTGCGGTGGGTCGGAAGCGGCGGCGCTCGGACGGCGCGGTCGGCAGTCGTGCCCACAGGAACAATGTGGCAACGGGGATGGTGCGCCGCGGGCGCTGCCACAGATGGAGCGCGATCAAGGCGATCAGGAGCGTGAGGGCGATCGCACCCGTTGGGTTCAGGAGACCGAACGCACTCATCGCCGCCGCACCAGACCGAGCCGTGCGAGATCTCCGGTGACGATGTCGGCAGCAGCGACGTCGGAGGTAACCCGGAGGTAGCTGGCGCCCGTTGCCGTGGCGAGTCGGGTGAGCGCCGCGAAGTGTTCCTCGAGCAGGCTCGCATAGCTCGCGAGCGACGCCGGGGTGAGCTGGACGGCGTGCGTGGCTCCGGATTCGACGTCACGGAGTACTCCACTCGCGAAATCGCGCGTCGGGTCCAGCTCTCCCTGGCCGACGATCTGGATCAGATGCACGTCATGGTTGCGGGACCGGAGCGCTGCAACCCCGGGCTCGATCGCTGGGACCTCGGCCATGAAATCGGAGAGGACGATGATCACACCCGGGGCGCTGCGACTGCTGGCGTACTCGGCGAGCGCCGAGCCGAGGTCCAGCGCGCCCTCTGCCGTGGCCTCACCGAGCAATTGCGCCAGCGCGACCGCGCCGGGACGCTGACGAAGTACTCGCGAGGCGCGGGGACCCTGCGCGGTGAGGAGGACCGCGCGCACGGCGTCGTTCGACGACAGCCCGAGATAGCCGAGCGCCATTGCCAGCTCGATTGCCCGTGCGTACTTCCCATCGCGCGCCGGCAGGCTCATTGACGCACTGCAGTCGATGAGGAGGTGGATCGGAACTTCCCGTTCGGCCGTGAAGCGGCGGACGAGGAGCGTGTCGAGGCGCCCGAGCGCGTTCCAGTCGAGGTGGCGCACATCGTCGCCGGGGGTGTAGCTCACATACGATTCAACTTCGGTGCCGCTTGTGTGCGGATGTCCCGGAAAGCGTCGATCACCGGGTCGATCGCCCATGCCACGGCGTACGTGCAGCGCCAGCCTGTCGTAGTGCCGGAGGACGTCGAGATCGAGTAGCTCCTCCAATCGCGACATCATCGGGTCCGGGACTAGGTCCGCAGGTGCCGGGCGGCGTTCAGGACGTGATCGACGATACGGTCGGCGCTCACGCCTGCCGCGCCAGCGGCGAAGCTCATCACCAGGCGGTGTCCGAGCGCGGCGGTGGCGAACTGATCGACGTCCTCGTAGGTGACGTGCGGCCGCTCGTCGAGCAGTGCCGCGACCTTTGCTCCGAGTAACAAGGCCTGGCCTCCGCGTGGGCTGGCGCCATAGGTGACGTGGCGGGCGACCTCGGGATCGAGCTCGCCCGCGGCGTCGGTGCCGGTGCCCGCGGTGAGTCGAATCAGGCCCGCCACGTAACGTTCGATGTGTGGTGCAACGAGAACCTGACGGACGATCCGCTTCAGGTTCTCGACGCGTGCAGGTGCGGTCTCGGGGTCGAACACTGGCTCCGTGATGGGGGTTTCAGCGGTCGTCGTCGTTGCCAGGATGCGTTCGAGCTCCTCTTGCGACGGGGACGCCAGGCGCACCTTGAACAGGAAGCGGTCGAGCTCCGCTTCAGGGAGTTGGTACGTCCCTTCCATCTCGATGGGGTTCAGTGTTGCAAGAACGAAGAACGGTGGCGTCAAGGTATGGGTCGTGCCGGCGAGGGTCACCTGCTGCTCCGCCATCGCTTCGAGGAGCGCCGACTGCGTCTTGGGTGTGGCGCGGTTGATCTCGTCGGCAAGGACGACATGCGCGAACAGTGGTCCAGGGACGAAGACGTATTCGCGTTTTCCGTTGGCACGCTCGTCGATGATCCGGGTGCCCGTGATGTCGGCCGGCATCAGATCGACCGTGAACTGGACGCGATTGAAGCTCAGTCCCAATGCCTGCGCGAGCGAGCGCACGATGAGCGTTTTGCCGAGTCCAGGTACACCTTCGATCAGGACGTGGCCGCCGGCAAAGAACGCGGTCAGGATGAGTTCGAGCACACGCTCGTGGCCGACGACGACTTTCCCGACCTCGCGGCGGACGGCGGCGAACGTTTCCCGGAAGTCGCGGATTGCCGCTGCTGCGATTCCTGCATCGGTCGTCATTCGAGGCCCTCGACGCCGCGATGCGCGAACACTTGACGGACGATCGGCTCGTACGCGCGCGGAATTGCCATCTCGTGGGCGAGTTCCTCGCCACGGTTGCTTACGGTCAGGAGTGGTCGTTGGTCGGGCGAGCGGGGCGGGTTGCCTTCCCCGGGTTGTCCGCGGCGGTGTTGCAGGCGCATCCGGGTCACCAGCCCGAGTTCGAACCGTGCGTGCGACGCGAGGTCGGGGGGCGCGGCCGCGCCGTACAGCTCGGGGTTCGTGCTGGAGCCCGCACCGGCGCCGGTGCCAGCGCCGGATCTTCCCTCGCGATCCATCGGAGAGTTTCGCTGTTCGAGAGCGCGTCGTGGCGCGCGCTCCTGCGCCGGCGCGGGGTCCGCCTCGTTCCGGCCACGGCTCCGTGGCTGGGTGCCCGGTCGCGTGCGGTCGGCCAACTGCCAGGGGCGTTCCGTATCGCCGTCGGGGCCAGGCTCGTCGTGTGGTGCGCGACTCGCGGCCCGTTGACGGCTACGCTGCTCCTCGAGCATGGCCTCCCGGACGCGTTCCCACGCGCGTCCCCAGACGCTCTGCCGGATCCGTTCCTGAATTTCTGCCGGGATGGTTGCGAGCTGCGACCGTCGTGCGTTGTCGTCGTCCATGTCCTCGTCGATGTCGGCGTTGAGGTCCGCGCGAGCCGACGCGTGGGTTTCCGCGTCCGAGCTTGCAGCGGTAGCGGCAAGCTCGGGAACCCGGGGATGGAGCACCGGAGTCAGGGTGAGCACCGCAAAGAGCGTGAAGGTCGTGACGAGTGCGATCCCGAGTGCGACCCACGGAATCCGCCGCGGGACGACGTCGCGTGGCTCCCACGACGGCAACGCCCGCTCGTTCTCGTTGCGAAGGAGCGGGAGGAAGAAGTGCACGCCGGTATGCTCTCCGCGAGCGTGGAGCTCGATGAGAGAGCGCAGCCGTCCGCCGAGCGCCGTGCGGTTCTCGATCCAGGCGACGGCGCGCTCGGGGCGCAGCCAGCGCCTGTTCGTCTCGCGCACTAGCAGAACGGTCGTGACGACGAAGGCCGTCAGGGTGCTCCAGGCAATCGCCGCGAACAACCGGGTGCTCCCGAAGAGCGCGGTGACGAGGAGCAGCGTGGCCCCGGCCAGAGCCGCGGCGACGAGCATGTACGTCGAACGCTGCAACTCGCAGAGATTGTAGGCGCGCCGTATGCGATCGACGCGCTGCGCCAGCGTGTCGATCCAGCGAGTGCTCGTCGGTGTCGGCATGGCGTCGCCGTATGTGGAACGATAGTTAACGCTCTTGCTGGGGTCAATTGGATTTCGCCCCCGTGCGCGCGGCCGCGGAGCGGCCGTGCTCCGATGGGCGTCGCCGCGCGAAGCGCGGTTCGCGCGGCTCCCGCTGGTTAGAGCAATGGGGCGGGTTGGTTTGGCGGTTGGTTGTAGGGGGGGCTAGGGCTTGCGGTGTTGGGTGGCGGACCAGGACATTTGGCGGGCTATGCCTAGGAATACCTGGACTTCGTCGTCGTCGAGGGCGGCGCGACCCAGGGTTCGGCGGAGCTTGCGCATCATCGAGCCGGCGGTGTCTGGCTGCAGGAAGCCCACTGCGAGCAACGAGGCTTCGAGCTTGTCGTACATCAGCTCGTGACGTGCGCCCGTGGCGAGAGTCCGGGTTGGAGTAGGGGTGGCGTCGTCGGTCGCGACGAATATCTCGTACGCGCACAGAAGCACCGACTGCGCGAGATTGAGAGAGCCGTAGGCGGGGTCGGTGGAAATCGTGATGAAGCTCTGGCAATGAGCGAGTTCGACGTTCGAGAGACCGCGGTCTTCCGGACCGAAGACCAGCGCGACCTCGTTGCTCGTGGCCGCGGCGACGATCTCCGCGGCGACCGCGCGCGGGGGGCGGCCGCCGTCACGCTGCGACGTGGCTCGTCCGCTGGTCCCGACCACCAGGTGTGCGTCCGCGACCGCCGCGGGCAGGTCGGGTGCGGTCTGTCGTGCCTCGAGCACGTCGCGCGCGTGGACAGCCATGGTTGCCGCACGGGTCTCGTCGAGCGCAGGTGCTGCCGCGAGCACGAGCCTCGTAAGCCCCATGTTCTTCATGGCGCGAGCCGTCGCCCCGACATTGCCAGCGTCGCGGGGTTCGACCAGGACGATCCGGATCCGGTCGAGGGCCGTCACGACAGGGATGGTAGCACGCGTGTGCCAGGCGCTGAAGGTCAGCGCGACGTGCCGACGTTGCGACGGGGGCAGTACGCGTCGATGGGGCACCGACTGCAGTGCGGCGAGATCGGGCGGCACAGCTGTTGGCCGAATGCGACCAGAAGGTCGTTGATCTCGATCCAATGCTCGGGTGGAAGCTTCTTCCGGAGCGCCATCTCGGTGTCGTCGGGAGCTTTGGTCCGGACGTAGCCCCAGCGATTCGTGATGCGATGGACATGCGTGTCGACGCAGATGCCCTGGTCGCGGAATCCGAGGGTGAGAACCAAGTTGGCGGTCTTCCGCCCGACGCCCCGCAACGTCAGGAGGTCGTCCAGATCGCGTGGCACCCGTCCGTCCCAGCGCTCGACGAGGTCGCGGCAGATCGAGAGTATGGAGGCGGCCTTGGTTCGGTAGAACCCGACCGGGTAGATCAGCTTCGCGATCGTGGTTGCCCGCAGGCGCAGCATGGCCTCCGGCGTGGTCGCGCGCGCGAACAGCCGGCGCGATGCGTCCGCGGTCGTTTCATCCTGCGTCCGGAGGCTGAGGACGGTGGCGATCAGAACGCGGAAAGGATCGGTATAGTGCTCCGCGATGAGCGTGACGGCGGGCACTGTCCAGCCCGGGGCTGCGCGTCGTAGAATCCCCATGACCGCGCTGATCTCGTCCGCGCCGAGGGCGCGGCGGCGAAGCTTCACGGTGCGGGCGGCGGTCGTCACGGCGCTCGGTTATGCCGGGCCGGGCGGGTATGCTCAATCGCACGGTGTCGATCGCGCGCCGCGTTGCGTCACTTCGGGGGATCGCCTAAGCCGAAGAGTATCGTGACGTCGCACCGCCAACCGTTCCCGCGCGATTTCTACCTCGTGACAATCGCGAACTTCGTCTTCTTCCTGAATTTCGCGTCGTTCTTCCTCCTGCCGCTCTGGCTGAGCGAGCAGGGTGAGAGCGAGCAGACGATTGGCTACGTCATGGGCGTCGGTGGGTTCTCGGGCCTTTGCGTCCTGCCATTCCTCGGAGCGTTGCTCGACCGGTTCGACCGGCGCCGCTTCACCGTGATCGGAAGCGCGGTGATGGCGATGACCTCGTTCGCGTACGTCGCGATTCCCGGTGCCGGTCCGGCACTCTACCTCGTGCGTGTCGTGCAGGGCGTGGCCTTCACGACGGCGTTCGTGGCAGCGTCCACGCTGGCGGCCGAACTCGCGCCACGTGCGCGACGAGGGCAGGGGCTGGGGATATTTGGCATCTCGACGTTGCTCACGCATGCCATCGCTCCCGCGCTCGGCGAGCAGATCGCGGGGCGCTTCGGGTTCGCGGTGCTTTTTGCGATCGCGGGCATGCTCGGCCTGGTGGCGCTCGCGCTCAACGTTGCGGTGCGTGCGGACCGTCACGCGCACGACGCCGTCGATGTGGCGATACCGCTTCGCGGCCCGCTCCGTCGCGAGCCCCTGGTCTGGATGAGCTCGGCCATGATGCTTGCGTGCGGGATGGGGTTCGGCGCCGTGCTGACGTTCGTGCCGACGTTCCTGCACTCCGTTGCGATCGAGCGCGTGGCGCCGTTCTTCGTCAGCTATACGGTCGCTGCCGTGGCGGTACGGATCGCGCTGGGCGGCCTCTCCGATCGTGTCGGGAGGCGGCGCGTCCTCCTCCCGTCGATGACGCTCCTGGCAGTTGCCATCCTTGCGCTCGGATGGGTGTCCAGCGTGTCGGCGTTGATCGTCGTCGGACTCCTGTTCGGCGCCGGCCAGGGCATGACGTACCCGACCGCGAATGCCTTGATGGTCGATCTCAGCCATCCGGGGAATCTCGGTCGGGTGCAGACGCTATTCGCCGGCTCGTTCAGCGCAGGCGTGGCCGCGAGTGCGTTCGTGTTCGGGGGCGTCATCGTGCGCTTCGGTTACCCCACGATGTTTGCTGCCGCGGCCGCGTTCGTCGTGATCGGCATTGTCCTGGTGTGGCTGGCGCCGCGCGAAGCCGCGTTCATCGAGGCCGCCCTGGATCCGGACGGCAACGTCCTACCTGACGACGAGGCGGAGCCGTTTCATCAATCCGCCGCCCGCGCGCACGGGGGCTAATTCAACTAGTGAAGCGCCCGGTGTGGGCTCGGACTCATGTCGATCGTGCAGTACTCGGGCAGTAGCTCGAGATACTCCGCGCGCGCGACGAGCCCGTCGATGCGTCGATAGACGAGCCCTTCGGCGACTTGCCCCGTCGGGTTCCGAAAGCGGAGCTGACGTGGCGGTCCGGCGACGATCCAGATTTCCGTCCCGTCGTGCTCGGGTGCGACCCACCAGCGGCCGTAGTCTCCCCCGCGTACGCGGGCCTTCTGAAGCAGAGTCAGTTTCTTTGATCGCGGCACGGTCTCCTGTAATGCAGGACCAATGCCATCCTTGTGCGTAGGCAAGTGCGTGATTTTTCGCCCATAATGATTCCTGCACGTGGCGAGATTGTGGCGACCGGTGGTTCACGCGTCAGTGGGTCAGAGCGTTGCCACCCCTAAACGGGCGGGAGGAGTCAGGTGGCGATCGGTATCGGGATCATCGGAACCGGGAAGCACGGCGCGCGTTATCTGCACCACGTGGCCGATGTACCGGCGTTCCGGCTTGCCGCGATCTGTCGACAGGATCGTGATGCCGGGACGCGTCAGGCGAGCGAGTACGCGTGTCGCTTTCACGGTGACGCGCAGTCCCTGATCGACGATCCCGACGTCGAGGCAATCATTACGGTGGTACCGCCGACGCTGAACGTCGGTATCGCCACCGCGGCGGCCCGCGCCGGGAAGGCGCTCCTGATCGAGAAGCCGCTCGCTGCCTCGGTGGCAGAATGCCGGACCATCTCCGAGGCGGTCGCACGCGCCGGGGTGACCGCGATGGTCGCCCACACCTTGCGCTTCAACGCCGTCGTGCAAGCGCTGGTAGCGGCGCGGCCGACGATCGGCGACGTGCACGCTGCGGTGCTGACGCAGCGGTTCGAGCCGTCGGCGCTCTCCTGGCTCGACCGTCGGGCGATCGCCGGTGGTGGAATCATTCTGCATACGGGGGTGCACAGTTTCGATCTGGTGCGCCATCTCACCGCACGCGAAGCCACGCGGGTGAGCGCGCAGGCGTGGCACGTCGTGACGCGCGAGACCGAGGATGCGTTCGCGGCGATCGTCGAGCTCGATGGCGGCGCGATGCGCGCGATGGTTGGTGGCTCGCGCGCCACGGCTGGTCGTTGCGGCGCGATCGAACTCACGGGTCGCGACGGTCAACTCGTCGGTGACCATGTGCACGGAACAGCGGCGCGTCTCGTCCGGACGGATCGCGACGAGTTGCCGGTCGATCCGCCAGTGCACACCGTTCCCGCGGCCATGCAGGAGTTCGCCGCGGCGCTCTCCGCGCGCCGCCCACCTGCGATCACCGTTGCCGACGGTACCGCTGCCGTCGCCATCGCCGAAGCCTGCTACGAGTCCATCAGAAGCGGCCACCCAGCGTCCGTCGAGCGCCCGTAACGCGGCGGCGCCGGGCTGGGGCGAAACCGGGAATCACCCTAGAACTGAATCCGCGAGAGCTTTGCCGTGGCGAGGATGGAGTGGAACGCGCGGATGGCCCCATTGCGGTCGAGGTCGATGCCGATCACGCCGCGTGGGGGGTCGCCTGGACGACCGGCGCCGAAGTCGGCGACGAGTGCGGGGAGTCCGTTGATCAATCGGATGTCCACACGGATCTCCGCCGCCCCGCGACGACTGGCGAGCTTGCTGAAGAAGCGCGTGACCTTGCTTCGCCCGATCACTGGCCGGCGCGCGGCATTGAACTCGCCACCACCGTCCGTGACGACGCGTACATCCTCGCTCAACAGTGCCTCCGCACGTGTCGCGTCACCGGAGAAGACGGCGCCCACGAACTCGGTCAGCGCCTGGCGGGTCTCTTCGCATAGATCGCGGGTGGGGGGTCTGCGGGTGCGATCGTAGGCAGTCATAGCGTGCCGCGCACGGTGGTGCACCGTTCTGACGTCGGCTTCGGAGGCGGCCAGTGCGTCCGCGGTTTCGCGCGCCGAGTAGTCGAAGACGTCCCGGAGCAGCAGGACGGCGCGCTGCTTCGGGGTGAGGGCCTCGAGTGCGAGCAGAAAAGCGTAGGTGACGCTTTCAACGAGATCATACCGTCCATCCGTGGTGCCCAGGCCGGCGACGGTCGCTTCGATCGCGGGCAGGTCTCCATCGTCGCTCTCACCGGTTTCGATGGCCGCGGGTAGCCACGGGCCAACATAGTCCTTCCGCCGCCGGCGTCGCAGCAGATCGCGCGCCAGGTTGACCGCAACGCGTACGAGCCACGGACGGAGATCGGTGTCGGTGCGTTCCGGCGGCCGTTCGATGACGCGGAGAAAGGTCTCCTGCACGAGGTCGTCGGCATCTGCCGGGATCCCGGTCATTCGGTAGCACAGGTGCCAGAGGAGGCCGCGGTGCTCCTGAAAGGCGGCATCGAGAGTGAGCGCAATCGTGGACATGGCGTGGTGGCGACCCCTGCGTCGTCCTCAGGCGGCGGCACTCGTGCTGAGCTGGGTCCCGACCAGCGCTGCAGTGCGTCGTGCGCTGGCCAGGCTGGCATCGGCAAGGGCGCCCTCGTTGCCGACCCAGTCGCCGGCGAGGTAGATGCCCGGCAGTCCGGGGATCGCTGGGGCGGGCCGGCCGGCGAGGCCCCCGTTCTTCGCGATCGGTACCCCGTGGGTCACCGTCATCGCGGGCAGAAAGCGACGTTCGACGACCTGTGTCTGCCAACCGGGCTGCACGAGGTCGAGGACGCCCTCGAGCTCGCGCTCGGTCGCGCGCGGGTCGTCGGCTTTGGCTGCTCCGAGGTACCGCGCGACGTGCACGAGCGCGCCCCCGGGTGGTGCGAGCTGGGCGGCGGCGGAATGGACGGAGAAGTAGAGCGGCTGATCGATGCCGAGGGCGAACGTTGCCCGTGGAACGGGGAGCGTTGCCAGCGCGACATCGAGACACGCGGCGCGCGCCGGTACGGCGTCGTTCGCGTAGCGGCCGAGTGCGGTGGCACGTCCATCCACGACGAGATCGGCAGCGAGATCGGGACTGGCGGCGATGACGACGGCCTCGGCTTCGAGCGCGGTGCCGTCGCGCAGGTGCACCGTGCAGTCGCGTTCGACGCGGGCGACCCCGCGTCCGGGTCGGAGATCGACGCCTGCCGCCTCGGCTTGCGCCCGCAGGCCTTCGATCAAGGTGCGCCAGCCGCCGTCGAGGTAGGTGACGTTGGCGCTGAGTGCCAGCTGCAGTTGCTGGATGGCTGCGCCCGCACTCTGCAGATCCGGATCGTTGCCGTAGGTGGTGAGTCGGAAGAGTCCAAGCAGCAGGCGGCGCAGTTCGGGATGCTGAATCTCCCGCTCGGTCCACTCACGTACGGTGACATTGGCCCAGAGCGTCGTGTCGATGTTCTGGAGCGTCGCGAGGACGCGTGCGGTTTCGATCTTCGCGCCGACGCCGAAGAGCCCGGTGGTCAGCAGCGAGACAAATCCTCCCGGGAGCGCATGGGTAGTGCCGCGATCGAGGGCGAATCCCCCCGACGCCGTGGGGCTCTTCCCTGTGAAGCGCACACCGAGCTCGCGAAGGACGCTGGTGGCCTCGGCCTTGCGGTAGAGTGCGTGTGGTCCGACGTTGAACAGGTAGCCCTTGTGTTCATGCGTCGCGGCCCGGCCGCCGAACGTTCCGGCCTTCTCGCACAGGGTGACGTGGTGTCCAGCGCGGGCCAGATAGGTTGCGGTCGCGAGGCCTGCCAAGCCGCCGCCAACGATCGTGACGCGTCCGTGTCGGTTCTGAGTCATGAGATTCTCCTTCCCTCTTTGCCCATTCCACGTTTCAGGAAGGCGAAACGTTACACGCGCGGTCCACAAAAACGCATTTTTTCGCAGTATCGATCCGGACGCTATCGCCGCTGCGGATCCAGGTGAGTGCTTCGTGGACGTTCACGAGCGCGGGAATACCCAGTTCGCGCGCGACGATGGCACCGTGGGACAGCTCGCCGCCAGCCTCGAGGACGAGGCCGGCGGCGAGATCGAGCATCGGTGTCCAGGCGGGTTCGGCATAGGCGGCGACGATCACGTCGCCGGGACGCACGAGGTCGAAGTCGTCGGACGTGCGTACGATCTGCGCGCGTCCGACGCACCGACCCGGCGCCCCGACCTCGCCGGAGAGCTCCGTCGGCGCTGCGGTCGGAGCGGGACTCTGCGCTGCAAGGTCGAGCGTCAGCGGAGGAGGATTTGCCGCATCGTGCGCGAACTGGGTGCGGCGGGCTCCGATCCGCGTCGCGAGCGTCCGATCGTGCTTCGTCGGTCCCAGGCCTTCGGCGGCCAGCGCGAGGTGTCGTAACTCGTCGTCGGTAAGAAAGAAGAGGTCGTGCGGCGCGGCGATCACGCCGTCATCGGTCAGGCGATCGCCGAGGGCGAGGGTCAGATCACGCAGGCGCGCCAGAAAGAAGTCGGCATGGTAACGCATGTTCTCACGCACGAGGCAGAAGCGTTGCGCGGTTGCCAACGTCGCACGAAAGACCGCTCGCCGCGTGAGGCCGGCGACCCCACCGCCCAATCGGGTCTCGATCGTCGCGACTGCGGCCACGCGTCGCCCCGCGGGGTGTCGATCTGCGGCGTGTTCGTCGGCGGTGCGGGCGCTGCGGAGCGCCAGTGCGATCAGGAGCTCCGGTGCCTCGCGCCACGTGGGATGCCGGAGGTCTCGGCCTGCCAGTCGGTGGCCATGGCGTGTCAGCATGCGTCGGAAGGCGGTGCCGGCCTCACCATCGTCGTCGGCCACCCGGCGGGCGATCCCGGGCAGCTCGTCGCGTGCGGCGTCGCGCCACGCCGGGACGCGCTCGAGGTGTGCGCCGAGGGCGAGAACCTCGCGATGTGCCTCGAGGGATACGACGCCAGGTAGTCCGATCGTGAGGCACGCGGCTTCTGCCTCCAGGTCGGGTGCCCACCGCCGGACGAGCTCGGCGAGCAGATGGAAGGAGACATACGCGAACACGATGCCCCAGCTGACGACGGCGAGGTAATCGCCGAGCGCGTCCTGCGTCCGGCGGATCTCCGCGACGAGGGCCCAGGGTGATCGAATGGACGACGCGCGCGGGAGTGTTGCGTGCGTCGCGCGGATGCGAGCGCAGGCGGCATCGAATGCGGCCGCGCGCTGCCACGGTGTCCACGCCGGCTCCCGCCAGAGAAACTTCGCGGCGATTGCCGCCGCGTTCGGCAGTCCTTCGAACGTAGTCGCCGGTCGAACGCGCGCCCGTGCCGCGGGCGGGAGCAGCGCGAGAAGGCCGTCGCTCTGTACCAGGCCCGGAAGGAGATCCACGACGTCGCCAAGCAGCGCGGCGTTCACGTAGACGTGGCTCGCATGCAGGCGAAACACCGGCCGGTGGGCCAGGTCGTCGAGGCCGGCCACGCGCAGCGCGCGGCTCGCCATTTGCTCGACCATTGCCGGCGCGAGGAGGCTGAACGTGAGCGGGGTGACGGGCCCACTCCAGAACTCATCGGCCAGGCGCCGACTCCAGACGGAATGATCGTCGGTGCCGTCCGGGATCTGGGGATAGGTCACGTCCATGCGGAAAACGTCTTGACAGATAAGGGTCGGGCCGGTAAAGCTGAATCCGTATTCAGTTCTGAAGGCATATTCACAAATCGCATGGGTTCGAACAAAACCAATATCGTCCCACTCGCTGAGGCGTCTGGGCGCCAAGGGCGCCGGCGCGCGCGAACCCGGGCCGAGCTCCTGCGCGCGGGCAAGCAACTCTTCGCCTCGCGGGGCTTCCACGGCACCAAGGTGGCCGACATCGCGACGGCCGCCGACGTCGGTACGGGAACATTCTACCTTCATTTCGAGAACAAGGACGCGCTCTTCGCCGACCTGGTGAAGGAGACGTCGCTCCGGATGCGCGAGGAAATGGACGCGGCCAAGATCGGGTCCACCGATCCGCACGAGCAGAACCGTGCCGCCACCTCTACGTTCTTCCGCTTCGCCGCCGAGAATCGCGATGTCTTCCGGATTCTGTTCGGGCACAGCGCGCAGTTCGACACGCTCCTGCACGAGGTGCACGCGCTGTTCGTCGCCGATATCGAGCAGAGCTACTCGGAGGGCGTCGACGCGAAGGTGTTCAAGCCGTTCCGCGCCGCCATCGTCGCGCAGGCGATCGTCGGTATGTTGTCACAGTTGGTGTCGTGGTGGCTCGACCACCAGGAGATTCCGATCGAAGAGATCACCGACACCGCCCATCGTCTGATTCGCCAGGGCACGACGCGAGACGCGTAGAGAAAACGGGGGAGATCGCAATGACCGCAACTGCCGAAGCACAGCACTCACTCGGAGTCGTCGAGAGTTTTCAGGAGCAGTTCTCGACGACGTTCGACACTTGCTACACCTGGAACTACGAGACGTTCAAGGTCAGCCTCCGGAACCTCTACGAGAAGGCGAAGCACAATCAGTGGGACGCGCAGACGGCGCTCGACTGGTCGATCGACGTCGATCCCGAGGCCGAGAACCTGCCAGACGTGAACAATCCGCTGTTCGGTACCGACCTCTGGAAGAAGCTGACGCCCGCCGAGATTCGGAAGTTCCGTCGCGAGCAGCTCTCCTGGAGTCTTTCGCAATTTCTCCACGGTGAGCAGGGCGCCCTGCTCGCGAGCGCGCAGATCGTCGACGCCGTGCCGTGGATTGATGGCAAGTACTACGCCGCCACCCAGACGATGGACGAGGCGCGCCACGTCGAGGTGTACGACAAGTACCTCCGCGAGAAGCTCGACAAAGAGTATCCAATCAATGCGAACCTCAAGACGCTGATCGATCAGATTCTCACCGACTCGCGCTGGGACATGAAGTATCTCGGCATGCAGATCATGGTTGAAGGCCTCGCCATGGCGGCGTTCGGGTTCATGGAGAAGATGTCGAACGAGCCGCTCTTGAAAGATCTCACCCAGCACGTGATGCGCGACGAGGCCCGGCATGTGGCGTTCGGGGTGCTCTCGCTCGAAGGCGTCTACGCCGATCTCACCGAGCGCGAGCTGCAGGAGCGTCTCGAGTTCGTCTACGAGGGGTGTCGCCTGATGCGCGACCGGCTGTATGCGGTCGAGGTCTGGGAGGAGATGGGGCTTCCCGTCGAACAGACGTACGACATCGTCGTGCACTCGGAGACGATGCGGGAATTTCAGAAGCTGCTCTTCTCCAAGGTCGTTCCGAACGTCAAGCGTCTCGGGTTGCTGAAGCCGTGGCTGCGGGACAAGTTCGCCGAACTCGACATCCTCAAGTTCGAGAGTCTGGAAGCGAGCGCGTAGCGGCGAGCCGGGCCGTTCCTAGTTCATAAGACGGCCTTTCGCGTCTTGAACTTCACGATCAGGCCGATCTGAATGTCCTCACTGAAGAAATAGGCGACACCCTTGATGCTCTTGGGATTGAAGATCCCGCGCTCGAATTTCACCCTACCGGTCGCGAAGACCTCGCCCGTCTCGTCGTCGGGCGGGATGTCGTACTCGCCGAACATCCAGAAGGTGCCGTCGTTGGCCACTTTCCCTTCCAGCATGGTGACATTCGTGCCGAACTGGTTGGTGGCTACGCGCCAACTCGACTTGCTGTCGTAGTACAGGAAGAACTGTCCGCTGGCGTCGAGGTGCAGATAGTCGGTCGCCGCGTTCACGATCTCGCTGCGGAGCACGGCCGCAACGGTCTTGTCCTTCACTTTGCCGACACCGAGCTTCTTGCCGGGCTTGCCGACCTGTGTCGTGTCCCAGGTCTTGCCGCTCAATTTCAACGGGAACACGAACGTGGCCGAGGGCCCACCGCGCGCCGGGTCGGGGCCTTGCGTCACCCAGGCGACGGCGATCAACGCGGTGCAGGCGACGAGCCAACGGAAACCGAGCGCGCGCGTCATGGGAGCGCCTTCAGCGTCTTGAATTTCAGGATGAGGCCCGAGGTGATCGGTTCCCCGTGAAAGTAGACGACGCCCGAGACCTTCTTGGGATTGAAGGTGCCGCGCTCGAACTTCACCTTGCCGGTCACGAAGGCGTGGCCATTCTCGGCGTGCATCGGAATGTCGTACTCGCCGAACATCCAGAACGTGCCGTCGTTGGCGACCTGCCCGGTCAGCGTGGTCGGGTTGTCGCCGGCCGCATTCGTGGCGACGCGCCAACTCGTTTTGCCATCGTAATGGAGGAAGAACCGCCCGCTCGGATCGAGCTGGAGAAAGTCAGCCGCGAAGTCGGGGAGGACCGCAGTGAGCACGGCGGTGATGTTCTTGTCCTTGGCCTTACCGACCCCGACCTTCTTGCCGGGGACCTCGACGATGCCGGTCGCCCATGTTTTGCCCCCGAGCTTCAGCGGGAAGATCGAGAGGGCCGCCGGCGCACCGCGCGCGGGATTCGGCGCGTGCGTCGACCACAACGTCAGCGCGGTGAACGCGGCGACGAGGACGAGCGAAGGCGTGTGCAGCCGGTGTCTGGGCATCAGCATCCCGTGTGGACCCCGGGAGTATCGTACGTGACGTTCTGTCGAATCAAGCAGTCGGCCATACGGGGTCTGCACCGAGTCGAGTGCGCCGATCCAGCTCCCAGCGGGCAATGCCCGGGGCCGTCGTCGCCACGGCGCAACCGAGCCCCAGGCCGGCGAAGATATCGATCACGTAGTGCCACCGTAGAAACACGGCGCCGGCGATGATGTTGAAGACGAAGAAAGCGGTCGGGGGCCAGGACGCTCCGAAAGGGCGCTCGCGTCGATGGCGGAACGCGAACAGCAGCAGGAACGTGGGGGCGGCCGTGTGCAGGGACGGAAAGATGTCCTTCAAGGCCCCGCCGCTTCGGACGGCGTGTTCGACCGTTCGTAGCCAGTAGCCGTCTGGGAGGGCGGTCGGAAAGAGGTCACCAAACGCGCGGTGCGGACCGAACCCCGGTACGAGCATGTACGTCAGGTGCGCGACGACGAACGTTCCGAAGATCCCGAGACCGAGCTCGTTCTGGAGAAGCGGCCGGCGGCTCGCGAGCATGGGCAGGAGGTACACCGCAAGCAGCACGAAGTAGCAGTAGTAGAAGAAAGCGAACCACTCGGTTGTCGCTGGCGTGACGAAGCGATCCAGCCAGAGGACCGGGTCGGTTCCGAAGATGGCAACATCGATCGACCGCAGCGTGTCGTCGTAGGCTGCACGATTCACGATCGGAAGGATGTCGCGCAGAAGGAAGTAGCTGCCGAGCAAGCTGCCGACGACTGCGATCCGGTAGAGGACCGTCGCGACCAGCCCCGGTCGTAGCAGGTGCGCGCGCACGCCGACGACGCATGCGCCTGCCGCTCCCCCCAGTGCCGCAACGATCGCCAGGGTTGATGCCCGCTTCGGGTGTGGAGCGGCGCAGGTGAGGGCGAGGACCAGGAGCGTGAAGTATGTCGCCAGCAGCCAGTCGTGGACGGAGATTTCGCGCATGAGGCGCCGTGCGGTCGAGTCCGCCTGCATCGCGCCGACCGTACCAAACGTCGGCGAGTCAATCGACGGGATCGACGTGCGTCGGCGGGTCTCCGCCGAGCGTGCGGTGCGTCGAGCAACACCTGCGGGGCTTTCGACGCACGTCGTCACGGTTGCAGGCGTGCGGTGCTGCGGGGCGATTTCCGCGTTTGGCGGATGCGTTGACGCCTTGCCCAGGGTACACTCGTAGTGCGCCGAGCGATGCGCCGATGGGCATCAGGTGTCATGGTGAGAATCCGAGAACACGACTTCCGGTCGCTCGCGACGTGGCTGGTGGCATCAGTCGTCGTCGCGTGTACGGCCGCGCCGCTGCACGCGGAGCTGCCGGTCGGTCCGGCCGCCGTGCTCGACGAGGACGAGGTGGCCGCGCCCGTGCTTCCGAGCGCCTCGGCGCCTGGTACCGATGCCGAGATGGTCGGGCCGCCGGCCCCGCTCTGGGGTGTCACCAAGTTCCTCGGTCGCGATATAGCACCCGGCGACAAAACGCAGGCGTTCGTCGTTGCCAGCGAATCGTTTGCCGGTACTTCGGTGGAGATTCCAGCCCTCATCGTCCGTGGCGATCATTCTGGTCCGACTCTTTGTCTCACGGCTGGCGTGCACGGTGACGAGCTGAGCGGAGTCGAGATCGTTCGCGAGGTGTTCGTCGGGGTCAATCCGCGCGGGCTCAGCGGCATGCTGATCGGCTTGCCGGTCGTCAACATTCATGGATTTCGCCGGAGTTCGCGCTATCTTCCCGATCGCCGCGATCTCAATCGATACTTTCCGGGGAATCCGGACGGCAGCTCGGCCTCCCGTATCGCTGCTGCCGTGTTCGAGAGTGTGATCCGCCGCTGTAACGCCCTCGTGGACTTCCACACGGGTTCGTTCCATCGCACCAATCTGCCGCAGATCCGTGCCGACCTGAGCTCGGAACGGCTGCTCGAGCTTGCCGAGAGCTTTGGTGCCGGTGTCGTCGTGCACGGCTACGGACCGCAAGGCACGCTCCGACGCGCAGCAACGGAGGCCGGGATCCCGGCCATCACGTACGAGGCGGGCGAGCCGATGCGTTTTCAACGGGACGAGATCGCACGCGGCGTCGACGGCGTCCGCCGTTTCATGAGGGCGCTCGGGATGGAGGCAATGCCCGAGGGCGGGGATCCGACCACGCCGCAGCATGTGTACTACCAATCGCGGTGGGTGCGCGTGAACGATGGCGGGATCTTCATCACCGAGCGCGAACTTGGTGACCGGATTCGCGGGGGTGAGGTGTTGGGCAGCGTCGTCGATCCGATCTCGAATCACCGGAGCGAGGTGCACGCGCCGTTCGACGGCCACGTCATCGGCATGGCCCTCTCGCAAGTCGTCATTCCGGGCTTCGCGGCGTTTCATATCGGCATCGAGCCTATGGCCACCGTCGGACCCGAGCCCGAGGTTCCGGCGACCGACTCGCCGGCCGCGGCGCCCGCCGAGACAGCCTTGTCCGCCGATCAGCTCGACGCCGAAGAGCACCCGGAATAGTGCGACTCCAACGGAGCGCCCGTTGACGGGCGCTCGCGCTTCGTCGAGAACCGGTGCCATGCACGACATGTTGAGACGGGCCCTGAACGCGCGGGTGACGGACGTGCTTCCTGCGCCGACTCCCGTGGATCAGGCCCCATTGCTCTCTGCACGTCTCGGCACGACGGTGTTGCTGAAGCGTGAGGATCTGACGCCGATCTTCGCGTTCAAGATCCGTGGTGCCTACAATCGCATAGCGCAGCTCGACGAGCGCCAGCAGCGGGCCGGGGTGATCGCGGCATCGGCGGGCAACCATGCGCAGGGAGTAGCGTATGCAGCGCAACGCCTCGGGTTGCGTGCGACGATCGTGATGCCGCGTACGACCCCGTCCATCAAGATTGATGCAGTCCGGCGACTCGGCGCCGAGATCGAGCTCGTGGGTGACGACTACGCTGCCGCCGCCGCGCGCTGCGAGGTGCGGGCTGCCGAGACCGGTATGACCGTCGTGCCGCCATTCGACGATCTCGATGTCATCGCCGGGCAGGCAACTGTCGGGTTGGAGATCCTGCGCCAGGCGCCGCGTGATCTCGGGACGATCTTCGTGCCGATCGGCGGCGGTGGCCTGGCTTCCGGCGTTGCGGCCGTCGTCAAAGAATTGCGTCCCGACATCCGCGTGATCGGAGTGGAGCCTGAGGACTCGGATGCGATGACCCGTTCACTTGCGGTCGGAGAGCGCGTCGTACTCGACCACGTCGGAATTTTCGCTGACGGGGTCGCTGTGCGACAGGTTGGCGTGCACACCTTCGCGTTGTGTCAGCGGTATCTCGACGATTGTATTACCGTGAGCATCGATCAGATCTGTGGCGCGATCAAAGATGCGTTCGACGAGACGCGCTCGGTGCTCGAGCCGGCCGGTGCCGTCGCGCTGGCAGGCTTGCAGCACATGGCCGCGACCAGCGGGCTCGGTCGTGGTGCGGCGATCGCGATCGCCTCGGGTGCCAACATGAACTTCGCCCGCCTGCGCTACGTGACCGAGCGTGCCGAGATCGGTGAGCGTCGTGAGGCCGTTCTGGCAGTGACCATTCCCGAGACCCCGGGCGCGTTCCGGGAGTTCTGTGCTGCGATCGGGGAGCGGAGCGTGACCGAGTTCAACTATCGCCTGGCCTCACGCGACGAGGCGCACGTCTTTCTCGGTATCGAGGTGGGAGGCCGTGACGAGGCGGCGACGCTGATCGAGGCGCTTGCGACCGCCGGCTACCGTTCGGTCGATCTCACCGACGACGATCTGGCGAAGACGCACGTGCGCCACATGGTCGGTGGGCGGGCACGTGACGTGGGCGCCGAGATGCTGTTCACGTTCGAGTTTCCGGAGCGCCCGGGAGCGCTGATGCAGTTCCTCACGCACCTGGGGTCGCGGTGGAACATTTCTCTGTTTCACTATCGCAATCACGGCTCGGCGTTTGGCCGGGTGCTGTGCGCATTCGAGGTGCCCCCGAACGAGCGACCGGAGCTGGCCGAACGCCTGGCGGAGCTCGGTTTCTCGTACGTCGACGAGACCGAGAACCCGGCCGTACGGCTCTTCCTGCGATGAGCGTGACGTCTCCCAACGTCGCGCTCGCCGCGACGCTGCACGATGCGACCGGTGCCCTGGCCGGCGACCTGCGTCGGCATCTTCCCGCCCTTCGGCGGCTCTACGGGGCCGTGGCCGTGGCGACGAGTCCGACGACGTCCCCTCGCATCATCGAGACGCTCCGCAAGGCTGGTTGCTTCGCGGGGGCCCCGGAGGCCAACGAGCGTGGCCCCCTCTATCGACTCGCGTTGCGAAGCGCGCGTGCGCACGGCGGAGACTTCGTGCACTACCTCGATCTTGATCGTGCTCTGCATTGGGTGCCCCGTGGCCGAAGTCTCGGTGCGCTCGTACGCACGGTTGGTCACGACGTCGTTCTGGTCGGGCGGACGGAGCGGGCGCACCGCTCGCATCATCGCCCACTCTTCGTCACCGAGACCGAGGCCAATCGCACGCTCGCCACGCAAGCGGGCCTGCGGGGACGCATCGACTTCCTGGCGCCGTCCTTCATCGTCAGCCGTGAGGCCTGTGGCACTCTGCTGGCACGTTCGCGCGCCCGAGGCTCTACGATCTACGGAGAGCTCGCAGCACTCCTGCTGGGTCTCACGTCCGAGATCGGCTACGTCGAGTGCGCGGGTCTCGACTGGGAGACTCCCGATCGCCACCGCCGTGAGGTCGCACGCCTCGGTCTCGCGCGCTGGCGCCGTCGCTGGGACTCTTCCGAAGAGTGGACCTTTCGCTACGCTCTCGCCACCGACGTCGTTCGGGGTTTCGCCCGCACGCTTGCCCGGTACCCGGCTCGCGCTCGCCTTCGCCGGAGCTAGACCCGACGCGCCCGCGAAGGCGTTCCTGGCTACACGCGCCCGCGGGGTTTCCCGATCCGCCGCCGCAGTAGACCTTCCTGGGCGACGGAGGCGACCAGCACGCCTTCACGAGTGTAGAGCGAGCCGCGAGTAAAGCCGCGGGAGCCTGCGGCTGCCGGACTCTCCTGCTCGTACAAAAGCCACTGATCGGCGCGGAACGGGCGATGAAACCACATGGCGTGGTCGAGGCTCGCCATCTGGTAGGTCCGCTGATCGAGCGACGAGATGCCGTGTGGCATGGTGATCGTATCGAGCAGCGTCATGTCGGACGCATAGGCCGCGACGTATTGGTGGATGAGCGGCGTGTCAGGCAGATCGCCGTCGGCACGGATCCAGACGAGCTGGTTCGGAGGACGCTTCTTCGGCGCCAGATAGTCGACGCCATCGACGTAGCGTACGTCGATCGGGCGTTCGCGTTCCAGCCATCGCCGAAACTCTTTTGGGGCCTTGTCCAGAAGTGGTCCGACTCGGGTCTTGAACGTTGGCAGCGCATCCGGGTCGGGGGCGTCGGGCATCGTCGCTTGATGCTCGACGCCCTCCTCTGGGACCTGAAACGACGCCGAGAGGTTGAAGATCGCGTGGCCACGCTGCACCGCCATGACACGGCGGGTGGTGAAGCTCTTCCCGTCGCGAATCCGATCGACCTGGTAGAGGATCGGGATGGACGGATCGCCGGCGCGCAGGAAGTAGGCGTGCAACGAGTGCACGACGCGGTCCTCCACCGTGCGACCCGCTGCGACCAAGGCCTGACCCGCAACCTGGCCGCCGAAGACGCGGACGCGATTCTCCTCCGGTGTCCGACCGCGGAAGGTATTCACCTCGATCTCTTCGAGATCGAGGATCGAGAGGAGGTTGTCGAGTGCGGTGGTCACAGGCACCTCAGATGTAGAGTCCGCCGTTCGGCGACAACACCTGCCCAACGAAGTAGCTGGCGTCGTCCGATGCCAGGAACACGGCGGTCGCAGCCACCTCCGCGGGGGTCCCGAGCCTGCCGGCGGGCGTCTGGGCGATGAGGGATTGTTTCATTTTTTCGGACAAAGCGTCGAGCAGCGGCGTGTCGATGTAGCCCGGCGCGATGGCATTCACCCGCACGCCCCGGCCGATGACCTCACGGGCGATCGACTTGGTGAAACCGATGATGCCGGCTTTCGCCGCCGAGTAGTCTGGCATCGCCATGATGCCGGTCAAGCCGGCGATCGAGGCCATATTGATGATCGTCCCGCGCCGGGCGGGTTCCATGATCTTCAGCGCCTCGCGCGTGCAGTGGAACGTCCCGTCGAGATGGATGGCGAGGGTGCGCCGCCAATGGTCGTCCTGCATCGTGGAGGTCGCCTCCGGGACGTGGTCCGTGCGTCCGGTGGTAACGAGGTCTCCAATCATGGCGTCGACGTTGGCCTGGACGTGATCCTCCATGACCCCGATGCCGGCGTTGTTGACGAGGATGTCGAGCGTCTGAAGATCGCCCATGTGTTGCGCCAGCATGGCGTAGATGGCGCGGCTGTCGGCAACGTCGGCGACGAGTGGGCTTGCCGTGCCACCGAGCGTCCGGATCTCGTCGACCACCGCGTTCGCCGCCTCGGCGCGGAGGTCGTTGACCCCGACCGCGCACCCTTCCTTCGCGAAGGCGAGCGCGATGGCCCGACCGAGGCCCGACCCGGCACCCGTGATCAACGCGACCTTGCTCTTGAGTCTCATGGAACCTCCCTGGTAGATTCGCGGATGGCCGAGGCGATCGCACATCCTTCCGACGTTGTCCACATCATCAGTCACGGTCCCCACTGTCTCGACGGTGTGACGTCGGCCGTTGCGGTTGCCCGCTTTCACGCCGGCTGTGAGACGCGGACGCAGTTCGCGAGCAATCCGGAGATCGACAGCGTGCTGGGCGCGATCGCTCCGCCGCCGCGCGGGACGACCGAAGATCTCTGGATCACCGACATCAGTTGGGCGCGGCCGGAGACCGAACAGCACCTCCGGACTCTTGCCGAAGCCGGGATGCGGATCTTCTGGATCGACCATCATCGGACTGCCATCGAGCGACTACGCCGAGGCGCTGTCGACGTTCCCTTCGAGACGATGGTCGTCGAGGATACGTACGCTGCCGCGCGCCTGACGTGGCAGCATTTGCGGGACCGCCTTGCGTCCGAGGGGCGGACCGTGCCGGCGTTCGCCGCGCTCGAGCGGCTCGTGATGCTGGCCGACGACAACGACCGCTGGATTCACGCGTTGGAGGGTTCGCGAGAACTCGCCTTGGCAGTTGGCGCGATGCACGGCCGCACCGCCTACGACAGCTTGCTCGCGATCGATGCCGACGTCACGTATACGCCCGCGATGCAGGAGGCCAACGACCGGGTGCAGGGTGAGGTCGCCGCGACGCACGCGCTGGCCGACCGGACGCGCTGTGATCGGCGCGTGGGCGACGTCACCGTATCGGCGGCGTGGTGTGTCGGCTACCCGAGTGAGATCGGCGACCTGTGGGGAAGGCGTACCCCGGGCACGGTCGTTGCGCTCTACGATACCAAGAGCCAGAGCGTCAGCTTTCGGCGCTCGCCCGAGTGTCCAGTCGACCTCTCGCGACTCGCCGAGTCGTTTGGTGGGGGTGGGCACGCCGCCGCGGCAGGTGCGACGATTCGTGGTCTCGGCGAGCGTGACGCGGAGGCCCTGGCCACGATGGTGGTTGACGCGATCGTCGCAGTCGGAAACTAGTCTTTTCGTGGACGCGGCGCTCAGTACTCTTCGCAAGAAGTACGGCAAGGTGCGGATCGTGCAGCCGGTTCTGCCCGTCGTGGACTTTCCGCCCGTGAGCGGTCGCCGGAAGGGCGAAGTCGCAATGGCCATTCGGCGGCCCGACGATACGATTCTCCTGCAAACGAAGGAGTTCTACCCGGTTGGTACGTTCCGGTTGCCGACCGGGGGTATCAAAGACGGCGAGGACGTCGAGCACGCGCTTCTACGCGAGGTGCACGAAGAATCGAACCTGAGCGTCGAGATCGAGCAACTTGTCGCCGCGATCGACTATCTCGCCCCCGATGGCCGGGCGACGTTCCGCACCTATCTCTTCCTGCTGCGCGAGACCGGCGGCGAGTTGAAGGTGAACGACCCCAAGGAACGCATCTCCGGCTGGGAGCAGCGCGACCCCGCGGGTCTTCTGCGCGCTGCCGAGGAACTCCGTGCCATCGACGAAGGTTGGCAGCGCTGGGGGCATTTTCGGGCACTGGTGCTCGATATTCTGCACGACGCCCTGACCGCCCGACCATAATCCGATCCGGAACAGAAGCTGCGGTAGCGTGTTTGACAGCGGGAAAATCGGCCCTCTATAGTCCGGCGTTGCCCTCCCTACGGTGCTGCGCAGGTAGGTGAGCGAAAGGAGTTGCTCAAGATGTCGTTTGCCGATCTTCGTCGTCGCATCTTCCGAGTTGTTCTTGGCGCTGCCGCGTCACTTCTGGTCGTAAGTCCCGGAGTCGCCGAGGTGCAGCCGGGCGAGGTCGTGACCAAGGCAACGGCCGACAAGGTGAAGGGCCTCGTGTCGGACGGCGTGCAGTATTGCGTCGAGAACGGCATGACCATGAACATCATCCCGTACAAGAAGATCCCGCTCCCGACCCTCTACGAGGAGGCGACCGAGAAATACGCCTCGCAGGTGAAGCTGAAGGACGACAAGACGCTGGACGGATACGTTGCGGGGCGCCCGTTCCCCATCGTGGACTTCGAAGATCCGATGGCCGCAACGAAGCTGATGTACAATTTTGAGCGCACGCACTATTTCACCGACGATCTGGCGCTCAATCTCTTCGATGCCGATACCGGCGCCATCATGGTCGATCACGAAGGGAACCGGCGTTACAACGTCGAGCGTCACTTCGTTCTCGACTGGCTGCGGGTGTTGCAGTTCACCGGTCGGTTGCATGTGCCTCCGACCCCCGCGATCGAGCCCAACGGCGACAAGACGTTCCGCAAGGCCGGGCTCTATCCCGTGATCGAGCCTTTCGATCTGAAGGGGATCGGCGGAATCAACTATCGGTACATCGATCCGCTTCGCCAGGACGACCTCTGGCTCTACATTCCCAGCCTGCGTCGCGTGCGTCGCCTGTCGAGCGCGCAGCGCTCCGAGGCGCTGTTCGGGCAGGATGTCGATGTCGACAGCTATGGCGGCTATGCGGGGCAGATCCCGTGGTTCGACTGGAAGTTCCTCGGCAAGAAGCCGATGCTCGCCTCCCTGCATGGTTCCAACATGCCGCCAGTCCCGTGCGAGGACGACGGCCACGTCACGTTTTGCGAGAACTGGGAGATGCGGCCCGAGGTGCTGGTCGTCGAAGGGACGCCGAACGCGGCCGCCTACGCGTTCTCGAAGCGTGTGATCTACATCGACCACGAGAGTTTCTTCATCGTCTACTCCGATCTCTATGATCGCGGCGGCGAACTCTGGAAGGTCGTCATGCAGAACATTCGAACGGACAAGCGTCCCAACCCGAAGGTGGCCTACGAGTACGACGCACCGCGCATGTTCATCTACGGGTTCACGATCGTCGACATGCAGCTCCAGCATGGCACGCGTGTCGCCATTCCGGGCATGGCGTTCCAGGAGGAGCCCGGATGGTACATCGACGTCGGCGAGAAGTACGGCGGCGAAGAGAGCTGGTTTACGATCGCGGCGCTGATCCGCGGCGGACACTGATTACCCGGGCGGGCGACGCGAGGCTGTGCCGCCGCAACTGACACATGTCGCGCTGCGGGTGCAGGATCTCGAGCGCTCGATCGCTTTCTACGAGCGCTACGCCGCGCTGCACGTCTGTCACGATCGGAACGACGACGGTACGCGGGTTGTCTGGTTGTCGGAGCAGCCGGATGATCCGCATTTCGTGTTCGTCCTGATTCCGATGGCGCATGCGGACGCGGTTCAGCCTGGCGTCCACCACTTCGGCTTCGCGATGGCGAGTCGAGAGGAAGTCGACGAGATGGCGGACACCGCGCGTGCCCACGGGGTGCTTCGCGACGGGCCCAAAGATGCGGGGCCCATCGTCGGCTACTACTGCATCGTCGAGGACCCGGACGGTAACTGGGTGGAGTTTTCCCACGGACAGTCGATCAATCCTCGCGACCTACCCCGGGAGGGACCTCAATGAAAATCCGTGCCGCAGTCGCGCACGCCGCTGCGCAGCCTCTCACCATCGAGACGGTCGAGCTCGAGGGGCCGCGTCAGGGTGAGGTGTTGATCGAGACGCGCGCTACCGGAATCTGTCACACCGACGCGTATACGCTGTCGGGAAAGGACCCGGAGGGGCTTTTCCCCGCGATCCTCGGGCACGAGGGCGCGGGCGTCGTCGTGGACGTCGGGCCGGGTGTCACCACTGTCACCAAGGGTGATCACGTGATCCCGACCTACATTCCCGAGTGTCGTCAGTGCAAAGCCTGTCTCAGTCGCAAGACGAACCTCTGCACGGCCATCCGGGCGACGCAGGGCCAGGGGCTGATGCCCGACGGGACGAGTCGCTTTTCCTCCGGGAAAACCATGTTGCATCACTACATGGGGACCTCCACCTTCGCGAGTCACACGGTCGTGCCCGAGATCGCCGTCGCCAAGATCCGCAACGACGCCCCCTTCGACAAGGTCTGCTACATCGGCTGCGGCGTGACGACCGGCATTGGGGCCGTGATCAACACAGCCAAGGTCGAGCCTGGGGCCACGGTCGTCGTCTTCGGACTCGGCGGCATCGGCTTGAATGTGTTGCAGGGCGCCCGGCTTGCCGGCGCCGGCATGATCGTCGGCATCGATCGCAATCCGGCGAAGCGAGCGTTGGCCGAGAAGTTCGGGATGACCCATTTCGTGAATCCCGACGAGGCCGGCGACGATCTCGTGGCGTATCTGGTCGATCTGACGGGCGGTGGCGCCGACTACAGCTTCGAGTGCATCGGCCGCGTCGAAACGATGCGCCAGGCTCTCGAATGCTGCCATCGTGGGTGGGGCGTCAGCGTGATCATCGGCGTTGCCGCGTCGGGCGAAGAGATCTCGACACGGCCGTTTCAGCTCGTGACGGGCCGGGTCTGGAAAGGGACCGCCTTCGGTGGCGCGCGTGGGCGGACCGACGTGCCGAAGATCGTCGATTGGTACATGGAGGGCAAGATCAACATCGACGATCTGATCACCCACACGATGCCGCTCGACGACATCAATCGTGCGTTCGACCTGATGCACGAGGGCGTCTCCATTCGTAGCGTCGTCATCTACTGAGGCCGTACCGTGAAGATCATCGTATTGGTGAAGCAGGTGCCCGTCGTCTCCGATCTGGCATTCGATCCCGAGACGCGCACCTTGAAACGCGAGGGCGTGCGTACCGAAGTGAGTGCCTTCGATGTGCGTGCGATGTTGCGCGCGCTCGCCCTTCGCGACGAGCACGGGGGTGAGGTGGCGGCGCTGACGATGGGCCCGCCACAAGCACGCGAAGCGCTCGAGTATTGTCTGGCGCTCGGTGCCGATCGCGGCGTGCATCTGGTCGATCGCGCGTTCGCCGGCGCCGATACGCTCGCGACCGCTCATGCTTTGGCGGCGGCGCTCCGACGCGAGGAGTTCGATCTGGTGCTCTGCGGGCGCGCGAGCGTGGACGCGGAAACAGGTCAGGTGGGTCCCGAGGTCGCCGAGCTGCTGGATCTTCCCCAGGTATCGTGTGTGCGGCAGATCGAGCTCGATTCGTCCGCGGGACGTCTCCGCGCCGAGCGTGAAACCGACACGGGGTTCGAGAGCGTCGAGGCTCCTTTGCCCGCGCTCGTCAGCGCGGCGGAAGATCTCGCGGAAGAGCGATTTCCGCGGCGCGCCGATCGTGAAGCCGCCAAGACGCGGCCGATCGTCGAGGTGACCGCCAGCGATCTCGCCGCGGCGCCGGGAACGCTCGGTGCGGCGGGCTCGCCGACCGCGGTCACGGGTCTCGAGATCATTGATGTGGCGCGCGGTGGGCGCATCATCGAGGGCGAGCCTGAGGTGGCAGCGCGCGCGCTCGCCGATTTCCTCGTGGAGCGCGGGTTGTTCTCGCCGGCCGAGGCGGAGCCGTCCCTGGCGAGTGCCGCTCGCGATGCCCCACCGGATCCGGCACGCGCGTTCTGGGTGGTTGCCGAGCTCCTCGACGGCAGTGTGCGGCGCGTCTCGCTCGAACTCCTCGGGAAGGCGGCCGAGTTGGCGGCAACGCGCGGCACCGAAACCGTCGCCGTGCTGATCGGTCACCAGCTCGATGGCCACGTCGGCCTGCTCGGTCAGGCGGGAGCCGATCGTGTGCTGCTGGTCGATGACCCGGCTCTGGCTACGTATGGCACGGAGTCGTACGCCAGCGTGCTGAGTCACTTGATCGGCGCACGTGCGCCGGCGGTCGTGCTGGTACCATCGACGTACGCGGGGCGCGATCTGGCCCCCCGGGTTGCTGCACGCTTGGGACTCGGTCTCACCGGCGACTGCATCGATCTCTCGCTCGACGAGGCCGGGCATCTGGTGCAGTGGAAGCCGGCCTTCGGTGGCAACGTGGTGGCGCCGATTCTCTCGAGCACCAGCCCGGAGATGGCAACCGTCCGCCCTGGCATTCTCGCACCGCCGACGTCACGGGTCGCGAGTCCCATCGTCGAGGTGCTCGCTCTGCCGGCTCCGGTAGAGAATCGTGTACGTGTCGTCGGCTTTCGTCCCGCTCCTGGCGCCGAGCGTGCGGCGGCACTCGACGAGGCGGAGGTCGCGATCGGGGTCGGGCTCGGTATTGGCGGGCCCGAAGGTCTTGCTCAGGTCGAGGTGCTCGCGCATGCGCTCGGCGGCGCAGCGCTCGCAGCCACGCGTGACGTTACGGACAAGGGATGGCTACCACGCCAACATCAGGTCGGCCTGACCGGGCGGGCCATCGCGCCGCGCTTCTACGTCGGCCTCGGCATTCGCGGCGCGTTCGAGCACATGGTGGGGCTCCGCCGGGCCGGCACCATCGTGGCCATCAACAAGAACGCCAAGGCTCCCGTGTTCAAGCAGGCAGACGCCGGCGTTGTCGGCGACTGGTTGGAGATCGTGCGCCCGCTCTGCGAGATCCTGCGGGTATAGGGTTTCGCCCCCGTGCGCGCGGCCGCGGAGCGGCCGTGCTCCGACGGGCGTCGCTCCGCGAAGCGCGGGTCGCGGGGCTCCCGCTGGGTGGAGCAATGGGGCGGGTTGGTGTGGCGGGCGGTCTGCGCGGCTACTGTTTTGCGAGGCGTTCGATGGTCGACCACTCGGTGGCGGTCACGGGCATGACGGAGAGGCGGGGGAGGCGGACGAGGGGGAACGTGGCGAGTCCGGGACGTGCTTTCAGCTCGGCGAGAGTGACGGGGCGTTCGAGACGCTTCACGACGGCGACATCGACGACGACGGCTTTCGCATCGGATGATTCAGGGTCCTGATACGGTCCGCTGACGGCTTTGGCGATGCCGATGACCGCCTTCTCGTTACCCGTATGGTAGATGTAGACCTGGTCACCGCGCGCCACGGCGCGGAGATTCTTCCGCGCAGCGTTGTTCTTGACCCCGTCCCACACCGTCCGCTTCTCGCGTTCTAGTGCGTCGAAGGAGTAGGAGTTCGGCTCCGTTTTGAAGAGCCAGCGTTGCGGCATCGGGTCAGGGCACCGTTGCGGAGCCGAGCTGGAAGAGATTCACCAGGTACAGGGCGATGCCACTCGTGCCGTTCCCGAGGAGGTCCCCGTCGGCGATGAAGGCACTGAAGACGCCGGTGCTGTGTTTCGGCTGAGTGATGATCGTGCTCGTCCCGTTCGTCACCTGCTCGATGGTGCCACGTCGCGTGTTCAGCACGAACAGCTCTGGTCCGCTGCTGCCGAGTCCGGCCAGGTCGTCCTCGGAGACAAAGGATACCTGCCGTCCGCGCGTGGAGACCGATGCCTCGCGGCTGGCGCCGCCGGCCGCGGTGGTCATTTGTTCGAGAGGTTGGCCGAGCCGTCGTTGCATGAAGATCTGGCGACCGGTGCTGCTCGTGTTGGCAAGATCGCTGTCGGAGTCGAACGCGACCTGGCGGCCGTTCCGGGACAGGCTTACGTGGTGGCCCGTGCCCGGCCCGCTGCTGAAGAGAATGATGGTGCCGCTTTCGTCGCGGACGTAGATCTGATTGCCTGTTTCTCCGGTGCCGAGAAGGTCCGCGTCGGACTCGAATGCGATGGTCTTCCCGGCCTTGCTGGTCGAGGCGCTGTGATTGTTGCCGCTCTTGTTGGTGATCTGGGTGAGGCCGGCGTTGCCATTGGCAGCGCACGGGAACGGGCAGCTGGGATCGGTGGCGCGGAACTCGACGAGATAGATCTGGCTGCCGGTCTCCCCCGTTCCGAAGAAGTCCGCCTCGGATTCGAAGACCATCACACGCCCGACTTCGTCGAGGCGGGGGTTCTTGCTGTCGGCCGTCCCTGCGGTGACGGGGGTGAGGGCGCCCGTCTTGCGGTTCGCGAAGAAGATCTGGCGTACCCCGCCGCCATCGAGGCCGTCGTACGCGACCTTTCGTGCGCGCCGTGCCGTCGTCGCGTGGCTGTAGTCGCCGGCGCCGCTGGTCACCTGCGTGATGGCGAGACTGCCGTCGCGGTTTCGCTGGCGGAGGTCGAATACGAAGATCTGGCGGGTCGAGTTGCCGTTGCCGATGATATCGGCATCGCTATCGAAGGACATAAAGCGGAAGCCGGACCAGCTGGGGTTGGCCACCGAACCCGCGCCCGACATCGGTGTGACCTGGACGAGCGCAGGGGTGCGGCGGTGCAGCGCATGTGCCGGACCGGGCAGTACGAGGCTCACGAGGAGCGCAGCAACAACAGCACGGATCATCAGGAAGGTTCCTCCACGAAAGGATGGGTACCGGCAGCATGCCCCAGCGGCGCCGACCTTGGCAACCCCCTGAAGGTGGAGGATGCGGGGTAGCAGCGGGCTTGGCCTAGCGCTCGACGACGCCGAAACGATCGCGTACCCAGGCGAGCGCATCGTCGCGTGTTCCGAGTGTGCCCTCGAGCTGTTGCTCTTCGACCGCGTGGAGAATCTCGGCGAAACGCGGCCCGGGAACGTGGCCGAGCGCGATGAGGTCGCGGCCCGTCACGAGCGGCTCCGGTCGTATCTCTTCGTGCGAGAGTTCCCCAAGCGCCTGACGACAGAACTCGACGTATTGTAGGTCACCGCCGGCGCCGAGCGCATCGATGCGTGCGACCTCGAGCAGTTCGTCTATCCCGTCCTCACGGAGGAAGCGTTTGAGGGTAGCCCGGCGCATCTTGGGCGCGTTCACGAGTCGGAGATGATTGCGCACCAGGTACGCGACCCGTTCCCAGACGGCGCGGCTGCGCTTCAGTCGGCGACAGATCTCGATCGCCATCAGCGCGCCCTGCTCCGGGTGGCCGTAGAATGTGATGCGATCGCCCCGGCGGCCGGCGCAGATCGGTTTCGCGACGTCGTGGAGCAGTGCGCCGAACGCAACTGTCTCCGACGGGTCGCGGAGCTGATCGATGACGCGCAAGGTATGCCGCCACACGTCCCCTTCAGGGTGATGCTCGGGCGATTGTTCGACGCCCTCCATCGCGGCCACTTCGGGCAGGAGGACGGCGAGAAGCCCGCTCGCGTGCAGTAGCTCGAATCCTCGTGCCGCCGCGCCTTCGGAGAGAATCAGCCGGATCTCCTCGCCGATGCGTTCGGAGGCCATGCGTGTGATGCTCGTGGCGTCGCGACGGATGACGTCCCACGTTGTCGCCTCGATCTCGAACCCGAGACGCGCGGCCAGGCGGACGGCGCGCAACATCCGCAACTTGTCTTCGCTGACGCGCGCGCTGGGATCTCCGATCGCGCGGATGAGGCCGCGAGCGAGATCGGCCTGCCCGTCGACGTAGTCGATGAGCCGCTCCGCGATCGGGTCGTAGAACATGCCGTTGATCGTGAAGTCGCGGCGAGCCGCGTCATCCTCGGCATTGCCGAAGTGCACTTCGACCGGGTGGCGGGCATCGAGGTAGGTGCCGTCACGCCGAAAGGTCGCCACCTCGAGACGGGCCGCGCCGGCTGGAACCAGGACGACGCCGAACTGCGCTCCGACCGGAACACTGCCACTGAACAGTGCCAACACGCGGTCGGCGGACGCGGAGGTTGCCACGTCGTAGTCCTTTGGCGTTCGGCCAAGCGCCTCGTCCCGCACGCACCCGCCCGCGAAGAGGGCCTCGTAGCCCTCGGCGCGGAGCCGGCGTACGATCTCGAGCGCGCCCGTGCGTTCGTCTCGTGCCATGACGCGACCATCGTGGCATCGGCGTACGGGGACCGTCAACGTATCGCCTCGGCGGCGTGGCCCGTCTTGTGCGGCCCGAGAGGGCGTGGCATGCGAGGAGCATGCGTCGGCAGATTGGACTGATGGTGGCGATCGTGGCGAGTGTCCTCGCTGTCGTTCCCGCGTGGGCACACGTCGTGGTGTTGCCGCGCGAGAGTGAGGCCAGCGGCTGGGAGCGCTATACAGTGATCACGCCGACCGAGAAGGCGTCACCGACCGTACGCGTGCGGGTCGTGCTGCCGGTCGGCATGGAAGTCGTTGCCCTCGGATCCAAGGCTGGATGGAAGGGCGTCTACAAGCCCTTTCCCGTCGGTGCCGCCACAGTTCAGTGGCAAGCAGAGGCGGGCGCAGAGGGGGGGCGGATTCCGAAGGGCGAGTTCACCAGCTTCGAGTTCCTTGCCTGGAACCCGCCCGCTGCTCGTACCGTGTCGTGGGTGGCCACCCAGTGGTACGAGGATGAGACCAGTGACACGTGGGGCGGGGAGGGCGATCCCGAGCACGCCTCCACGACCGTGCTGCGTGCGAGCAAGGACCCGCCGAAGCACCACCACAAGCACTGACCCGCGACAGGTGCACCGATGAGTCGTCAGCCAGACCTGCGTTCGTTGCCGTCCATCGACGCGCTGCTGAGCACGGTCGATGCGCAGGAATTGATGGTGCAGGTCGCACGTTCGCTTCTCACCGCCACCCTTCGCGCAGTCCTCGACGATCATCGGCGCGCGCTTCAGGCCGGTGAGCGTGCGGGCGTACCGGGTTCGGGGGAGATCGTGGCTGAAGCGCGACGTCGCATCGATGCGCTGGCGCGCCCGGCGCTGACGCCGGTCGTGAACGCCACGGGAGTGCTGGTGCATACCAATCTCGGCCGCTCCATCCTTCCCGAGCCGGTGATCGAGGCGATCGCGGCCGCGGCGCGTGCGCCCGTGGCGTTGGAGTACGACCTCGCGACCGGGAGGCGTGGGGAGCGCGATCGATTGATCGAGGACGATCTCGCCGCCCTTACCGGCGCGCCCGCAGCGACGGTGGTCAACAACAATGCCGCCGCGGTTCTACTGGTCCTGCACGCGCTCGCCGAGGGGCGGGAGGTCGTGGTGTCGCGCGGAGAACTCGTCGAGATCGGGGGCTCCTTCCGTCTGCCCGACATTCTGGCCAAGAGCGGGGCGCGTCTCCACGAGGTGGGTACCACCAACCGCACGCATCTCGGTGACTACGAGCGTGCGATCAATCCCGAGACGGCCCTGCTCATGAAAGTCCATACGAGCAATTACAAGGTCGTCGGCTTCACACGTGCGGTCGCGATCAACGATCTCGTGGCACTCGGGCGCGCGCGGGACCTCCCCGTCGTCGAAGATCTGGGGAGTGGCGCCCTGGTGGATCTCGCCGGGCTCGTCGAGGAAGCGATGCCAGGGCAGGGGCTCGGGGCGGAACCCGTGGTCGGTGCCAGGCTGGCGGCTGGAGTCGATGTTCTCACATTCAGCGGCGACAAGCTGCTTGGTGGTCCGCAAGCCGGGGTCATCGTCGGCCGGGCGGATCTGATCGATCGAATCCGGGCAAATCCGCTGAGGCGCGCGCTGCGACCCGGGAAGCTCGCGCTCGCCGGGCTCGCGGCGACGTTGCGTCTGTACCGGACGGCGCCTGACCTTCCGTCGGTGTTTCCGCTGCTACGGGCGGTGACCCGCTCGCTCGATTCGATCGAGGAGACGACCTACGAGGCGGCGGAGCGTTTGCGGGAGGTGCTGGGTCCGGACCATCGCATCGCGCTGGTCGAGAGCGAATGCGAGATCGGGAGCGGCGCGCTTCCCGAAGCAGTGCTGCCCAGTCGCGCGATCGCCATCACGCACGTCACCGACGGACCGGACAGTGTGGCACGTCGTTTTCGCGAAGCTGATCCCCCGATCATCGGCCGTATCCATGAGGGTGCGTTCCTGCTGGACATGCGCGCCATCACCGATCCAGCCGCGGTCGTTCCGCGTCGCCTCGACTGACGCATGACCGAGGCAGCGATTCCGCACGCGGTCATCGGGACCGCGGGGCACATCGACCACGGCAAGACGGCGCTGGTCAAAGCCCTGACCGGTGCCGACACCGACCGCCTCAAAGAGGAGAAGGCGCGCGGCATCTCCATCGATCTCGGTTTTGCGGCGCTGGCGATCGGGGATCGCTGGGTCGGGGTCGTCGATGTGCCCGGACACGAACGCTTCATCCGGAACATGCTCGCGGGAGCGCACGCGCTCGATCTCGTCTTGTTTACGGTGGCAGCCGACGATGGCGTCATGCCGCAGACCGAAGAGCATCTCGACATCCTCCATTTGCTCGGCGTCACTCGCGGAATCATCGCCGTGACGAAAGCGGACCTGGTGGGTCCGGCCCGGCTTGCCGAAGTGCACGAGGAGATCGAGATTCTGCTCGCCGGGACGCGTCTCGAGGGCGCGCCGATCGTCGCGGTTTCGAGCGTGACCGGCACCGGCCTGTCAGAGCTTCGCGAGCTGATTGAACGTGGGCTGGCGACCCTGCCCGCGCCGGTCGCGGGGTCCAGCGCCGGCGCCTTCCGGCTACCGGTGGATCGTGCGTTCGCGCTGAAGGGGCACGGCATGGTCGTGACCGGTACCGCCCTCCGGGGCGAGGTGGCGACCGGGACGGAGGTGCGGATCCTCCCCGGAGGCGAGCGTGCGCGGGTGCGGAGTGTCGAGGTGCACGGGGTGGCGGTCGACCGGGCCGGGCGGGGCCAGCGCGTCGCATTGAATCTCGTCGGAGCCGAGCGGGCGACGGTGGCGCGCGGCCACGTCGTCTGCGCGTCCGAGCTCACCCTGATCACCGATCGCTTCGATGCCTGGGTCGAGTTACGACCGGCAGCACGGAACGGCCTCCGTGATCATGCGCGTGTCCGCGTGCATGTCGGGACCGCCGAGCGCCTCGGGAAACTGATTCTGCTCGATGGCGCGCGGACGTTGGCTGCGAAAACGACCGCCTACGCCCAGATCGCACTCGAACAGCCGGTGGTTGCCCTGCGCGGTGATCGCTTCGTGCTCCGCGCCGAGAACGCGCGTGCCACGATTGGTGGCGGCGAGGTTGTGCTGCCGGTGACCGAGCGCCACCGTCGGCGCGGCCCGGCGTTGGTGGCCCGACTCGAGACGGTGCGTACGGGGGCGCTCGACGCCATGGTCGGAGAGGCCCTCGATCTTGCCCATGCGTTCGCCCTGCCAGCCGACGTCGTGGCGGAAAGCCTCGCGCTCGACGAGCCTTCGGTGCGAAAGGTGCTCGGCACTGCACCGCGGGCGATCGGGTTCGCTGCCGGCAGTGGCGACGAAGTGTTTACGACGATCGAGAAGTGGGGGATCCTGCGCGAGGCCGTGCAGGGAGTAGTGGCCCGCTTTCACGACGAGCATCCACTCGCCGCTGGGATCGAGATGGAGGCGGTCCGGACACAGTTGCCGTTTGCCATCGACGCCAAGTTGTTCCGTGCGGTCGTCGAGCGGCTTGGTGGCGAGCGCATCGTCGAACGGCGCGACAGTTTGCTCGTCGCGCCCGAACATCACGTCGCGCTGGCGGAGGCCGATCGCGCGGTGTCGGTCCGGGCATGCGCCGCCCTTGCGGCTGGAGGGCTCACCCCACCCGACCTGACGACGCTCGCGACGACGGTTGGGATGTCGCGTCAGCGGCTGATCGACGTGTTCGGGGTGCTCGAGCCGCAGGGAGACGTCGTGCGGATCTCGACGGATCTCTTCTATGCTCCGGAGGCGATCGCCACGGCACGCCGGGTCCTCGAAGAGTATCTGACCACCCATCCGGCGATCACCGCTGCTGAATATCGCGATCGCCTGGGGGTCAGCCGGAAGTTCAGCATCGCACTGCTCGACTATTTCGACCGCACAGGTGTCACCCTACGAGTCGGCGACAGCCGCAAGCTCCGCTAACAAGCCCCAAGGTACTAGGAGCGTGACCCAGAACGCGATCTCCGGGCGCGCAGCGCGCGGCCGAGCGCCAGCGAGCCGGAGGATGAGGCTCCGCGCGGCTTCGCCGCGTGGAGAAGGGGGAGGGAGTCCCCCTTGTGGACGAACTCCGGGCGCACAGCGCGCGGCCGAGCGGCCAGCGAGCCGGAGGATGAGGCTCCGCGCGGCTTCGCCGCGTGGAGAAGGGGGAGGGAGTCCCCCTTGTGGAC